>Ga0208522_1002918_pt1 | contig 10045 bp, 13 predicted proteins | sample ETNtaG_25_FD_185763 | JGI IMG/M metagenome (GOLD analysis project Ga0208522, IMG submission 185763) | Marine microbial and viral communities from oxygen minimum zone, Eastern Pacific Ocean - ETNP201302SV86 (SPAdes) (version 2) | ecosystem: Environmental > Aquatic > Marine > Oceanic ... | reverse complement strand
TTTAGAAATGCGGGCGATGGGATTTGAACCCACGAACTCCTAAGAGACTAGCCCCTCAAGCTAGCGCCTTTGGCCAGGCTGGGCGACACCCGCAAATAAATTTTCATGCAGGGTTTTTATAATCCTTGGTTGTTTTTGGAAAATATGCTTATTCCAGTAAGATGTTTAACATGCGGAAATGTCATTTCTGACAGATTTGAAGATTATCAGAAAAGAATCAAGTCTGGTGAGGAACCAGCGAAAGTTTTAGATTCGCTAGATATTACCAGATACTGCTGCAGGAGAATGTTGTTAACCACTGTAGAAACAATACAACAGGTAATCCCATTTTATGAAGCAATGTATAAAAGAAATCTGGAAATTCAATCAGAGTTAGAATAGGTTGACTGGGATCACATCAATTAAAGGAAGAATAATCCACGACAGTAGAGGAAATAAAACTATAGAAGTAGATATTATTTCTGATAATCAATTTCTAGGCAGAACATGTGCACCTGCTGGTGCAAGTGTTGGAAAAAATGAAGCAATAAACTTTCCAGGGGGTAAACCTGAGGAAAGTCTTCGTATTTTAAATGAGAATTCAAAAAAATTTCTTGAACTTGATCCAAATGACCTAAAATTAATCGATGACACAATCAAATCTATAGATAAAACGTCCAATTTTTCTAAGGTTGGTGGAGCATTAGCTTTTGCTGTCACTATTGCTGCAATGGAATCAGCTGCAAAAGCGCTTGGAAATCCTCTGTTTAAATTAATTTCAGAACAAAATAACTATAGATTTCCAATTCCGTTAGGAAATCTTTTGGGTGGAGGAGCACATGCGGGTCCTGGGACGCCAGATATACAGGAGATCTTAATTTCTGCAACTGGTGCAAAAACAATTAGAGATGCAGTTGAAACAAATTTTACTGTACATAAAGAACTACGTAAAGAAATAGAAAAAATAGATTCGAGTTTCACTAATGGACGTGGAGATGAAGGAGGATGGGCACCAAAATGTGATAATGAAAAAGCCCTAGAGCTTTGTGCAAGAACGTGTGAAAATTTGGGATATACTTTAGGAAAAGAGGTTTCGTTGGGGGTTGACTTTGCATCATCAACTCAATGGAATGAAGAAAAGCAGAAGTATATCTATGAAAGAGCGGGATTTGAAAATACTCCAGAGCAGCAGATTGAATTCGCATCAAGCATAATTGAAAAATATAAGCTAAATTATGCAGAAGATGCAGTCCACGAAGAATCTTTTGAGGATATGTCTAAACTTACATCAAAATTTCCTAATGTTATGATCACAGGAGATGATTTAACTGTCACAAATGAAGCCAAACTAAAACAGGCAATAGATATGGGGTCATGTAATGCTGCAATCTTAAAAGTAAATCAGGCTGGAAGTTTGTTTGATGCATTAGAATTTGCCAAAGTAGCAAATAATAATAATATTAAATTAATCACGTCTCATCGCTCTGGAGAATCCATAGATTCACATATTACTCATATTGGTATTGGAACTAATTCCAAATTACTAAAAATTGGTATAGTAGGAGGAGAACGAGTAGCAAAATCAAATGAGCTTATTCGTCTTTCAGAGCATGATTTAATACAAGGAGTAGCACAAATTTAAAAATCACATGAGCCAAAAAACTGAACAAGAGGACATAAAGAAAAAAGTTCTGAGTACTGGAATAAGAGTGGGAACCGCAATCAAGACAAAATTTATGCTGCCGTTTATCACAAACACAAGCCCCGAGGGTCTTTACATACTTGATTTAGACATTATCGTGAAAAGAATCAATACAGCTGTAACATTTGTAAAAAAATTTGATATAAGTAGAGTAATTGTTTGTTCCGGACGCGCATATGCAAAAACACCCATTGAAAAATTCTGTGAAGTGACTGGTGCTAAAATGATGTTTGGTAGATTCATGCCTGGAACACTGACGAACCCATCGTTGCCATTCTATACAGAACCACATCTTGTAATAATTTCTGATCCTCAGGTAGATTCTCAGGCAATCACTGAAGCCACAAATGCAGGAATTCCAGTTATAGGAATTGCAAATACAGATAATGTAACGTCAAAACTAGACTTGGTTGTTCCTGCCAATAATAGAGGACGAAAGGCGTTAGCCACAGTTTACTGGTTGTTAGCACGTGGTATTCTTGAAGATTCTGATGCAATGACATACGAAATCGATGACTTTGAAACCAAGACTAGCGAAGTGGAAGAAGAATTATAGAGCAACACCTTAAGCCAAAATATTGAAATCAATAGCATCAGCACCGGGAAAAATAATTCTGTTCGGAGAACATTTTGTTGTTCATGGAACTAAAGCAATTCTTGCTGCAATAGACAAGAGGGTAACAGTCACGTCAACTTTTACAAAGAATAAAACCATAAAGGTAAATTCACAATTGGGAACGATTGAAGTGCCTATGTCGTCTTCGCATGAAGAAGTGAAGAGTGAGTTTAGACCGTTTGTTTATCTGGCAAATAAAATGATTAATTCTCATCAAGATGTTAACGGATTAGAAATTACAATAAATTCTGACATTCCAGTTGGCGTAGGACTTGGATCATCATCCGCATGTTGTGTTGCTGCAGCCGGCTCAATTTTTGGATTGATTAAGGAATGGTCATCTGAAGAGATCTTAAAGATATCAATAGAATCTGAAAAAACAATCTTTCCTAATACGTCCGGTGCAGACTGTACTGTCTGTACTTATGGTGGAATGATTGAATATCCTAGCATTGAAAAAATTGGTAATACTTTTGGTCTTAATCTTCTAATAGCGAATTCCATGATTCCACACAACACAAAGAACAGTGTTGAGAAGGTAAATAAATTCAAGGAAAATAACGAAGAGAGATTTTCTCAACTATGTGATCTTGAAACTAAATTAATTGATGAAGTAATTACAGCCATAAAAAATAATGATACCACTACATTTGGATTAAAAATGTCAGAGAATCAGAAATATCTTGAAGAAATCCAAATTTCAAACGATACGTTACGTGATATGATAAATTACCTCAAAGAAATCTCACTGGGTACAAAAATCACAGGAGCTGGTGACGGTGGATGTATTATTGCACTAGTTAAGGATGAAAATATGGACAAAGTACCTACACTTTTACCAAATGATGAAGAATGTTTTTCAGCAAAAATTGATACAAAGGGTGTAGTATGGAGTAAGATATAGCAATGATTCTAATAAAACTGGGAGGCTCAATCATCACAAACAAGGAAAAACCCCAGTCAGCCAGAAGAAAAACAGTAGACAATATTATAAAACAGATCAAGAAGATTAACGAACCAAAGATTTTGGTCCATGGAGGAGGCTCATACGGTCATTATTGGTCTGTAAAATATGGCATGCATACAAAACCAGCAAGATACAGCTTGAATGGACTCTCAGTTGTCAAAAATTCCATGATAGAACTAGACAAAATTATCCTAGATAGTGCCACAAAAAATAGGCTAAATGCGTACTCTTTACCACCTACCGATTTTATGAATGGAAACAAGCCGATTAGAAGCAAGATTGAGAAGATTGGCGAAATTGCAAAGTCTGGACTCACTCCGGTCACATATGGCGATGCGTTATGGTATGGTCAGAAAAAATCTTACATTTTATCTGGAGATGTGATAATGACTGCCATTGCAAAAGTTTTGAAGCCAAGACTGTCAGTTTTTGTTCTAAATGTAGATGGGGTGTATTCTGACACTAAATCAAAAAAACTGATTTATGATTTCAAAAAAGAAAAACCAAAGATAAGTAAAAACTCAATGGATGTTACAGGTGGTATGACACGGAAGATAACAGAAGCAACTAAGATATCAAAATCTGGTCTGAAAGTGTTTTTCGTAAACGGTAACAAGCCACAGAGAATTACTGATGCTGTTTCTGGCAAAAAATTTGAAGGCACACTATTCAGGTGAGAATATGGAAGAATATGTTATCCTCGTTGATCAAAATGACAACCCTATTGGAAAAGAAGACAAAGTAAAATGCCATTTGCCTAATGGAAAGCTTCACAGGGCATTTACCGCATTAATTTTCAATAATGAAGGAAAACTGCTTCTGACTAAAAGAAGTGACAAAAAAATGCTTTGGCCTGGTGATTGGGATGGAACAGTTGCAAGTCATCCTAGGGAATCAGAAACATATGCATCATCTGCTGAACGCAGAACGCCTGAAGAGATTGGAATTAGCTGTAAGATGAATTATGTGAACAAATTCGAATATCATGTTCCGTACAAGGACATTGGTTCTGAAAATGAAATATGCGGGACATTGATTGGAATGGTAGATGATTTTGATGAGACAAGTTTGATCAAAGATGAGATTTCTGAGATCAAGTGGATTAGTTCAGATGAATTGAAGAACGAACTTCAGGAAAATGGGGATGCGTACTGTCCATGGATGGTAATTGCACTTTATTTTCTAGAAAATCTTGATTCTAATGGTGAAAAATTTTCTAATTTGATTAAAAACTGGACTAAAGATGATTTAAAGCCAATATATGAAAATGCAATTAAGCATTACATACCTGACAATAATTGGAGACTAGTGAAATGAAGAAAAGTGATTCCATTAAGAAAAATGCAGTGTTCGTAAACAAGTTCCTAAAAAAAGAGCTCAAAGGAAACCCAAAACAGCTGTATGATGCAGCATCACATCTAATCGTTCATGGCGGAAAGCGCCTAAGACCATTTTTGGTTTTGAAAAGCTGTCAAATACTTGGTGGAAGACAATCTGATGCAATTGTTGCTGCTAGTGCAGTTGAAATGATCCATAACTTCACACTAGTACATGATGATATTATGGACAATGATGAAACTAGACATGGAGTTCCAACTACCCATACAAAATTTGACTTATCGTTAGCAATTCTAGCTGGAGATGTTTTATACTCAAAGGCATATCATACAATTTCAACAAAATCAAAACTGTCTTCTAACTATACAACTTCTCTTGTATCAAAATTATCAAAAGCATGTGTTGAGATATGTGAGGGACAAGTTTATGATATTAAATTTGCTGAAAATAAAAGAATCCCAACTGAGAGAGAATACATCATGATGATTGAAAAGAAAACAGCTGTGCTTTTTGAGGTTTCATGTGCCATGGGAGCAATATGTGCAAAAAGAAAACAAAATGATGTAAAAAACTTATCGTCATTTGGAAGAAACTTAGGAATTGCATTTCAAATTACTGATGATCTTATTGGAATCACAGGAGATAGTAAAAAAACAAAAAAACCTGTTGGGAATGATATACGAGAAGGAAAAAAATCACTCCCAATCATTATTGCAATTAACAGGGCCAATGCAAAGGAAAAGAGGATTATAATGAAGGTTTTTGGAAATTCCAAGGCATCTAAAAAACAAATCAGTTTGGCAGTAGATGTAATTCGTTCTTTGGGAATAGAAAAAGAAACAAGAAATAAAGCGTTAAAGTACGCACAAAAAGCTGAAACATCACTTGGTTCATACACCGGTACAGCCAAAGCTGAAATGGTGTCATTGTTGGATTTCGTTATTAGTAGGCGTTTGTAGTTTGACTGATGATTTAAAAAAAGAAGTCAGAAAGGCGGCTCTGCAAAATGCTGTTGAACATGATGGTAAGACAAAAGACAAAATTATTTTATCAAAAGTTTTAGGAACATTACCAGAATTTAAGAGCAAAGTAAAAGAGATTATTCCTGAAATTACATTAATTGTTTCTGAAATTAATAATATGTCATTAGAGCAACAAAAAACTGAAATTCAAAATCATTTCCCTGAACTTTTTAATGTAAAAGAAAAAACAAAAGATGATAGAGTAGGATTCCCACCGCTAGAAGATGCAGAACAGGGCAAAGTAAAAACTAGATTTACACCTGCACCAAATGGTTACCCTCACATTGGTCATGCAAAAGCAGCCATTATCAGTGAAGAATATGCCAAAATGTATGGTGGAAAGTGTATTCTAAGACATGATGATACAAATCCAGAGGATACTAGATTAGAGTATATTGCTGCCTTCAAAGTAGGATTAGAATGGCTTGGAATAAAGTATGATGAAGAAAAAAATACGTCAGATGATATGGAATTGCATTATGAAAAATGCTCTGAGATTATTGGAAAAAATAATGCCTATGTTTGTACATGTAAACGTGACAACATAAGCAAGAATAGGAGAGAAATGGTTTCTTGCAAATGTAGTATGGGAGATGCCAAGCAAAATGAAGAGAGATGGGGGAAAATGTTCGATAAATACAAACCTGGAGAAGCAATTGTTAGGTTCCGAGGAGATATGGAATCCAAGAACACAGTAATGCGAGATCCAGTACTCTTTAGAATAATTGATGCAAGACATCCACTCTTGCTTGACAAATACAGGGTTTGGCCAAGTTATGATTTTGCAGTTGCAATTGAAGATAGTATGGATGGAATAACTCATGCATTTAGAAGCAAAGAATATGAATTGAGAAATGAATTGTACTATGCAATATTAGATGCGCTAAACATGAGAAAGCCTAAGATGCTGGAATTTTCAAGATTGGAATTCAAAGGTATGCCAGTTTCAAAAAGAATCATAAGACCACTGATGGAAAAAGGTAAAGTTTCATCACTTGATGATCCAAGATTACCAACACTAGCTGCCATGATGCGACGTGGTATAACGCCTGAAGCAATTAGAAAATTTACAACGTCATTAGGATTTACAAAAGCTGATACTTTGGCACCTTTTGATTCGCTTGAAGCATTTAATCGAACAATTGTTGATAAAAGTAGCATCAGATTATTTATGGTTAAGAATCCTAAAATATTGACAATCAATAATTTGCCTAGTTCTGTGATAGAATTACCTAATCATCCATCTAATGATTTAGGAACTAGGCAAGTGGAAATAGAAAATAGTGTTTTACTATCATCTGAAGACGTTAAAGAACTAAAAGTTGGAAATGAACTGCGCTTAATGGGACTAGGTAATGTAAAAATCATATCTATCAAATCAGAAATAACTGGAGAATTTACTGGTGATGATCATAAAGTAGATTTAAGGAAGATTCAATGGGTTTCTCAAAAAAGTGCTCACAAATTAAAAATTCTCATACCTCATCAGCTGTTTATAGATGATGAATTTAATGAAGGAAGTCTAGAAGAAGTTCATGCCTATACAGAGCCTCACTATTTGGAATTGAAGGAAGGAACAGAAATACAATTTGTTAGGTTTGGATACTGCCGTAAAGATTCAGTGAATCAAGCGATTTTCACGCACAAGTGATTGAATATGAAAATTGCAAGATTAGTACGGGATGGAAAGGAAACATACGGGTTGATTAAAGATGATCGTGTTGCAACAAAAGACGATATAACATATCAAACAGGAATCCCCATTCCTCTTAACATTAAGGATTTTCTTTTTGAAGGATGGTATGATGAAGTTAAATTCAAAATATCTGATGCGACTTTCAAGGATAAACTTGAAAAATTTACATTACTTGCCCCAATACCGGATCCATCAAAAATAATATGTCTTACCTTCAATTATCCAGCTCATGCAAAAGAACAGAATCTTGTTTCTCCCAAAGAACCTGTAATATTTATCAAACCGCGAACCACATTGTGTGGAACAGACTCTGATATAATATGCCCCGATTTTATAAAACAATTAGATTATGAGGTTGAACTTGCTGTTATAATCGGTAAGACTTGCAAAAATATAGATGAATCTAGATCAAATGACTATATTTTTGGGTACATGGTTTTCAACGATGTCTCCGCAAGAGATATTCAAATGCGCGATAAACAATTTACGCGTGGAAAATCATTTGACACATTTGCTCCATGCGGTCCTTGGATAACAAGCGCAGATGAAGTTATGGATCCGCAGAATTTACAGTTAGTCACAAGGATAAATGGAGAACCTAGACAGAAGTCATCTACAAAAAATATGTTCATAAAGATACCAACAATAATATCAAAACTCAGTAATGTAATGACTTTAGAAAAAGGAGATATTATTGTAACTGGGACTCCAGATGGGGTGGCATTGAACAATCCAAATACACCATTTCTTAAAAATGGAGATAAAATAGAGATGGAAATAGAAAAACTAGGTAGAATTCAAAATACAGTAAAATTTTTTGATCATAACTAATTTAAAATTATTAAATTAAATATTATCATGGGAAGATTTTTTGTGTGTGAAATGACCGAAATTATGCCGGGTCAGATGAAAAAAGTTTCAGTCGATGAAAATGAAATTCTTGTAACAAATATTGATGGAAATTACTTTGCAATTGATGATACATGTTCTCATGCAGGTGCTACTCTTTCAGAAGGCAAACTTGAGGATTCAATAATAACATGTGATTGGCACGGAGCCAAATTTGACTGCAAAAATGGCAAACTAGTAAAATTCCCAGGAGAAATCAATGATTTAGGTTCATACAAAGTAGTAATTGAATCAAATAATATCTTTGTAGAGAAATAGCTTAAAATTAAGATATGAAGACATAAAATAAGAAAATGGCAGACAAAGAACAAAATCTTGGATTTCTTAATGATTCTTTATCAAAGCTGAACCAAATAGCTACTAACCCTTCTACCCCTAGAAATATTAGAAAAAATATTACAGATTTGATCGAGGGATTAAAATCTGGGGAATATTCTATGTCTGTTCGTGCTTCAAATACAATTAGTTTACTAGATGATGTAACACAGGATCCTAATCTACCATCTTATGTTCGGACATCTTTATGGCAAGTTGTATCAATATTAGAGAGTATAAGAGAATAAATTATTAAAATATTTACAATTATCTGTGAAAATAGAAGAATATCTGAAATCTCTACCAGATAATATTATTTCTGGAGAAGATGTTCAATTGCCTGAACATTCTTACAGAAAGATCTTTGAATTTTTAAACCTAAATGAAAAAGATGTTTTTTATCACCTAGGGTGCGGTGATGGTGAAGGAATCATGATGGCGTTAGAGAAGTTTAACGTAAAGAAAGCAGTTGGTATAGATAATAATAAAGAAAAGATACAACGTGCAAAAAATCTTGTAAAAGAAAAGAAGATAAAAAATGCAGAATTTTTATGCGAAGATGTTCTAGATGCAAAAATAGACGATGCAACTGCTATTCTGTTTTGGTTTACTGATAAAAAAATAATTGAAGGAATGAAAAAACGATTTAAAAATTTACAACGTGGTTCTATGATAGCTACAATTTGGGGTCCACTTCCAGGATGTCTACCTGATAAAGTTGATTTCCCATATATCATTAGTAAGGTTCCTTTCAAATCAGCAGAACTGAAAGAGCAGCTTCTAGTAATTTTTGGTACAAAATGTATAGATTTTGTTTCTGCTTGGGAATATGCAGAAAGATATACCAAAGCAATTGCTTCACAGAACTTACAAAATGATAGATTCTTAACCATTTTACAATCATTAATAATTTGGATTAATGCAAAAAATCTTGGTATTGCATGTGGAGATGAAATTCCAACTCCAATTAAGAATTACATTGAAATTTTAAAGAAATTTTTCGGTATTGAGATTGAACATTTAATTAAATAACACCAACCTTAAATTTTGTAAATAATTTAATTTGATTATGGAAGAACGAATAAACCTTAATGTTTCTGCCACCAACTATGAAGAAACAAGTAAGGAGATTAACACTATCCTAACAATGCTTGAAGAAATGGTACATGAAGAAGAATGTTTTGTTATATCAGATTCTGAATTTGCATTTGGTTGGCATTTTTTTGTTGTTTCAGTTAATAGAACACTAATCCAAAAATTAGCTGCTCAAATGGGGCAAGATTTTCAAAAGTTGAAAGGGAAGGGCATAGACAAAAAATTTCTGACTTGGATTTCACAAAAAATAAAACAAAAAAATATCAAAGCAAAAATTGCTATCAAAGAAGAAATGGAATCCAGTAAATTTGGGATTTTTTAGGATTATAGGCCCTCGAGGGGAATCGAACTCCTGTCCGGGGATCCACAATCCCCTATACTAACCACTGTACTACGAGGGCCACAA
>Ga0208522_1002906_pt1 | contig 10077 bp, 8 predicted proteins | sample ETNtaG_25_FD_185763 | JGI IMG/M metagenome (GOLD analysis project Ga0208522, IMG submission 185763) | Marine microbial and viral communities from oxygen minimum zone, Eastern Pacific Ocean - ETNP201302SV86 (SPAdes) (version 2) | ecosystem: Environmental > Aquatic > Marine > Oceanic ... | reverse complement strand
AAACAAATCATTCTTTCTGAAATAATTTGGCAGATTTGAGAATTTTTTATGCTCAATCTCGCCTGTATCACGATGTACAACCATCATTTTTGCCAAATCACGACGCTGGGACGGATACTGAGCAATAAATTTGGGTGGCAGTGGGTAATTAAAATCAGCTAGTTTGTATTTTTTCTTTTTTTGTATCATTAAAATAATCCTGTCTGTTTGGTTGAGTTAAATGCTTTACCCAAGATTTTATACGCTTTTTCTTGCGCAATACGGCCTCTTGGTGTCCGTTGAATAAATCCTTCCTTTATCAGATATGGTTCATAAACATCTTCTATAGTGGTTGTATCTTCACTTATTGCTACAGCCAATGAACTTACGCCAACTGGGCCACCATCAAATTTATCAATTAATGTTTCTAAAATTTGTCGGTCCATATCGTCCAGTCCATAATGATCAACACCCAATGATTTAAGTGATTCCTGAGCCACCTTTTTTGTTATTGAACCATTTGCTTTGACTTGGGCATAGTCTCGTGTGCGCCTCAATATACGGTTCGCAATCCTTGGAGTTCCTCTTGAACGACCAGCTAATTCTGTCGCGCCTTCTTTGTCAATATCAACTTTTAAAATTTCAGCTGATCGATTAATGATCTGAAACAAATCTTCCGGGTCATAAAAGTTAACTCGCAGAACAACTCCGAATCGGTCTCTAAGAGGCGATGTCAAATTACCCAATCGCGTGGTAGCGCCAATAAGAGTAAATGGTTCAATATTCAATTGCACACTACGTGCACTGGGACCACTATCAATCATAATTTCCAACTGAAAATCTTCCATAGCTGAATACATGTATTCTTCTACTACACTATTTAACCTGTGAATCTCATCGATAAAAAACACGTCTTTTCCTTGAATATTTGTCAACATTCCAGCAAGGTCACCAGCGCGGTCAATCACTGGACCCGAAGATTGCTTAAGATTAACGTTCAATTCCTTTGAAATAATGTTTGCCAATGTTGTTTTACCAAGGCCAGGAGGCCCAAATAATAAAACATGATCAAGTGCCTCATCCCGTTTGTTGGCAGCATCAATATATAACTTCAAATTCTCCACAACATCACTCTGACCAACAAAATCATCAAAATGAGAAGGACGTAGAGATCGTTCGATAATTATATCATCTTCAATGGGGTTGGGGTCTGTGATATGGATTTCAGTCATTGAATCTTAGAGGAAAAACAAAATATATTCTCAAATACGGGCACTAAAGATAATAAATGGATAGGGGGGGCACCAAGGGAGTACTTAATAATTATAAGCCACTGAATGTTTCCCACTTTATAAATTTCTAAAGTACTTTCTGTAAAAACTGCCCAGTAAAGGATTTTTTAACCTTAATTATTTTTTCTGGTATACCGCTTGCTAGAACTCTTCCTCCATTATTACCGCCTTCTGGTCCTAAATCAATAATCCAATCAGCACACTTTATTACATCTAAGTTGTGCTCGATGACTATAACAGTATGTCCTTTATCCACTAATCGCTGAAGTACGGACATCAACATTTTAATATCTTCAAAATGTAATCCTGTGGTAGGTTCATCGAGAATATATACTGTATGGTCTTTTGCAGCTTTTGACAATTCCGTTGCTAATTTTACACGCTGGGCTTCTCCACCTGAAAGTGTTGTTGCTTGTTGCCCTAATCGTATATAACCCAAACCCACCTTGCACAAAGTGGATAATTTATTTTTAACGGCGGGAATATTTTCAAAAAATTCCTGCGCTACTTCAACCGGCATATTCAAAACATCTTCAATATTTTTACCTTTGTACTTTATTTGCAACGTTTCTCTGTTATAGCGGGCACCTTTACATACTTCACAAGTCACATATACATCAGGCAAAAAATTCATCTCAATTTTAATTAGTCCATCTCCACCGCAAGACTCACAACGTCCGCCTTTAACATTAAATGAAAAACGGCCAGGCTTGTAGCCACGAATCTTAGATTCTGGCAGTTGCGAAAATAGATCACGTATAAATGTGAACACACCGGTATAGGTGGCTGGATTAGAACGCGGAGTCCGACCAATTGGTTTTTGATCAATATTCACTATTTTATCTATGTATTCAATTCCTTCAACTGACTGGTAAGCCAACGGATATTTTCGCGCTCCGTTCAATTGTTTTGCAACCGCTGGATAAAGAGTTTCATTGATCAATGTACTTTTTCCACTACCAGATACCCCGGTAATCAATACCAATTTTCCAAGCGGGAATTCCACATCAATTTCACGCAAATTATTCCCAGCTGCTCCCATTAAGAATAAAGACTTCATATTACCATTGCGACGGACTTCAGGTATTGATATTTTGCAATTTCCTGATAAATACAGTCCTGTTAACGAGCTGGAACAATCTACTAATCCTTCAGGTTCACCAGAATAAACTACGGCACCACCATGTTCGCCGGCTCCTGGTCCTAGATCAATGATATGATCAGCAGCTTCCATTGTTTCGCGGTCATGTTCAACCACTAGCACTGAATTACCAAGATCCCGTAGTTTTTTTAACGTATTTAATAAGCGATTATTATCGCGAGGATGTAACCCTATCGAAGGTTCATCTAATATGTAGAGTACCCCCATTAATTGTGATCCTATTTGTGTTGCGAGTCTGATACGTTGGGCTTCTCCACCAGACAATGTTGTTGCTGATCGATCTAAGGTTAAATATTCTAAACCAACATCCACTAAAAATCCTAGACGACTATTAATTTCCTTCAATATTTGGACAGCAATCTTTGTGTCTGTAGCACTCAATTTCAAATTCTTGAAAAAGCTCTTCCCATCTTTAATTGTCATTGCAGATATGGTGCCTAGATTACATCCGCCAACCATTACAGCCCGACTTTCTTTTCGTAGCCTCGTACCATTACAATCTGGACAAGGAATCATACTCATGAATTGTTCTATCCATTTACGAATATGGGCGGATTTTGTCTGTCTATAGCGCCGTTCTAAATTTGCAACAGCTCCTTCCCAACCTCCAGTATATGTGCCTGACCAACGTTTAGAAGTATAATTCATTGTAAGGGTTTGTTTTCCAGTACCAAATAATAGAATTTCACGAATCTTAGAATCTATCTTAATCCAAGGTGTTGTAAAGTTGAACTGGTAGTATTTGGCTAAACTCTTCAAAATGCCTCCATACCAATTACCCCGTGGCTGTTCACCTAATGGGACGATAGCACCCTGAATCAACGATTTCGATTTATCCGGTACTATTAAATTTGGATCAATATTCATTTGTGTACCTAATCCATCACAAAGATTACATGCACCATAGGGTGAATTAAATGAAAACATTCGTGGCGTTAGTTCATCCAATGATGCTTCGGGGTGATCTGGACAACCAAAATGTTCGCTAAACAGATGGTCTGCACCATTCAAATTGTGTATGATGATTGCACCTGATCCAACTTTCAGGGCCAACTCGATAGATTCTGTTAACCGCTCTTTATAATCTCCGTTTAAGACCAATCTATCAACTACAACCTCTATATCATGAATTTGATTCTTATTGAGATTAATCTTCTTCTCAACTTGGTACAGTTTGCCATCGACTCTGGCACGCAAATATCCTTCCCGTCGAATTTCAGAAAAAACACCCTTATGCCCTCCCTTTCTACTTCTGACTACTGGTGCTAATACATAAATCCGTGTATCCCGATCAAACTTGCAAACAGTGTCAACTATTTGCTGTACGGTCTGACTTACAATCGGCTTAGCACATATCCAGCAATGTGGTTTGCCTACATGCGCAAATAGCAATCGTAAATAATCATGTACTTCCGTGACCGTCCCTACAGTTGATCTAGGGTTTCGTGCAGTTGCCTTCTGCCCAATTGAAATTGCTGGAGAGAGTCCCTCTATGTAATCCATATCAGGTTTTTCCATCAATCCAAGGAATTGCCGGGCGTATGATGAAAGAGATTCCACATACCGTCGCTGTCCTTCAGCATAAATAGTATCAAACGCGAGAGAAGATTTACCAGAACCCGACAAACCAGTGATTACAACAAGTTTGTCCCGAGGGATGTCTAAATCTATATTTTTCAAATTGTGCTGACGAACACCTTTTAATACAATACTATCAGATGATTTCATAGATGTGTTTTTTTCTCAGTTTATAGTGTAAACTGGGTAAAAATATTGTAATTCAATTAATTTCAAGACCATCGAGAAATTTAATGAAGTTAATATTCAGATCAAATTTCGATTTGCTCTTTACCCTATAATACTTCCTAACATTATAAAACAATATTGCCAGCGATAAAGATTATGGACTACATTACATTGTGAGTTCCCTAAAAAACCATATATTGATATCCATGCCTCATTTGCAGGACCCATATTTTGGTCATGGCATAGTCTTGATTTGCGAACACAGTAATGATGGCGCGCTGGGGTTAATTATAAACAAATCGTTTGAAAAGCCAGAATTGAGGGTATTATTTCAAAAACTACCAGAAGACCAAGATGAAATAATTAAAATTATTCCAAAGGTATATTTTGGCGGACCAGTACTAATCGAACGTGGCATTGTAATACATAGTAGTTCTTACAATAGTGAAGATAGCATGGAAATATCGGACGAATTTTCTATCACTAGTAGTCGTAAAATTTTACAGGATATTGCTGATGGTAATGGCCCAGAACAATACAAATTAATGCTTGGGCACGCGGGATGGGAAGCAGGCCAACTGGAGCGAGAAATTGAAAACGGTGATTGGCTCATGCAATCTACATCATACAATTTTGTTTTTAATACGGAAGAATCAAAAATGTGGAAAATAGCTGCAGGTTCCTTCGGAGTAGAAACGTCCCAAATATCAGGTTTGGGCGGTTCAGCTTAAATCAGCAATTGTAATCATCACGTTTAGTTTGTTTTCATGAGTAAACGAGCATTACCACAACTCGCCGTCATTTCTGCGGCAATTCTCTGGAGTCTTGATGGGCTACTAAGACAAATGCTATATAATGTTCCTGCTTTTCTTATTATTAGTATTGAACATGTAATTGGTGCGGTAATATTTATTCCATTTCTTATAAAGGGATGGCAAGAAATCTTAAAGCTGGGGCAGAGAACCTGGATATCAGTACTTTGGATAAGTATTTGTGGTGGTTTGTTAGGTACTTATTTTTACACGAGCGCCCTTAGTTATGTGAATTATATAAATCTATCCGTAGTTGTGTTATTGCAAAAGTTGCAGCCAATTTTTGCAATCACATTAGCAGCAGTGATTCTTAAGGAGCCTTTATCTAAAAAGTTCTTAGTATTAGCTGTTACAGCTATTCTTGGCAGTTTCTTAGTGACATTTGGATTACAGCCAATTGCAAATTGGAATGATAAAATGATCATTGCAGCATTATTGGCATTACTAGCGGCTTTCAGTTGGGGTAGCTCAACCGTATTAGGAAAACACGCCCTTAAACATGTTTCATTTCAACTAATTACTTCTCTTAGACTAACTATAACAGCACTTGTATGTATGGCAGTAATTGTTGCCTCAAATAATATAGAAATAATTACGGAACTAACCACTATGCAGTGGAAAATATTATTGGTTATTACCTGCTCAACTGGTGCTTTCGCACTATTTATTTATTACTATGGGTTAAATCATCTTCCCGCTTCGCACGCAACGCTATATGAATTATTTTGGCCATTTTCTGCCATGTGTATTGATTGGTTCTACCGCGAGCGGAGTCTAGAACCAGCTCAATTATTTGGGGCAGTGCTATTATTATCTTCAATGATATATTTGTCAAAAGATAATTAAAAACCAGTATGCCTAAGGCATCAATTAAAGATGATTACCATAATCTAATATTAAATTGTTTTCATGAATTCAGCTGGGGCTTTGGTATTGCTTTTCATACCCTTTATGCGATAATACCGCTATTTTTAAAACAATTAGGTGCACCACAAGGAATCAGTTTATCGGTTGCAGGATTATGGTCAATTTTAGTTGCATTTCCGCAATTATTTACTGCTATTATTGGAAGGAATATCATTGATATAAAACGTGCCGTTATTGGTGCACATATGTTTGCTCTACCTCCTATATTTTGTGCAGGATTCATTTTTGCATTTATCGCACCTACTGGATCGTATGCCTGGGTTTTTTACTACACATGCTTCATATTCTATGGTATTGGAATTGGTATAATCATTCCCATATGGACGGATTTTTTACATCATACATTCTCCAAGAAAAAACGCGGTACATATTTAGGTATTTCTTTCGCATGGAATAGTATTGGTGGATTTATCGGTGGATTTGCTGTTCGATCAATATTAAACAGTAAAATTCCATTTCCGCAAAATTTTGGGTGGGGATTTTTAATTTTTTTCGGATGTATTACAATAGGTACAGTTCTATTTATAGGATATCGCATAAATACACCAAAAACACTCCGCAAAAAAAGAACAATAGCTGATTTAATTGCAGAAACAAAATCTATTATAAAAACAAGTACCAATTTTCGCAATTATCTCCTTGCAAGAATTTTTCTTACAGCGAACTATCCTGCAATAAGTCTTTACGCAATATATACGCAGAATAAGTTTGGTTTTGATTTAAGCGAGGCCGGTATTTTTATTATTATCAATGTAGTAACGTCAGGTATCGGCAGTTTTTTAGCTGGTTGGATAGGCGATCGTTATGGACACAAAACTGGAATAATGTTATCATTTTTTTCCTACCTTGCAGCAGTTATAACGGCATTATTAGCAACAAATATGTTATTTGTATATACTATCTTTGTATTTCTTGGATTTGGATTGGGGTCATTTATGCCATCAGCAATGAATTTGATATATGACTTTGCTCGGGAAGGAGACAATAAAATTTACATGGCCCTGACGGACACATGTCTGGCCCCTTTCACATTTTTGGCAATCATAATTGTTGGCGGTATGAGCGGAGTGATCAACACTGAAACAATATTAACTGGCATCGGTATTTTTTTAGTCATCGGGATACTACTTCTTTTATTCAGAGTTAAAGACCCCAAACACTATTTAGATAACCAGCCGATAGCCCAAAAAATTAGTTAATATATTTTTCCTTGCATTTCGAATCGTGCAAAGTGGAAATTCCAATGTAGTCAAACACTAATGTTTAGGCTTATATCATACCAAACCATCCTTCTCTCGGTCCTTGTACTGGTTTTAACCGGTTGCAGCAAGGATGATCCCAGTAGACATTTAGAACTAGGAAAATGGTATAACAACAAAGGATTATATGATGAAGCAATAGCGGAGTATCGTGAAGTTATCCGTTTGTATCCTCCATCTATTCAAAATTTATCTCGGGAAGAATACGAGAGCCTTACCACAGCGCATTATAATCTGGCACTAATGTATACAAAAAAAGGCTGGTGGGATTTTGCTTTAGACGCTGCTGAGTCCAGTTTTCAGTTACAACCAAATACTGATACACATGATCTGATAAGACTGATCCGCAAGCAGATAATGCTGAGTAATAATACTCAGCCTTCCTAGGCTTAAATTCCTAGATAAATATAATCATATTAAAAAGAGCCAGAGCGGTGCTCTCCACCATCACAGTAAATAATTGAACAATTGATAAAATCTGCTTCAGAACGCAACAGTAATGATATGGTGTTGGCAATATCTTCTGGCGTAGTGGTACGCTGCATAGGATTACGAACTTTTGTCTTTTCAACCCATTCTTCCCAGTCCTGAGTTATTTTTGTAAGCGCACGCGTAGGTGTAACACCTGCCTGTACGGCGTTGGCTGTAATACCATATTTACCCAATTCCCAACCAATCTGTCGAATTATCGCTTCCATAGCAACTTTAGCTACGCTCACTGGTCCATATCCATCCATAGCTACATAATTGCCCTCACTGGTCAATCCTACAACACGAGAGCCCTCTCCAAGCAAATCCTTATTAAATAATTTTTGCGTCCAGTACAGTAATGAATTGCCCATGACGTGGACAGTCATGTCCATTTGTCTTTGAGTTACTGGTTTATCAGAAAAAAAGTTCGTCGTAGTTCCAAAGGCAATAGAGTGAAGCAATAATTTCACCGGATCACCTCCTGTTATTTCAGCTATTTTAGGTATGTATTCATCCATTGTTTCAACAGCGGCTGCATTGATATTCCAAAAATGAACTTTACCATTATTATTACTGGAAATATTTTGTTTTAGCGACTCAGCATCTTTTTTAACATCACCACGATCAAAGTGAAAACCTATAATACCATAACCATCTTTAGCTAAACGTTTTGCAGTGGCACCGCCATGGCCCGTTGAACATCCTAATATCAATACCCAATCAGACATTATAACTCCCGTTTTATTAGAGAGAATTTAGACAAGACTAAGACCTGCACAAATAATGAACACAAAAGAGTAATATGGAAACCAAGATTCATTCATAAATTCCGCGTGAAATTGGGAAGCAAACATGGATAAAAAGTCCTCTTATACTAAACAAGAACTGTTGGATATAGGTGCTGGCAAATTTTTTGGTAAGAACAATGGTAAACTACCCTTGCCACCAATGCTTATGATGGATCGCATATTACAAATCTCAAAAAAGGGTGGTAAATACGGTAATGGGTATATAAAAGCAGAGCTGGATATTGATAAAGATCAATGGTTTTTTAAATGTCATTTTAAAAATGACCCGGTTATGCCTGGATGCTTGGGGCTGGATGGTTTCTGGCAATTAATTGGATTTTATCTATCATGGGCTGGAGGCAAAGGGAAGGGGAGAGCTCTAGGCGTAAAAGAGTTAAAATTCAAGGGCCAAGTACGACCTTACCATGATAAGATTACCTATTCAATTGACATCAGAAAATTTATTACGAAACCCGCCTTCATGGCTTGGGGGGATGCTGTATTGACAGTTCAAGATAAAGCCATTTACTTCGCAAAAGATCTACAGGTTGGTTTATTTGATAAACTGGTGTGGGACAATGGTATGGATCCTGCGTTAGATCCTTTTTAATCACTTTTAGTCATACCTAATCTATGGCTTTACGATGCGGAATAATTGGTTTGCCCAATGTGGGTAAATCTACCCTTTTTAATGCACTTACTGCTTCATCCGTACCAACTGATAATTATCCCTTTTGTACGATCGATCCCCATATTGGAATTGTGAAGCTACCTGACCAACGCCTTGAAAAACTAAGAAATATATTTAAACCGCAGAAAGTTTCTCCGGCCACGGTAGAGTTCACTGATATTGCTGGTCTTGTAAAGGGCGCTAGCAAAGGGGATGGTCTAGGTAACCGATTTTTGGGACAAATCAGACAGGTTGCGGCTATAATACATGTAGTACGCTGTTTTAAAGATGACAATATAACCCATATAGAAGGATCGGTCGATCCAGTTCGGGACGCAGAAATCATTGAAACTGAATTGCTATTAGCAGATTTAGAAACACTGGAAAAGCAATATTCAAAAACAGAAAAGTTGGGAAAATCTGGTGGGAAAAACGAGAAAAAGAAATTTGATGTTATCTCTCGTCTATCAAAACATTGTAACGGAGGACATAGGGCGCGAACATTCCCTGCCGATGAAGATGAGGTTGCCATAATTAAGTCATTACATTTATTAACGCGCAAGCCAATTCTATATGTATCAAATGTTGATGAAAAAGAGATCGTTCACGCACAGCGGGGTAATCTAGAACAAAGACTGGCAGATTTCGCTAATAAGGAAGGCAACTTAGCCATCCGCCTTTGCAGTAAACTTGAACAGGATATTGCTGTTCTTTCCGATAATGAAAAGGATATGTTTCTAAAGGAATATAATTTATCTGAACCGGGTTTGTATAAGTTAATACATGCGGCTTTCAAGCTTTTAGGTTTAGAAACTTTTTTCACGGGAGGGTCAAAACAGGTTCGGAGCTGGACCATCAAAAAAGGAACAATTGCTCCAGATGCAGCAGGCGAAATCCACACTGATTTTCAGCGTGGTTTTATCAAAGCAGAAGTATTTAAATATAATGATTTAGTGCGTCTAGGATCGGAA
>Ga0208522_1002905_pt1 | contig 10081 bp, 7 predicted proteins | sample ETNtaG_25_FD_185763 | JGI IMG/M metagenome (GOLD analysis project Ga0208522, IMG submission 185763) | Marine microbial and viral communities from oxygen minimum zone, Eastern Pacific Ocean - ETNP201302SV86 (SPAdes) (version 2) | ecosystem: Environmental > Aquatic > Marine > Oceanic ... | reverse complement strand
AAAAAGGAAATCTCTAGTAAAGAAATCATAACTCTATATAATGATTTTTATTCAGAAGAGCCTTTTGTTCGAATCAAGACAGATGGCAAGTTTCCGAGAACCAAGGATGTTATTAATACAAATCTTTGCGAGATCGCAGTCAGGATAGTTGGAACACGTGCTGTAATTTTATCTAGTATAGATAACCTGATAAAAGGTGCATCCGGGCAGGCAGTTCAAAACATGAATATAATGTACGGCTTTAATGAAACAACCGGACTTTTGTAGAATAGATTCTTAAATTTGCATTCCGGTTCAAAAATATTGTTTAAGAAACAGAATAAATGACTTCAAAAGTAAAGGTAAGGTTTCCTCCAAGTCCAACAGGTTTCCTGCATATTGGAGGAGCAAGAACAGCTCTTTATAACTGGCTTTTTGCCAGACACAATAACGGGGAATTTATTCTGAGGATCGAAGATACTGACCAACAACGTTCTACCGAAGAGGCAACTCAAGCGATTCTGGACAGTTTGACATGGCTTGGTTTGGACTGGGATGAAGGCCCGTATCATCAGAGCGAGAGACTTGAAATCTACAGTGAGCACGTGGAGAAATTACTGAAAGAAGGCAAAGCTTTTCACGTAGATGATCCTGAGAAAGGCAGAGCGGTACGTTTTAAGCTGACAGGTGAGCTTACGAATTTTGATGATCTGGTTCATGGAAACATAAGCTCCGACACCTCTCTCATTGAAGATTTCGTTATCCAGAAAGCAGACGGTTTTCCTACTTATAATTTTGCCTGCGTTGTTGATGACGGAGTAATGGGAATAACACACGTGATTCGGGGTGATGATCATTTGTCTAATACGCCAAGGCAGGTTGCCATTTATAAAGCTTTGGGGTTTGAATTGCCAAAGTTTGCACACATCCCGATGATTCTCGGAGAAGATGGCTCCCGTATGAGCAAGCGTCACGGGGCAACGTCTGTAACTGAATATCGCGAGAATGGTTATTTGCCGGACGCCCTGGTTAATTTTATAGCGCTTCTTGGCTGGTCACCCGGACACGATCAGGAGTTATTAACCAGACAGGAGATGACAGAGAAGTTTACCCTGAAACGAGTCAATAAGACCAGCGCACGCTTTGACTATACAAAGCTTGACTGGATGAACGGTAAATATATTCAGGACTTACCGGTTGAAGACCTCGTCAGTAAATTGCGCCCATATATAAAAGGTGCAAATTTGGATAATGGAGTATTTACAGATGAATGGTTGTACAAGTTGGTAGAATTATATAAGGAAAGGTTTAGAACATTGCCAGAGTTTGTAACGCTGGCATCCCCATTCTTTACTGATGAAATTGAATATGAAGATGCTGCAGTACAAAAACATTTGAAAAAGAGCAATCCTTCCTTGATAAAAGATGCTTATAATAAACTGAAAGAAGTCAATGATTTTTCATCAATTACAGAATTAGAAGATTGTTTACGGTCGATAACAACCGAACACAGCGTTGGTTTTGGCAAATTGGCACAACCAATAAGGGTTGCGATTATAGGTAAGAGTGCAAGTGCCGGGATCTTTGAAACTTTAGAACTGTTAGGTAAAGAAAAGACACTAAAACGACTGGAATATACAATAAATACTTTTTTGTAAAATGTAAATGACCATCAGAGCCTTCATTGCAATAGAAATTGATAACGGGATCAAAGACAGGCTATCTGAATACCTGAATCAGTTAAAGAAAACAGGTGCTTCTGTAAAGTGGGTTGCTCCTGAAAACATTCACTTGACTCTGAAATTTATTGGATATATAGAAGAGGAAACTCTCCCGGACTTGAATAAAATCATTAGTGGTGCCGTCTCTTGTCTGGACTCATTCAGTATTAGTATAGAAAATATTGGTGCATTCCCAAATTTTAAGAAACCGCGTGTAGTTTTTGTTTGTGTACAGGACAAAGGAAACAATCTTTTAAATATCTATGAAAGGCTCGACAAGGGTATTGAAAGACTTGGAATAAAAAGGGAATCTAAAAAGTATGTCGGACATATTACACTTGGAAGAATTAAAACACAGAAAAATATATCCAAACTTACAAGTGTTTTAAATTCCGGCACAAAATGTTCCTTTGGCCTTGAAAAGGTAAGTTATATCTCTCTGATGAAAAGCAAGTTAACTTCAGCAGGACCAATTTATACGAAACTAAACAATTTTATGCTAAATTAAAATGAAAAAAGGAAACCTCAAATATTCTCTAGATCACAACTGGGTTGAGCTTAAGAGAAAAGTTGTAACAATTGGTGTAACTGACTATTTTATAGACGAACTTGGCGACCTGATAGACCTTTGCTTGCCAAAAGTTAATGAGGATATTCTTCTTGGTATTTCTTATGGTGAAATAGAATCCCTTGATGTTCTTCATGATTTAATGGCACCTTTAAATGGTGAGATTGTAAAGATAAACTCAGATTTAATTACCACTTTAAGAGTATTGCAGAAGCATCCATTTGATGATGGTTGGTTTATCAAGGTTAGGATAGCAGACCCTGAGCAACTTGATGCCCTTATGGATGAAGATGAATATGAAGAGTACAAGAAGAGTATAAGAAAAAAAGGGAAAGAAGCTGTAAAGAAAAAGGGAAAGGTAAAGACAAAGGAAAAAGAAAAGGGTAAAAAGAAGGCAAAAGCAGAAAAAGGGAAAGATAAGGCAGAGAGGAAGAAAAAACCCGAGCGGAAGAAAAAGGCAGAGAGGAAGAAAAAACCCGAACGGAAAAAGAAGGTAGAGAAAAAGAAAAAACCCGAGCGGAAAAAGAAGGTAGAGAGGAAGAAAAGACCCGTACGGAAAAGAAGGCAGTAAGTAAAAGCAAGAGTAAGAATAAGCTGAGGCAAGTAACCTCCATTAAAAGAAGAAATATTACTTCCATTGACAGAATGTGCTTGACTTAAAAATGCCTGATAATAAACGTTGGAATATAGGAGATATATTCAAGGTTTTCCTGTTTTATTTCTTCATGATGCTGGTTGGAATACCTGTTTTTTTAAGAGTATCAAAGCAAACATTCAGATTTGATTTAATAGAAGCATTTGGTCAGAACACTATACTCCTTAGCCTGTCTCTAGTTGTGAATATTTTGACCTGTCTTTATGTTTTCTACATTATTCGGGTAAGATGTGGTTTGCCTGTAACATCATTGGGTTTTACAGTCCACAACTGGAAACGTGATGTGAAAATTGGCATTAAACATTATCTGATAGTTCTTCCTGTTATAATTCTAGCCGGCTTTGTAGTAGATTTCGTTCTAAGAATATTTGGTATAGTACCTGAGCAGCAAGACATTCTTAATAAAATCCTGAATGAGGACTCTTTGGGAGTTCTTACTTTCATGTTTTTCTTTGGTATGTTAGCTGCACCTGTTGTTGAGGAGCTTCTTTTCAGGGGATTTCTTCAGCCGGCGGTAAGAACTGCTTTCGGCAAGCTAAAAGCCATCTTAATTAGTGGATTCCTGTTTGCTCTGGTACATTTAAATGCCCATGTGTTTTTGCAGATATTTATCCTGGGACTTCTGTTAGCTTATCTATTTGAGAAGACTGAATCGTTAATAGCGCCAATAACTGTCCATATCTGCCACAATACTGCTACATTAGCCTTTTTGATTTCTTTTAAACACATTATGAAAAGTCATGTTTAAGGGCATTGATGAACAACTGAATATTATTAAACGCGGAATTGTAGAAATCGTCCGCGAAGAAGAACTCATCGAGAAACTGCAGAGATCAATAAAGACAAACACCCCCCTGCGAGCTAAATTAGGCCTTGATCCTACCGCACCAGACATTCATATTGGAAATGCTGTCCCGATTCACAAACTGCGCAATTTCCAGGAACTTGGCCATACGGCAGTATTAATAATTGGAGACTATACTGCAATTGTAGGCGATCCGTCTGGTGTGAATAAAACACGTCCCCAACTTTCGCACGAGGACATAATGAAAAATACGAAAACGTACTTAGATCAAATAGGAAAGATACTGGATATAGACAAGACTGAAATCCGTTACAATAGTGAATGGTTTAAGGAGATGAGATTTACCGATGTAATTACATTAGCCTCCAAGATGACAGTTGCAAGAATGATGGAGAGAGATGATTTCTCGAAAAGATATAGTTCCGGAGTTCCAATAAGCCTCCATGAATTTATTTATCCATTGATGCAGGGATATGATTCAATAATGGTGAAAAGTGATATAGAAATCGGTGGCACGGATCAGATATTCAGTCTGCTTGTTGGCCGTGACCTCCAAAGGGATAAAAACATAGAACCTCAGGTAGCACTCACTACTCCATTACTTGAGGGAATCGATGGGAACAAAAAGATGAGTAAAAGCCTGGGAAATTACATAGGCATATATGAAGAGCCAAAAGAAATCTTTGGCAAAACAATGAGAATTGGCGACGACCTTATGCGTAAGTATTTTGAGTTGGCAACCGACATGACTATGGAAGGAATAGATAGTACATTAAAAGAGCATCCGCGCCAGGCAAAGATTGTATTGGGGAAAGCTATTGTAAGCCGGTATTACAATGAGGAAATAGCCCGGGAAGTAGCGGAAGAATTCGACAGAGTTTTTAAAGAACATAAACTTCCGGACAACATTGATAAATTAGAAATAAGTGCATCAACAAGCACATCTCATAAAATATGGTTAGTAAAATTATTGGTTGATCATGGCTTCGCATCTACTAACGGAGAAGCAAGGAGGTTGATTTCTCAAGGAGGAGTAAGTATTGACAATCATAAATATACAGATCCGGCACAAGAAGTTGATATAAAAAGCGGAATGATATTAAAAGTAGGAAAACGCCGTTTTGCAGAGATTGTTATAACTCAATAATATCTTTTAATTACCACATCTTTTCTCAATTTTCTTAAGTATTCTTTCCTCTTTTTAACAAATTCTTCTCTAAAGAGCATATTGCGAATTTCATTTTGAGCCTGCTGAAAGGTCAATGTTTGAGAGGGAATAACCTCTTCTATCTTAAAGATATGGTGACCAAACGAAGAATCTATTATTGGACTTATTTCACCTTCTTTTAAGTTAGAAATTTTAGCAACCAGATCTTTTCTAAAGTCCTTTACTTCATCAGTCTCCCACAAACCCCCTTCATCAGAATGAGGACCTCGTGAATATTCTTTTGCCAGGTCTCCGAATTCTTCTCCACTCTTTAATTTATTTAGAATATCTTCCGCTGCAGACTTCGCATCTTCTTTAGTTTCATATCTGGAAAACATTAGTAATATATGCCTGAAACTCAAACTACCTTCTCTTGTGAACTCATCAGTATGTTCCTGGTAATAGCGCTTAATTCCTTTTGGTGTAACTACTATCTTTCTATAAACATTATCACGCATAATTTCTTCGATTAATAAATCATCCTTTAATTCTGCTCTTTTTTTAAGAGGATTAATTCCCTGTTTGTGGGCCAGTTCATAAAATTTATAGACAGAACCAACTTCTTCAACAGCACCCTTGACAAATGCATCAAGGTTCTTTTCAATCGCTTCTGCCTTTTCCGGGTCTGCAAGCACAACCTTCTTTGCCTCCTGCACAAGTATTTTTCTATCAATTAATTCATCAATACCCTTAGAAATTATTTCGCGTTCTTTCCGTTGGAGCCCTTCTTCCCCGTACTTTTCTCTGGCAATCTGGAAGGCATTAGCTACCTCTCTTCTAATATCAAATTCCGTAATTATTTCACCATTTACGATAACTCGTACGGCATTCAAATTATCAGCACTTGTTTGATATAAATAGAACAGTTGTAGAATGAAAAAAACCAAGCTTAATCCTAGGACCTTCAAATGTTATATTCCTCCTGCACCATACAAGTCAGGTCGCTATCGCGACAGAAACTATCCTTCGACTCCGCTCAGGATGACGTCACACTGAGCGGAGTCGAAGTGTGACAAAGATTGAAATTTCTATGCATAAATGTAAGTTTTAACAGAATACAGTATACAAACCCGTCTATAATTTGTCATCTATCATTTTGAGTATTAATCTGCATATCCCTGTGGCTAAGGTTTAGGATTTAATAAACTCGTTATGAAATCTGCTGAATCATTAGGCGACATCTTCTTTCCGGGCAATGTAAGGTGCAATTCGTTATTAGCCACTACTTTTACCAGTTTCTTTGCATTTCTAAAGAGTGATTCTGCTTTCTTCAGATTTTCTACATGAAATATAACTGTACCATTTGTTCGCACGAGTGAACGGATATTAGAAGCCTGTGCCGCTACTCTTACCCCGCTTTCTATTAACAGGTTTTTAACCTGCTGCGGTATTTGACCAAATCTATCTGCAAGTTCTTTTTCCATTTTCTTTATCTCACCTTTAGAAGACAAGCGATTTATCTTCCTGTATATTTCTATTTTCAGCTTCATGTCAGGTATGTAGTCGTCAGGGAGATATGACTCCAGGTTTAAGTTTATGTGGACATCGTTGTAATCCGGAATTGGCTCATTCTTCGCCTTACGTATTACGATTTCAAGCAGTCTGCAAAACATTTCATAACCGACCGCTTCAATATGTCCGTGTTGTTCTATACCCAGAATATTTCCTGTTCCCCTGATCTCAAGATCCCGCATCGCAATCTTAAAACCTGAGCCAAGTTCCGAGAAGTCAATAATGGCCTTTAGTCTCTTCTCCGCTTCCGGTGTAACCGGCCTGTTCTTTGGTAACAAAAGGTAGGCATAAGCACGGTGTTTGTAGCGTCCCACCCTGCCGCGAAGCTGATGCAGATCCGCCAGACCAAACATATCCGCCTGATTAATAAATATAGTGTTTACATTTGGAATATCAAGGCCGGATTCTATTATCGTTGTTGATACAAGAATGTCGAATTTGCCGTTAACAAAATCTGACGTTTTCTTCTCCAGGAGTCTTTCCGGCATTTGCCCATGGGCTACAGTAATCCTCGCTTTCGGGACTATCTTCGCAATAGTATCCGCAATCTGATTTATGTTCTTTACACGATTGTGTACAAAGTAAATTTGTCCGTCACGATTTAATTCATGAATTATTGCACTCTTTATTACACCACTGTTAAAACGCAATAAACTTGTCTGTATGGATTGCCTGTCCTGTGGAGGAGTATTCAGAGACGATACATCCTTTATGCCCAGGAGAGATAAATGCAGGGTACGCGGGATTGGCGTTGCCGTTAACGTAAGGACGTCAACCGATTCCCTGAATTTTTTCAGTTTTTCTTTATGTTCGACACCAAACCTCTGCTCTTCATCTATGGTTATCAGCCCGATATCCTTGAATGTAACATCTTTCTGGATCAACCGGTGTGTTCCAATAACAATGTCTACCTTCCCCTCTTTTAAATTCTCCAATATTTCCTTTTGTTCCTTTCGGGTCTTAAATCTGCTTAATACATCAATATTAATGGGATAGTCTGCCATCCTTTCAGTAAAGGTTCTATAATGCTGCTGCGCCAGTAAAGTTGTCGGCACCAGAACGGCTACCTGTTTACCATACATTACGGCTTTAAATGCAGCCCTGATAGCAATTTCAGTCTTGCCATATCCCACGTCTCCACAAATAAGCCTGTCCATAGGTTTTAATGATTCCATATCATTCTTAATATCTCTGGCAACCTGTAGCTGGTCCTCAGTTTCCTGGTATATGAATTCTGACTCAAACTTTCCCTGCCATTCAGAGTCTTTTGGGTAAGCAATGCCCCGTTTTGCCTCTCTGATTGCCTGCATGGAAAGGAGATCACCTGCCACATCCCGAACGGCCTCTTCTGCCATCTGTTTTTTTCTTTCCCACGTTCGGTTGCCCAGCTTGCTGAGTTTTGGCTTGTGTTCTGAACCGCATACGTATTTTTGTACTAACTCAATCTTTGAGGCAGGCACATAGACCTTTGCACCTTCATCAAATTCGAGTACAAGAAATTCACCATAACTGCCGTACTCATTATCATCATTAAGCATCTGCATACCCAGGAACCTTGCTATGCCATGGCTGACGTGCACCACATAGTCTCCCTCTCTTACATCAAGAAAAGAATCGATAGCCTTTGCCGGTATTAATTTTTTCGGTTCCCTCCTCAACCTGTAGCGTTGGAATATTTCATGATGTGTAAGAAATGCCGTGGAGATATCTTCAAATAAGAAACCATGGTTGAGATGCCCTATCTGATACTCTGTGTGATTGGAAGGTGAACGTTTGCCTGCAATTTCCTTCGTAGTTCTATTTCTATTTGAAGCAGTCTTGCGGGAGACCGGTTGGGAATTAATGCCTGATGACAGGAGTTCGCTCAATCTCAGCTCTTCGGCCTGGTTGCTGCAGAAGATTATGGTGTTCCGGTACGAAGTCTTTATATCCTCGATCTTTTTAATTGAGTTATGGACATCATGATCAAAATAGTCCGGGGCTTTTATATTAAACGAAAATATGTTTTTGCGTTTAAGCGTTAAATTAGAAAGATATATCTTTCTAAAGTCCTTGCTCGATTTTACTATATGATTAAAAGAAAAAATCTTACTATGAGACTCTAAGTTAACGTTTATGCTTTCTGCTTTATTTTCTATATTTTCATATTCCTTGAAAACAACCCACGAATTTTCTGGTATATAGTCAATGAGAGAACTGTACCTGTCTTTATGCCTGTTCTCTTTCGGATGAACAGGTGTATTGATTTGTTCAGTCTGTACACCTAGTATTTTACACTCTTTTACTTGTCTCTCTGACAATTGAGTTTCCGCGTTAAACATGCGGACAGAGTCAATCTCATCACCGAAAAACTCTATGCGGTAAGGCATTTCACCGGCACCACTACTTACAGTGTTACCTGATTGATGTTCCTGCAGGGAAGAAAATGGAAAAACATCTATAATCCCTCCTCTCAAGCTGAATTCTCCGGGTAGTTCAACTATGCTCGTTCGTTCAAAACCACCGTTTATCAGCCAGTCTACAAGAAATCCCTGTTCGTATTCCTGTCCTGTCCTGATTGTAAGAATATTTTTTTCTATCGCATCAGGTGGCGGTAGATGTTGTAAGAGCGACTGGATTGGGGTTATGATGATTCGGTTAGTAGATTTACCATTACTTGTTAACAGCTTATATAAAACATTAATCTGTTGTACATAAGTGTTATTGTCAGGTTGCGATTCAACAGATATCGCATCCTCTGAGACTGGAAAAAAGATAGCGCTGCCGGGGAGAAAAACGTTTATATCCTCAAAAATCTCTTCCGCCTCATCTATACCTGATGTTACGAAGAGTATTTCTCCCTTCCTGGAAAGTTTCCCGTCATTTGCCAGGCCGGCAATTAAAAAGGCAGCCGACGAACCCCATAATCCCTGAACGTGACAGTCCTTTCCTGATACCAGATCACCTGCTATCTGTTTATACTGTTTGTCTTTATGAATAAGCTTAAATATATTTTTCACAAAGAAATTATACTTACCTTTTTATAACCGGGCAAGAGTTTAAAGTGAACTAAAGTATAAATAAGTGCCTAAAGTTGTGGATGGAAAAGTGAGAGGCAAGAGAAGAAGGACGAGTTGCGAGTTGCGAGTTTTGAAAATTGATGCTTGTTGATTGGAATTTTCATCACTTCATTCTCCAGTGATGACAGGCAACGATGAATTCAGGAGTGCAGATTATTAATAAAATGCCATACTGGCGAATGAAACTGTTGAGTTGGTTTGGTCTGCATACTGAGAATATTTCAGGAGTTTGCCTTCTGACGCCTCAATGACATTGAGCAGGGTATAAATTGCCGGATATCCGCATATTTTTCTGCTGTTATGGTCTTTCTGAATGGAATTGCGAAACCCCTCCGCATCTAAAAGTTCCGCATATTTCAACATTTCTGTGTCCTCGGAACGTAGCCTCTTGAGATACGCCTCATCCTGAAGTTCCTGATCGCCAAATCTGGATCCCACGTGTGCAAGATCTACGCTGGCAATTACACAGACTTTCTTCTTGCTCTCCTTAATTGTTTTCTTAAGAGCAGAGACAAATTCTTCAAATTGAAGAATCTGTCTCGATTTATTGTTGCCATCATCCACTTCACCAAAGG
>Ga0208522_1002902_pt1 | contig 10085 bp, 3 predicted proteins | sample ETNtaG_25_FD_185763 | JGI IMG/M metagenome (GOLD analysis project Ga0208522, IMG submission 185763) | Marine microbial and viral communities from oxygen minimum zone, Eastern Pacific Ocean - ETNP201302SV86 (SPAdes) (version 2) | ecosystem: Environmental > Aquatic > Marine > Oceanic ... | reverse complement strand
GCGGGGCCCTGCTGATTTGCAAGTATTGTATCTGTAAATGTAATCTGATATGTATGGTCACTTTTTATATCCATAGGATTAATTATTTCATAATAAATCCTACCGCTAGATGTTCCGCTGATGTGATTTATGGTATCTCCTACAAATTCAGCATCATTGTACCCAGCAGATGGGGGAGAAGGAGTTACTTCTAAAACATTGGGCCCTAATTCTATTTCACCTGTCAAAGAATTAACTCTTAAGCGCATGGGTGAATCACTGGGAATAATATCATTAGAAAGATCTCCTCCATAATCGTAAGAAACCACAGCATAATAGTAACGCTGACCGCTTACTACATTAAAATCAACAAAGGAATGCTGCAGGCCAGTATCATCTCCCAGGTAGAATTTGATACCATTCAGATCAATTGGGTGCCAGCCGGTCTTACCATTTTCCAAATCCCATTGAGCTTTTACACCATTCTGTGAATAGGGTTCCAGGAACGTCAGGTTACCTTCTCCATCAGTGATGGTATAGGCATCATTGAATTCAAAATCTGTAGCGCGATAAATCTTATAACCTTCAAAATCATAGAGATCTATGCCATTGGTGATTTCACCCATATATTTATCCTTGGATTGTTCGGCACGTGTATCCCAATACAAGGTAACTGAACCATCTCGGGAAACCGCTGTAACATTGGGCGGATCAGGAGCCTTGGCAAATTGATAATCAAAATCATAGGTGGTTTGAGCTACGGCTTTATTTCTCAAAGCATCTGCTACGTCATTACCTAATGTAACAGACATTGCAATCCGTTCGGTTTGTCCTGCTTTGAGAGGAAAAAAGCCAGCCGTAACAAAAAGGTCATAGTCTCCTGGAGGCTGACCTCCTGCAGGTGGTTGCCAGTAACTTCCAGGTGTCATATAAAACAACCAGAGATAGCCATCACTTGATATTGGGATTGAACCTGCTGGGTCATATCCAACAGCAGTAAGTCCCATTTGATCCGACTCTGCAACATCAGTTTTATCAATGTTGGGTTCGCCGGGGAATCCCGTACCGGAACCCGATGTAGGCATCTGATTACCCACGCCTGCATCCACCCCACCTGATTCATCACCATTGATCCCTACATCGTCAGATGATTCCCAGTCCCCGTCATTATCGATAAAATCATCCCGTGACTCATCGATCATTTCATCAATGCCTTCATCAATACCTTCATCCACGGCACCATCACCATCATTATCTATGCCATCTGCATAAGGTTTGCCAATGTCTTCAATATTCACATCATAGAGAATTATATTAGAGTTAGGAACTCGATACCTTAGCCATGGGTCATTTGCCGCTGATAAGACCATGTCCTCACTCACAAGTGGACTATTCACATCAACTCCTAAACCTACAGGATACTCTAAAAGGTAAGGGTCTTCGGGATCAGCATTATTATCAATCCCATCAGCGTAGGACAAACCAATATCTGTTTCATCCAAACCGATAATATGAATAATTGAATCCTGCATAGGATCATCCAAGGAAGGCCAGATATTCCATTGAGGTAATACTGCATTGATCATTTCCTGTGTAATTACAGGACTGTTTTCTTCACCATCTTCATCATTATCTATTTTATCAGAATGAGTTACACCTGCCTGGTCGCCAAAAGGCACATGGGTCAAGTTCTCATCAATTAGGCCATTGCCGTTATCATCAATTGCATTACCTAAAATCTCATCGATAATATAATCTTCAGTTATGATTGGACCATTTTCTTCACCGTCTCCGTCATTATCAATCCGATCAATATTATTTCCCGGTGTTTCAATAAAGGATGTTGCTGCAACACCCACAGGATCTGATCCAAAAGCGGCATTTCCAATTCCATCACTGTCCATAGACCAGGCAACATCATAGATTAAATCAAAATCCGGGGTATCATCACCAGAATCACCATCCCCACCAACTAGGTCAGCAAGCCACATGGAAAATGAAACCTTATCGTAATCAAAAGAGCCATCATTTTTTATTTCATGAAGAATAAATACCACATCTTCAATTAAGACCTGTTTCCACTCCAATACTCGGACTCCTGCAAGAAGGCCGGCACCTTGACGGTTAAGATCAGTTGTATCGGGAGAATAAGGGTTTCCAAGTATATAATTTTTATCATCAGATACTTTATAAAATATTTCTTGTTGAGCGTTAAATTGATCTTTACCAAAAAATCCATTCCAGGATCCAGACCATCCAGGATCATTAATGTCATCCATTTTATCCGGCCAACTTGTAGGCCAGGTACTTTCATCATCGCTGATACCAATTTTTTGAGAGTTTGGATTTAAATATCCCGGTACGGGTTCCCATGTCATAGAATTTCCAGATTGGTCAGATCTAAAGGGGATTGTTACAAGAGGCCTTACCTCCCCAGCATTTGTTGTGATTTCTGCGCCAACTGCAAGTGCAGTCAACGCAATGTAATGTTGCCCAGAATTAACTGGCCATTCATATGGAATATGCCCTGGATTTGCCATAGTCCGACCCGTAACACCATAATTGAAAATAGTCGTCCTGACTTTATTTACATCTATATTTGTTGCCCTTCTAAAATCAGAATCCCCTCGCTCATCAGATTGACAGTACAAGACAGACCATAACAAGAATATATAGGATTTTTTTACCATGAGAATTGTAATCCTAATTGTATTTCGCGAGGTTCATCATACCATTCTGGACGATTGAAAAACTGATCGATTGTGTTAGGCCTCAATGGCTCAAAAGGCGAAATAATTTCAGCTCTGGTTTTCTCTATGGTTTCGTCCGAACGACCGGAATCAGCATAAACGAAATTATGATTTCTCCGATCAGTCAGGTTATATACATTGATATAGGCTCTACCATTGAAACTGCCAATTCTAATATTCTTAAAGAATTTCAAATCCATCCTGAATGTGCTGGATTTCCTGCGGCTGTTTCTTAAAAGTACATTAGAAAGGACTTCGCCCTGCTGTTCATAATTGGTGATGACAGGAGTATATGGATAGCCGCTCCCATATTGAAAAATTGTATTGAGTCCCCATCCTTTGTATGCAGTTGTAACTGAACCATTCAAATTATGCATTTGATCCCAATCCAGAGGAATAATGGATCGGGTGGGTTCTTTTCCTGCTAGAACTGCTCCAAATTCTTCATTGGGATTTGAGTTGGACCCTTCTGCAATTTGGAAGGTATAATCAAACTGCCAGCCGATGTAGTTACTGAATTGTTTAAACAACATGAGAATGATACCCCTGGAGTTACTGTAATCCTTATTTACATAGTTGTAGTAAGATTTCCCATCTCCGAGGTCAATAGGTATGCCGCTGGTTACATAGTTTCGAGCATCTCTATAAAAGCCTTTGATCTCTATTTTAGTCTTAAAACCAATTTCCTGTCTAAGACCTAGCTCATAGCTGATGGTTGTCTCCGGTTTCAAGTCTGGATTACCAAAAATACCAAAATCAGTGCCAGTCTCTGTCAATTTGTATTCAGTGTTGTTATATAAAAGGGAAAAGTCCGGGATTTTAAAGAAGTAACCATAGGCAAAATGGATCACACCTTTATCTGAAATCGGGTAAGCGACTGCGAGCCGTGGACTTAATTGGGATTTTCTTGTAGTATTTTTCCACCAACCACGTTTATTTCCCAGATTAGGCTGGTCATTAAACCGGTCATAAAATTCAGAATAGGTGTGATTGATTGTGTTCCCAGCGCTATCAATCTCAGAATACCACAGGGAACCCCAGTCTAGATTTTCCAATTCTTCCAATGATAAAGAATCAAGTGCCGGGTTTCTTGGGTCATTTATATATGGTTCATGTATGTTATTTGGCGTTTTTGATTTAGGGCTAAATGATTCGAACCTTAGGCCAGCGTTAATAATCATATCACCATATTCTACTTTATCTTGAAAATAGATAGACCATTCTTCAGGGCTGAATTCATAGCTAGAGCGGTTAAAACTTCCTACATCGGGTATTACCGGAGTGAATACTTGATCTGCCTGAGATGAATCTAACAGAGCATAACTGTCCAGGCTGAGCAGGTGGCGGGTCAGGTCTGCACCCACCTTGATTTGGTTATACGCATTAATCTGGTTTGTATAATCAAGTTTAAAGCTCTGAGTTTTAGTTTCTCTCATGAACCGATCAGTATCTACTCCCCAGCGTCTCAAGGTATATTGTGGGAAATAGTTTACACCATCACCAAATTCATTCTGGATATGCTGGGGAACATCTCCAATAATATGAGCCCAGTATAAACTATCAGGAGTGATATAGCGAGAGTCTAATGGATCTTCATAAAGATATGATTCATTGCGGTGAATATACTGGGATGCATTGATCTCAATAAAGGACATGGCTGAAAATGAATGAGAGAGATTTAAGCCTGAAAATTGTCCTGTATTGAAGTGCCTTTTTCTCCCATCCTGAGCCATTTGCCGATCATGATTATAGCCCTGACTGACTCCGGAGTTCCATATTGTATTCAACCTGAGCTTTGTAAGAGGGGATATTCGAAGAGTTAATTTATTTTGACTGGACCATGCGTTGTACCAGTTCATGCCTTCATAACCGGGCTCATTAATTTGTTCGCCTGAATCCCAGATTCCATTATCATTGTTATCTGTAAATACGGTATCTCCGTACATGGTAAATGTCTGTTTACCATAGAGCCAACCTTTTGAACCATTCAGCCGGCCTGATGAGTAGAACGTGAGCCTTCCTGGAATAATTGGACCATTTAAGTTTACTGACACACTGTAGTCATTGATTGGAGAGAATGAATTAAGATTTTGGAAAGTTGGATCCGGGGTTGTGTGATCCCCGGTATACACATTAATAAATCCTTCAAATTTGTCTCTACCATCCTTAGTAACCATGTTGACCACACCAGTCAAGGATCTACCGTATTCGGCATTAAAGGTGCCGCTAATTACCTGCAGTTCCTGTATATTGTTATTTTCAATTTTCACTGAAATCCCACCATCATAGGCGTCAGTCATGGGAACGCCATCCACCATGTAGGAGATCTCGCTACTACGACCTCCGCGCATGTGAAGGCCGCCCCCGGCATCCTGGGTAATGCCTCCTTGAAGTCTTAAAACATCCTTGACTTCTGTTACTGGCATAACGTCCAGTTCGTCCGCTGTAATTCTTGCTTCAGACTGGGTTACGTCAAACTGGATCAGTTTTCTTTCAGCCGTGACAACCACTTCGGATCCTTCAATAACTTCAGTTCCTAAAGCTGCATTCATGCGAGTTGTTTTATCTATAGAAACATTGACATTTTGTAAAATAAGTGACTCATATCCAATCATGGAAAATTTTATTGTGTAAATACCTGGAGGAATATTCAATATAAAATATTCACCCAACGCATTTGATGCTGTACCCAGGTCAGTATCTGTCACAATAACATTACAGCCAATAAGTGCTTCACCTGAGTTCTTGTCCGATATGAGCCCCGTAAGTTTTCCAGTAGTTCCGGCAGTGAGCAAGTGTACCATTACTATCAATAAAATTATGTAGCGGGTTAATCTCATAGCGATGCTTCCACAACCATTGGAAAGGATTTTACCTGCGTACTATCGATAGTTATTTTGCTATTAACAGCTAAAGCATTTCGAAACTTGAAATATTCATTTTGCCAGTTCACAGAGCTTGAATCAGTGCTTATATGATTCATCACTTCCCTTAGTATCAGTGATGTATGCTCCTGGTTCAAATTTTCTTGAAAAATATCTGTTCGATGGAGACCAAGATTCTCAGCATCATTGATCATTTTATTTCTTACAAGGATGCCGGACAAAACGGATTTTAATGTTTTGATGGTTCTAATTCGTTTGAATTGCCGCTCAGAAAGTTTTGCTAAATCCATAAGACACTTTTCTACTGTAATGATGTTGCTACTTCCTGTAAATGCAGCAGGAGTTTGATTGTTAGATACATTCTTTTCCTGATTGTTATTCAGTTCATCCAATATTTCAACTAAACCTTCATAATTAAACCTGATCTCAAGGTTTTGGGCAACTTTATCTGTAAAATTTCTTAACTCTGGTAATTTTTTATAGGTCACGGCCATTTGCTTCAGCCAATCCTTATTAAGCTGATACTCTTTTTCTGTGAGAAGTATATCTTTCTCTCTTTCCAGCACCTGGATGATGCTGAAACCAGTGCTGGTTTTAACGGGATCTGAAATTTCCCCATCCATTAAAGCAAATGCTGTTATTTCAAAAGATGGATCCAATTCACCCATTTTATACCAGCCAATATCACCGCCATTCTCTTTAAGGATTGGATCTTCAAAATATGTTTCTGCTAAAACATCCCACTGCACTCCTGATTTGAGTTGCTGATCTATTATCCTAATGGTTTCAAGGTCAATAGCATATAGATGTCGAACATGAAGCCTTGTTTTATAGTAAGTAAAAAGCCGTCTCAACTCATTGTCTGTGACCTTTATTTTTTGAATAACCTTTGAATTGTGGTAGGTATTTAAAAGAAGCTGCTTGTAGGCCCGTTCTTTTTTCAAGATAATTTGAGGATTTTCTAGTATGCTCTTATTGTGACTATAATTAAGAATCAATTTTTCATCGATCAAGGAATTCAATAGGGCATAACGGTTTGAAAGATTATCAGTTTGATGTGTTTTTAAAAGAAAAGACTGATATCGAGGGATGAAAGAGTCCAGGTTGATCCTGTCACCGTCAATCTCTGCTAATTTTGGATTATTTGATTGATCACACGAAAAGATTATGAATGTAAAAATGATTGCTATTAATCGTTGATTTATAGTCCAACAATTGAATAAGTATTTAATAAAGCGTTGCATTCTTATACTTAATTGATTTGAAGAATAAGAGCAGTTTTACCAGGAAGATTAATTTTACTTGTAAGATCAAATACTCTATTATCCAAAACACTTATACCTTGGTTTTTTTCTGCTAAAACCTCATTGAAGCGACCAGGATCAATTCTTATTGACCTCTTATTGTTATTCATCATTACCATTACAAGGTCATTTTCATACAATCTAAAATAAACATAAACTCCATTTTTCACTGGATAGTGCACCAAACTACCTTTACCAATTGCTGAACTTGATTTACGCCAGTTCAGTAAGTCTCTCATGAAATTTTGAGCTTCCCTTTGCTCACCACTCAATCTAATTCCATTAAAGGCATCTATTTTATCCCCGGCCCATCCTCCGGGAAAGTCTTTTCTTAGTTCACCATGATCTCTTGTACTGGTCATTGCTATTTCTGCACCATAGTATATTTGCGGAATACCTCTTGTGGTTAAAATAAAAGACATCGCTATTTTATAAAGATCCATATTCTCGCTTAGCTGAGAATATATTCTTTGCATATCGTGGTTACCGGCAAATACCAATAGATTATATGGATCTCCATATTGATAATCATTTGCCAATACTCTATATATATCTCCAATTCCACTATCCCATTTTTCCTCGCTCATTAATCCCTGAACAAGTGCTTTTTGTAGAGGAAAGTCTTTCATGCTTGGTATGTAAGATATGTAACCATCATAAGGTTTGCTTCCTTTTTGCCAGTATGCGACCATTGAAGGATTATTATTCCAGGCCTCTCCGCAAAAATTAAAATTTGGATATTCTCTTGCTATTCTTTTACTCCAAATGGTTAAAAAATCTTTATCTATATAGGGATATGTATCTATTCGAAATCCAGATAGTTTAGCATACTCGACCCACCATATTGATAGCTGAATCAGATAATTGGCAAGGAATGGATTGGACTGGTTCAAATCAGGCATTGTCTCAACAAACCAACCGCTTGTGAAAAGATCTTTTTCAAATTGAGGAATATATGGGTCATAAATAGATTCATGAATGTGACTGGTTTGGACAAATTCTCCATTGTGATTGATCCAGTCAGATGATGGAAGGTCATACATCAACCAGTGCTCTGAACCAATGTGGTTCAATATAAGATCCATTATGAGGCCAATATCTCGTAGCTTTGCTTTGCTTGATAATTCCTTATAAACTTCATTCGAACCGAACCTTGGATCGATATTATAATAATTCGTTGTGGAATATCCATGATATGAATATATCTGTTGATCATTCTCCAATACCGGATTTAGCCATATCTGAGTAAATCCCATTTTTTCAATATAATCAAGATGGCCAATAATTCCCTGAATATCACCACCATGTCTTCCATCCTTATTACCGCGATCAGAACTTTCTTTTAAGCTTAATACAGTATCATTACTTGGATCACCATTTGCAAAGCGATCTGGAGTGATCAGATAGATTACATCACTAGGATCGAAGCCATGTCTTTCCATTGAACCAGATTTTCTTTCAAATAGATCATATTGATATTTTTCTTCTATTTTTCCAGAATGTTTAAAAATAATATCAAAACTACCTGGTTTTACTTTTGTAAGGGAAAGATCAATGAATATATAGTTTTTGTTTTCTGGCCTATGTATCTCGTCTATTTCAATACCTTCGTGATCTATCTCAGGTTGTAGATCAGAGATATTTTCACCGTGTACCATCAATTGCAGTTTGCTTTCTACCATCCCAACCCACCAGAAGGGTGGTTCTAGATGCCGGATATCATATGCTACTGATCTCGATAATAAACATACAATTGTTATTAATAATTTCAGAACAGTGTGTGGAATGAAATTGCTGAAACTCATTCTTTAGTATTTTTTCCTTTAAATTTTATCAAGACTATATAGCACTGATCATTAAATTCATTTGAAATAATTATCACTGATTTTAAAATAATTTAAGTAATTGTCATACGGTACTTATCGCTTTTTAATAGGCGATTTAAATCGTGTTATTTTTTTAATACATTAGCTAAAAGGATCAAGATTTCATGAAAGGAAAACTACAGGATATTATGGTACTGGCCGGATCTTTAGTATTGTTTTCGATTTTTAACTCTTGCAGTATGACCGACCCAAACCATGTGTCTTCGCCAGATGGATCAATATCTTTAGATGTAAGGAACAAGGATGGAATAATTACCTATTCTGTTTCAAAGAATGATAAAATAATTATTAATGCCTCAAAACTTGGTATGAAGACAGATCAATTTGGTTTTGTGGATAATATCAAGATCCTTTCAAGTGAGAAAAAAACATTCAAAGAAACGTGGACTCAGGTCTGGGGAGAACAAAAAGAGGTAATCGATCATCATAATGAACTTTTTATCAAACTTTTATCAAATGATAATAGCAGAACGATGAATGTTCGTTTCAGGTTATTTAATGATGGCGTTGGCTTTAGGTATGAGATTCCTGGTCAAGAAGGAATTGACAGTTTCAATATTCTTGATGAAATAACAGAATTTAATTTTGAAGAAGATTCGCCATCATGGTGGATACCTGCCTATGCATATCGTCGGTATGAGTTCTTGTATGCCAATACATTAATAAGTGAGATATCAAGAGACAAGTTCTCTGAGCTTGTTGAGAATTTAAATGGTCCTAGGCTCGGTCCAGAAGCAGTACAGACCCCCTTTACAATACAACGTGACGATGGTATTGCAATCGCCATACATGAGGCAAACCTGACCAACTATTCAAGCATGACACTAAAAGCGAATGGGACCAAGAATATGGAATGTGATCTCATGCCATGGTCTGATGGAGTGAAAGTAAGAGCACATTTGCCTCTAAATACCCCATGGAGAACGATCCTTATTGGTGAGACTGCTAAGGATCTTCCACTTTCTACTCTTACTCTTAATCTAAATGAGCCAAATCAATTGGAGAATACAGATTGGATCAAGCCTGGGAAGTATATAGGCCTTTGGTGGGAAATGATAGGTACGAATCAGTCGACATGGGGCTCTGGGCCTCATCATGGTGCAAAAACTGAACGTGTATTAGAGTACCTTGATTTTGGTGCAAAGTATGGATTTGATGGATTATTGGTGGAGGGATGGAATACCGGATGGGATGAAAATTGGTGTTGTACCGGAGAGGGTGAGAGTTTTGGCTTCTATGAACCGCACCCAGATTTTGATAACAAATTAATCGCAGAGTATG
>Ga0208522_1002900_pt1 | contig 10094 bp, 10 predicted proteins | sample ETNtaG_25_FD_185763 | JGI IMG/M metagenome (GOLD analysis project Ga0208522, IMG submission 185763) | Marine microbial and viral communities from oxygen minimum zone, Eastern Pacific Ocean - ETNP201302SV86 (SPAdes) (version 2) | ecosystem: Environmental > Aquatic > Marine > Oceanic ... | reverse complement strand
GAGCTTTGGCAAGCGCGAGGTGGTGCGCGACGTTTCGCTGGCCGTGCGCAAGGGCGAGGCGGTGGGCCTGCTCGGCCCCAATGGGGCGGGCAAGACCACGGTCTTCACCATGATCATGGGGCTGGTCAAACCCAATGCCGGCAAAATCCTGCTCGACGGGCTCGATATCACCCGCCTGCCACTGTTCCAGCGCGGGCAATTGGGCATTGGCTATCTGCCCCAGGAACCCTCGATCTTTCGCGGGCTGACCGTCACCGGCAATATCATGGCGGTGCTGGAAAACACGGTCCGCGACAAGACCGAGCGCAAGCGGCGGCTGAAAGCGCTGCTCGAGGAATTTTCGATCACCCATATCGCCAAGTCCAACGCGCTGGCGCTGTCGGGCGGGGAAAGACGGCGCGTGGAGATTGCCCGGGCCCTGGCCGCCGATCCCGGTTTCATGCTGCTCGACGAACCCTTTGCCGGCGTCGATCCCATTGCCGTGGCCGAGGTCAAAGGGCTGGTGCGGCAACTGACCCAGCGCGGCATTGGTGTGCTCATTACCGACCATGCGGTGCGCGAGACGCTTGGGCTGGTGGACCGGGCCTATCTCATCCATGGCGGAAAGGTGATGATCCAGGGCAAGCCCGAAACCATCTCCGCCGACCCTGAGGCGCGGCGCGTTTATCTCGGCGAGAGTTTTTCGATTTAGGCATTGGCCTAACCTCGTGCTTCGAGGTGACTGGCACGAAACTTGCCGAGATGACCGATTTGAGTCATGGTCCGGGCGGGAAGCAGCCGCGAGCGGCTGGAGATATGTTTGCACGCAAGGGCCTTTAACGCATGGCGCTATCGCCACGGCTGGAGTTTCGTCAGTCTCAAAGCCTGACCCTGACGCCACAACTGATGCAGTCGATCCGGCTGCTGCAGCTCAGCCATCTCGAACTGAACGACTTCGTCGATGCCGAACTGTTGCGCAATCCGATCCTGGAGCGCGAAGAGGGCGGAGACGATGCCGAGCCGGCCGAGGCGCCGGAAAAGCGCACCGAGATGAGCGCCTATGAGGATACCGTCACCCAGGGCGATCGCATCAAGGATGCTGATCAAATTGCCGAGGGCTATGACACCTCTGTGGACAATGTGTTCCCCGACGCCGGGCAGGAACATGGCCGCATTGCCGGGCCGGACCGCAATGGCAGCTTTGAGGGCGGAGAAGCCCCTGATCTTGACCAATATGTCGCCAGCCGGCCGCGCCTTTCCGACCACCTCGAAGCCCAGGCCCACATGCTGCTGCGCACGCCAGCGGACCGGCTGATCGCCCAGCACCTGATCGACGGGATCAATGAGGCCGGATACCTGGTCGTGGAGCTGGACGCCATTGCCGAATTGCTGGGCGCCGAGCTGGCCGATGTGGAAGCGGTGCTTGAGGCGCTGCAAGGCTGTGAGCCGGCGGGAATTTTTGCCCGCGATGTTGCCGAATGCCTTTCAATCCAGTTGCGCGAGCGCGACCGGCTGGACCCGATCATGCAAAAGCTGATCGAAAACCTGCCGCTTCTGGCCGAACACAACATGCCGGCCCTGCTCAAGGCGGTGGGTTGCGACCGGGAAGATCTCAGCGACATGCTGACCGAGATCCGGCTGCTCGATCCGCGGCCGGGCCTGGCCTTTGACAGCGGGCCGGTCGAGGCGGTGGTGCCGGATGTGTTCGTGCGGCCCGGCCCCGATGGGGGCTGGCAGATCGAGCTCAATAGCGAGGTCTTGCCGCGGGTGCTGGTCAACCGGGTCTATTATGCGACAGTGTCGAAGAAGACCCGGGATACGGCCGAGAAGACCTTTCTGGCCGATTGCCTGGCCACCGCCAACTGGCTGACCAAGAGCCTGGACCAGCGCGCCCAGACCATCACCAAGGTGGCGGCCGAAATCGTGCGCCAGCAAGACGGTTTCCTGACCCATGGGGTGGCGCATCTCAAACCGATGACGCTCAAAATGGTCGCCGAGGCCATCGACATGCATGAATCGACCGTGAGCCGCGTGACCTCGAACAAGTACATGGCCACGCCGCGCGGTCTTTATGAGATGAAATATTTCTTCACCACGGCCATCGCCTCTGCAACCGGCGGTGGAGATCATTCGTCCGAAGCGGTGCGGCACCGTATCCGGCAACTGATTGAGGCCGAGCTGGCCAATGACATCTTGTCCGACGACACGATTGCCGAAGTGCTGCGCAAGGAGCAGGGCATCGATGTGGCGCGCCGGACGGTGGCGAAATATCGCGAGGGGATGAACATCCCCTCCTCGGTGATTCGCCGGCGGCAGAAAAAGAGCCTCGAAGCGACGGCGCGGATCGCCTGAGCAAACCCCGAGCAAATCAGACAGGCGAACGGTAAGTGGCAGGCTTGAGGCTGTCACGCCTTTTGTTGTGACATGAGCGTGCTGTTGCGCATGGACAGCCCTTTTGAGCGGGTCTAGCATCGCTTGTGTCGCAACCCCATTTAAGGGTTGTCGACAGACGCAGATCCGGGAAAGCCGGGAGCGGCTTTTCTGGAACTCTCGCGTCGCGCAAACGACCGAAAGGAACAAGAGCCATGACCCTACGCGTTTCGGGAAAAAACATGGATGTTGGCGATGCCCTGAGGGGCAAGGCGGAAGAACATTTCGCTACCGTTGTCGGGAAGTATTTCGACGGCGGCTATGACGGCCATCTTACCCTGACACCGGACGGGATCGGTTTTCGCGCCGATTGTGTTGTCCATCTCGATTCAGGCGCCACGCTGCAGGCCAGCGCCCAGGCCGGCGACGCCACCAGTGCCTTTGAGGTCATGGCGCTCAATATTGAAAAGCGTCTTCGCCGCTATAATCGAAAGCTCAAACAGCACCGCCGGGGCAATGGCGCCAACGGCATCGATGGGCTGACCGCGCAATATACCGTGTTCGGATCCACCGATGCCTTTGACGAACTCGATGAGGATTTCGCCCCCGCCGTGATCGCCGAAACGACAAAGGCACTGCGCCAGATGAGCGTCGAGGAAGCCGTTATGGAGCTTGATTTCTCTGGACAACAGGTGGTGATGTTCCGGCATGCTGGACATGGCGGGCTGAATGTGGTTTACCGCCGCGCAGATGGCAATATTGGCTGGATAGACCCAGCCCTGAGCGCAAATTAAGTAGCGCTCCAGACGCCAAACCGCTTGGTAGATCCTAAGGCAGATTTATGGAATTGGCCGATATTCTGGCAAAGCACGCCGTGCTGACTTGCACCGGCGTCGCGAACAAACGCCAGATCTTTGAAATTATTGCACAAAAGGCCGCAGAACTGACTGCATTTCCCGCCAGCCAAATTCTCTCGACCCTGATGGGCCGGGAGGATCTGGGCTCGACTGGCCTGGGCAATGGCATTGCCATTCCGCACGGCAAGATCGAGGGCCTCAAGGGCGTGACGGCGGTGTTCGCGCGGCTCGACCAGCCCATCGACTTCGATTCGGTCGATGATGAGCCCGTGGATCTGGTGATGATGCTGCTCGCCCCCGTGGGCGCGGGCGCCGATCACTTGAAGGCCCTCTCGCGCGTGGCGCGCCTGCTGCGCACCGAAAGCGTGACCGAGCAATTGCGCGCCGAGAGCGATCCGGCGCAATTGCACGCGATCCTCACCGCTCCGGTGGAGAATACCTACGCAGCCTGAGCGTCGCGCCGGCAAGACAAACAAAACCCCCGCGGCCTGGCCGCGGGGGTTTTGGTTCGTGGCTCCCGAGTGGGGCTTTTAGTGCAGCGTGGCCACGCCGATATTCTGATCGCCCAGCCATTCGGCGACGGCTTCGGCGGTATCGGCAACCATCAAGGGCGTGCCATCGGCCGACATCACCAGCTGATACTGGGTGGCGCCATCGAATTCGGCATCCTCGATCAGACCCGAAAGCAACAGGCCGGAGACCGGCTTGACATAGGCCACCGCATCGCCGCCCAGCGCTGCGAATTGCGCGCGTGTCAGGTCCTTGAGCGGGTTTGCGGCGTCCATGGCCGCGTCGGAATTGCGCTTGTCCATCATTTGTCGGCCCCTTCTTCTTGTTTCCTCAAACTGAGCGAATATCGATCTGTCGGGCGATCTTGGGCGCCGGTGGGCGCTCAACTATAATAACGAGCATACCATGTCCCAGAGTTGCATCCTTCACATTCATGCCATCGGCAAGAAGAAAGGTGCGCTGGAACTGGCGGGTCGCAATCCCACGATGCAGGAAGTCACGGCCTGGCTCGTCCTTCTGGCGGCCGCGCACCTGCAGCTGGTTGTCCTCCACACTCACCTCGAGGTCGGATTGAGCAAACCCGGCCACGGCGATGGAAATGTGGAACCTCTCGGCTCCATCCCCGCCCGTGGAGCGTTCGATATTGTAGGGAGGATAGCCCTCCGCTGACCGGGTCAGCCGGTCGATGCGCTCCTCGAAACTATCGAAGCCGAGGAGAAAGGGGGCGGAAAACACCGAGATACGCGACATCAAAAGCGTCCTTGAGCATCAAGCAACGTCCGGTTCGCAACCCATATTGTCTGGCATCACGAACTTGCCAAAGATATGGGTCAGACGCGCAAAAGGTTCAAGTCATGTCCCAGACCGTCGCCATCGTCACACCCGCCTACAAGGCGCAATCCACCCTGACCACCACGGTCAGGAGCGTCCTCGACCAGACCCATGCCGACTGGCAACACTGGATCGTGGCCGATGACGGTTTCGATTATGGCGCCTTCCTGCATGAATATGGGCTGAACGATCCGCGCCAGGTGTTTCTGGCTAGCGGGGGCACTGGGCTTGGCGCATCGGTCGCGCGCAATGCCGCGCTGGAGAGGCTCGATACGCCCTATGCGGCTCTGCTGGATGCCGATGACCGCCTGAAGCCGCAAAAACTGGAACGGGCCGTCGCGGCGCTGGCCGGTTTCGGCATTGTCACCACCGCGCTCGACGTCATGAGTGATGGTTTCCACCATCTCCGCTTCGTCGGTGCCGGCCCCGACCGTGTCCTCACGCCGGGCGAACACAAATGGGTGAGCCTGTCCATGGATGCGATGGTGGTCTGGGACCGGCGCCGGGGCGACGGACGGTTCGACCCAGAGATGAGCAATATGACCGACCTGGAGTTCCTGCTGCAGCTCTATTCCACCAACCCGCAGAGCTACCACCTGGGCTCGCCGCTGCACGACTATATCAAGCGGGACGGCTCGATGAGCAATGCCCGGGACGTTACCGCCGGGATGATCGCGTCAAAGCGCGAAATCATCGCCCGGCTGGAGGGGGGGCGGTACGGCTTGAGCGAAGCAGACGTTGCCGGGATGGTCGGGTTTCTCGACATATCGATCATGGCCGAAGCTGCGTATGGCGCGGCCATGGCGGCGCGGCCGGGCTTGTTGTTTGAGGACCATATCGAACCGATGTTGAGCGCCCGGGCTTCATAAAAAATTCTTCTGCTCCCCCAAGGACCTGCGCCATCTCGCCTCCGCGCGGGTTTGTGACAGTCGGGTGACGGCGTTGGTGAGGTTCCCTTAAGGCACGCCCGAGTACCTGCGGGAAACCAATTGGTTCGTGCTGGGAATCTAGAACCTATGAATTTGAAGAACCTCTCGCTGTCGGGACGCATCTATGCGGCTTTCGGCATGCTTATTGTGCTCATGGGCGTGCTGCTGGCCATCGCCTTGTCCGGCGTTTATGCGCTTAGCGGCACTTTCAGGGACTATGCAGATGCCACGGCCCAAGCCAGTGAGGCACAAAAAAATGCTGCCCTGCTGGCCGATGCCAGATTGGCTTTTGCAAACTATCAAACCAGCCCGACCCCGGAAAACGTCGCGACGGTCCGCGAGCAGTTGTCCTTGTTGCCCGCGGCCGGCTCGAGCGACTACCGGACGGCCGTGGAGTCGATGACGGCGATAGACGCCACGGTCAAAGAGCTGACCTTGACGGTGCGTCAGAGTGGCGTGGCGGCGGGCGACACGCTGGGCGCGCTGATGACCAAGATGTCGGAGGCCGCCAGCATCAATGCCAAGGCCGCGGCGCTGGCGGGTCTGGCGATGCGCGATCTGCTGCTGGCGCGTCTCGAAACCGAAAACCTTCTGATGGGCGATATGACTGCCGAGGGGCGGGCGATGAACTATGCCGCCCAGGCCCAGGAGGGACTGGTTGCCCTCAGGTCCACTTTCTATCGGCCCGAAGATCTGGCCAGTGTCGATGCGGTGACAGAGACGCTTGCCGGCTTTGTCAGTTCCATCCAAGCGGTGAGCGGGCAATTGCAGGACCGCAACGGGCTGGCCGAAACGGCTCAAGTGGTCGATGCGAGCCTGGCAACTCTTTATCGCGACAATGCGCAGGTGGCCACCGGGGAGCAGGAACGCCTGGGAGCCCAGGCGGAAAACCAGGCCGCCACGATCGGGCTGGCCGGCTTGGTGGCAGGGCTGGGCGCCCTGATCTGCGGTGTTGCCCTGAGCATCTTCACCGCGCGCTGGCTGTCACGCTCGGTGGGCGTCATCGCTGCGAGCATGGATCGGCTGGCTGCCGGTGATTTTGCGGTAAGCCTCACCGGGGCCGACAGGGACAATGAGCTGGGACGAATCGCCCGGGCTCTGACGATCTTTAGCGAAAATGGCCGCAGCCTTGAGCAGTCCGTGGCACGCGAACGCGAAGAGGCGCAGCAGACCGCTGCAATGGCCTCTCGCCGGGCGCATCTGCAGGCCGATCTGGAGCGGGTGGTTGCAGACGCCGTTGCCGGCCGGTTCGACCAGAGCCTAGCCTCCAGCTATGGCGATGCCGATCTTGATCGGCTGGCGGGGGGAGTCAACGCGCTTCTGGCGACCGTGGCGCAGGGCCTGGCCGAAAATGGCCGGGTGCTTTCGGCGCTTGCCGCCATGCAGCTTGGAGCCAGGGTGGACGGACAGTTCGCCGGTGCCTTCGGCCAATTGCAGCAGGACACGAACCTGCTGGCCGAAACGCTGTCGGATACTATTTTCCGGCTCGCTGAGGCCTCAGGATCGTTGCGCCGCGCCACCGACGAAATCTTCGAGGGCGCCAATAATCTGGCCAGCCGTACGCACAACCAGGCCGGCATGATCGAGCGAACGGCCAAGGCGGTGGAAACGCTCAAGGGCGAAGTCGCGGCCAATACAATGCTGGCCCAGGCCGCTGCGCAAAGTACCAGGGGGTCTGCCGATCTGGCCCGGGAAGGTTCGCAAGCCATGAAGCGGCTCGAAACAGCCATGGCCGGCATCCGCAAGACCTCGGACGAGATCACTGCTGTCACTGGGCTGGTCGAGGATATGGCATTTCAGACCAATCTGCTGGCCCTCAACGCTTCTGTCGAGGCGGCGCGCGCGGGCGAAGCGGGCAAGGGGTTTGCAGTGGTGGCCGTAGAGGTTAGGCGGCTCGCCCAGTCAGCGGCGCAGGCCTCGGCAAACATCAAGGCACTCGCGGCACAATCGGCAAACTCGGTCAATGACGGCTCTCGCATTGCCGAGGAAGCAGCCAAGTTGCTGGCTACGATTCGTGAAGCGGTGGCGCGCGACAGCGGCCAGATGGACACGATTGCCGAAACGGCGCAGAGCCAGAGCACGGCAATCGCCACCATTGCCGACGCCATGGGCGTGATGGACGAAGATGTCCAGCACAATGCGGCTCTGGTCGAGCAGTCCCATGCAGCAATTGACCAGACACGGGCACAGGCCGAAGCCCTGGACGCTATTGTCACCAGTTTTACCCATGGCGGAGATGCACTGGACAGGCAGGTCGCCTGAGCGAGCAAGACTGCATCGCTGTGATCGGTCTTATGGTCAGAACGGGGCAGCAAGGCACTGGGGTTCGACCCTCGTGCGCGCTGTTACGGAAATGGCCTTTGCCACAGCCAGACAATGAGGGAATAAACACGTAGAAAAGGGCGGTCGCAAAAGACCGCCCTTGTTCAGTCTCGGTTTTGAGACCGCAAAGATTACATCGCGTAGAGGGTGACGCTGGAGCCGCCGTCATCGGTGGCGTCGATGCCAATGATCTGATCAAGCGAGAAACCCTGAGCCTGCACCGAGCGCAGCAGGAACTTGTTGTTCTGGATGGTCTGCTGCAGCGAGTTGGTGTCGACGTCGATAGCAAGGGAAGCCGCCGCGGCTGGATTGACCGTGAGCACCGTGGCAGTCGTCGCATCCTGGAGGGCGCTGAAGCTGACATTGGCGTCAAACGGGCTGGCATTGGCGCCGGCGATGGACGCGGTCAGCAGGGCGGCGACGGTGAGAGGCTTGATGAAACGCATGATATTAAATCCTTTTTCGTGATCGCTGAATTGCGAACTCGGGGATAATTACGCCCAGCCCCTGCCACCAGTTGCACGATTGTGCGCATAAAACGAACAAGCTAGTGTGAATGGTTCGTTGAAACTATTTAATGGCTTGATACGTAGTCGCGATCCCTCTTGCGCTGGTCCTGGTTTGCCCTTATGAAGCGCCATCTCCGGACCGCCCGGCCAACAGGCATGCCGTGGCGGTCTTTGAATGCGATGGGCCTCAATCCATCCAATAAGACTCTAAAGGACCCGCAAAATGCCCAAGATGAAGACCAAGTCCGGCGCCAAGAAGCGTTTCAGCTTCACCGCCTCGGGTAAGGTGAAGGCCGGCGTTGCCGGCAAGCGCCACCGCCTGATCAGCCACAACGCCAAGTACATCCGCACCAACCGCGGCACCAAGATCCTGTCCAAGGGCGACGAGGGTCTGGTGAAGTGGTACATGCCGTACAACCGCTAAGCTGGAAGGACACTAAAGAATGGCACGCGTAAAAAGGGGCGTAACCGCCCACGCTCGTCACAAGAAGGTCTTGAAGGCCGCCGAGGGCTATTATGGCCGTCGTAAATCCACGATCCGTATCGCCAAGCAGGCTGTCGAAAAGGCCGGCCAGTACGCGTATCGCGATCGTCGCGTTAAGAAGCGCAATTTCCGGGCTCTCTGGATCCAGCGCATCAACGCCGCCGTGCGCGATCACGGCCTGACCTATGGCCGATTTATCGACGGCCTCAGCAAGGCTGAGGTTGCTGTCGACCGCAAGGTGCTGTCTGATCTGGCGATCACCCAGCCCGAAGCGTTCGCCGCCCTGGTCGTCAAGGCCAAGGAAGCGCTGGCATATCTGGAAAGCGTGGACTCCGTGACCCACGCCCGCGTCACCGCCTAAAACCTACCAGCTTTGCTGAGGTCAAAAATTGCGCCTTGCGCCGCCCGGAAGGGCTGGCGCAGGGCGTTTTGTTTTGGTCTAACACCGCCCGCAAGTCCGTCCGAATTCGAGAACAAAGATGTCCCTGGAAGCCCAGATCGATACCCTGCGCAGCGAATTGTCCACCGCCATAGCCGGCGCGGATAACGAAGCGGCGCTCGACAATGTGCGTGTTTCGGCGCTGGGCAAGAAGGGTTCCGTATCGGCCCTGCTTGCGACGCTTGGTTCGATGGCGCCCGAAGAGCGCAAGACCGCCGGTCCGGCCATCAATGGCCTTAAGGGGGAAATTGCCGGACTGATCGAGGCGCGCAGCGCCGAATTGAAGGCAGCTGCGCTGGAAGCCCGGCTGGCAGCCGAAACCGTGGACGTCACACTGCCGCTCAAGCCCGCCCCCACGGCGCGTGGCCGCATTCACCCGATTTCCCAGACCATTGACGAGATCACCGCGATCTTTTCGGATATGGGCTTCTCGATTGCCGAAGGGCCCGATATCGAGACCGACTATTTCAATTTCACCGCGCTCAACTTCCCCGAAGGCCATCCGGCGCGCGAAATGCACGACACCTTCTTCATGAAGCCGGGGCCCGATGGGGTGAAAAAGGTGCTGCGCACCCACACCTCCCCGGTGCAGATGCGCGTGATGCAGAAAACCAATGAAAAGCCGGCGGCGAGCTACATCACTCCTGCCATGGACCCGCCGATCCGGGTGGTGATGCCAGGCCGCACCTATCGCAATGACAGTGACCAGACCCACACGCCGATGTTCCACCAGGTGGAAGGGCTGGTCATCGACAAGTCCAGCCATATCGGCCAGCTGCGCTGGGTGCTGGAAGAATTCCTGAAGGCCTTTTTCGAGGTGCCCAGCGTCACCTTGCGCTTCCGCCCGAGCTTTTTTCCCTTCAC
>Ga0208522_1002898_pt1 | contig 10107 bp, 7 predicted proteins | sample ETNtaG_25_FD_185763 | JGI IMG/M metagenome (GOLD analysis project Ga0208522, IMG submission 185763) | Marine microbial and viral communities from oxygen minimum zone, Eastern Pacific Ocean - ETNP201302SV86 (SPAdes) (version 2) | ecosystem: Environmental > Aquatic > Marine > Oceanic ... | reverse complement strand
CATTTATTGGTTTAGCTGTTGATAATTTGATTCGTACTTGGGCTGAAAAACGAAAAAAATTGTTAGGATTAGAAGAATATTAAATTAGTGAAAGCCATACTAGCTATTGATCAAGGCACAACATCAACTAGAGCTATAGCTTTTTCAATAACCGGAAAAAAATTATTTTCATCACAATTAGAATTAAAACAATATTTCCCAAAAAATGGATGGGTAGAACATAATCCTGAAGAAATATGGAAATCAACATTAAAAGTAACTAAAAATGTAATAAAAAAATGTAACTCATCAAATACCAAAATATTAAGTATAGGGATTGCCAATCAAAGAGAAACTACAATTTTATGGGATAAAATTAGTGGCAAATCTGTTTATAATGCAATTGTTTGGCAAGATAGAAGAACAGAAAACTATTGCCAGAAACTAAAAAATCAAAATAGAGAAAATTTATTTAGAAAGAAAACGGGTTTATTTATTGATCCATATTTTTCAGCAACTAAAATTAAATGGATTATAAATAACGTTCCTAAATCCAAAAAATTAATTAAAAATAAAAATTTATTATTTGGTACTATTGATACATATTTAATTTGGAAGCTTACATCTGGAAGAGTTCATGCTACAGATTCAACCAATGCTTCTAGAACAATGCTTTTTAATATAAATAAGAATATGTGGGATAAATCAATATTAAAAATTTTAAAAATACCACAAAATATTCTTCCTAAAGTTAAAAATTCAGCTGATGATTTTGGTTTTACTAGCAGATCTTTAATTGGCAAATCCATTCCTATTTGTGGTGTTGCTGGCGATCAGCAAGCGGCAGCAATTGGACAATGTTGTTTTTCTAAAGGATCAGTAAAAAGTACTTTTGGAACTGGTGCATTTGTTTTAATTAATACAGGTTCAAAAAAAATTGTTTCAAAAAATAAATTACTAACAACCATTTGCTATAGAATAAATAATAAAACAACTTATGCAATTGAAGGCTCAATTTTTATTGCAGGCGCAGGAGTTCAGTGGTTAAGAGATAAAATTAAGTTAATAAATAATTCTTATGTTACAGAAAAGATTGCTAATTCAAAAAAAAGCAATAATGGAATTTATTTAGTTCCTGCGTTTACAGGTCTCGGAGCACCATACTGGAAGCCCAATGCAAGAGGGTTATTAACTGGACTTAATAGAGATACAGATTGGCAAGATATTGTAAGAGCTACAATTGAGTCAGTGGTATTTCAAACTAACGATCTTTTTAATGCTATGAAAAATGATGGTTTAAAACCCAAGATAATTAAAGTTGATGGTGGAATGGCCACAAATAATTGGTTTACACAATTTTTATCTGATATTTTAGAAATCAAAGTTATTAAATCAAAAAACATAGAAACTACAGCTTTAGGGGTCGCATATTTAGCTGGATACCAAATAGGGATATTTAATTCCTTTAATTCCATATCTAAAAATTGGAAAATTGAAAAAAAATTTACACCCAAACTAAGTAAAAATACTAAAAAGAAAATTTTAGATGGCTGGAAACATGCAATTACTCAAACTTTGGTCTAAAATACCTCTATGAAAAAAATATTAATTATTGGTGCAGGAGCAATGGGATCTGCTTTTTCGGTGCCTTGTTTGGAAAATAAAAACGATGTTTCGTTAATAGGTACCTTTTTAGAGAATGATTTAATTAAATCCTTAAAAGAAAAAAATAATTATCATCCAGCGCTGAATATTAATTTACCCAATCATCTAAACATTGAAAGACATGACCAAATAGGAAAACTTACTCAAGACGAAGTAGATGTTGTAGTAGCAGGAATAAGTTCAGTTGGAATTGAATGGTTTGCAAACGAAATATCTAAATTTTACAAAAAAAAAACTTCAATAATACTACTTACAAAAGGATTAGCTGTTGAAAACGATCACTTAATTACTCTTTCAGAAAAATTAGAAAATATTTTAAAAAAAAATGGACATAAGGAAGTAAATATATCATCAGTTAAAGGCCCATGCTTAGCTTCTGGCTTAGCGCATAAAATGAGAACTTCTACTGTTATAGCAAATGAACATATAAAAAAAGCTCAAAAAATCCAAAATTTAATTTCAACTGAATATTATAAATGTGAAATTACAGATGATATGCCTGGAGTTGAATTTTCATCTGCCATAAAAAATATCTATTCAATGTTAATTGGAGCAGCAGAAGGATTAAGTAACCCATCTGCACCTATAGAAGTTCAAAAAAAATTTTATCTAAATACTTCTGCAAGTTTAATTCATAGATCAATTTCAGAGATGGCAGAATTCGTTTCATATTATTCTGGAAAAGTTGAAACTGTTTATGGTTTAGCTGGTCTAGGAGATATGTATGTAAGCGTAGCCGGAGGAAGAAATAGTAAAATGGGAAAGTATCTGGGGCAAGGATATCTTTACAAAGACGCAAAAGAAAATTTTATGAAAGATGTCACAGTAGAAGGAGCTGAACTTGTGTTTGAAATTGGTCCTAAAATAATGAAAAACTTTCAAGAAAAACAATTTCCCTTAATGTTTAGCATTATAAAATGTGTCTGTGAAAATAAAAAATTAGAAATTAATTGGTAAATGAGGTCAAATTGGAACTATCCCACAGTAATGTGGACTGGAGAAAATAGATCAGATGATCTTGTTGAAGCTTGCAACATAGCAAAAATAAATAATCCATTTTTTGTTACAGATAAAGATTTAGCTAATCTACCAATGACAATTAATATAATTAATAATCTTAAATTAAGTTTTAAAAACTTAAATGTTTTTTCAAATTTTTCAGGCAACCCATTTGGAAATAATATTGATGAGGGTGTAAAAATATATAATGAAAACAAATCAGACGGAGTTATAGCCTTTGGGGGAGGTAGTGCTTTAGATGTAGGAAAAGGAATTGCATTTATGTCCGGGCAAAATAGACCACTTTGGGATTTTGAGGATATAGATGATTATTGGAAAAGAGCAGATGAAAATAAAATTTCTCCAATAATAGCAATACCTACAACAGCAGGGACTGGATCTGAAACAGGTAGAGCCTCAGCTATAGTGAATCAAGATACTGGTGTAAAAAAAATTATTTTTCATCCAAAAATTATGCCAACTATAGCAATTTTAGACCCAATTCTAACAGTTGATTTGCCACCTAGAATTACAGCTGCAACCGGTATGGATGCATTAGCTCATAATTTAGAAGCTTTTTGCGCTCCTAGCTTTCATCCAATGGCTGATGGCATAGCGTTAGAAGGAATGAGATTAATTAAAAATTCACTAATGATTGCGGTCAAAGACGGAAAAAATTTGAAGGCTAGATCCAATATGTTAGCTGCAGCAAGCATGGGATCAACAGCATTTCAAAAAGGACTAGGTGCAATTCACTCATTGAGTCATCCAGTTAATGCACAACATAATATCCATCATGGGTTGTCGAACGCTATTTTTATGCCTTATGTTTTAACATTTAATAAAAAAGAAATATCTGAAAAAATAATTTCAATTTGTGATTATCTGAATTTAAACAAATCATTTGAAAGTTTTTTAAATTGGATAATAGACCTTAGAAAAAAATTTAATATACCGCACAAGCTTTCTGATGTTATTAATGAAGAAAAATTAGATTTAGATAAACTTTCGTTGATGGCATTTGAAGACCCTTCTACGGGAGGAAATCCAAAAGAATTAACAAAAGAAGATATGAAGATTATGTATGAGCATAGTATTTCGGGAGAATTATTTTAAATATGAAAAATTTAAATATTTTAATTTGCGAAGGAAACACACCCGAAGAGGGAAATATTTTTAAAAATGTAGGAATACCCACTCATACAGAAAGTTTAAAAGAAAGCTTGTCTTACTATAATAAAAATTTGAATATAGATGTTATTAATCCTTGTTTAGAATTAAATTTAAATGAAATTACACCTGATTTAAAAAAATATGATGGATTAATTTGGGGAGGTAGTAGTTTAAATATTTACAATGACGCTATTGAAATAAGAAGGCAAATCTCATTTATGAAAGAATGTTTTAAAAGTGTAAAAAAAGTATTAGCTATTTGTTGGGGCATGCAAGTTGCAGTTACTGCAGCAGGGGGAGAAGTAAAAAAAGGTACTAAAGGTTCTCATATAGGAATTGCAAATGATATTGAGTTAACCCAAGATGGTATGAATAATTTAATGTATAAAGACAAAAATAATAAGTTTAATACGCCAGCATTTAATTTTGATGAAGTGGTGACGATTCCTAATGGAGCAGTTCATCTTGCTTCTAACAATATTAATAATATACAAAGCCTTCATTTTAAATCAGGTGTTAGTGAAATTTGGGGGTTGCAATACCACCCTGAAATTACTTATGAAAAAATGATTAGTATCATTCAATTTAGGAAAGATAGATTAATTTATGAAAGAAATCGATTCAAAGACGAAATAGAAATAATAAATCATATTAATTTTATTAAAGAAGAAATTAATGTTTCAGATAAAAATTCTAGAATGATAGAATTAAGAAATTGGTTAGATTTTATTAAAAAGAATTAATACAAAATATATCTTTATTAAATATAGATAAATTTATAGCGGTCTTGCTAAAAAAGTCCTTCTACTTCGCCTTTTTCATTTAGCTTAATTGAATCTGCTGCTGGAACTCTAGGCAACCCTGGCATAGTCATTATAGCTCCACAGACAACAACAATAAATTCAGCACCTGATGAGAGTCTTACCTCTCTAACAGGAAGTACATGTCCAGAAGGAGCTCCTTTTAGACTGGGATCTGTTGAAAAACTATATTGAGTTTTAGCAACACATATAGGAAGTTTTCCATATCCTTTAGATTCAAAATCTTTTAATTGATCTCTTATTTTTGTGTCTGCCACTACTTCGCTAGCTTGGTAAATTTCTCGAGCAATTGTCTCAATCTTTTTAAACAATGGCATTTTATCTTCATATAAAAATTTAAATTTACTTTTATTTTTTTCACACATTTCGACAGCAATGTTTGCTAAATCTTTTGTTCCTTCCCCACCGTTTGACCAATGTGTACATAAAGATATTTTTACACCAAGTTTTTTGCAAAAATCAATTAAGGCATTTACTTCTCTATCCGTGTCGGAGATAAAATGATTTACAGCTACAGCAACTGGTAAACTGAATTTTTTTACATTATTAATATGTCTCTCCAAGTTTACCAAACCTTTTTTTAAAGCTTTCACATTTTCATTTTTCAACTCTTCTTTACTAACTCCACCATGCATTTTTAAAGCCTTTATAGTAGCAACAATCACCACACAATCAGGTTTTAATCCTGATTTTCTACATTTAATATTAAAAAATTTTTCAGCTCCTAAGTCAGCACCAAACCCAGCTTCAGTTACCACGTAATCAGATAATTTTAATCCAGTTTTTGTAGCAATAACAGAGTTACAACCATGAGCAATATTTGCAAATGGACCTCCGTGTATAATAGCCAGATTATTTTCTAAAGTTTGAGTTACATTAGGTCTAATAGCTTCTTTTAAAAGAACAGTCATTGGTCCTTGAGCATTTAAATCTTTTGCGTAAATTGGTTTTCTGTCTCTAGTATAAGCAATAGTAATATTTCCAATTCTATTTTCTAAATCTCTTAAATCATTTGATAGACAGAAAATAGCCATGATTTCTGAGGTTACAGTTATATCAAAACCGTCTTCTCTAGGATAACCATTAGCAATACCTCCTAGGTTTACAACAATCGATCTTAATGAACGATCATTCATATCCATAACTCTTTTCCAAACAATTCTTCTAACATCAATTTTTAATTTATTTCCCCAGTAAACGTGATTGTCAATTAAAGCTGAAAGAAGATTATGAGCAGATGTAATCGCGTGAAAGTCTCCAGTAAAATGCAAATTTATTTGCTCCATTGGAACCACTTGAGCATAACCACCTCCTGCAGCACCGCCCTTCATTCCAAAAGATGGACCTAAACTTGGCTCTCTAAGACAAACGATAGATTTTTTTCCTATTTTATTTAAACCATCACATAATCCAACAGAAGTTGTTGTTTTACCTTCACCAGCTGGCGTAGGGGTAATTGCTGAGACCAAAATAAGCTTACCTTCTTTTTTATTTTTTAAAGTATCAATATATTCCAAATTTATTTTTGCTATATGTCTTCCCATTGGACTAAAAAAGCGAGGTTCATCAGGAACATTTATTTTATTCAACACCTCATTAATGGGTTTCATTTTTGCTTCTCTTGCTATTTGGATATCACTCTTAGACATTTAATTTTTAATTCTTAAAGTTAATGTTAATGTGTCGAATTTCTATACTTTTTTATCGATTTTTAAAACATCTAAAAAATATATATAAAAAAAACTATAAAAATTTATATTTATTTATATAAAAAACACTTATGCAAAAATATTCAGTATTTAATCTTATTAAAAATGCTCTTAAAGGTCATAAAGATTGGGAAGTAGCATGGAAAGATCCAACTCCAAAAGTTGAATATGATGTTGTGATCATAGGTGGTGGAGGTCATGGCCTAGCCACTGCTTATTATCTTGCAAAAGAACACAACATTACAAATGTTGCTATTGTTGAAAAAGGATGGATAGGGGGCGGTAATGTTGGAAGAAATACCACAATTGTAAGATCAAATTACATGCATGACGAAAATGCTCTATTCAGCGAATTTGGAATGAATTTGTGGAGAAACATGAGTCAGGAATTAAATTTTAACGTAATGTTTTCTCCAAGAGGAATAATTAATCTAGCACATTCAGATGCACAAATGAATGTTTATTCTAGAAGGGGAAATTCAATGAGATTAAATGGAATAGATGCAGTTTTATTAGGAAGAGAAGAAGTAAAAAAATTAATTCCAATGGCAGATTTTTCGGAAAATGTAAGATTTCCAATATTTGGTGGATTAATGCAACCAAGTGCTGGCACAGCTAGACATGATGGTGTTGCATGGGGCTATGCACGACAAGCAGATTCAATGGGAGTAGATATAATTCAACACTGTGAAGTAACAGGTTTTGATGTAGTTAATGGAAAGATAAAAGGATTACAAACATCAAAAGGTAACATTAAAGCAAAAAAAGTAGGTCTCTGCGTAGCTGGGAGCACAAATGTTCTTGCTGAAATGTTAAACATGAGATTGCCCGTTGAAACTCATTTATTACAAGCTTGTGTATCTGAGCCTATTAAACCAATATTGGATCATGTTGTTACTTTTGGTGCTGGGCATTTTTACGTTAGTCAATCTGATAAAGGAGAAATGGTCATGGGAGGAGATCTTGATGGATATAACAGTTATGCACAAAGAGGTAATTTACCAACTCTCCAACACGTATTAACAGAAGGAATTGCAATGTTACCATTTCTTAGCAAATTAAAAATGCTTAGAACATGGGGCGGGATAATGGATATGTCTATGGACGGCTCTCCTATTATAGATAAAACACATATTGAAGGATTATATTTAAATTGTGGTTGGTGTTATGGAGGATTCAAAGCAACGCCAGCATCGGGATGGACTTTTGCTCACACAATTGCACAAGATAGACCTCACGAATTAAATGCAGGATATAGTTTAAATAGATTTAGTACTGGACATTTAATAGATGAAAAAGGTCTTGGAACAAAAACTTGGATTTCGTAAATGTTGCATATTAAATGTCCTTACTGTGGAATGAGATCTCAAAATGAATTTGCGTATGGAGGAGACGCAACTGTTAAAAGACCTGAATTAAATAAGGAAGTTTCAGACAAAGAATGGGATACTTTTGTTTATTTAAGGAAAAGTCCAAGAGGAAAACATCTGGAATTATGGCACCATATTTCAGGTTGTAGACAGTGGTTTAAAGTTCAAAGAGATACCTCAACTCATGAAATATTTAAAACATTAAAACCAAGCGAAGATATTTAATTATGTTACAAGAATTTAGATTAGACAAGATTGGATTAATTAATAGAGACAAAAAAATCTCATTTAAATTTAATGGAAAAAATTATTTTGGCTATGAAGGCGATACGCTTGCATCTGCATTAATTTCAAATGGAGTCCATCTTATTGGAAGAAGTTTTAAATATCATAGACCAAGAGGTTTTTTTGGTGCTGGAGCAGATGAGTCATACGCTATAGTTCAATTATACAGAAATAACGAAACCGACCCTAATGTTCGCGCTACGGAACAAGAACTTTTTGAAGGATTGGAAGCAAAAAGTGTGAATTGTTGGCCAAGTGTTAATTTTGATATTGGTGCAATAAATAATTTCTTTAATAAATTTATTCCTGCAGGTTTTTATTACAAAACTTTTATGTGGCCAAAGAGTTTTTGGTACAAAGTTTACGAGCCATTTATTAGAAAAACAGCAGGTTTTGGAGTTGCATCAATAAAACACGATAAAGAAAGATATGAACATAAGTATGAATATTGTGACTTATTAATTACTGGTTCAGGCCCATCAGGTTTAGCAAGTGCATATGCGGCTGCAAAAAATGGAGCAAGAGTAATTTTAGCAGAAGACAAACCAAGGTTTGGAGGAAGTTTATTAACTAGTGATGTGACTATTGGAAACCAAAGTGGAGAAAAGTGGGCGAAGAATATTATAACTGAACTTAAAGAAATGCCTAATGTAGTATTAAAAAATAGAGCCCAGGTTTTTGGTTATTACGATCACAACATGTTGGTAATGTCAGAACGTATAAATGATCATTTACCAAAATCAAAAAAATACAGTCCAAAACAAAGACTTTGGTACATCAGAGCAAAAGAAGTTGTGATTTCTTCAGGTTCAATAGAAAGACCATTAGTTTTTGGAAACAATGATACACCAGGAGTAGTATTATCTTCTGCAGCTAAAGAATATTTAAAAGTTTATGGAGTATTAGTTGGTAAAAAACCATTAATATTTACAAATAATGATAGTGCCTATGAAACTGCAATTGAATTTAAAAAAAATGGAATTGATCCAATAGTTTTAGATACAAGAGTTAATCCAAGCTCTGAAATTATTGATGAAGCAAAAAATTTAAATATAAATATTAAATTTTCATATGTGGTTATAGCCGCAAAAGGTTATAAAAAAGTAAAATCAGCTGAAATTGCAAAAATTTCAGAAGATAAAAAAGATTTAGGTAAAATTGAAAACATAAATTGTGATTGTATATGTGTTTCTGGATTTTGGACACCAACAATACATTTAGCTTCACAATCAGGAAATAAAACAAAATTCAATAAAGAAATTGATGCCTTTCTACCTAACCAGTCTAAACAAGAAGAAACAACACTTGGATCTGCAAATGGAATATTTACTTTAGAAGAAACTATAAAAACATCTTTTGAAGCCGGTCATGAGTTATCAAAAAAAATAACAGACAATGATAATAAAGTACCAGTACCCCAAGTAACTGAAAAAAAATCTACTCAACATGATAAATTCTGGTGTGTCCCACTTCCAAAAGGAAAAAAATATAAAAGATTTTTAGATTTGCAAAATGATGTTGCTGTTACTGATATAGAGCTAGCATTAAGAGAAGGTTATAGATCAATAGAACATGTAAAGAGATATACAACATTAGGAATGGCGACAGATCAGGGCAAGACAAGTAATCTTAATGGATTACAGCTTGTTTCAAATATTGAAAATAAAGTAGTACCTGATGTTGGTCATACAACGTTTAGACCTCCTTATACTCCAGTTACAATAGGTGCAATAGTTGGAAGAGAAGTAGGCAAACATTCTAAACCAACAAGAAAATCACCAATGCATTTATGGCATGAAAAAAATAATGCTGTTTTTGTGGATGCAGGAGTTTGGTTAAGACCCAGATATTATAAACAAGGTAATGAAACCTTATTTGAAGCTTCAAAAAGAGAAGCAACTAATGTTAGAAAAAATGTTGGAGTATGTGATGTTACGACTCTGGGAAAAATAGATATTAAAGGTCCAGATGCTGCTGAACTTCTAAATAGAGTTTATACAAATGCTTGGCTGAAACTTCCAGTTGGAAAAGCAAGATACGGTGTAATGCTCAGAGAAGATGGAATTGTAATGGACGATGGTACCACAACCAGAATTTCAGAAAATC
>Ga0208522_1002895_pt1 | contig 10115 bp, 13 predicted proteins | sample ETNtaG_25_FD_185763 | JGI IMG/M metagenome (GOLD analysis project Ga0208522, IMG submission 185763) | Marine microbial and viral communities from oxygen minimum zone, Eastern Pacific Ocean - ETNP201302SV86 (SPAdes) (version 2) | ecosystem: Environmental > Aquatic > Marine > Oceanic ... | reverse complement strand
TGATAAATTAGGGTGCCTGTTTTTTGTTTTCAGAGGGTCTACACTTGAGTTAGAACAAGTGAATACATGCAGACCAAGAAGATGATGGTGCTGCTAAAGTAACACCCATTCATTATTTAATAGAAAAGGAACTTTGTTCATTCAAATGGTCGACACCTCTGCCTTATAACATCAGGTACAGGTATGGTTTGATCTATTTTATAATTATATGCCACAAGCTTAAATAATGCAGAACACAATAGTCTCTTATTCTTTTTATTAAAAACTACAGAAATAAAATCAAAACTTTTGTTCCCAACCCGACATATCCTGTGACCTATTTCAAACGTAGATGGATGGGATGCCTGTTCTATGTAGTGTACATCCATACTTGCAAGAATTGTACTCTCATCCATTTCTCGTCTAATACCAGAAAATCCAAGTTCAAGATAAACATCTACTCTTGCTGACTCCATATATGATAGATATGATGTATGGTTAATATGACTTAAAGCATCCATATCTCTCCAACGGCTATGAATAGTTGACCAAAAATCAAAATCTGAATACTGTAAGTTTCGCATGTCCATATAATGAACTTAACCAATCTTAGTTATATCTTAAATATAAACTAATTAGAGTGTATGTTTTTTAGCTTGGTGTCTATCTTTTATATAGGGTGAACGTTACTGAAACGTCAGTACGATTGGCGATGTATTAGAGTGTGAAGTCAACCTATTGTAGGGTAATTTTTTGTAGATTTAATAGATGTCGTTAATTATTAAAAGGATATTGATATGATTGCTTATTTGTCAGGACCAATTGAAAATGCTCACAATGATGGCGCGGATTGGAGGAATATGATGACCGAATGGTTAGAGTCTGAGCTAAATCATAAAGTATTTAACCCAGTCATAGAAACAAAAAGCATTGTTGAAAAAATTAGTGTAGAAGATTTCAGATTACTAAAAAATACAAACCCCAATGAATACAAAAAAATTATTAGAAAGATTATAAAAGTTGATTTAGAAGCAGTTGTTAATCAGGCTGACTATTTAATAGTAAAGTGGGATAAATCAGTATTTAAGGGCGGAGGAACCCATGGAGAAGTAACTATGGCTTATTGGCTTGAGAAACCTGTTTATCTGGTTAATAACTTGCCAGTAAATGATATAAGCTCTTGGATTTTTTCATGCTCAGATGAAATATTTGATAACTTTGAAAGTTTAAAGAAGAGATTTTCAGTTTTATTTTAAATTGTAATGAAGAAATATCTATTGATTGTTCCTTAGTCCATAAAAGATTAAAATATTCATAAACACAATATGATAGCAAATAATTATAAAGATATTGGTCGTGATCGAATCAATGAAATATTTGAGGAAGGCTGGAGCCAAATTGAGTTCATTGAAATTGTTTTTCGTGAATGGGCTAAGCTAAATCAAGTAGCTTTAAACAAGAAGTATGCTAATCAAAAAGGTATTTCAAGACATGAGGGTGATATAGACCAGTTTTCATTATGGTTGGTTGATAATATATACTTACAGGTTTATTGTGTTGGCAGTGACAATACTATTGTAAAAGAATTCTGTGTTAAACATTTTGGTTATGAGGATGGTGATGTTCCACAAAGTTAATTCTGGTAGGGTAATTATTTGTAGATTTGGGAATGTGTGGAAGATATGTAAATACAAAAATAATTGAAGATATCGAAAGAAAATTTAATATTGAGAAAATGGATAACCATGAATTATCAATTAACCCAAGTTATAATATTAGTCCAACTCAATATTCTCCAGTTATAGTAAAAAATTCTACGAAAAGAATAATTAAAAATATGCATTGGGGTTTAATCCCTTCATGGTCAAAAGATAAAAAATTCTCTTCAAATCTAATAAATGCACGATTAGAGACTATTAAAGAAAAACCAAGTTTTAAAAATCTGGTAAACACAAATAGATGTATTGTTATTGCTAGTGGCTATTATGAATGGACTCAAACTAATCATGGTAAACAGCCTTTTTTTATTCATAATAATGATGAGTTTTTACCTATGGCGGCATTATGGACTCAATGGCAAGATACTGCATCCTTTACAATAATAACAAAGTCTGCAGATTTATCAATCAATTCAATCCATCATAGAATGCCATTAATACTTGATGATAATTGTATCGAATCATATTTAGATCAAAATATTTCATTTGATCAATCATATATAATTTCTGAGTCATTTTTGAAGTATCATAAAGTAGCATCATTAGTTAATTCTCCAGTAAATAATAATGCTTCATGTATTGATTCATTAAACTAATTCTGAATAGCCTATACACACATTATAGGGTAATTATTTGTAGATTTGCATGTAAGAAAAGGAGAATAGTATGTCGTTCTTAACAACATTACAAAAAGTTGAAGATATAATTCTTGGTAAGAAAATCAATGATACTAAACCTAAAGATCATTGGAAGAAATATCGTAGACCAAAAGTAAAACCAAATATCTAAACTTCAAGCCTCACATTCGTAGGGTTTTTTATTTGCTGGATGATTGCAATTTAGATATGGTCTCAATTACTTTTAAAACATCTCGTCTACTTATCTGACCAACAAGTTTTCCATTTTCTAATACTGGAAATCTCCTAAATCTTAAATCAATAAATTTTTGTGCAACCTCAGTAATGTTATCATTTATATCTATAGTGGTTAAATTTTTGGACATATAATCTTTAACATGGCCACTTAAATAATTGTAATAGGAAGATTCTAATAAAGTTTGTAGGCAATCTTTTTCTGAAAGTATTCCGACTAAATTACCATTTCTGTCAATGACAGGAGCACCAGATATTTTATTTATGATAAGTGAATTGATGGCAAAGCCAATTAGAGTATCAGGTGTAAATGTGATTAATTTACTGACCATGAAATCTCTAATATTATGTTTTATCTTCAAACAAGATTTCCTTTATAGTACATAATAAGCATAAAGAATTGAAACGTCCTATAAATTTAGTTTTTTAGCCCGGACACATTGTAGGGTAATTATTTGTAGATTTGAGGATGAAAAATAAAAAAATAAATATTAGAGAAAAGCTAAAAAAATTCAATGATTATTGGAGTCCTAAGGTGGTTGTTGAAATGAATGATTATCAGTTCAAATTGGCAAAAATTTCGGGAGAATTTATCTGGCATCATCATGAATCAACAGATGAGGTATTCTATGTAGTTGAAGGCAATATGATTATTGAGTTTAGAGATGGTAAAGTAGAATTATCTCAAGGTGAAATGTATGTTGTCCCAAAAGGAGTAGAGCATAAACCTCATGCTGAAGAAGAATGTCATATAATGCTTATTGAACCAAGAGGTGTTTTAAATACAGGCGAGGTAAAAAATGAGCTTACAGCGATTAATGATAATTGGATTTAACATATAGCCTCCCCACATTGTAGAGTAGTTCTTTGTAGATTTGGTAAGTATGAAGAAATGTCTATTCATAGTTTTATTGTTTGGATTGACTTCTGGGCAAGTTTCTAATCCATGTGAAGACGAACGATTCATTAAGATTTCAGAAAAATATGTCGATCAGATGACTGAGGAAGAATATCAATTTTATCTAAAAAAAAATAAAGAGTGTGTAGAATATGACAAGAATAGTGGTAATCCAAACTCATTGGATAATAACCCTCTAGAAGTTAGACTAACTTCTGGGCAAGTTTCTAATCCATGTGAAGACGAACGATTCACTAAGATTTCAGAAAAATATGTCGATCAGATGACTGAGGAAGAATATCAATATTTTCTTCAAAAAAATAAAGAGTGTGGAGAATATAATAAGAATAATGATAATCTAAAGTCATTAGACAACAACCCTTTAAAAGTTGATAATTTTGGTTCTTTAGAAAATCCATCATTTTCTAATAGATCTATCAATCTATGGCCTATTATATTTTTAATCTTAATTATTTCACTTATATAAGAGAAGGTTTAATCAAGAATATTTATAATAATAAAAAATAAACTAAATATTTATTAAATCTCTATAACCATAGAGAATGATAGACTTGATTATTTAGTATACGAGACAATTGTAGATACAAAAACAGGTGAAGTAGTTAAAAGAGAAAAATATAGTTGCAATAAGAAATACACAAAAAAGCACTAAAATCACTGGTACTGTCACTAGTCTTGTTTGTGATTTAATAAGTAAGTTTTTTTGATGAATGAAATTGTAAATGACTACGATGCTTGGGCATACCAATATGATAATAATATCAATCCAACCAGAGATCTAGATAAAGCTGTCACGAAGAAATCTTTATCTAATCTAAATTTTTCTAATGTGCTAGAGTTGGGTTGTGGTTCAGGGAAAAACACTGAATGGCTCATCACTAGGGCAAATAAATTGGTTGGATTAGATTTTTCTGCAAGTATGCTCGATTTGGCAAGAAACAAGATTCCCTCCAAAAAAGTTACTTTTATAAATGCAGATCTTAATGAAAAATGGCCAGTCAATAATAATTCATTTGACTTAGCAACCATTAACCTAACTCTGGAACATATCGAAATATTAGACCATATTTTTAATTCAATGTTTATGAAATTGACTAAAGATGGGAAATGTTTTGTATGTGAACTTCACCCCAAAAAACAATTAGCAGGAAGTAAGGCTCGATTTGAAGAAAATGGAACTGAAATAGTGTTGGATGTATTTCAACATTCAGAACTGGATTATGTCCAAAGTGCTGAAAAAGCAGGATTTAAATTGCTTGCTAAAAAAGATTGGCATGATAATGAAAAGGATTTACCGAGGTTGATTTCATTTTTATTTGAGAAACCTAAATAATTAAATCAAGCCCTACATTCGTGGGGTTTTTTGTTTGTGGGATGATGGGTAGATTCAAAATTGAAAAAGAAATTATTAATATCATGTAGATCACTAATAAGGACAGTTATGAAACCATTGATTAATCACATGCTGTTATTACCCTTACTGCTCTCCGGCCAAAGTGCTATTGACAAGGCCACTGCCGTGCATTTGGAAAAGATCATTGAAATGCGGCACCAGATTCACCAAAACCCCGAACTGGGCAACCGTGAATTCAAAACGGCTGAACTGGTTGCAGATCATTTACGGGGCCTCGGTTTTGATGAAATAAAAACCGCCGTCGCGCATACCGGCGTTATCGGCATCCTGAAGGGTGGAAAACCTGGGGGAGTTGTTGCTGTCCGGGCGGACATGGACGGCCTTCCGGTCACGGAAGACACGGACCTGCCTTTCAAATCCACTGCCCGCACAACCTATCTTGAAAAAGAGGTCGGTGTGATGCATGCCTGCGGGCACGATATTCACACCTCTGTGCAACTGGGTGTGGCTGCGGTCCTTGCATCAATACGGGATGAAATTCCCGGTACCATAAAATTCATTTTCCAGCCGGCCGAGGAAGGACCACCTCCAGGCGAAGAAGGGGGCGCTGACCTGATGCTAAAAGAGGGCGCTTTTGATGACCTGACACCCAGTGCCGTGTTTGGGTTGCACACACATCCTGGTTTGGAAGTCGGGCAGATAGGCATTACCATCGGCCCGGCCATGGCCGCGGTGGATCATTTCATCATAACGATCATGGGTAAACAATCCCATGGCGCGTATCCCCACGAATCCGTGGATCCCATTATTATGGCGACAGAAGTTGTGGACGCGTTCCAAACAATCCGTTCCCGATCTCTTTCTCCGTTGGAGCCCAGCGTAATTACTGTAGGCATAATCAAGGGTGGAGAGCGCTTCAATATTATCCCGGCTGAAGTCTACATGGAGGGAACGGTGCGCACGTATAACCCGGACACGCGGGATAAGGTGGAACAGCGGATGAATGAGATTCTGGTAGGAATCACGCAAGCGTATGGCGGTTCCTTTGAGCTCGAATACGATCGTGGAACGCCCGCGACCATAAATGATCCGGCTTTAGCGGAACAAATGATTCCTACCCTGAAACGTGTGGTCGGTGTTGACAATGTGCTCATGATGGACCCCGTAATGGGCGGCGAAGATTTTGCATATTTCGCAAATGAAGTCCCCGGTATGTATTACCGCCTCGGTGTGGTTAAGGCCGGAACGACTTCCGGCTGGTTGCATACACCCACGTTCCGGGCGGACGACGCATGCTTGGAAATCGGGATTCGGGCCATGAGCAGTGTGCTGCTGGACTACCTCAACGCAGTGGGGAAATAACATCTGACTTATTATGAACATGCCCACTCAAAGGATTTAAGCAAGAGCCTCACACATATTGCAGGGCAATTATTTGTAGATTTGGAAAGTATGAAGCAATATCTATTCATAGTTTTATTGGTTGGGTTTGATGTGTGAGGTACTCATACAGATATAATTAATGCTTCTTAATATTTTACGCAGCTATACGGATCTTCCTCGGAATATTCATTTATTGTTTCTATTAGAATTTAGTCTTAGTCTTATTCATGTCGCTTTTATTCTTATTCTAAATATTTACCTCAGAAAACAGGGATTTTCTGATCCTGAAATAGCCTCATTTAATTCATTAAGATTTGTTGGAGCATTAGCATTAGCATTGCCACTGGGTATTTATATACGAGGAAAAAAACTCAAGCCATTTTTTAAGATTGCTTCGTTAGTGGTTCCCCTTACAAGTGCCATGATTATTGAAGCTATTCATTTTTCCATTATCCCATTGATTCAGCTATCTTTTTTATTATGGGGAGTTGGAATGATGCTCATGAGAGTCTGCTCGTTACCATTTATTATAAGAAATACCTCAACTGATAATAGTACTGAGGCATTATCTTTAAGCGCTGCGACATGGTCCTTATCCACTATTTTTTCTGGTCTTCTGATTAGTGGCTTAGATTGGATTTCTAATTTGAAAATTATAGATCATATAATAACATTCAATGAGTATGGTATCCTGTGGATAATCACACTAATTGGGATGTGCTCTTACATTTTTTCAAAAAAAATAAATGAAGACTCGTACCAAAATGATGAGATAAGGAATGATATATTTTCTTTGCATCGAACTTATGATTGGAAAATTATATTTAAGGCAATATCGCCTTTAATACTAATATCCATCGGTGCAGGTCTTACGATACCATTTGTTAATTTATTCTTTAACTCCGTTTTTGGTTTCACCTCCAGCAATTTTAGTATATTGAGCAGTTTTACTGCAATGCTGGTTTTTACATTTTCTTTGCTTGTACCCACACTGAGAAAAAAATATGGTTATTGGATGACAATAGTATTTGTTCAGAGTTTGGCAATTATTTGTTTAGTTATTATGTCTTTAACAGAAATTTATGCTACTCATACTTTCGCAGTGTTCATTGCTGTTTCTGCTTTTATTTTTCGTCAACCTTTGATGCATATGGCCCATCCAGCTTCTAATGAGTTGATGATGAACTATGTCGGAAAAAATAATCAGGAACTAATAAGTGCATTAAGCTCCAGTCTATGGAGTGCATCATGGTTTATAAGTGCAAAAATATTTGAATGGTTGAGATTGCTTGAATTCAGGTATTTTGAAATTTTTCTTATTACTGCATTTCTTTATGCAATAGGAGTTATACTATATAGTTTCTTGATAAAAGAACATGAACACAATCAAAAAAGATCTTCTATGGTATTGCCAATAGCTGATGAATTAACAATTGATTAATTGAGCGGGGTTTTTTGTTTGTTGGATGATGGGTAGATTCAAATATGAAATTCCAATTTACATTAACTTCGATTATATTTTTCTTTTTATGGGAAAATGCTATTTGTCAGACTTATCCAGGTACTATGGTAAATATTTCTGGAGGAACCTTTACCATGGGAAACAATAACCCGCCTTTTATGTTTGATGACCAAGGACCAGAACATCTAGTAACCATTAATGATTTTACATTAGGTGAAACAGAAGTATCCAATGCCAATTATGTTATTTTTCTTAACGATATGGCATCTCTTGAAAATTTAATGATTGAAGAAGGTATTCCAGGTGATTGGTCAAGTGATTCAACTGAAATAGCCAATGGTCATGCATGGAGTATTATGGCAGATAGTACACTAACAGGATTATGGTCTGGCGAAGTCCTTATTAAATTAAGTGATATTGCTGGTGGTGGCCAGCATCCTTTAAATAGATGTTGGATTGAATTGGATACAACTTCTTATATATTTAGCGTTGTTGAAGGTTATGAAAATTGGCCCGCTTCTTGGGTCAACTGGTATGGAGCCATGATGTATGCAGACTATTATGGATTATCATTACCAACCGAAGCCGAATGGGAATATGCGGCAAGAGCAGGACAGCAGTTAGAATATCCTACTAATGATGGAAACCTAAGTTATAGTCAAGCTAATTATGGAACAGGTTTCGGAGGACCAAGTGGCGAAACTTATTTATCTCCAGTAGGAGAATTATTTCCACCAAATCCATTTGGACTGTATAATATGGCAGGAAATGTTTCTGAATGGTGTTTAGACTGGTATGATGCAAATTTTTATCAAACTTGCATTGATAGTAATAATAATTTAAATCCTCTTAATGACATTACCCCTGAAGATGTAGAAGTTAAAGTGCTTAGAGGGGGAAGCCATACTTATCCAGCACCTTTTGCAATGAGCAGTCATCGGCTTGACACTCCTCCTTTTGTAACTACAGATCATATGGGATTCAGGGTAGCATTAAGAACCCAACAACTTAATAGTAAAAAAGAATTACAATTACCAGAAATCATTAATTTCTATCAAAACTACCCTAACCCATTTAATCCAATCACATCATTTGGATACGACCTACCAGAAGATGAATTTGTCAATATCACTATTTATGATATGATGGGCAGAATAGTTAAGACGCTTGTAAATAGCTCACAGACCGCAGGATATAAGTCAGTTCAATGGAATGCTACCAATGATAGAAATGAGCCAGTATCAGCAGGAGTTTACCTTTATAGCATAGAGGCAGGAGATTTTAGGCAAACAAAGAAAATGGTGCTGTTAAAGTAATGAAAAAATTACTATATCTAATGACAATCCATGCAATCTGATTCAAGAGTCGATATCCTGCCTTTAAGATTGAATGATTATGAAAAAATTGTTTTTTTCACCGGTGCAGGTATGTCTGAGGAATCGGGTATCCCCACCTATAGAGGTAAGGGCGGCACCTGGAAACAATATAATTATAAGAATTATGCATGCCAATCTGCATTTGAACAAAACCCTGAAGATGTTTTGGATTTTCATGAGAAGCGTCGCAGGATGGCTATCTCTTGTCAGCCTCATTCAGGTCACAAAGTGATTTCCAGAATCGAAAGGGTTCATCCTTCCGTATCGGTTATTACCCAGAACATAGATGGAATGCACCAGCGTTCAGGAAGTAAAAATGTCATTGAACTTCATGGAAGTTTATGGCGTGTTCGTTGTACATGCAATGGTTCCAGGGAAGATATTGGAGAAACTTACAAGCATCGAAAATGTCCTGATTGCGGTGAATGGCTGCGGCCTGACATAATCTGGTTTGAAGATGAATTAAATAGCCATGTTTATACCAGATCGACAAATATCATTAGTGATTCAGATTTGTTTATCAGTATAGGAACGTCCGCAGTTGTATATCCGGCTGCCGGGTTGCCGCTATCAGCAAAGATGCACGGCGCACGGTGTGTTGAGATCAATATTGATTATACAGAAGGATCTGCGCTTTACCATGACAACTTTATTGGAAAGGCAGGTGAGATCCTTCCACAACTTTTCCCTGATGCTCTATGAGCAAAGATATTTACACGATAGTTATTACAGGAGCTACAAAGGGACTGGGCAGAGCACTGACTGAAAAGTATATCCAACTTGGTCATACGGTAATTGGCTGTGGTCGCAGTGTTAATTCCATTAAATCAATGTCTAATTCTTGTCCGGAAAATACAGATTTTCAGGTTGTGGATATATCTGATCACAAGCGGGTCCGTTTCTGGGCTGAAGATGTATTAAATAAGTTTGGTCCACCAGATTTTCTATTGAACAATGCAGGTATCATAAATAAAAATGCAGCTTTGTGGGATGTGTCGGAACAGGAATTTTCAGATGTGATAGATATCAATATAAAAGGTGTACATAATACG
>Ga0208522_1002891_pt1 | contig 10123 bp, 5 predicted proteins | sample ETNtaG_25_FD_185763 | JGI IMG/M metagenome (GOLD analysis project Ga0208522, IMG submission 185763) | Marine microbial and viral communities from oxygen minimum zone, Eastern Pacific Ocean - ETNP201302SV86 (SPAdes) (version 2) | ecosystem: Environmental > Aquatic > Marine > Oceanic ... | reverse complement strand
AAATTCTTTTGATTATCCTTACTCCGAAGATTGTATTGTAAATGGTACAGGCAGGTTTGTTTATGGGGGGCCAGAAGCAGATACAGGGTTAACGGGTCGAAAGATCATTGTTGATACTTATGGTGGATATGCACCACACGGGGGTGGTGCTTTTTCTGGAAAAGATCCATCCAAGGTGGATCGAAGTGCAACCTATATGGCTCGGTATATTGCTAAAAATATTGTGGCAGCAGGTTTAGCAGATAAATGTGAAGTCCAATTATCATACAGCATTGGTGTTGCGGAGCCTACTTCGTTTTACGTGAAATCATTTGGTACAGGGGATGTTAGTGATGAAAAACTAACTGAAATTGCCAAAGAAGTGTTTCCGCTACGACCAGGAGAAATTGTTGCACACTTAGATTTGAAAAAACCTAGATATAGACAAACAGCAGCCTATGGACATTTTGGTAGGGAGTTGGAATCGTTTACTTGGGAAAAAACTGATATGGTCCAACTGCTGAAAGAAAAACAATAATTTTAGTTGGGTATTATCCCAAACTTGCCAAGGAGCGTTGCATTGGAAATAATTTCCCATCAGGCTTGGCTTTTATAACGACGTTCATTTTGATTAAACTCTTAATTGGAGACACAAATGAACAATCATACAATAAAAAATAACGATTACAAAGTAGCCGATTTGAATTTGGCCGGTTTCGGCCGAAAGGAAATCGAACTTGCAGAGGCGGAAATGCCTTCTCTCATGACGCTCAGGGAAAAATACAAGGAATTACAGCCCTTGGCAGGTGCAAATATTCTTGGCTGTATTCACATGACTATTCAAACTGCAGTCCTGATGGAAACCCTTGTTGATTTAGGTGCAAAAGTTCGATGGTCATCCTGCAATATTTTCTCAACTCAAGACCATGCAGCGGCAGCAATGGTTGATGCTGATATTCCAACATTTGCATGGAAAGGTGAAACTGAAGAAGAGTTTTTTTGGTGTATTGAGCAGACAATCCTAAAAGACGGTAAACCATGGGATGCCAATATGGTATTAGATGATGGTGGCGATTTAACCCAAATGCTTCATGAAAAATACCCTGAAATGCTTGAAAATATTCATGGCATTAGTGAAGAGACTACCACAGGGGTCCACCGTCTTTTAGAAATGTTAGAAGATGGGACACTTAAAGTACCAGCCATTAATGTGAATGACTCGGTAACCAAATCAAAAAATGATAATAAATATGGATGCCGCCATTCACTAAATGATGCAATTAAACGTGGCACGGATATTCTAATGTCTGGAAAGAAAGCACTGGTAATTGGTTATGGTGATGTGGGGAAAGGATCTGCACAATCATTACGTCAAGAAGGGATGATTGTAAAGATTAGCGAAATTGATCCAATTTGCGCAATGCAGGCATGTATGGATGGGTTCGAAGTTGTTTCTCCCTATCATGACGGAATTAACACGGGTACAGTTGATGGCATTAACAGAGAACTACTTACTACCACCGATTTAATTGTTACGACTACTGGTAACATAAATGTTTGTGATCGTGCTATGTTAGAAACTGTCAAATCAGGTGCGGTGGTTTGTAACATTGGTCATTTTGATAATGAAATTGATACCCAATTTATGAGAGATAATTGGCAGTGGGACGAAGTGAAACCACAAGTGCATCGGATATTTAGAAGTGACAATAAAAATGATTATTTAATTCTATTATCTGAAGGTCGATTAGTTAACCTAGGAAATGCAACAGGGCACCCATCTCGAATTATGGATGGCTCATTTGCAAATCAGGTGTTGGCACAAATGCTTTTATTTGATGTAAAATTTGCTGATTTACCACATAATGAAAAATTATCAAATATTACAGTTAATGTTCTACCAAAGAAACTTGATGAAGAAGTTGCAGCCGGAATGGTGAGAGGGTTTGGGGGTGTATTGACGACAATGACCGATGAACAGGCTGACTATATTGGAGTTTCAAAAGCAGGGCCATACAAGCCTGAAGTCTATCGATATTGATCTAATCTATTTAAAAAAACAAAAAACCCCATAAAAAATATGGGGTTTTTTGTTTTTGGTTCTCTCAGATTTATTCTACAAATTTGAATGCGGAAGTCCAAACACTATTGGCAATAAAATGAAGGTAAATCCGAAAAACCACCAATTTCGTTGGAAGACGGGATTTCTCCATGCTTTTCTGACCATTCTTTTAATGGTTACGGTGGCGTGCGATTTCGACATCCCGGAAAAGTTCGAAATGCCCACCTGGTATCTTGATTTAAAAATTCCACTGGTTCAAACTAGATATCAAATGGCGGATATTTCCGATTCATCTGCGGGTATTTTTCTTACAGATGATTCTCTTGGATTTAAAATTATCCAAGAAGGAGAAATGCCTGCCACAGAACTTCCGGATCTTCCTTCTGTGCCACTAGGGCTTGATCAGGCAATCTCATCTGGAGAAATTTCCGGAATTGACATGGATATTGACCTTCCAGAGATTACAATTAGTCAGCGGATTGATGTTGTAGCCTATGGCCAAAAGATTTACCCCGATACTACTGATTGGACTATAGATACATCCATTTTTGTATATGAAGATCCATTTACAGGGGATTCTGTTTTCGTAGATACAACCATTTGGATCGCAGCTTATACCCCTTTTGCATTCCCTGACACAGTTCCCCATGTTTTGGAAGCAAACCATTATGATTCTTTAATTGTTGCGGCGTTTAATGGTGCAATGGATTTATTGAGTAGCGCTTTGGATACAACAATTGATCTTGGATTATCATCAATTCCGCTCCCTGATGACCCACCCATTATTGCAAGCGTAGATACACTTATAATTGCCAGCCATGCTACCAATAGTGTTTATCGCACATTATTTAAAAATAATGGCATTCCGACTGATTTAGTTGGTGTTTATTCCAGGATGGTTGCTGGATCTACTGAACCTCTTTCTGATACATTGGCAAACCATAATCAAATTCCGTCAATCTCCCAAGGTGTCACATATGCAGACACAACAGATTTATCTGGAAAGGGACTAACAAGTTTCTTAAAAATGGCAACCAATATGTCCTTGAATTCTGCGTTGACTGATTATGTAACAATTCCTCCTGGATCATTGTATGTCGATTTCAATATCACATTTAAAATGGCAGGAATCGATAGTATTGATGTAACAACAAATAATTATTCTATGTCAGACGGCATTGAAATGCCACCGATGGAATTACCTGAAATGGATATGTCTGAGTCGGGTATAAGTAAAATGGAAATTTATAGAAATGTGCTTAAAAATGAGGGCGCAGCTTATAACGAGAATAAATTGGTTATTCGCGATTTGGCTAGCTCTTTTCCATTCGATATGAATTTCTTATTGAATTTCCAGAATTTTTCACCCACACCTGATGGTGACTCCGTAAAAATTGATACTGTTTTAAGAAACGGGATTGAGATTAATAAAACATTTGATTTACGTGGTTATACACTACAAAGCACAGATGGAGATAATAATAATGATGGCTGGCCAGACAGTGCATTTACAAGTTTTGATCTTGTGCTAGATATTACAATCCCAGAGCAAAAAGCATCCATTCCATTAGATGGTTCACCCTTGGGTGAATTCACCATGAATATGAAATTGGAGCAGTTATCATTTTCGTCTATAGGAGCAAACCTTTACATGGAAATGCCTGCGGAACCCACTGAACAGGAATTCCCGGCAGGTTTTACAGGTGCCATTCCCACCGAAGCTGTTTTCGAGATTATTTTTAAGAATCAGATCAGATTACCCATTCAAATGGTCATGGAATTCAAAGGCTATAACTCACTTGGTGAGCTTACTTATGTACCAGTGATCATTGATACAATTGGATTTCCATTAACAGACTCAAATTCGGATACTGCCATGACCATCATTGGTTTGAGCAAACTGGGAACAACTATTACAATTTATGAATCGGTTGATGATAGTTTACCATCATATTCTGTTATAAATGCACCCTGCGACACTTGTTCTACTATAATAGATTTACTTGCATCTAATCCAGTTCAGATGATTATTACACCTGAGGTGAAGGTAGATGGTCGCGGATCCATTGAAGCTAATAAAGCCATTGCAGGTGGATTTCGTGTGACTATTCCATTTGTCCTTCAATTGGAACCCATGACCTTTATGGGAGGAACCGCCACAGAAATTGATACATTTGACCATGATACACGCTATAAAATTCGGAATAGTTTGCTTGAAACAGAATTGGTATCCACCATTACAAACGCTTTGCCATTTGGGGCTGAAGTTTCTGTATTAATGAGTAATGATTCATTATTTCCAACCGACACGACGGCAGCCCAATTAGCCATTTTCCGAGATTCTCTCGCAGTATGGGGAGTTCTAAATGCCACGGACAGTTTATATATTCTTAGGAAATGCAGTGATATTTCACCCGACAGCGGTTTGGTATATATTTTCAACGTTATGACAGATTTTTCAGAATGTTTTGATGATTTACCCTATATCGTAAAATTTAATGACTCAGGAACGGATACAATCATTTCCTATGTGGATACCCTGTTCAAATTTTCATTACCCAATCCTGAATCATTTTATGGTGCCGATGATACCACTGGATATCCTGAAGGCATGGTGGCAGTGCCAGGCACAGGGGTTTATGCCAGTACCATCGATACGTCTCAGATCTTTTTACTCACAGATTATGGCAGCCACTATACCATGCCAAGATTTCATTTACCTGGAACAGATTCCATGGGCGTCTTTTTATCGGTTGAAGATTATATGGAGATTAGCTCCTTTATCACTTTTCGGTTAAGCAGTTCCGGTGCATTTGGTGAAGTAAACCCTGAATTAATTATTACTTACCCCAATGGAGGACAAACATTATATACCAATTCAACTTATGAAATTCTCTGGAGTGTAGGTGGATCGAGTTCTGAAAAAGTGGATTTATATTATTCCACTCATGGAGATTCAACAACTTATAAGGCAGCCAATTGTGTCCTGACAGATAATTGGACAGAAATTGAATCAGGATTAGATAATCTTGGTTCATATTCATGGGATTTAGCTACCAGTGGGTTATCAGACACTGATTCATTAAGATTGAAAATCGTATCTTCAAATGGGAAAGCTTGTGATATCAACGGACATTATATCAAGATCAGGCCTCCATCCAGATCCAACCGCATGAATCGTCCAAAACAAAAATTGAGTATGAAGGGTAATCGATGAAGCGAATTATTCTCATATTTTGTATGGTTGGAATCTTAGTTCAAGCCCAAACCAAACGTGATCCACGAATGGTAGGAATGGCAGGTGCATATACAACCATTGCTGATGGAATTTTCTGTGTTGGATTTAATCCTGGAATAATAGGCCTTCAACAAAATAAACCATTTATGATTCAAGCGTTTCAATTGGATTTAGGTATGCTAGGAAATTTTTTCTCTATCCAAAATATAGCACAATATAGCGGTGATACTTTGAATACTGCTGAGAAAGATGCGCTCTTCGATCAATTAGAAGCGTCTGACGGAATGGGGTTTTTTGTGGACACACATATGCCAATCCCTTTTATGAACATTTCTAAAGGTAATATGGCTTTTACAACCAATAATATTATTTTACAGAATTATAAATTACCTATGGGATTGTTGGAGCTTATTTTTTACGGCAATGGCCAAAAACCGAACTTGGATCTAGAATTTAACTATGAGATTTTAGGATTGAACGAATACGGATTTTCATTTGGGATTCCCTTTAAATCCATGTCTTGGGGAGTTACTGCAAAATATCTGCAAGGATTATTTTATCTTGGGATTGATGAAGATTCTTCTTCAGCGAACTTGATAACAGATGATCTGGGTATCTATGGTTCTGGCAAATATATTATTCGGCAAGGCGTGGGTGGTGCAGGATTTGGACTTGATATTGGCGTGGTTTCTCGACCTTATAATGGATGGCAATTTGGTGCATCATTTATCAACATGGTAGGTTCAATCAAATGGAATCAAAGCGGTGGTGGTAATGAGCCTTCCAGTATTAATCCACTTACGTCCAAATTTTATCCATTTACCTTTGGAGAAGATACACTAGATCTAAATGAATCCATTTTATATACATTCAATATTGATACAATTCGTATGGACAAGCTTGGGAATGACTCCCTATTCACGAATGAGACCATTTTTTTTGTGGATACCTTAGAGAATGGTAAACGGCCTGAATTTGTCACTCGGTATCCAGCAACTTTCAGACTGGGTGCATCGAAAAGAGTGGATAATTTCTTATTTGCCACGGATCTGGTGGCTGGATTCGAAAATAAATATTATGCGCGACAACAATGGAAATGGGCTATGGCGGTTGAGTGGAATCGGATTGAAACAGTCCCAATGAGAATCGGTTATTCCTGGTCTGGTGGAGAGATGAAAGAATTGGCCATGGGTTTTGGTGTAAAAAAAGGCCCTGTTATCTTTGACCTGGGCTTTTCTTTTCGAAATGGCATGTGGCTGCATACAATGAAAGGATTCAATTTTTCGTTTGGATTTACATGGATTGGAAAACCAGAAAAAAAAGCGGAAAAGGAAGGCCCTTCACCAGCTGTAAAAGAGTAAAATCATTTTAATAATGGATTACGTTTTTGCTCGCCACATTAACATCATCCCACCGCTTAGAAATAAAATATTTCCCAACCAAGCTGATAATAAAGGTTCCACAATTCCGTTAAATCCTAGTGACTGGCCAAACTTAATAAAGGCGTAATATCCAAAGATAACAAAAACACTGGCTCCAGCCCCAAACGATAAACTATTTTTCTCCTTTAATACCACCAATGGAATACCAAACAAAACAACTATCAAATTAGTAAAGGCAAAAGAAATTTTTAAATATCGTGTAACTTCCCATCGAAGAGTATCGACGCCATTTTCTTTTAATTTTTTAATTCGTTCAGTGAGTTTGAAATAATCCAATTCGTCCGGTTTTCGGGCTTGTTGCTGGATCTCTTCTGGTAAAAAACCAAGTGTAATGAGTGTATCTGATTTTCCCAAGGTAACACCTGTTTCAACTCCATATTCATTAAATTCACGAATCGAATACCCTGTTAATACCCAACTGGATGTAACTGGATTCCACTCTATTTTTTTTGCATCAATCCTTTTTCGGATATTTGAATGGCCCAGGTCTACTATGGTTAAATCATGTCCGGTTGATTTTTTTATATAATATTTAGATAATGAAATATGTGTAGATGTATTTTTCTGGAGGAAAATATTTTTGAGTGTGTTCTTTAGTTTATGGCGTGATTTTCGCTTTACATAATCTCGGTCGATCTCGAATCGTTTTTCATTCCCAATTGCAACTAATTTATTATCTAAAACAAACGATCCTCCACTCATGATAATTCCTGATAACAGTAATGGAAATGAAGCACGATAAAGGCTTATCCCGGATGCTTTCATAGCTGTCCACTCGTTTCGTTTTACCATTGACCCTAAACTGAAAACTGTTGATAATAGCATAGACATAGGGAGCCCAATACTTACAAACCAGGGTAAAGTATAGAGATAGTATTGAATTACAATTGGTGACGGAACTTTATTATCCATGAATCGGTCTAAATTTTCAATAAGATCAACAATTACAAAAATAGAAACAAAACCGAGAACAGATATTCCCAGGATTATCCAGAATTGCCGCAAGAGATATAGGTCGAGTTTATTCATCAGTAGGAATTAGAATTTCCCCAACTTCCTTCAAAAAAAGAAATAAAACGATTATTTTAAATAAATAAAAATTATTCGTGGCTTTAGCGGTTTGGATTCAAATATTCACGAATTAACTTATCCGCAATGAAATTAATAAAATGGTTTAAAATCATATCTATTTTGGGTCTATTTCTTGCTGGGCTAGCTTTAGCTGAAACTGTAGGATTAGCATCCATTAAAGAAGATGAATTGTCCTGGCTTTCAATTTGGCCGCCAATCATTGCCATCATTTTGGCTCTTATTACTCACGAAGCGCATTTAGCTTTATTTATTGGTATTTTGGTAGGCGTATCAATGATCACTGGGAACCCACTAACAGGGATTACGAATGCGCTGGATACGTATATCGTTGGGTCAGTTACAGATCATGGTCATGCATCAATTTTGATCTTTACATTGGCTTTTGGTGGACTAATAGGTGTAATTACTGCCAATGGAGGAATGAAAGGTGCAGTAGATTTTGCATCAAAGTATGCAACATCAAACCGAAGAAGTCAATTTGCTACGGCAGCAATGGGTTTAGTTATATTCTTTGACGATTATGCCAATACCCTATTAGTAGGGAATATGATGAGACCTTTTACTGATAAAGCCAGAATTTCACGGGAAAAGCTATCATACCTCGTGGATTCAACTGCAGCACCTGTTGCAAGTTTAGCCGTAATCAGTAGCTGGTCTGTATTTCAAATGAGTTTGCTTGAAACTCCATACAAACAATATGATGTTACTATAAATCCTTATTTTACCTTTTTACAAAGTATCCCTTTTTCCTTTTATTGTATTCTGACATTGATTTTTATTTTTTTAAATATATTACTGAAAAAAGACTATGGTCCCATGCACGATGCAGAAACTCGTGCATTATCGACTGGTAAGGTACTTTCTGATTATGCAAAACCACTTTCAGATCCAAGTTTAATAGAAGATACACAAAAAGTACGGACTACTCATTGGAACAATGCATTTATTCCAATATTTGTAGTTGTAGCTGTAACTATTGGTGGCTTGGTTATTACTGGCCTAAGAAGTCTCGATATGCAACATCCTGCACTTCGAGATATCATTGGTGCATCGGATCCTTACGCCAGTCTTATTTGGGGTGCTTCATTTTCTAGTATTTCTGCAATTGGATTAACAATTGGACGAAAAATATTAACCTTGGAGAAAACGTTGGATGCGTGGGTGAATGGCGTAAGATCTATGGTAATGGCTTGTATTATTTTAGTGTTGGCATGGACCATTGGTTCTGTATGCAAAGATCTGAAAACAGCAGAATATTTGGTGAGTATTTCTTCTAATATTTTGTCTCCAACCATGCTTCCTTTCATCACTTTTATCACCGCTGCAGCCATTAGTTTTTCAACCGGCTCATCCTGGGCAACCATGTCTATATTAGTTCCGGTAGTTGTTCCTATGGCAATGCATCTTTTGAATATGTCACCTGATGCGACTGTTGAATCACCCATATTTTTAGCCACATTTGCTTCAGTTTTATCCGGATCAGTTTTTGGTGACCATTGTTCTCCAATTTCTGATACGACAATATTGTCATCCACAGCGTGTGCATCTGATCATATTGACCATGTAAAAACCCAGATGCCCTATGCACTTACAGTGGGGGTCTTATCTTTAACTTTAGGATGTCTAGGAATAGGATTTGGTATACCAGTGTGGGTTATATTATTGTCTGGAAGCGCTATTCTCGGGGCTATCATGCACTTTATTGGGAAACCGATTGTACCCAATTAAAACTCCGGAAGTATAGTTGATAAATATAGAATCATCAATTGAAGCTTTTGCAAGTTTCATGTGGGGACCATTTCTCCTTATTCTGCTTGTTTTCGGTGGACTGTTTTTCACTATCTATTGTCGATTTATCCCGTTCCGATACTTTAAACACGGACTGGATATTCTTTTAGGGAAATATGATAATGATGATGATCCAGGCGATATAAATCATTTCCAAGCACTATCAGCTGCTCTAGCTGGAACTGTCGGAATGGGAAATATCAGTGGCGTAGCCGTGGCAATTCATATGGGTGGTCCCGGTGCACTTTTTTGGATGTGGGTTTCAGCCTTTGTAGGCATGTCTACGAAGTTTTTCACCTGTACTTTGGCAATCTTATTTCGTGGGGAAGATGACTTGGGTGAACTACAAGGTGGCCCCATGTATGTAATTCAGGAAGGACTTGGTAAGAAATTCAAACCATTAGCGGTATTATTTAGTTCGGCTGGCCTTATTGGTTGTCTACCTATGTTCCAAGCCAACCAATTAACGCAATACATTAGGGATTCTGTTTTTTTACCATTGGGAATGTTTTCATCAAATCC
>Ga0208522_1002883_pt1 | contig 10141 bp, 8 predicted proteins | sample ETNtaG_25_FD_185763 | JGI IMG/M metagenome (GOLD analysis project Ga0208522, IMG submission 185763) | Marine microbial and viral communities from oxygen minimum zone, Eastern Pacific Ocean - ETNP201302SV86 (SPAdes) (version 2) | ecosystem: Environmental > Aquatic > Marine > Oceanic ... | reverse complement strand
ATACAAAGAGACTTCCCTAGGGGGTTTAGCTGTAAGCTTTATTGAGTGCTAAATTAATCAGTATCGACTAAACCAGCTCCAGCACCAGAAGCCCTTGATTCAGCACTAGATTTAACCAAGCATCTAGAAAAATACTCATAGATTTGTGGCCATTTATCTCCAACTTTAACGCCGCTATTGAGAGCTTTAAGCTTTTCATTAGTGACATTAAATGTCTTTAATTTCCCATTTTTGATACTAGTTTTTTCGCTAGCATCAAAAGCTGAAATTTCAATATCTGCATAGCTACTATTCTCAATAGGAGACTCTGAAGAAGCAATGATTTCCCATTTGCCATCATCAATCAGATTCACCTGGTACAAATTATTACTTTGATCTATCCATAAAACCTTAATACCAGTGCATTGATTCGCACCAAGAGCTGAAACTACCAGTAAAGGACAATCAACATTGGCAACTTTCAATGCTCCATTGATACCATTAAATTCAATCCAGTCTACACAGCTTACTGAGGCCTCTAGAGCAGACAGAACATTATCTTCTGGGCAAAAAAGATGGCCCCCATCACTACTCTTTTCAAACTGAATAGAGAGACTACTTTTTTGACTATCTAAATTATCTAGTGCCAATAAACTACACTCAGAAGGGTCGAAACCATTTTGAGCAATCCAGATGTTGCTTCTCGCAAAATCCTCTGAAACACCAATCGGCGCATTAACGCCAAACCCTGCACGAGTGAAATAAAAAAGAACTTCGTTTAGAGAAATCGTTAAATCGCTTTTTGACATAAACAATTAACGCAAGGGTATGACTGAGAACGCCCGGCAATTGGATATGACCAACAGTCATGGTTTGAATCTTGAATTTGGTCAGGCAATGGTGCGCCCTGATACATTGAAATGCGAGTCCAAAGGTCTGATTTAGGGTCAAATTTTGATGCACCAAAGAAGGCCAATTTAAATCGTAATAAATCTAATGGCCTCATAGACTCACTGAGTAAGTTGTCTTGTACTTCAGAGTATGGCCTTTCAAAAGTGTTCTGGATACGACGAATAATATGTCTAAACTGTGGGTACATCATTACAAATTCACCAATAGGCATATCTTCATCAATGACTTGAAGAACTTTATTTAAATCATGTACATCACGTCCAATAGCCAACGGCATTTCTTGTTCAACACCTTCATCAACCCCTTTAGAGCCAAATCTCGGCTCTAACTTATCTTCAGAGTAATACCAAAAGTGGTGCTGAGATTCTTCTAGAGAAAAGTCAATTGTTGTTGCCCAGTTATATGCATCTTCAACTCCCTCTTTCAATTGAGACAAAGTCATGTCGGCTTTGAATTTAGGTGTAGAGGATGTTGACATTGTGTCTGCAAGATCATCCACAATTGAGCCATGGGGCTCGATGATTAGAGACACAACCATCTCTTGACATTCCAGTGAAAAGTTATCCTCAACATACTGATAAATTCCATTCCATGGATAGGGTCTATATATATTTGACTCATCTTCACACCACATTCTAAGTGCTTGGATTTCATCAGTAAGAAGAGAAATTCTTGCTGACTGAACCTCATCGGCAACATTCCACTCATCGATATGCTGACTGGCTTGACGTAAAGACTTCAGGAAAACCTCAATGGTACTTGGCAATGCTGTTTCAATTGAGCGAACTCTTGCCAATGCAGTCTCCTTTGCAACAACCCAGTTATGAATGAGTGCTGGATGCTTTAATAAAAAAGGAGCCATCCCTAGACCTGTTGAATTCCCAACTCCGATAAATTGACTAATATTTTTATCTAAACGAACAGCTTTCTTACCGCCTCTCTCCTTTGCGAGTTCTTCCACCATATCAATTGTAAACCATCGAATCAAATAGACAGCCAATAACTCGATATGGAATGGAGTTTTACACTCTTCTCGATTAGCTATTTTTTCTCTGTCTGCACAACCAAACTTACCACTTCCATATACTGCTGTTGTTCTCATTAAGTAGCCAACTGAAGAAATCAATTCAAGATCGGGCTGAACTCCTGATGCAAGAGAACTAATAATATCTTCAAAGACTCTGAGACTTTTATTTGCTCTAGCTAGAACAAGTTCGCTTGGTCTATATCGGCCACCTTCTTGAAGTGGCGTATTGTTAGACAAATAATCTATATCGTCTTGAGTTGGAACACCGTCAAAAAGACTGAATGTCGCATCCCAAACTTCTGCAATTACCCTGTCTGTTCTCATATCAGCAGGTATTTCTTGAGTAAATGCAATTAATGAGTACGTTCTTTTTGGAGTAATTGCTGAATAAACACTAACACCATATCCATCTTTATCGACATTGCGAAGCGTTCTTTCAAACTTCCAATTTTCCTCAGACATGCGTCTAATTAAAGTTCGCATAAAGCTTAATCGAGTTGGAAATGAAGAGCCCATTCTATCAAGACGCATAACCTTTTCGGGCGTCCTCATAAAGTCAGATTCAATGTCAATTAATACAGCTTCATTAGCCATAATTTTTTATTATAAAGACTCAAAAGAGGCTTCGAAAAAATTTAACCAGTTTTTACCCATGACTAAATCAACGTCTTCATTTGAAAAGCCTACAGAAATCAGCCCCGTTGCAATATTTACAAAATCGCGGTTGTCTTGAAACCATTCGGGCTGATTAGGAAATCCTGCAAAATTTGCCGAGCCTTCTCCGAAGTCTCGATCGTTAGTCCAAGTTCCATTCCTCATCCACTCGACGACGCTGTCAGGTTGGTTTTGGCACAAATCAGTGCCAATTCCAATATTATCGACACCCATAATTTCTGCAGTATCAGCTATCATCGAACAGAAACTCTCAAGTGTGCAATCTGAACCATCTTTTAGATGATGAGGATAGACAGAAAAACCCAGCATACTTTTACTTTCTCCCAAAGCCTCTAGAATTTTATTAGACTTATTTCTTAACGCGGGGTGCCAAAAAGTTGGGTTGGCATGGGTAATAGCAATTGGTCTTTCAGAGATTTCTATAGCTTCAAGTGTGGATCGTTCAGCAGAATGACTCATGTCAACAACCAGGCCTACTCTGTTCATCTCTTGAATGACCTGTTTACCCATTCTAGTAATTCCAGGATCATTTTCTTCATAACAACCTGTCCCCAGCAAGCTTTGATTGTTATAAGTGAGTTGCATAAACCTAACCCCTAACTGATGACATATTTCAACCAGCCCGATATTGTCTTCGATTGGCGAGCAATTTTGAAAGCCAAAAAATATGGCTGTTCGGCCTTCTTTTTTTGCTTTTAAAACATCACTTGCTGTCCTTCCTTGAAAAATTAGACCCGAATAATCCTCAAATCTTCTGTTCCAATCAATTACATTTTGAACCATCTCTTGAAAATCTTCGTGGTAACAAATTGTCACATGAATTGCGCTTAAACCACCCCAATTGATTTGCTGAAAAACCTCTTCACTCCAGTTATTGTATTGAAGAGCATCAATGAATAGTGATTGGTGAGCCATTATGGATTTCCGCTTGAAATATAAGATGTTTTGACTTGAGTATACAGCTCTTTAGCATAAGTGCCTTGCTCTCTAGGACCAAAACTTGAATTTTTTCTACCACCAAATGGGACATGATAATCAGTACCAGCTGTTGGAAGGTTAACCATAACGCAACCACTTTCTGCATTCCTCCTAAAGTGGCTTGCTCTTGAAAGCGACTGGGTAATAATTCCTGAAACCAGGCCAAAATCTGTATCGTTAGCAACTGATAATGCCTCATCATAGTCAGCCACCTTAATGACGCAGGCTATAGGCGCAAAAAGCTCTTCACGATTCACTCTCATTGAATTATTTCCGCCAATTAACAAAGCGGGTTGCATATAAAAACCAGGATTATCAAGTTCAAGCTTTTCTCCTCCGCATACGACCTCACAACCTTCTTCTTGTGCTAGAGACATATAATTAAGATTTGAATCAAGTTGCTGCTGACTTGCAGCTGGACCAATTTGAGTTCCCTCCTGAAGCGCGTCACCTACCTTTAGGGTTGAGGTTGATTGATTCATCCGATCCACAAATTCATCATGGATCGAGGCATGGACAACTAGCCTTGAAGATGCTGTACATTTTTGACCTGTTGATCCAAAAGCACCGGCAGTCGCTGCAGCAACTGCAACCTCCATATCCGCATCATCCATAACAACCAATGGATTCTTTGAGCCTAACTCCAACTGAAATTTTGTTAAATTTTTTGCTGCTGCACTTGCAATCTGAAGGCCCACATCATATGAGCCAGTAAAACTTATTGCGTGTACTTTTGGACTCTCAGCCAATGCCTGGCCGATTGATGAGCCAGAACCCATGACCAAGTTAAATAATCCTTTTGGAATATCTTGCTTTGAGATGATCTCAGTTAATGCTACTGCACTCGCAGGAGTCAAGTTAGCAGGTTTCCAAATAACTGCATTACCAAATGCCAATGCTGGAGCAATCTTCCAGCTTGCTGTTGCAGTTGGAAAGTTCCAAGGTGAAATAATAGCAACAGTTCCCATAGGCTCTCGACGAACATCAATTTCAATATTTGGCCTGACTGAATCTGCAGTATCGCCCCCCTGTCTGAGAACTTCAGCTGCATAATAAGTAAAAAATTGACCTGCCCTATAAACCTCTCCTTTGCCCTCAGCAACTGGCTTACCTTCCTCTCTAGAAAGGAGTTCGCCAAGTTCAGCGCTGCGAGCCATCATTTCTTCACCAATCTTCATGAGCACCGCTTGGCGCTGCTCTAAGCCTGTTGCAGCCCACTGTCTTTGTGCAACCTCTGCTGAATTTAGGGCATCCTCTAATTGTGAGTTGCTTGCTTGAGCAAATTCACCAATGACATCGTTAGTGTTAGAAGGATTAATATTAGAAATTGAACTTACGCCCTTAAGCCAGTCGCCACCTATGTAGTTATTAGAAAGATTAGACATTATTTTAATTCGTTTTTTAAAATCACAAATTTTACTCTTAATTATTGATATATCAAGAATATAAGCGTTATGGCAAGTATAGTATTTTTCATGTTTTTATGAAAAAAAATGTTGCATTAAGTAAATAATTAATCTACGATACTTTAATTGTAATTGATAGTAACAATGATATGTCGAATGCCACAGAAAGACTCGGTAGAGCAGCCCGAAGAACTGATCGTCTAAAAGTAAAAATCGAAATGCTGCCTACTTTGAGGCGAAATATCCCTCTTACTGAGCCAATGAATGAGGAGCAGATTGAGAAAATGGATGATGCTTCATTATCTATTCTAGAGGAAGTTGGCGTAGAATTTCATGATCCGATTGCACTAAAACAATGGCAAGAGGCTGGCGCTGAAGTTGAGGGTGAGCGAGTACGTTTTGATCGAGGACTTATACGTGAACTCATCAAATCAATTCCAGAGAACATCACAATGCATGCCCGAGATCCAGAAAAATCACTCGAAATAGGTGGCGATAACTCTATTTTTGTACCAATGACGGGTGCTCCATTTCTCACTGACCTTGAAAATAATAGGCGTTTACCTACGCTTGAAGATCTAGCAAATTTCCATAAACTCTCTCATATGCTGCCTGCTATTCATTCGAGCGCTCATCATATCGTTGAGCCTATGGATCATGCAATATCTCATAGGCATCTGAGAATAACCTATTCATCAATGAAGCACTCTGATAAAACCTTTATGGGTATGACCAGTAGTGGTAAAAATGCTGAAGATGTGATCGACATGTGTAAGATTCTTTTTGGTGAAAAATTCATAGACACACACCCAGTTGTCACCGGAAACATTAATGGAAACTCGCCACTTGTATGGGATCAAACTATGCTTTCAGCATTAAGGGTTTTTTCGGCGCATAATCAGCCGGTACTTTGTTCTCCTTTTGTCCTTGGTGGTGCGAATACTCCTGCCAGTGTTGCGCCAACTGTAGCTCAAGTTAATGCTGAGGCGCTATCTGCCTTAGCATACACCCAAGTCATTCGCAAAGGAGCACCAGCAATATATGGTCATTACTTGGCAACGGTTTCAATGCAGTCTGGCGCACCTATGGCTGGAACACCTGAAATCTCACTTATGAATTTTATGATAGGACAAATGGCAAGACACTATAAAGTTCCATGGAGAAGCTCTAACACGCTTGGCGGGTCAAAAGTTTTTGATGCTCAGTCTGGTTATGAAAGTGCCTCAACAATGATGGCTGTTCTCTTATCTGGCGCAAACTATATTTGGCATTCTGCAGGCTGGAATGAGGCTGGAATGCACTGCTCAATGGCAAAATTTGTAGTGGATGCTGAGCAATGTGAAATGGGCTACAGAATGGCCGAAGGTGTTCGATGGGATGACTTTGAGGAAGGCCTTGCTGCTATCAGAGATGTTGGCCCTGGAGGTCATTACTTGGGACATCAACACACCATGGAGAATTTTCAAAGGGCCTTTTTTATGCCTAAGTTATTTGATAATAACTCGATTGAACAATGGCAAGCTGATGGAAGTCAAGACACAATCCAAAGAGGCTTAGAGGGAGCCAAAAAGCTACTGAATGATTATCAAGAGCCCAAACTTGACCAAGCTAAAGATGAAGAGCTTTTAGATTTTATCGCTCAAAGGGAAATAACAATTCCTAAAATGGAGGCCTTAAATCAAGAGCATTAAATTATGAATAGAAATAACTCAAAAATTGTTCTTGTGACTGGCGCCTGTGGGGGTATTGGTAAATCTATAGTAATTAAATACGCTCAACAAGGCAAAACGCTTGCAATTGCGGATAAAGATGAAGAGCAGTCTCTTAAACTAGCTCATGAAATACAACAAAATGGTGGTCAGGCAGTGTCATTTTCTGGTGACCTTTTAGACAAAGGATATTGTGACAATCTTGCTAATGAAGTTCAAAAAAAACTCGGAAGCATTGATATACTCATCAATAATGCTGGCCTTATGAGGCGTGGTGATATTACTCAGACCACTGACGAAGATTATGAGCTATCAATGAAGATCAATGTTGAAGCTCCTTTTAGATTAATTAGAGCCGCAATACCCTTAATGGCTGATGCCGGTGGTGGCTCAATTGTAAATGTGTCATCTTGCTGGGGTATTAATCCAGGACCCAATCATCTCATTTATTGTACAACGAAAGCGGCATTAGCAGCCATGACAAAATGTCTTGGCAGAGATCATGCTCATCAAAATATACGAATCAATGCAGTTTGTCCAAACGAAGTCAACACGCCGATGCTTAGAACTGGTTTTGAAATTAGAGGTTTAAATCCTGATGACGCTATCGAAGAATTAAATCAATCTATTCCGATTGGCCACATAGCTGAGCCAGAAGAGATTGCTGATGTTGTTACTTTTTTAAGTTCTGATGAAGCTCGATATATTTGTGGATCATTAGTGGAGATTAATGGTGGAAAAGCGGTTTACTAATAAAATTGTGGTCATTACTGGAGCCACTAAAGGGATTGGCTTAGCCTGTGCAGAGCGTCTTCAAAAAGAAGGTGCAAAGGTTTGCGCCATTCAAAGAGGAAAATCGAAATTATTCGATTCTTTTGAGTTTGATTTAAGCAAAGAGCAAGACTGCTCAAAAAGTATTAATGAAATTGTTAAAAAATATAGTCGCATTGACATTTTAATCAACAATGCTGGAATCATGAATGAGTCTTCGATTCTTGAAACAACACTTGAAGACTGGAATCAAACATTAGCAGTTAATCTCACAGCGCCCTTTCTATTGGCTAAGTTTTGTATGCCTTTTCTTATCGAATCTAAAGGCTGTATTGTCAATATTGGATCGATTGAAGGAATAGGCGCCAACCCAAATCATGCGGCTTACTGTGCAAGTAAAGCGGGGATTCATGGACTAACAAGAGCTATCGCAGTGGATCATGGAAAGGATGGGGTCAGGTGTAATGCTGTTGCTCCAGGATGGATAGATACCGAACTCAATGAAGACTTTATAAACTCAATGCCAGATGCCAAACATTTTAGAAAAAATATTGGAACTATCCATCCAATAAATAGAACAGGTAAAACAGAAGAAGTTGCCTCTCTGGTTTCTTGGCTTGCATCATCAGAATCCAGTTTTGTGACCGGACAGGTATATACTATTGATGGAGGAAGGATGGCAAAAATTAGCCTGCCAAATCCATAGGAGAACACATGAATTTTGAAGGAATTTTCACACCAGTGCTGACCCCGTATGATGATAATCATGCAATTAACTTTGATGCCATTGAGCCAATCATCGAAGACTTAATTGGTAGTGGTATTCATGGCATTGTCGTTGCAGGAACAACTGGTGAGTACTATGCTCAAGATACAAAGGAACGCCTGCAAGTGATGAAAATTTCAAAAGATATTATTAATAATAGAGTGCCTTGTATTGTTGGAACAGGTGCTATTCGAACTGAAGACTCTGTTTTCTTTGCTGAAGAGGCTGCCAAAATAGGTGCCGATGGAATTTTAATAGCAACACCACCTTACGCCCTTCCCACAGAAAGAGAAAATGCGCTTCATGCGCTAGCAATTGACAGGGCAGCTAATCTTCCAATTATGCTCTATAACTATCCTGGAAGGATGGGCTCCATGATGGGAGAGGAGTACCTTGATAGGGTGGGTAGATCATCTAACTTTTGTGCAATCAAAGAGAGTAGTGGTGATATTAATCGACTCCACCTGCTTGCAAGAGATTATCCTCATATTCAGCTTTGCTGCGGAATGGATGATCAGGCCTTAGAGTTTTTTGCTTGGGGAGCAATTGGATGGGTGTGTGCTGGGTCTAACTTTGCGCCTGAAGCCCATGTTGCTCTCTATGAAGCCTGCAGGGTTGAAGGGGATTTTGATAAAGGCAGAAGAATTATGTCAGCAATGATGCCTTTGATGAGGGTCCTTGAGCAGGGTGGAAAATTTATCCAATGTATAAAACATGGATCTACTATGAGAGGTCTCCCAGTTGGACCTCCAAGAAAGCCATTACAAAAACTTAATAAGGACGATAAACGTCAACTAGAACAAGTCATTCGTGTCATGAATCAAACCGTCAATCAAATCAAACAGGAGGGTAGTTAAATGTCAGATCTTCTAACCCATGAGGAATATAGTGCAATTGCGAATTCACTTAGCTTCCCAACTAATGCGTTCATCAATGGTCAATTTCAATCATCGAAATCAGGGAAAACTTTTGAAACGATAAACCCTGCAACTGGAAAAGTTATTGCCAACGTTGCAGCATGCAATGCAGATGATGTTGAACGTGCTGTTGTCAAAGCCAGAGAGGTATTTGATCAAGGTCATTGGTCAAAGCTTCATCCAAGTGAGAGAAAACAAACCCTCATTAAATTATCAAAACTCATCAAAAGAAATCTAAACGAGTTGGCTGTAATGGAAAGTGTCGATTCAGGTAAACCCGTTCGTGATTGTGTAACGATCGACCTTCCTGAAACGATTGATTGTCTGCTCTGGCATGCTGAGGCAATTGACAAGATTTATGATCAAACTGCGCCAGCGGGAGAAGACGCCTTATCCGTTATTGTTCGCGAACCAATTGGGGTTGTTGGCTGTGTTTTACCTTGGAACTTTCCACTACTCATGATGGCTTGGAAAATAGGGCCTGCCCTGGCTACAGGAAACTCTGTGATTGTTAAACCAGCAGAACAAACAAGCTTAACTGCGCTAAGACTCGCAGAATTAGCTATTGATGCGGGAATCCCTAGAGGTGTCCTCAATGTTGTAACTGGAATGGGTCCCGATGTAGGAGAGCCAATTGGTCTTCACCCTGATATTGATATGGTTTCTTTTACAGGTTCGACAGAGACCGGAAGACGCTTTCTTCGTTACTCAGCAGACTCAAATCTTAAGAAGATTGTTCTTGAATGTGGCGGAAAAAATCCGGCAATCGTGTTAGATGATGCTGAAGATTTAGATTTAGTAGCAGAACACATTGTGAATGCATCGTTTTGGAATATGGGAGAGAACTGCTCTGCAAACTCTCGACTCATTGTTCAAGAAAATATCAAGGATGCTCTTCTCGAAAAAGTTCTTGCGCATCTCAGAGATTGGAAGACAGGAGACCCTCTAGATCCTTCAAATTATCTCGGCTCTTTGGTGGATGACGAACACTTTAAAAAAGT
>Ga0208522_1002877_pt1 | contig 10152 bp, 12 predicted proteins | sample ETNtaG_25_FD_185763 | JGI IMG/M metagenome (GOLD analysis project Ga0208522, IMG submission 185763) | Marine microbial and viral communities from oxygen minimum zone, Eastern Pacific Ocean - ETNP201302SV86 (SPAdes) (version 2) | ecosystem: Environmental > Aquatic > Marine > Oceanic ... | reverse complement strand
AAGTGCAAGTAGATGTTCTTTTGTTTGTGGTTGAGGAACTTTTTCATTTGCTGCAACAATAAGAATAGCCCCATCCATTAATGCTGAACCTGATAACATATTTGCCATTAAACTTTCATGACCAGGACTATCAACAAAACTTACAACTCTTGTTAGTTCAGATTCTTTTTTACAGTTTGGACATTTTGGTGAGGTTGAATAATTTTGTGGTGCCTCACACTCTAAACATTTGTAAAATGCTGCATCTGAATATCCAACACGAATTGTAATTCCTCTTTTTAGTTCTTGACTATGAACACTTGTCCATTTGCCCGTTAATGATTGAATAAGAGAGGTTTTTCCATGATCAACATGACCAGCTGTACCAATGTTTACACATGGCTGATTACCATGTTTTTTAATATACCAATCAGGGAGTGTTTCCTTCCAATGCATGATAAAATTTAAGAACTGTTCTATGTTAAGTTATGCATTTTTTTTAGGTTCTTTCTTTGCAGCTTCTTTCTTTGGTTCTTTCTTTGCAGCTTCTTTCTTTGGTTCTTCTTTTGCAGCTTCTTTCTTTGCAGCTTCTTTCTTTGGTTCTTCTTTTGCAGCTTCTTTCTTTGGTTCTTCAACATCCTTGATCTCTCCATCAAATTTGATATTAATTTGGAAGATTTCGTCAGAAATTGTATTACCTCTGACTAGTTTACGTTTTCTTAAACCTTTTTCATTTTCTTGAAATCCTACACCTTTTGATAATAAAACATATTTTCTTGCCATACCATGAACATCAGATCTCATTGGAACACCTGATTTGTCACTCCCACCAGTAATCCTCATTTTGCCTGACATTCCAACAATTGTAGCATCAACATCAGACCCAACTTGCAAACCTAAAAGAGGATTAGCTTCTGTATCCTTCAATTCTTTAGTTATGGATTTTCCTTTCTTGTCTGATATTGCTAGTTTGAAGTTTGTCAAGTATCGAAAAAAAATTGTGCACTACTAATTAACCTTTGGACAAATTTTATTCAAAAAAATATTTAAAATTTCATTCAATTAAGAATGATCGTGTCAGAGAAAGTAAAATGCCCACGTTGTAATGAAATCATGTTAGATATGCAATCTTGCCATCTAATTTGTCCTAATTGTGGTTCACATCTTGACTGCTCTGATAAAGGAAATTATTGGTAATTAAAAACCTGGTCTGTCAGGAATATAATCAGAAGCCATATTGATTACTTTTTCTTTCATAATTTCTAAATAATCATCATAAGTTGCTTCAAAATTACAATGTGGACACATAACTTTAGTTAGTTCATCATCTGTAGTTGCTACTTTTTCACACTCTGGACATTTTGCATCCATGATGTTTTAAGTAAATTAAACTATATAATACCGATCTCAAAATTTGATTCGCGTGGAGTTGGTCTAGCTCGGTATGACGACAGATTCCCAATCTGAAGGTCACGTGTTCAAATCCCGCACTCCGTATACTTTTGTTGAAATTAAATCAAATCACTATCGCTAGTTTTCTTTAATGAAATAGCCTCAATTATTTCATTTACCTTTGCGACAATTTCAATATACGAAGGTGATGTTATTTCTCCTTTCTCATTGTAGTCAATCTCTAATTTTTTTACCATTTTTTATTTGAGATCAGAACTATATTTCAATGTATTAAATTTACAAATGACTCAACAAGAGTTTTACCATCTCTAGTCATCTCAGGATGAAACTGCGTACCAAAAATGTTTAATTCATTATGTTTTACAACCTCATGTTTGCATGTTTGTGAGCTTGCAAGATTTTCTAATTTTTCGCCCAATTTGGAAATTTCATATCTATGACTTTGAAAGACAGCCAAATTTCCATCAATCAATGAATTTTTTTTACTAACTATCACAGTCTCGTCTCCTTTTATAAGAGATGGTGATTTTTTGATTGTTCCACCCAAAGTTAGTGCAAGTATTTCAGCCCCATAACAAATTCCAAGCAGTTTCTTCTTCTCAGAAATTGCATGGAGTATAATTTGAGAATTAATTCTATTCATTTTTTGTTCATTTTGTCTTCTACCAGTTAGTATGAATGAATTAAAATTATCTAATTCATTTAATTCAAGTCTTGAATTTAACTTCATTTTGAAATCAAATTTTTTGTTATAGAGAAAATCTAATAGACTACTGGTGTATACTGAACCATTATCAACTACCAATAACATAATCTATAATTGAATTTATTTTCCGATTTGAATTTCAATATAATGCATCTCTGGAATGCCATCTACTAACTTTATTGTTCCAAAGAATAAAGTATCATTCTCTTCCCAGTTGAAAACTCTTGTACCAGATACAGATGCAAACTCATTCAAAAATTCATTTATCAAATTCGTAGTATCTTCTAGATCAGTCTCTGAATAGAAGACAATTTCACCTTCGTTAAATGACAATGGAATTTGAATTGAAGTTGGAACGGTTACATTGAGTTGTTTTTCTTCAAAGATAGCCATTACTTTAGTAATTCGATCATCACGTACAAGTGATACTTGGCTATCGCCACCGTTTGTTGAACTTTGAGTTGGAATAATGCCAGATAATTTTTGTAGATAAGCTTCAAAAGCTTCTTCCTGAGTATCGCCTAATCCTACATAATAGTCTCCAGTAAAGGCAGCACCAACTGCAGCAATTGTTCCTAATTGTGCAACTACACCACCTGCACCAGCTGTATAAACAGGAATAAAGTAGATATCATGTCCACCTACTTGATACAATATGTTATCACCAATTCGTGGATTTCTAAGCAGTGTTTTTAGTTGTGCAAAATCTGGATCTCTATCCAATGCTTCACGTACAGATGTTGGACCCAAAAATTTAGTATCTGAATCTAGCGGAACTTCATAAAATTGCATTTTTCCCAAGTTAGCCATATCATTTTCAACTACCATGAATCCTGCCAAGTTTCTTCCTTGAGAACCACGAAGTTCTAGTGATAGAAGCCCGATAAACTCAGTCTCTTCAAAACCTGGTGGCTTTGCCTGAACAAAGTATGTTTCAAGACCACGAGGAATTTCATAAAATTCATTTGCTTGAATGAAAGTTTCAACGTCAGTTACATGGTAAATGTTGTACATTGATGTTTTCCAATTGAAAAGTTCGTCTGGATATCTGATCTGTTCTTCTAACCATGCTGGTGCTTCAATCATTTGATCTGAATATTGACTAGCAAGCATTTCTGCAAAGAAATCATCTCCATGTGAGATTAGTTGTATAGTTCCATCATAGGAATCTACTAGTGCATATCCAGCTAGTCTTAGGTAAGGATTACCATGAGTATAAGGAACATCCCCTGTGTTAAAACCAACTATTAGTGGTACTAACCAGTATGTGTTTTTTCCATCAGTAACAGGCAGAGAATCTAGTTCCTTTCCGAATAAATTATACAAGAAATATGGATACAAGACTTCCATTCTTTCTGTTACATCCTTGTACCTCATTATATGAACAGCCTCACCAGGATATGAAATCATAAAGTTCGCTTCAAAAATCCAACTAAGTGGAGGTGGAACGTCAACTCCGCCTAAACCAGAATATGATGCACTGTTTAATTCTTGAGTTCCACTGGTTTCTCTATTTACTGGATATCCTGACCATGTTTCATCAAGTAATCCTCCTTCACCATAGTAAATTGCCCTTTGATTAAATAATTCTGAACTATCTACTATCTGACCGTCAGTAGCTTCTAGAGTTAGGAATCCTTCAGGAACATGTGTGTATACCAAGTGCTCATTATACCATTGATTTTCCAGACTAACAGAGCTAGGCAAGACAGGTTTCATTGATGCTGTCCAATAGAGTTTATCATTAAACCTCAAAATATCATTATCTTCAAAATCAACGTATGGAATTAAACCAATTTCTGGTTTTAATTTAGCAAATGCTGCATTCCAATCCCAAACCCTAATCTTACTTAGTACATCATCGTTCTCAGCAATGTAATTTTTAATGTTGTTTGGGTTTACTACTGGTATATCTACTTCATGTTTACTTTCTGTAATTTGATCTAGCTCAGCAAGATGTCTATTCACACCAATTTGTTGAGCAGTATATGGACCAAGATATTCTATTTTTTTAGCATCTGCAACACTATTGTTTACAGACATTGCAACGCCAACAATCAATGCAATTGCAATAATAGTAATTACACGGATATAGACATCTTTCTTGAACATATGTGTAAGAACTTTTGCTCTAATTCTATCATAAATTGAAAAGGCAATTGCTGCAAAGCCAACTAGTAGTGTTCCCGCAATTGCATATCTAGTGTTATAATCAATAACATCAGTAAAGAACATGTTAAATCCTGCCCAAACAATTCCTATTCCAACAATTGCTTCTATTGTTGCAAGATAGTTAAGATATCTTGGTTTTCCATCTATCGTATCATGAATATAAGTAGTGATAACTTTGATAATTGAATGCAAACCAATGTAAAGAATTAATCTCAAACCAATTGCAGCTAGTAAAGGTGGAACTAGTACAAGTAACGCTGGAATCATTGGTACAACATGTTCTGTTGCAAATGATGGATCATTTGGTGGAGTTATGAAAGGTAATGAAAAAATTGTTGTTACATTTTCAATTCCTAAACTATTACCATCAACAACATACATCAAAGCAAAACCAAACATTATGTTTGCAAAGAATGCACCAAAGAGCAATACCTTTGTTATTTGCCAAATTATGAAATGAGGAACCGAAACTTTAGCTTCTTTAAAATTTGGAATAGATTGAGTTGGTTCTTCATTAGGTGATCGGTTTATGAAGTTTATTACAATTTTTATAAAAAACCAAAGTATTGAGGAACGCTGTACGATGTTAACTCTTACTAATGCAATTGCTGCCAGAGCAATTCCGGATATTAAGGAGTAGTAAAGTGGCTGTGTAAAAATTTTGTCAAATTCTGTAACATTCATCAATAGTTCTACAGCTTGGTTTCCGGCCAAAGCAAGAATTATTATTCCAATTATTGCTGCAACTGCAAATCTTACAACTTTACCAGTATCAGGTGGAGGACCATTGCTCTCTTTTTCTGCACTATACAAAACTAAATTTTCTCATTCATTCGTAAATTAATACGTTATCAGCCGATTCACGTTAATTTTATCTAAAATACTAGATAGTTCTAAAATTACTATGGTAGGACCTCAAGATGGTGGATTTGGATTTGATCAGTCCAAAAAATATACTAATGTTGAAAATTTAGAAAGTATCTGTGTCCAGTGCCAAGCTGGACAGCATAAAAAATGTCTAGCAAAAACAAAAGAACAAGAAAAATGTGATTGTGAACACTGTATAATTTATGGTTAAATTAAGCTTGTTTGATTAGTTCTGAAAGTTGCTTGGTTTTTCCTTCAGGTAGTTCTGTTATTCCACCAATCAAACTATCCGTCATAACTCCTTTTGTTGCAAGTACTTTAGCAGCCATCAGCGAAGTTTTTCCAGCCATACAAACTAACAATGGTTTGCTGTCACCTTCCAGATCTTTACTTAATGATTCAGGAATTTGTTGTGTTGTCAGTAGTTCTTGTGTGGTTCTTGCATCCGGTACGGAGATCTTACTTTTATCAATTCCAAGAGATTTTGCAATAAGATCTATTCCCTGTTCTTGTGGAGTATATTGTGCATGAATCCAAATTACTTTGTCATAACCACTTGCGTTTGCTTCTTGTAAGGAGACTTGAGTAGGACCTTCTTGTCCAATGGATGCTAGATTTTTTTTGTATTTTTCAATTCCATCACAAATCATTGCAACAAACTTTCCTCCACCTTCAGAATTTGCTTTCTGTAAAATTGCGTAAAGTTCAAGTGCACTACTTTCGCCCATATCATGACCTTTATCCACAAAGAACTTTAAGAGAAGTTTTGCCTGTTCCCAATCCATTTCTTGTTGTGCAGCATATATTTCAGGATTGTAATACTTTAAGCCATCTGCATTTGCTTTTGTTCTAATTCCTGCAACGTCTTGATTACTTGGTGGAAATATTACATGCACCGATTTTTTTCCATATTTTTCAGAAAAATATCTGCTTAAACCACCAGATGTACCACCAGTACCAAATGTACAGAATATATTGAAATTTTCTAGTGAGTCACCTTTTTCATGTAATTGCTGATCAATCTCAGGTGCGGTAATAGTTCTATGTGCTTCAACGTTCAGTTGATTATCATACTGTGCTGGACAGAAGAACCCGTATCTTTCAGCAAGAAACTTTGCCAAGTTTATGATATCTTGTTTAGCTAAAAGTGATTCTATCTCAGAAATTTCTTTATCAAAAATATCTGTATCAAACCCAAAATTAGATAATTGTGAACGAACATTAGCAGCAGTTGCTTTTGCAACCATAAGATTTTGTTTACCTTCCATTCCTGGTGCTGGACAAATATCCATATCAAGATCCATGGTTCGTATATTCCCGTTTCTTAACTCCTCAAACACTCCCTCCTGTAATTTCCTTGAGACAAGTGCAATTACATTTAGCCCAAGTTTAGATAACAGTCCAAGTGCTATTCCAAAATTGCCTGATGTAGCTTCTATTACTGTCTGTCCACTCTTAAGCTTCCCTGTAAGAATGGCATCATGGATTATGTTGGCTGCAGGTCTAACTTTGATCGAGCCTGTTAGTAATGTAGAATCTAGTTTACCAAAAACTTTCAGATCTGTATCATCAAGATTCAGTTTAAAAACACTCTTTGCACATTCCTTAAAATCTGCAGTCATATCAACAAGTGGCGTTGCATTAACAACCTTTGTCTCACTTCCTTCTTCCAGATGTGGAACCATACTCCACACCTCTTGTTCAAAGCGCTCAAGCAATGCATTATCAATATCTTCAGTCATACGATCAAAGAGATTGAAGACTAATTTAGAACTTTTGCTAAAATTTTAGATTGCTAATGTTCCTATTCCCTTACAGATCATGTATACTGCAACAAAACTAGGTAATTCAATTTTTTCATTTTCATAAGGACCAAACTTTTTGTTCTTTAACTCAAATTTTATTGGAGTGTTTGCAGTGATCTCAATTGGTTCATCATCAATAAAACAGGCCATTTTATACGGATCAAATTTCTCTAGATTTTCACAATATAATTTTGTTAATCCACTTTTACTATTGATAGACCCAGGCAAACGGAAAATTCTATGAATATCCATTGTAACATTAGGATCAATTTTTACACCAATAGTATCTTTTAGTTTTTCAAGTAAAACTTGAAATGATGATTCACCGTTTGATGCAATTTCTTTAATTATTTTTTTTCTTTTACTTTCTGAACCAAAAATCTGCTTTGACATACGTCCTTTCCATCCTTTATCATCAAGTTCCGGAAACGATGATTTTTTAAATCCATATCTTTCCGAAATGGCACCACGAAACATCAAATAATCGGCTAACTCTGATCTTTCCTTTGATTCAGTTTTATCATACACAGAATTTAGCACATAGATATGAAATCCCTCATTTCCTGAAAAATAGATTTTAATATTATCCTCTGCAATACTAAAATCATTAGAAAGTATTGCACTAAGTTTTATCACCTCATTTTTGGTAGCATCTATGCAGTCTTTACACGTAAGTGTAATGACGGATAATTTTTGAGAATTACAGTGTGGGCAAGAATCTTGAAGCTTTGAAATTTTATTACATGAAGTGCATTTGATTATAGAATGTTCTTTTCTTGAATCAAGATTCAGATCTTTTGCATCAATATCAAAGATCAAATCAGCTCCTTTCCAGTCTTTTTCAGACATTGGTAAATTTGGGAATGAATAACACGCGTTTGAACAGTAAACATCTGATGGTACTTTATTTCTAAGAAAAAGATGTAGTTCCTTATCATTCTTAATTGAAATATGACGATTCATTCCACCAGTAAACTTTTGAAATCCAAATTCTCGTTGTTCCGGTTTTTCAGGTACGTGAATCAAATCAAAATGGTCAAAATAGTACTTTTTGAATGACTCCTCTACAAATTGAATATCCTTCTCATGCATCAATTTTTCTTCCAAATTGAATAGGGTTAATTATTTTATCACATGCTGGAACTGGAAAACATAGATTATTGCTTTTCACCTTTTCACAAGATGGACAGGCGTATTTTGTTGTACTGCCCTGATCACCCGCAAGATGTCTAAGCTGATACAAAGTTACTTTTTCATTATAATCCGGTGCATTCTTGAACAATGGTTCTATTTGTTCAACTGTTTGACCCTTTCCTAGCAGAAATGTTGCAAGAAGAAATCTACCAGAGTGAGGAAGATTCTCTCCCTTTTCTAATACTTCAATTGCATACTTGATGCATGGTGGATATTCTGTTGATTCAACTATGTTAACATGGAATTTTTTTGCAATAGATCCAAGTTTTTTTACCGTATCATCAAATCCATCAAGCCCCGGTGGTAATGACATAGAATTAATTTTTTTCCTAATATAACTAGCAAGTTCCTTTCGAACAAGACGAACTGCCTCATGTGAAGTTAAAAATACTTTTCCATTATCAACATGTCTGTTAACTAGTTTCCATTCTTTTTCATGAAAATGAACTGAATGCTTAAGATAATCAGAAATTAAGACAACAAACTTTCCATCCTGCTTTTCAACATTCATAGAAAAAAGTTCAGAAAGAATTTTAATTCCTAATTTTTCATTATTCTCATCACTATGTTGAAGATCTTTTTCTAGAAATTTCTCAGCTCTTCTTGCTTCAGCAAGAGAAAATCTTTGGATTAATGTATTCTTTCCAGATAGTTTTAATAAAATTACTGCAATAAGAAATGAAAAAACCTCTAGTGATAAGTTTGACTCGGTTGATGAACCATTCTGCAAATTTGATTTATAGATATTACCATTTGCCGCAGTTTCAATTCTCTGATATGCATTATCAACTATATTTTTTAGATCCGGATCTAAACCGAATTGTTCTAGAGAAAAACCCTTGTCTTTAAGAAACTGTCCACCCTCAGCTAAGAATGGATATTTTGTAATTTCATCAGTACCAAGTGTAATCATGTTTTATTATTACAATCTAGGTTTAAAAATAATATAGTAATTAATTAATGAAATGACAAAAACTATTGATTATAGTGAACAGATCAAAGAAATTTTGTATGAAACGATCGATGAAGTTACTGAAGAAAAACTTCATACTATGCTAAATAATCAAAAATATGAAATTTTAAATGATGTAATATTTCCATCGTTAGAAAAAATTAAAAAACTAAATGGAAACTTAGTAGAAAACTTTGGAATTTTTGCTACAAGTATAATGCATTATATTCTAACAAATATGATGATTCCAAGCCAAAGAAAGATTATTGAAAAAAACATTGAAATTGATATTGCAATTCCACGAATAAAACAAATCCAAGATGGGTTAATCATCTCATTTGCAAAGACCGATAATATTTCTGAACTCAATAATATAGTAAATGATTTGGTAAAAATTCAGCCAAATCGAAATAATGTTTGGGTTGTTGCAACAAAAAAACTAGATAAAATCACCACATACACAATTAATGAATATGAAAATGAAATTCCTAGACTTACTGCTGATCTTAAGAAATTTGTAGATTCAAAGAATTATGGTAAGTTGAAGATATCAAAGTAAGGATCCTTTATTTTCTAGTAAGACAATATACTTTGATCAAAAATGGGATTATTTGGTGGAGATAAAAACAAAACAAAATGTGATAAATGTAATATGGAACTATCTACTTCTGAGCGGTTGGAGAGACATAAACAAAAAGCACATAGCGGTAATTTATCAAAATCTGAAATAAAGCGTAGCCACTGGGGTAGAACAAAACCCAAAAAGGAAAAAAATTAATTCACGCAATAATAAGACAAGACGGTTTAATAAAATGCCATATGGATATGACAAGACACGAGCAGAAAGACGATGTAAAAAATGTAATAAACTTCTTTACGTCTTCGAAGTTGGTGAGTTTTGCATCGAGTGTTCAAGAAAAGAACCTAGATCCTAATGATCCAGTTAGTGAATTTTCGTTCACACCTGTTACTTTGAAATGATTCTGAAAGTACTTTCTGGAAATCGCAATATTTCCCTCCCCGTTAGGCGGGTTGGTTATGCCAACCTGTCTGACATATTTCTC
>Ga0208522_1002874_pt1 | contig 10154 bp, 9 predicted proteins | sample ETNtaG_25_FD_185763 | JGI IMG/M metagenome (GOLD analysis project Ga0208522, IMG submission 185763) | Marine microbial and viral communities from oxygen minimum zone, Eastern Pacific Ocean - ETNP201302SV86 (SPAdes) (version 2) | ecosystem: Environmental > Aquatic > Marine > Oceanic ... | reverse complement strand
GCCCTAATTCCTTTGCTAGTATTTTTGTTGCAGTAGCAAGAGCACCCTTAGATGCAGCATACCCACCTTGTGTTGGAAGAGGTTTTTTTGTAATTAAGCTATTGATCATTACAATTGCTCCTTGATTATTTACTTTCATCTCTTTTACAGCAGCCATGGTTAAGTTCATGGTTCCAAAAAAATTTGTATTCATGGTTTCATGCCAATCAGCAAAATCAGAATCCACAATTTCTTTGAAGTCACCAGCTCGGTATGCGCTGTTAATTAAACCATCAAGCTTTCCATATTGTTTTACTGTTTCTTGAACCAAATTTTTGCAATCTTTGGAATTAGTAATATCACAGGGGATGGCTATCACATCTGATTTTTCTCCAATTTCATCCTTTAGTTGATTTAATAGATCAGTGGATCTTGCTGCAATGGCTATTTTTGCACCCTCTCTAGCTGCGCCATAAGCTAACTCTTGACCTAAACCAGGCCCAATACCAGAAATAATTACAATTTTATCTTTTAATAACATTTTTATTCCTATTTTATATATTGATTTATGTAGTCCTTGAAGTGAACGTCAATGAAAGAGCTTTCTAGACCAAATTCTTCAAGTGAATATTGATGCGCACCTATTTCATGTTTATTTTCTTCTTTCCAAGCTTTCATTGCATTTTCAGCTTGATCAGTAAAATCTTCTCCAATAAAGTCATAAACTTCAGTCATTTCTAAAATAGGATCTTTTATCATTTTATTAAATTTAAGATTAAGAAAACTCTTCTCGTTTGAATTACTCACCTTCATGCAGTGATTTAGTACTTTGGCTAATTTATGAGCCCAATGATGACCAATTTCATTTTTATCATATGAATTTGTTAATGGTTCAAATAAATTAGCACACATTGAACAGAAGGATGGAACAGTTTTATGTGGATCACGGTGTGTTTGAATCACTTTAGAATTGGGAAAAACTTGGAGCAATTTATCTATAAAACCTAAATGATGCGGTGATTTTAAGACCCATCTTTTTTTTTCTCTTCCGGGGTTTTGCCATTGGAGATATTGAAGCATTTTCTTTAGTTGAGTGTATGCATGAATATGATCTTGTGACTCAACCCAGTTTGAATAAGAGGGCAAACGCATAAATGATTCTGGAACTGAACTAAAAAATGTATGTTCTAAAAGCAAAACTTCTTCATCAGCTCCTTTGTAATCCCAAGGATGAATTGTAAGAGCATCTGGCGAAGCTTGCATAACTGCTTCAACTTCAGCTTTTCCCATTGTCATGCGGTCTTCTGGATTACCTCTTAATTCTCCTTCAAGCATTGCTGGATATCTACCTTCCCACCACAGCATTGCAGTATGGTTCGGATCTGAAGCTAGAAGTCTGTGGGTCATAGTGCTTCCTGTTCTTGGAAGTCCAACGATAATAATGGGTGCTTTAATTTCTTCAGTTAATATTTCAGGATTCTTAATAAGGGCTTCTTCAATTCTGAGTAAATTTTCTAATACTCCAGTTAGTCTATGTTTTTGTGCTTCAAGGCCGATATCATTCAAGTCAGCTTCTTGGTTAATAGATTCAATAAGCATTTCAAATCCAGTTAAGAACAAAGGGTTACCGAAATTATCTAAACCAGTTTGATGTTTTGCATCGTTAATTATTTCTATCGGATTAAGCATTAGTTCAACTGAAGCGAATTAATTTTTTTTATTTTAACTTCTGGTATTGGGTTAGATTTAGCACCAATCCACCTAAGAAGCATGGCACCATTATTGCGTCCTTCTGTAATGAGATTATTATTTGTATTAAGCGGTAAATGACTAACTTTAATTGTGATTGTCCCATCTTTATTAAGAATTGCAGATGAACCATTGATATGAATTGGATAGTGACGATAGTCTAAGGACTCCAGCCAGAAATTTTCTAATTGAAAATTCCAATATTCGCAGTCTGGAATATTGGTGTTGATTTCCATATACTCATCCTTTTTGAAGTCATAATATCCATGAAGATAACAAATCTCTGGATCTCCACCAGCTGCTTGAAAAAATGTTTGATCTCCTAAAGGTAAAGCATTTCTATGATTGATTTTGAATTCCTTAACCCATTTTAAAAATGTTGATGCAGTTCCCTTTACAAAAGCTAATGACTGATTGAGTTGTTCTTCAAGTTTTTCTGGTGTTAAAAGTTCAGGAGTTGCTACTGAGCTGGTTGTTTTGATATTAATTTTTGCATGAGTTTGAGTCATTCGATTTTTATAGGTTTGGCGAACAATCAACATATTCGCACTTTTAGGTAAGGATAAAAAATTTATAGAATCTGTTTTTCCCCCGAGATATAAGACAAAATTTCCAGAGCTATCTATTTTCATATTTTTTATGTCAATTTCTCCTAAAGAGACCATGGTTCCGTCTTTGCTATACCTATTTTCTTTTAATCCAAAACTTAAATAATTTGATTCTCCAATATTTCCATAGACTTCATATAATTGATTGCCATCAATATTTGCATTTAAATAAATATTATCAGGATTATCTGCACCTATTTTTGCAGTTTCGTGAGATAAATTATAAAAAGATGGTGTAGATGGGTTTGAATGCTCTAAATTCATTTCCAAAGACAGTCGCATTAACCTCAATAAGTATCTATATCCTTCTGCTTGATCTGTTTCACTTAAAGAGGATTCTGATTCAATAATAGAGCCGACATCTTTTAAGTTTTCACAAAAAGCATCCCATTTTTCTTTAAATAAATCAGCCATATTTTTTCTTTTTAATTGATTAAATTTATATTAAGGTTGATGTTTAATCAATGATTAGAAATATATAATGCCAAAGCCACAAGAGAGGGATTTAGAACAAACAAAGATAATTTTCAGTGCCTGGCTTGAGGCACAGTTAGATGGTGCTGATAATTTAGATGTAGAGTTATTAGGCGGTCCAGAGAATACAGGTTTTTCAAATGAAACTTTAAGTTTTAATGTTTCATATGACTTTGATAATACAAACATTGAAACCGGAATGGTTCTTAGATTTTATCCAGAAGGTTTTTTTGTATTTCCTGATTATGATATTCATAAGCAATTTTTGATTATGCAAAAATTAGCTGATCATGATATTAAGGTTCCAGTTGTGCTTTGGTATGAGCCAAGTGATGAGGTTTTTGGGACATCTTTTTATGTTATGGAAATGGCGAGAGGAGATGCGCCTTCAGACAATCCTCCATTCCATCAAGAGGGTTGGGTTGCTGATTCATCAGAGGAGGTAAGGGAAAGAATCTGGTGGGGTTGGGTTGAGCAAATGTCTAAAATTCATCAGGTTGATATTTCTCATGGTGACTTTGAATTTCTTAATAGACCGAAACTAGCAGAAGGTTTTCTTGATCAAGAGTTACATTACTACTTTAATTTTCATGATTGGGCTATGGAGGGAGCGAGTCATCCTGTTGCAGATAAAGCCCGTGAATGGCTCAAGGCCAATAAACCCAATCCAACTCAAGATTCAATACTTTGGGGTGACTGTAGGTGTGCAAATATAATGTATACACCTGATGGGCAAGTATCTGCTGTCTTAGATTGGGAGATGGCTGCATTAGGTGATCCTTGCATAGATCTAGCGTGGGGAATTGCTATTGATGATTGCAACTCAAAAGGCCTGAATGTTGATCGATTAAGTGGTTTTCCTGGACCAGTAGCAACGATTGCTAAATGGGAAGCCTTAACAGGATTTAGCGCAGATGATTTTGATTATTATTACATTTTAGCTTTATATAAATTTACTGTGATTATGGTTAAAGTCGTTCGTAAATTAGAGCATTATGAAATTATGCCATTAGGAATGGATGCACACATCAATAACCATGTAACACCTATGCTTGAGGCAAAACTAAAGGAGCTATAACAAATGGCAATTTTTTCTATTTCACATTCTGATAGCGGTAAAAAACTCTTAAGTTTAAAAAGTCCTGTCGATCTTTCCCATATTGATAGTTATGAATGCACTTCTTCTGAAGAGATATCCACAATCATGACCCAGGCAAAAATTGCTCAAAGTAAATGGAAAGAAACAACATTAAAAGAAAGGGTTGAATTAATGCATAGAGTTGCAGATGTGGTAATCCAGCAACAAGAAAGAATTATGGAGGTTGTCATGAGAGAGACTGGCAAACCAGAGCAAGAAGCTATGTCTATGGAAGTATTCTCTGCAGTAGATTCATTGGTTTTTTATGCTAAGAGAGCTGAAAAATGGCTATCGGATAAAAAAATTAAGATGCATGGTCCTATGCAGTTCTTAAAGAAAACAATTATCACCTATAAACCAAGAGGAGTGGTCGCTGTGATCACACCTTGGAATGGCCCGTTTATTTTATCTATTAATCCTGTAATTCAAGCAATTTTATGTGGCAATAGTGTTGTGTTGAAGCCTTCTGAGGTTACACCCATGTCTGGAGCGTTAGTTCAAGAAATATTTGCCTTAGCTGAAGCGCCTCAACATTTAGTGCAAATAGTTATTGGAGATGGGGAGACAGGCGCTGAATTAATAGATCAGGGTCCAGACAAAATATCATTTACTGGTAGTGTTGCTACAGGAAAAAAAATTGCAGCAAAGTGCGGCGAGATGCTAATACCTTTTAGCCTTGAGTTGGGAGGCAAAGATGCGATGATTGTTTGTTCTGATGCTGATGTTAAAGATGCAGCTAGTGGAGCCGTAGTTGGATCTTGTATGAATGCTGGCCAGTATTGTTGCGGAACTGAAAGAATTTATGTAATGGATGATATATATGATGAATTTGTTTCTGAGGTTGTTTCAATAACCGAATCATTAATCCAATCAAATGATTGTAAGGGTGATGTGGGCCCAACATTTTGGGATAAACAAGTTGATATTATCGAAGATCATGTTAAAGATGCAATAGATAAAGGCGCTAAGGTATTGGTTGGTGGTAAACGCAATCCTAATTATGAAGGTCTTTATTTCGAGCCAACTGTTCTTGTTGAAGTGACACATGAAATGAAAATTATGAAAGATGAAACATTTGGACCTATTATTTCTATCATGAAAGTCCAATCAGAAGAAGAAGCTTTAATTTTAGCAAATCAGTCTCATTATGGGTTGAATGGAAATGTTTGGACTAAGGATTTAGTTAAAGGACAAAAACTTGCTAAGTCTATTGAAACCGGTGCTTGCTCTGTTAACGACATGGCTATGAGTTATGGTATTAATGAAGTACCTTTTGGAGGGGTAAAAGAAAGTGGTCTCGGAGTTGTAAATGGAAAGGAAGGGTTGCTCGCTTATGCTCATGCAATGCCAATTATCATTGGAAAAAAATCAGCTTCAGCTTATCCGTATACAGATAAATCATTTAAGCAATTACAAGGAGCTATAAAGATTTTTTGGGGAAATAAAATAGTTAGAAAGCTTTTTGGTTAGAAATAAGTTACTTTGGCTTAGCAACTTCTAGATAGCTTGGTTTTTCGCCGCCACCATGAACCTCTAAAGCTGCGCCTGTTACCCATTCAGCTAGATTAGAAGCAAAGAACAAACATGCATTAGCTATATCTAAGGGTTTTCCCATTCTTTTCATTGGTATGGTTTTAGCAACTTTGTTTATTTCTTTTTTGCTGCCGTAATGGACTATTGAATTTTCAGTTTCAATGTAACCTACAATTATAGAATTAACTTTAATTTTTGGCGCCCATTCAACTGCTAAAGTTTTAGTTAGGTTAATAAGTCCGCCTTTTGCTGCTCCATAGGCTGCACTTCCTGGAGTTGGTCTAGTGGCTGTAACGCTTGAGATATTTATGATGTTTGAAGTTGTTTTTTGTTTCATCATAATTTTTGCAAACCTTTGACTAACATTTAAAGGTGCGGAGAGATTAAAATCAATTACAGCCTCATGAAATCTATTAGATGCTGAGATAGCCTTTGATAAGGGAGCCCCTCCAGCATTATTAATTAGAACATTGATTGATTTAGAAACTTTTTTTACTTTATTTACAGCATCATCTAATGAATCAATATTTCTAATATCACATTCTATATATATGGCTTTATTGCCTTTTGCTTGAATGGGTCTTTTAGGTTTTTGTCTTGCAAGGATAAAAACCTTTGCATCATGCCTTAAGAAAGTCTTAGAAATTTCGGCGCCTATACCCTTGGTACCGCCTGTTATAACTACTGATTTGTTTTTAAAATTTATCATTCTTAACCTATCTTAATTAGTTTTAATTGTATTTTATTATAGAGTATGTATTTATTAATAAAATTCATAAATTTATTCTTTCTGATAAGCATTGATTGGCTAATTAATTTGTATAATATTTATTAAAAAATAATCAGGAGAAATTCAATGAAAATAGCTATCCTTGGAGGAACAGGTTCTTTGGGTAAGGGATTAGCGTTGAGATGGGCTAAAGCTGGCCATAATGTGTTGATTGGGAGCCGTGATTTAAAAAAAGCGAATGAGGTAGCTATAGCGCTAGGCTTAAATGAGAATTCAGGCATGTTGAATATTGATGCTGCTAGATCATGCGAACTTGCATGTTTAACTGTGCCATTTGCTCATCAAGAAGCAACTTTGCTAAGTATTGAAAATACTTTAGATAAAAAAATAATGATTGATGCAACAGTTCCTCTTATGCCTCCAAAAGTCATGAGAGTAGAGTTACCTAGAGAAGGTTCAGCAGCCCTTAAAGCGCAATCAATATTGGGCGATAAAACCAGGGTAGTCTCTGCTTTTCAAAATATATCAGCTGAATTACTTCAAACCGATACAGACATAAATTGTGATGTCTTGGTAACTGGAGATTTTGTTGAGGCAAGAGATATTGTGGTTTCACTTGCATCAGATGCGGGTCTAACTGGATGGCATGCAGGTCCATTAAGTAATTCTGTTGCTGCAGAAGCTTTAACTTCAATACTTATTGCGATCAATCAAAAGCATTCACTTGCACATTCTGGTATCAAGATTACCGGCCACTAAAAGAGAGAAATATTATTAATTCTATAAATCTCATTGCATTAGAGACATTACCTCTGATTAATCCAGAACATGATCTATCTGAAGAAATTTTTAAAGCCATAATTACACAATCTATTGAAATTGATGATGGTGATGTAATTGCTATTGCTCAAAAAATTGTTTCAAAATCAGAAAACAGATATTTAGACATTTCTACTCTGATACCTTCTAAAGAAGCAAAAGCTTTGTCAAAAAAAATTTCCAAAGAACCAAATTTTATTCAAGCAGTGCTAAACGAATCTAAGCAAGTTGTAAGGTATAGAATGGGCGTGTTAATAGTTGAACATAAGCTTGGCTTTATTCATGCAAACGCTGGAATTGATAGATCTAACACAGATCAAAAGAAAGATATTGTTTTGCTTCTTCCAGAAAACCCAGATGAATCTGCAAAAAAAATATCAGAATCTTTAGCTCATAAATGTAAAAAAAACATATCAGTAATTATTACTGACACCATGGGCAGACCTTTCAGAAATGGCATAGTGGGATTTACAATAGGCAGCCATAATATTGAATGTATTATGGATGAGAGAGGTAAAAATGATCTTTATGGCAATGAGCTTAAAGTTACCCAAGTTGCAATTGCTGACGAACTAGCAGCTGCTGCATCATTATTGATGGGCCAGGCTGCTCAGAAAAAACCAGTAGCAGTCATTAAAGGTTATAAATTTAAACAAAGTAGGTTAAGCGATTCTAAGTCATTAATTCGTAGCGAAGAAGAGGATTTGTTCAGATGAAAAACTATCTCTTGCTATGTGGGGGAGTTGGCGGGGCTAAGCTTGCATTAGGTTTTAAAAATAACCTTCCCGAAAAAAATTTAGCTATTGTAGTTAACACTGGTGATGATTTTACCCATTTGAATCTTAAGATCTGCCCTGATCTTGATACCGTCATGTATACACTTTCTGATGAATCAGATGTTTCAAAAGGGTGGGGTAGGAAAGATGAAACTTGGAATATGCGTTCAGCTTTAGCTGATATAGGCGGTGAAACTTGGTTTCAACTTGGCGACAAGGATTTAGCCACTCATATACAAAGAACTCAATTGATTAATTCGGGCAGTTCTCTTTCTGAAGCTACTTATCAATTATGCCAATCATTCAGCTTACCTGATTTTATTTATCCAATGAGCAATGAGCCAGTTGAAACATATATTCAAACAAAAAATAGATTACTTTCATTTCAAGAATATTTTGTGAAATTGAAATGCGAGCCACCTGTAACAGATTTTGTTTTTAAAGGTTTGGATAAAGCTAAATTTAATGAAGATATAGATTTGAACACTTTTGATGAAATTATTATTTGCCCATCCAATCCTTACGTAAGCATCAACCCAATGCTTCAACTTACAAGTTTGAAAAACCATCTGATGGAGTTTCCTCAGAAAGTTACAACAATAAGCCCGATTGTAAATTCACAATCCTTAAAAGGTCCGACCGCAAAAATGATGTTAGAGCTTGGTTATGATATAAGCGTAATCACAATTGCTGAATTTTATAAGAATTTTTCTAAAAGAATTTTTATTGATCCATCTGATAAAAAAGATTCTGATGAATTGATCGCATTAGGTTTTGAGGTGCACTCAACTGATCTAATTATGAATAATACTCAATCAAAAAACACACTTGCAAATAAAATAATTAACTATTTAGAATTAAAATAAATGACAATATCAGCATTTATACCTATTAAAAAATTTTCTACCTCAAAAGAAAGATTATCTAAAATTTTGAGTGCATCTGAGCGTGAAAATCTAGCTAGAGCAATGGCCGAGCGAACCATCAAGACATTAGTTAATTCTAAAATATGTGATTCAATTAACATTGTTACAAATGATAAAAGCTTAACTTTCAGTAACTCAGTTTCATATTTTACAAATTCATCATTAAATCAAGGTTTAAATGAAGCAATTAACTTAATTGCTAAAAGTGAAATTGTTTTAATAATGCATGCTGATCTTCCTCGAATTAATGAATTGGATCTCCAAGAATTAAAGAGAAGATTTAGTGCAAATAAAATAAGTATTATTTCAGATCTTCAGAAGGGTGGAACGAACTGTTTAATGTATCACTCATCAAAAGATTTTAACCTTCAGTTTGGTATCAATAGCTACAATCTATTTGTTCAAGAATTTAAAAATAATGATTTAGACTATCAAGATATTACCTTGCAAAGCCTTCAAGATGACCTTGACTCCGAGGGGGATTACTTCAAACTAATCAAATATATTAAGGGTTAGATAGTTGATCATCCAAGAACAATCCAATTTATCGCTAAAGCAATTAATTTCAATTGAAGATATACCTTTCTCTAAATTACCTGCTTTGGCTAACATTTGTTTATCAGACAGCTTGGTCGAGGCAGCTTATGATAAAAAAAGATTATATTTTAAAAATGAGCTGACATATTCACCAAAAGTTTTCATACCATTAACATTCTTATGTCGAGATGTTTGTCATTATTGCACCTTTGCACAAACTCCAAAAAAAGTTGAATCCCCATTTTTATCAATTGATCAAGTTATTTCAATTGCCAACGAGGGAGAGGCAAATGGATGTTATGAAGCTTTATTCACTTTGGGGGATAAACCAGAATTGCGTTATAAAGCTGCTCGAGATTGGTTAAAATTAAATGGGTATAAAACTACCAACGAATATCTTGGAGCATGCGCAGAGGCTGTTTTAAAAGAAACATCCCTTATTCCACATCTAAACTCAGGATGTTTGACCCCAGATGAAATTACTAAATTAAAGACAGTGAGTGGCTCAATGGGTTTGATGGTTGAATCCTTATCAACAAATCTTACTAAAAAAGGCCAACCTCATTATGGATCGCCTGATAAAGATCCATTATTTAGAATACAAACACTAGAAGAGGCCGGCAGACAAAAAGTTCCTTTTACAACTGGAATTTTAATTGGAATAGGGGAAACGAGGCTAGATAGACTTGAATCTCTATATGAAATTGCTGAGTTACATAAGAAATACAATCATATTCAGGAGGTTATAGTTCAAAATTTTAAACCAAAGCCTAATACATTGATGTCTAATGCAATTGAACCTTCTTTTGACGAGTTGATGTGGACAATCGCCATGGCAAGATTAATTTTGCCTGGTGATATAAGCCTGCAAGTTCCTCCAAATTT
>Ga0208522_1002867_pt1 | contig 10171 bp, 9 predicted proteins | sample ETNtaG_25_FD_185763 | JGI IMG/M metagenome (GOLD analysis project Ga0208522, IMG submission 185763) | Marine microbial and viral communities from oxygen minimum zone, Eastern Pacific Ocean - ETNP201302SV86 (SPAdes) (version 2) | ecosystem: Environmental > Aquatic > Marine > Oceanic ... | reverse complement strand
CCGGGAGACCCGAAGATCCTCGCTAAGGCACCGTCCCGCGCGCCGGAAGGCGCTACTGGAAGCCATCACTTCGAGGATAGCCGCGGCGAATCTATGTTCTACCTCGCCGGTGGTGGCGAGGGCCGCGGAAAGATGCCGTACCGTGTCTCAATCCGTTCTCCGATGTTCATCACAATTCCATACGCGGCTAAGTGCATGATTGGATACAAGGTCGCGGATATTCCGGCGATCATGGGTTCATTCGACCCATGTATCGGGGAGACTGACAGGTGAGGTGAGAACATGGCGAGCAGCGATTGGTTAGATATCCGCGGCTGGACTGAGTCGATTGTCGGTTGGTCAATGGACTTGGTCCACGACATTCTCCCCTCGAACGATATTGGCTTGGGCCCACTTGGGACGCTGAACATACAGAATGAGTTCGGTAGCATTCAGGGCGCTCTTGAGACATTCATCTTCACGACGATCATGTGCTCTGTCGTCTTCGGCACGATGATGATCACGCTGATGGTTGTGCCATATATCGAGCGCAAATTCATCGCGCGCTTGATGGACCGACTCGGCGCCACAACGACACTCCGTAGCCTATGGATTGGAGAAGGACACACAACTGCTGGACAATGGTGGAATCAACTGCCATTCGGCATCGGAGCCATCGTGGGGTGGGTCGTTAAGACACTAAACTCCGTTGCCGGCAATGAGTCGAAGCATATTGCAGTCGACCGCGTTCACAACCGTGGCTATCACGGAATCTGGTTCCTTTTCCCCGGCTTCTTCCAAGCCCTTGCAGACTTCCTCAAGTTCGCCACCAAGGAACACATGGTCCCAACTAAGGCGGATCGTGTTGTCTTCGAGACAGCCCCAGTCATCATCATCGCGACCACAGTCATGGTCTACGCTTTCATTCCATTCGGCCCACACATCTGGGCCGCTAATCCCGAACTTTCACTCATCTTCATGATGGCCGTCTTCGGCGTTGCCCCACTCGGAGTTTTCTTCGCTGGTTGGTCTTCCAACAACAAGTACACACTCATCGGTGGAATGCGCTCAGCCGCGCAGTTGACCGCTTACGAGATTCCGCTGCTGGTCAGCGTCCTCGCGATAGCGGTCATCTCAGGCTCATTCAACATCCTCGAAATAGTCGACTTCCAAATCGAGACAAGCAACACTTGGAACATCTTCATCATGCCACTCGGAGCAGCCCTCTTCCTCATTACGATGATCGCCGAGGTTGAGCGAATCCCATTCGATATGCCTGAGGCTGAAGCCGAACTAGTCGAGGGATGGTGGACCGAGTACGGTGGAATTCGCTGGGGTCTCATGTTCGCTGTCGAGATGATGCGCGCGTATGCGGCTTGCATTCTCTTCGCGCTTTTCTTCCTCGGAGGCTGGCAACTCCCATTCGAGGATACTCTCGTCGGCCTACCATTCGTAGGCGGCATCTTCGACTTACTGGCAACAGCAACTCCTGGAATTGGAATTCTACTTGCCAAGGCCTACCTAATGTTCGCCTTCTTCGTCTGGGTCCGTGCTTCACTCCACAGAATCCGCACGGACCAAATCCTCGAATTCGGATGGCGCTGGCTCCTTCCAGCATCAATCGTCAATCTCGCAGTAGCCATCTGGCTGCGACTAGAAGTCTGGAATAGCACAGCAGCCGGCGGCTGGCCAATTTGGGCAGCTCCCGTCCTCTTTGGAGCCTTCATCGTCGCTTTCGTCGTTCTTGCAATCGACGAGGACAAAGAAGCCCTCGAACTCAACCGTAGAATGTACCACACTCAGACTCTGGAAAAGGCTAGCCCTGGGACGCACAGGGAGTAATCAGGAGGTGACCAAATGAACGATCGACAAGAATACAACACCGGCCACCCTCACGCGACCCCGAACTTCCGCAACCTGATTATCAGGCCAATGTGGATTACGATGAAGACGGCGCTTCGAACCGTCCCATTCCTCGGTCGCCTGGGTATTCTAAAGAACAATTATCACGGTAAACAAGTCAATCTGAAGGACGATTTCACACTCTCACGAATTGGCGACAATCACCTCTCCGAAGGACACACGTATTCGGCAGACCGCGAGTCTACTGATCTGCTTCCATTCCTTGAGCGCCCAGTGACGGTGATGTATCCTTACGAGCGCCTTGAAGACATGGAGCCCTGGCTCTTCGTCCCTGGTAATTACAACGGTCGAATTGGTATCGTTTGGGAGACCTGCACCGCCTGCAAAGCCTGCGTTCGAGCCTGCCCCAACGATTGTCTCCACATGACTTCGGAGGTCCGTGTCAATGTTCTCGACACGGCTGAAGAAGGAGATGAGTGGCACGGATATGGGTCCGAGTTCGAAACCGGCGGATACGCTGCCAAGCCTCGTGAGGATTTCGAAGAGATCGAAGAATTCGACCTCGTAAACGAGCACTCGGCGGTTCCGCAGCAATACGATTTCGCCGAGGTAATCGACATATCTGGTGACACAGCAACTGTCCGTTGGATGGATGGCTCTGGCATCGAAGAAATCGGTACGAGCGAGCTCAAGCCGGCTGAGACAGATATCGTCAGTGGTCGCATCGATATGGGCCGCTGCATGTTCTGCGGTCTTTGCGCAGAGGCATGCCCGTTCGAGTCATTCTTCATGACCAACGAGTACGATGGAATGTCTGGTTACTCACGCGATGATCTTTGGTTCGACGCAGACCGAACTCGTGTCCTTCCTGCGGTCCATCAGGAGCGCGTTGACATGGAACTCGCAAAGCGCGCAAAGAAAGAGAAAACCAAGCGCGAAAAGAAGGCTGCTAAGGCTGCTAAGGAAGCGGAGGCGTGAACGATGAACATTGATTTCGAGGCTATCGCATTCGTCATCATGGCGCTAGTCGCCATCTTCGGTGCACTCGGATGCGTCTACGCGCGCCGTGTCGCCCACTCACTGCTTTCGTTGATGATGACCTTCTTCGCCGTAGCCGGCGTGATGGTTCTAGCCCACGCTGAGATGTTGGCGGCGATCCAGATTCTCGTCTATCTCGGCTCGGTCATGCTAGTCGTTCAATTCGGTGTCATGCTGACCCGCCGCCAAATTCAGGAGGGTGATGTCCAATGAAGGCAGTCAGCATCTTCGCCCGCCTCGGTGTCTTCGCCTTTGTTCTAGTTCTCCTGCGCGAAGTCATGGAGCATCCAATGTGGGAAAATGCACCTGCAGGAGCTCCAACAACTCTTGACTTCGCTGTCTCAATCCTCGATGATTGGGCCATCGTCACCGTCGTGCTTGGAATCCTTTTGTCGATGGCCATGATTGGCGCATCCTATCTTGTTCGAGACGAGCGCCTCGTTAACCTCCTCTACGATATGGGTTCAGAGGACTCAGTTCGATTGTCAGGTGATAGCGATGATTGAGGCCAGCTGGATTGCCGGCCTCGGCGTTATTCTTTTCGGAATCGGATTGGTTGGGGCGTTCAGCCGCAAGAATGCGATTGTCGTGTTGATGTGCATCGAGGTTATGCTGAACGCAGCCAACCTGAACTTCGTCGCCGGCGCTCTCCACCACGGCTCCGTCGACGGGTGGGTATTCACCGCGGTGGCGATTGCGATTGCAGCTGCAGAAGTTGCCATCGGTCTGGCCATCTTACTCTCGCTATACAGCACGCAGGAGACAATCTCGCTCGACGAGGCGACCCTGCTGAGAAATTGAGGTGATGATGATGGGAGAACAAAAGCAGGAGTGGGACAGACTCCTCTATATCCTGCCATTTTTGGCAATCGTTCCTTACCTCTACCTTACTGGAGCGTCGTCCACTGATTATTGGTGGTTAATCATCGCAGCTCCTCTCGTATTCTTCGCAACAATTGCCATCGCTGGCCAGATTTGGAACGGCGATGAGACTTGGGTCAACCAATTGAAGGAAGGAGGAATTCTCGGCCTCGGTGCGCTGAGCGTATCTCTCTCGGCCTCCGTGTGGCTGATCTATGATTACCTCGACCACCACGGGCACATCGAGTCAGGAGATCCATTCAGTTGGCTGACTTTCGATGTCCTGACATACAACGGCGATGGATGGTCTATCGCTACCACAGGATTCAGTGGGATTGGCTTTGGAATATATCTCGATGCAGTCAGCATCATGCTTCTATTCGTCGCCACATTCCTCTGCTTCCTCATCTGCTGGTTCGCAATTGGCTACATGACCACCGATTCAATCAATGACAATTCGAACCACCGATTCTTCGCTGAATTCGTTCTCTTCTCGATGGGAATGTTTGGAATGGTTCTCGCTGACAACTTCCTCTGGCTGTTCATCTTCTGGGAGATAATGGGACTTTGCTCATACCTCCTCATTGGTTTCTACTACTGGAAGGAGAGTGCTGCCTACGCCGCAAAGAAGGCATTCCTGACTACGCGTGTAGGCGATGTTTTCTTGATGATTGGACTGCTGATGCTGTACGATATCTACGGTTCTCTCGACTTCGCTGTCGTCTTTGATGACCCATCGACTGGGGTTGGCGGCGCGATGGTCGACGCAGCAATGCTGCAGACTGCGCTTCTGATGCTCTTCATCGGCGCAGTCGGCAAGTCGGCCCAATTCCCACTACACGTGTGGTTGCCCGATGCGATGGAGGGACCGACCCCAGTATCCGCTCTCATCCACGCCGCGACCATGGTCAACGCTGGTCTCTATCTGGTCGCGCGCATGGTACCATTCGTCGATGTCAGCCATCACGGTGTGGCCGGGATGGAAGACCTCGGGCTCATCGTCGCTTGGATTGGCGGAATCACTGCCTTCATGGCCGCGGCAATCGCCTTCGTTCAGAACGATATCAAGAAGGTTCTCGCTTATTCGACGATGAGTCAATTAGCCTACATTTTCACTGGACTAGGAGCAGCTCTGTGGTTCTTCAATACCGGTAATCACCACGCTGGCGCACTCGTCTTCGGCGGGGCACTCTTCCATCTGTTCAACCACGCCATGGCAAAGGGCATGCTCTTCATGGCGAGCGGCTCAGTGATTCACGAAGTCCACCACGCCCACGATCACATCTCTGAAGGTGGCGATGACACAGACCACGACTTCGACCCTCAGGATATGCGCAATATGGGTGGCTTGGCCAGCAAGTTGCCAGTCACCGCGACGGCGATGATGTTCGGATCGATGTCAATCATTGGTATTCCGCTCATCGGCGGATTCTGGTCGAAGGAAATTATCGTCGGCAAGACTTGGTACGCTTACTTCCATGGTGCCGACGCTCTACTTGGTCCGGCTCTACTGATTCTTGCAACCGCCGGAATGACCGGCTTCTACATGTCAAGAATGTGGTTCATGACCTTCGCTGGCGAGCCGAAGAACGAGCTCGTTGACCACGTCCACGAGGCTACTCCTTGGATCAAGACCCCACTCGTTCTCCTTTCTATCATAACGGCTCTAGGCGGCTTCGGCCTTGCTCTCTACGGAATGGTTGACTGGCTGGCGGGTGAGGCAGACCACCTGTCGATTCACAAGTCCACTTTCCTCGACCAGGTGATCTACGAGTTAGAGCACGCATTCCTCCCAGAGGATATGCAACTTCGCTACGTTGGTTGGGCAACCATCGCACTCTCATTCATTCTCGGACCTATCATGGCCGCTCGAGTTTATGGTGGCGCACTTCGCGAGGGCGAGAGCGCTATCCCACTCGTCCATTGGCTGACCAGCCTTTCGGGCAAGTTCGGCAGTCAGAACGTCGACGAACTTGCCGATTCACAACTGGCTGAGGCTTTGCAGAACCGCCTATACATCGATGACTTCTACGAAGGGGTCCTCGCTCGAACAATCGTTCCGTTTGCCGACTTCGCCGCTTGGTTTGACAAGAATGTCGTCGACGGTGTCATCAAGCAGATTGAATCCAACTCGGTGCTCGGTTCAGTCCAAATTCGCCGAATAACGACCGGCAGCGCGCGCGACTACATCCTAATGGCTGCCGTCGGCGCACTGACCATCTTCGCTCTAATCTGGGGGGTGAGTGCTTGATCACATCCGACCCACTAACATTCATCACTCTGGCTCCGATAGCCCTCGGTCTCACACTTCTCATCCTGCCTCACGTAGCTCCACCGAGCATGGCAGATTACACTCGAAAGATTGCTCGTTCACTCTCCATGGGACTTGCCCTAGCAATCTTCGTAATCACCTCGGCCCTCTTCCTCGGCCAGATTGGAAACATCGACTGGCTCGACATCATGCAGGGAGATTACGTCCTGCAGAACGAGGCGGTCGTCCTTCTCGATGAGATAGGGGTCCGTTGGGTAGTCGGTGTCGACGCCCTCTCATTCCCGATGGTTTGGCTGACAGCGATGCTCATCCCGGTCTCGATGTTAGTTGAGTGGGACGCTGAGAAAGGACACATCTTCCACCCGCTGATTCTGATTATGGAGGGTGCACTGCTGGGTGTGTTTGTCGTTCTCGACCTCTTCGTCTTCTACGTCTTCTGGGAACTTACACTCATCCCGATGTTCTTCCTCATCCTAGTCTGGGGTGGAGCTGACCGCCGCTACGCCTCGATGAAGTTCTTCATCTACACATTCACGGCGAGCGTCTTGATGCTCATCGGAATTCTCGTGATGTACTTCAACACGGGAGACGCGAGCCTTGCTGGCTCGCTGACAGGTCATCACTTCGATCTTGTATCGATGACTGCGCAGGCCGCTGGTGGCGGTTTGATTGCTGGCGAAGGCCTGCGACACTTCGTTTGGATCCTTTTGCTCATCGGATTCGCTACCAAGATGCCGAGCGTCCCAGTCCACACTTGGCTGCCAGACGCTCACGTTCAGGCTCCTACGGCTGGCTCGATGTTACTGGCTGGAGTGATGCTGAAGATGGGGGCCTACGGATTCCTGCGAGTAGCAGTCACCATCTTCCCCGAATCGACGGTGGTCTTCATTCCGCTGCTCGTCTTCCTCGGAATGGCTAGCCTCGTCTATGGGGCGATTGTTTGCATGGGGCAGACCAACCTCAAGCGCATGGTTGCTTACTCATCCGTCTCGCACATGGGATTGATCTTCCTTGGAATCGCAACCATGCAGCCGCTTGGTATCGCTGGAGCTCTCTTCATGATGTTCGCACATGGAATCATCAGCCCACTCCTCTTCGCGGTCGCGGGTTCATTCAAGCACCATTACCACACGCTTGAAATCGGCTCGATGCGCGGAATCGCGCATCATTCACCGTGGCTTGCCGGCCACATGATGCTCGGTTGGATGGCGAGTTTGGGACTGCCACTGCTCGCCGGTTTCGTGGCCGAGGTCGCGGTTTTGATAGCCTTCTGGATGACCTTCGGCTGGCTAGTCATCCTACCTGCATTAACCCTCATCATCACCGCGGTTTACTATCTCACAAGTATGCAGAAAACAATCTTCGAGGGTGGCGATCCCCACGTTGGAATCCTTCCCGAAAGCCTGCACGGAGAGGAGCCGCGTGACATCACTTGGCACGAGAATGCTGGTATGTTCATACTCGCTGCATTCACCGTTCTATTCGGAATTCTCCCATTCATCTTCTGGGATATGATGTCAGATTGGTCGACCGAATTCATGCTCGAAACTCTGGTCGATGCGATGAATAGCAAGGGGGTGAAACCCTGATGCTGACAATCGATGAGATGGAGAATTTACTTCCTGAGATGGCACTCGTTCTCGGTATCATTCTAGCCATCTTCGTGCCCAACATCGGAAACGCAACTTTCCGAATTCCACTCACACGCATTCGCGTTCCGATCTTGATTGGCGGAAAGCGGTACAAAATGACCTCAGATCCACGCCTTCCCGGTCGTATGTCAATCACTGTATTCTCAGTAGCCCTCTTATTCTCCTTCTTCGGAATCGAGGGAGCGAGCGGAGAAATTGGCGGTGTGATTGAGATTAGCTCGTTCAGCCGCATGATGTCAGTCGTGTTCTTCGGTTCGCTACTGCTTGCTGCAGTCGCGACGACTTACCGAATGCCTGCACGTCCTAGCGCTCGCGCCCCGCGCGAGAGAGATACTGAATCACGCGCGGAGGCGCTCGTCGCCGCACTGATGGACAATCGTCGGCAAGTCGATTTCCATCTCTTGCTGATGATGGTTGGATTGGGCATGAGCCTGATGGCCATGGCGTCGAATCTCTTCTTCATGTTCGTCGCTATCGAGCTGACCAGTCTCGCAGCCTACATATTGGTCGCCTTCCACAAGGAAGAGGCGGTTGGTGGCGAGGCTGGTGCGAAGTATTTCATCGTCGGTTCTGTGTCTTCGGCCACCGGTATCTACGGTATGTCTCTGGTCTATTTGTGGTCTGGTGACCTCGACTTCGATGCCCTCGCAGCCGCTTGGGCAGCGATGGACGGCCTCGATCCATTCGCCGTCATCGGAGTCGGTCTGATGCTCGTCGCCTTCGGCTTCAAGGTCAGCGCAGCCCCATTCCATCTGGCCGCTCCCGACGCATACGCGGGAGCATCATCGCCGGTAGCCGGCCTGCTTGCGACCGCTTCGAAGGCGATGGGATTCGTCGCCCTCTTCCGCGTCCTTATCGAGGTCACCATGCCCGAGGAGGGTGAGGCATTGTGGTTCTGCGTACTTGCACTCATCGCCATAGTGACGATGACTTGGGGCAACCTCGCGGCACTAACCAGTGAGAACCCGAAGCGCATGCTTGCCTACTCGAGCGTCGCACACGCGGGATACATGCTCGCTGCTCTCGCTGCCGTCGGCAGCGGACTTGGCGACGCCTCGACCACAAAGTTGGTCCTAATTGCAATCGTATTCCACTTGACAATCCTCGTGCTCTTCAAATTCGGAGCCTTCCTTGTCCTTGGACTGCTGGAAACTGAGGGTAGAAGCCACCGTTTGGAGGATCTCCATGGATTGGCTCGACGAGACCCTCTAATCGCTGGCTCGATGTTCATCTTCATGCTCTCACTTGCTGGTGTCCCACCACTATCTGGCTTCCTCTCGAAGCTGCTGATGATCAACGGAATCGTCAACATCAGCGCTGGCACAGGCAGCACTACCGCAGACGCAATCGTGCCTTGGGCCGAGACCGTCGACCCAGTCTTCTGGCTAGCAATAGCAATCGTTCTGAACAGCGCTCTCTCACTATTCTACTACCTGCGACTTTGCCTTGTGATGTTCTTTGAGGAGCCTGATGTATCGAAGCCGCTTCGCCGCGCCGGTCACTTGCGCAGGGCCATAATCGTGCTCGCAGTTCTTTCACTCTTCTTCGGAATCGGCGCTGGCGCTGAGTTCCTTCTCGAACTCGTCGAGACGGCCGTAGCCGCAATGTAAGCCTCGTGACCCGTAGTATCAGCCACTACCGGGTCGCCAACGATGTAGACTCTGCTGGCTTGTTCTGACTCCATTTACGAGGCATGGTTTCACATAGGGGTCGCTCGACCGACGGCCAATGGCGCGTCGTGAGGAGCGTGTGGACACAGAGTTGCTGGCGCAGCTTGAATCAGGCTCTGGCGATAAGATTCGCGTAAAACTCCCTAACAGGAAAATCAACGAGATGTTCGCCATCGCAGACCAGATTCTCGGCGGTCGCCGCGTCCGCGCTGTTTGTGAGGACGGAGAGAGCCGATTAGCTCGAATCCCAGGTAAGATGCGCCGCCGCCAATGGGTGCGCGAAGGTGATCTCATTATTCTCCAGCCATGGGACTTCCAGGATGCCAAGGCGGACGTTCGAATGCGCTACACCAAGACGCAGTCGATCTATCTCTCACGCAAAGGAGTGCTTCCCGAGATTGTCGATCTGTTCGGCATGACCGAGGACCAATTCAACCAGGACGACGATCACGACTCGAAAATCGATTCAACCCCAGTCGCTGAGCCAACCAGTGAAGCGGGGTCTGTTGACGAGGCAGAAGATGGAGAAGACGAAGTCGAGGACAAGCCAACTGCAGTCTGGGCTGACGACGACGACGACGACATCGACTCGTTCTTCGGGTGAGAGCGATGACGAACCCTGATTGGGAAGATGTCGATCCTGATTCGCTGATGAAATCGGCGCGGCAACACGATTGGATGATGGAGCCGCGCTTCAAGCGAATGTTCGAGGAAATCGAGGATAAGCTGCAAGGCGTACTAGGCTCAGGTCAATACGACTGGGTTGATCGTCGAGTCTTCGACGCTGTCTTTGACCGCTCGACCTTGATGTCACTTCACAAATTGATGCAAGCGGG
>Ga0208522_1002856_pt1 | contig 10204 bp, 9 predicted proteins | sample ETNtaG_25_FD_185763 | JGI IMG/M metagenome (GOLD analysis project Ga0208522, IMG submission 185763) | Marine microbial and viral communities from oxygen minimum zone, Eastern Pacific Ocean - ETNP201302SV86 (SPAdes) (version 2) | ecosystem: Environmental > Aquatic > Marine > Oceanic ... | reverse complement strand
GTTCTCGCAGATCGGCCATGCCGGCGACGACACCTTGTTCCGGGCAACCTTCAGCGGCGGCATCTCGGGCACCCGCGAGGGAACCGACAGCACGGCGATGATCGCCGCGGCGGACGCGGCTCTCTACGGCGCCAAGCGCGCCGGGCGCAACCGCATCACCGGCGCCTGACCGCGGCGCTGCCGGCAAGGTTCTGCGGCTCCGACTTCCCACGGCAGGCTCCGGGGCCTGCCGCACGTGGGCGTCTGCGCTCGAGACAACCCTGACGCGCTTTCGTCATTCCCGAAGGTCATCCAGACTGATTGTTCGCCGGACTTCATGGGGGAACCGGCGCGATCCGTCTGGGAGGACATCATGAAACTGCTCGTCAACGCCGCGGCCGGTCTGATCGCCGGCCTTTTTGCCGTCACGGGGCCGGCACACGCCTTTCCCGACCGGCCGATCTCGATCATCGTGCCCTGGGCGGCCGGCGGCGGCACCGACGCCGTGGTGCGCACCTTCGCCGCCGGTTTCCAGGAAGAGCTCGGCGTGCCGGTCAACGTCATCAACCGCACCGGCGGCGGCGGCATCACCGGCCACTCGGCCATCATCAATGCCGAGACCGATGGCTATACGCTCGGCGCCGCCAGCCCGGAGATCGGCCTCTACCGCACCCTCGGGACGGCCGACATCTCGCTCGACGATCTCGACCTGTTCTCGCGCCTGGCGATCATCCCGGCCGGCGTCACCGTGGCGGCGGATTCGCCCTTCGAGACGCTGGAGCAACTGATCGCGGCGGTCCGCAGCGAGCCGGCCGGAACCTATTCGTCCTCGGGAACAGGTGTCGGCGGGTCCTGGCATGTGGCCGCGGGCGGGCTTCTGGCAGCGGCCGACATCGACCCGCAGAAGCTGAAATGGGTACCGAGCCAGGGCGGCGCACCGGCGCTGATGGAGGTCATGTCCGGCGGCATCACGATGTTCACCGGCTCGCCGGTCGAGGCGCTCAGCCTTCTCGAGGCCGGCCGCGTGCGCACCCTCGCGGTGATGCTGGACGAGCGTTCCGAGACCTTCCCGGATGCACCGACCGTCAGGGAGGCGATCGGCAAGGACTGGTCCTATGCCAACTGGTTCGCGCTGGTCGCCCCCAGGGGGATCGACGCCGAGGCTCGCGACATCCTCTATCAGGCGGCCGCCCGCGCCAATGCCCGTCCCGAGGTCCAGTCGTCGCTGAAGGAACGGGGCATCACGCCGGTCTGGGACGAGCCCGGCGAGTTCGACGTCTTCGCGGCGGATTTCACGGTCACGGCGAAATCGGTTCTCGAAGGCTTGGGGCTGGCCAAGAACTGACGTCCTGAGGCGTCACCGATCCCGGCCGGGCGACTGGCTGGGATCGCCCGGACGGCAGCCATGGGGCGCCGGGCTGACCGGGACTGGGACGGCAGCGCCGGCGTGAAGGCGTCGCGCCATGCCCGGATTGTCGTCGAGCGGAACGAAAACGCGGATGCGTCTTTTTCAGGCGGCGCTCCGTAGCTTCGTGTCCCGCCGCCTGACGACAGTCCTTCATGTCCTTCGATCATCTGCGCGAACTCGGCCGTGTCCCGAATCCCGGAACGATGACGCCTCGCGCCATCCTCGCCTGGGGTGGCGCCGCCATGGTCGTCGGCTGGGCTCTGGCGATCCTCGTCGCCCTGTCGATGATGTGAGCCGGCCGGCGGCGGTCAGACCGCGCGGGCGGTCAGGAACAGCATGCCCGAATAGCCGCTGCGGATCTCCGCGTCGACGATGCCGATCCGCTCGGTCCGGATGTCCGTCGCCAGCGGTGCGAAGACGTCGAGAATGTCTTCCTCCGAGACGTTGAGAACCGGAAACGGCCGGCCGGCCACGGCGTAGCCCGACGAGCCGACCAGGAACGCCGCGATCAGGCTGCCGCCCGGCTTCACGCAGCGGGCGAACCGGTTGCAGGCCAGATCGAACTCGCTGCGCTTCTCGGTGATGGATTCGGCGCAGAAGAACATGGTGGCTGCGTCCCATGTGCGTTCCGGCAGATCATAGACCGATCCGCGCCGGACCTCGGCGGTCGCACGCAGCATCGGCAGCGGATCGTCGGGCAAGGATAGTTCCGGCTCATAGGCGGCCTGCGCCACCTGCCAGAAATGCTGCCATTGCGGACGCAGGGTCGTCGCCGCGAGTTCGGCCTGCAGCCAGCCGACATTGCTCTCGGCATATTCCCAGGCCGTGATCCGCCTTGCCCGCGGCGCCGCGCACATCAGCGGAAAGAGGTTCGGCCCGGTGCCGACATCGACGATGTCGAGCTTGCCGCCCAGGGGCTCGGCGCGCTTGAAGGCGGCGCAGGCGGACCGGATGACCGCCTCGTCATCGGCGTGCGGCTCGCCGTAATAATGGTTGAAATAGTATTCCGGGTCGAAGTCCGACCAGCTGTAGCTGGCGTTCCCGGCCGGCCCGTCCCTGTCTGGCGTCACGCTGTTCTCCCCCGGCTCGTCGATCCTGCCATGGCAGGCGCCGGCGCTTTCGCACCGCAGGCGCCGCCTTTGCCGACCAGCCCTTAGCCGAGGCTGCCGTTCGATTGAAGCAGATTGCTCGCCGCGTCGAACTGCAGCGCCACGCTGGAGGAATTGTACGAGCCGATGAAGGCGATGAGTTCGTCGGCCGGCAGTGGCCTCGAGAAGAAGTAGCCCTGCAGGTGATCGCTGCCCCAGAAGCGCATGGTGACGCTGTCCGTCACGGTTTCGACGCCCTCGGCAACCACTTCCATGCCTAGCGCATGGCCGAGGCGGATGACCGCCTGCACCACGGTCTGGGCCGATCCTGCCTGGGAGATCGCGCTGACGAAGCTGCGGTCGATCTTCAGCTTGTCGAAGCGGTATTCGACCAGATAGCTCAGGCTGGAGAAGCCGGTGCCGAAATCGTCCAGCGCGATCTGGAACCCCAGGTCCCGGATCGCCTGCAGCGTCGCCATGATGCGGGGCGAGGGTTCGAGCAGCAGCCCTTCGGTGATTTCCAGCGTGACCATCGTCGGGGAGACGCCGGTCTCGGCGATCAGCTCCTGCAGCCGGATTTCCAGATCGCTCTGGTAGAACTGGGCCGGCGAGAGGTTGATCGTGACTTCGATGTCCGGCCAGAGCGCGGCCGAGGTCATGGCGCGTTTCAGCACCCAGTCGCCAAGCTTCGACATCAGGCCGATCTCTTCGGCGATCGGAATGAAGACGCTGGGGCTGATCATGCCCTTGACCGGATGCTTCCACCGCAACAGCGCCTCGACCGCGACGATCCGGTTGGAGCGGGCGGAGATGATCGGCTGGTAGTGGAGGTCGAACTGTTCGCCGTTCAGCGCCTCGAGAAGATCCATCTCGATCTCGCGCTTTTGGCGTAGGCTCGCCGCCATCTGGGTCGTGAACCAGGCCGCATGGCCGCGGCCGAGACGCTTGGCCTCGTAGAGCGCGATGTCGGCATGGCGCATCAGGTCCTCGATGGAGGCCCCATGCTCCGGGAACTGCGCGAGGCCCAGCGACGCGGTGACGGTGATCTCGTGACCCTCGATCAGCAAGGGCTGCTCGAACGCCTCGACGACCAGCGAGGCCAGCGGCTTGGCAAAGCTGACACCCTTGCGCGACCGGAAGATCGCGAATTCGTCGCCGCCGAAGCGGGCGAGGAAATCGTGCGGCCCCAGATGCTGGCGCAGTCGCTCGCCGAACGCCTTGATCAGCCCGTCGCCGATATGATGGCCGAGCGTATCGTTGATGTCCTTGAAGCGGTCGACGTCGAGATAGCCGATGGTCATGCTGCCGCCCCGGCCCCGCTCCTGGAGCCCGTCGAGGGCCTGATTGGCGGCGAAGACGAAGGCCGGCCGGTTGGGCAGCTTGGACAGGGAATCGTGGGCGGCCTCGTAGCGGGCGGCGGCTTCGCGGGCCGACAGCTCGTTCGATGCCCGGATCAGCCGGCGCAGCATGACGGCGCACAAAAGGCTGAGGCCGATCACGGCAACGGCGACCAGCGGCAGCACGATCGTCAGGAGCGGCTGGCCCGGTCGCTTCGTGGTCCAGTTCAGATATCCGGTGGAGCGATTGTCGTCGGTGACAAAGGCCTCCGAGATGGTCGCGGCCCCGGTGCTCTCAGCCGCCGTGAGGGTGATGTCCGGGATCAGCAGGAACTGGCTGAGCTGCTGCAGGAAGTCGGCGTCGATCCAGTCCACGCTCAGGAGGACGTAAGGCGGCTGGCGCAACAGCGTCATGTCGACATTCGGGACGATCGTGATGGCGGTCACGATGGCCGGTTTCTCGTCGACGGTCAGGATCGCGGCTTGCCAGGACGCGACGCCCAGCACCTTCTTCAGCACCTCGTAGTGCTTCTGGCGCTCGGAGAAGAAGTCGTCGCGCTCGGCCAGGCCGGCATTGCCGCCGGTGCGCGTCGCCGTCAGCACCTGCAGCACTTCCTGCCGCCGGGCCTCGAAGGCATCGGGCTCCTGCCGCCCCTGGTCGCGATAGGCGTAGACCGGCTTGTTCTGGGAATCGACGATGTAGACCTCGTCGTGCCCGTAGGTCTCGGTCAGGAAGATGCCGAAATTGCTGTCGATGAAACCGAGATCGGGCGTATCGACGATCAATCGGACGGCATCGTCCCACCAGGCGACGCTCTTCTGCTGGTCGAGGGTCCGGGCAACGCTCTGGTTCAGCGCATTCTCGATCCTGGCCCTTTCGGCCTGGACCTCGGTGCGGTTCGCCTTGATGCCCGTATACACGATGACACAGATCAACAGGGCGCTGGCCACGGCCACGGTGCCGCCGACGACCTGCGCGAGGCGACGCAGATTGGGCCGGGGGCGAGCCTCACTTTTCTTCGGGATGTCACGCATCTCAATCTCGCTTTCCCCTTTGGCTTAGGGGCGAAGCGCTAAGAATAGTTGAAGGAATGGTGGGTTAGGCTGATTCCCATCCGGCACAGTCCTCGCCCGAGGAGCCGCCGCCGCCACCAAAGGATGGACCCGCCCATGCCGCTCGACATGGCCGCCGCGGCGTTCGGAAGCTGGGTCCCTTCACTGGTGGCCGACAGCCTCCGGCGCAGTGGCGAAACCCGACAGCCGAGCGAAGCCGTCATTGCGGCGCATCGAGGATTCCTCGCGGCCAACGAGCTCCGTGTCGCGAATCTGGAGATTCTCGCCGCCTATCTTGCGCCGGGGGCCACACTGCGGGAGGCGCCGGTCGCGCCCGAAGCCGCCGATCACTACGGCGTTGTGCCATCCCTGCCGGACGCTCTCGCCGACCTCCTCGCCCTCACCCGCTCCGGCCTGGCCTCGGCCGACGAGGCGGTGCAGCTCTTCGCGATGCTGCGCCCCTTCACCATGGGCAATGGCCGCGTCGCCCGCGCCCTGTGGTTGTGGCGCACGATCCGCGAGCCCGGCATGAGTGCCGAGGCGCTCGCGGCCCTGTCGTTTCCGCAAGCGCCGGCATCAGCCGACGGAGACGGTGCCCCGGCGCTGACGGCTTCCGTCGGCCATCCGAAGGGTCAGTGCGTGTAGGCCACCCAGACATTGGGTTCCGAATAGGTGCCGCGCTGGCGTTCGACGTCGATGGCGACCGGCACCAGGCCGCCGGCCAGCGTATAGTCGCCCGAGGTCTCGAACCGCCGCCCCGCCCAGGTCTCCCAGAAGGCGATATGCTCGCTGACGACCATGGAGCGTTCGCAGGGGTGAACCACCCGGCCGCCTTGCGCGAGATGGCTGCGGAGCCAGGGATCGAAGCAACGGCCGCGCTCGTCCTGCCAGCCGATATAGTCGGCCATGGACGCATGGGGATGGATTGTCTTGGCGGAGGGGCGCACCGGCGCAATCATCCGCTCGAACCCATTGGCCTCGGCGATCCGGTGCAACTCGCCGATCATCCGGAAGGCATAGCCCTTGCCGCGCTCGGCGACAGGCACCGAGATGGCCAGCGCGCCCAGCACATTTGCCTGGCTGCGGCGGCCGGTCCCGCCGGTCTCGACCAGCCAGTCCCAGCCTTCCGCCGGAAGTTCGGAGAGATCTCCCCCGAACGCCACCGGCACGCAATTGGCCAGCGCAACCGGGCGGCCCGTCGCCTCGTCGACGAGGCAGAGTTGCAGGTCGGCATGGTCTTCCAGCAGCCTGTCGTAATGTTCGCGATGGGCCCGTGTATGGTTCAGGAAGCCCAGCGGGCCCCAGACGGCATCCTCGACCTCGACCGCCTGCCGGCGCAGCGCATCGCTGTCCGCCCGTGTCCGTACAACGAGTTCACTCAATGCCATGCCGTTTTCCGCCCGTTAACCATTCGCTCAAGTTCTAATCAAATCTTAATGATTCAGGCCAGCTTGAAATACCACGGGATCGCTCCAGCCGACTGTGCCGACGAAAGCTGATGCGAGGCCGTCCCGACCGGTCGCATCGGCGGTTATGGCGAGGGTGACGGCGGGATACGAAAGGCGGTGCCGCGGCGGCTCCGGGGCCGACATCCCGCAGGCGCAATCGTGTTCCTCACGGAACCCAGTTGCAAACGATTTGCACTTGCAAAAGTCGGAATTGGCAGGCAGCGTGCACCGACCAACAGAGATTGGAGACCCCATGCCGTTCGTTCGAACGACGATCCTCGCCGCCTTCGCCGCAGCGCTCCTGGCGACGGGCGCCACAGCGCAGGAGCGGCTCAAGGTCGTGACGACCTTCACGATCCTGTCCGACATGGCGCAGAACGTGGCCGGCGAGCATGCGGATGTGGTGTCCATCACCAAGCCCGGCGCCGAAATCCACGGCTACCAGCCGACGCCGCAGGACATCGTGCGGGCCAGCGGCGCCGACCTGATCCTGTGGAACGGTCTCAATCTGGAGCGCTGGTTCGAGCAGTTCGTCGCCAATCTCGGCGACATGCCGTCGGCCACCCTGAGCGACGGCATCGCGCCGATCTCCATCGCCGAGGGCGATTACGAGGGCCTCGCCAATCCGCATGCCTGGATGGGGCTGGAGAACGCGATGGTCTATGTCGACAACATCAGCGACGCCCTCGCCGCAAACGACCCGGACCATGCCGACGCCTACCGGGCGAATGCCGAGCGCTACAAACAGCAGATCACGGAGACGATCGCGCCGCTGCGCGACCGGATCGCCGCCATCCCAGAAGACCGGCGCTGGCTGGTCACCTGCGAGGGCGCGTTCAGCTATCTCGCCCGCGACTTCGGCATGAAGGAGCTGTATCTGTGGCCGATCAACGCCGACCAGACCGGCACGCCGCAGCAGGTGCGCAAGGTGATCGACGCGGTGCGCGAGAACGACATTCCCGCCGTGTTCTGCGAGAGTACCGTCAGTTCCGCGCCGGCCGAACAGGTGGCGCGCGAGACCGGCTCGACCTTCGGCGGCGTCCTCTACGTGGATTCGCTGTCCGGGCCGGACGGGCCGGTGCCGACCTATCTCGATCTCCTGCGGACCGACGCCGAGACGATTGCCGACGGCCTGGCAGTGGACAGCCGGTAACCGCCTCTCCATCTACGGTGGCAAGCCGCAGCGGCCTTCGCACGACGGCTTCCCATCCGAGCAGCCAAGGGATCTGACAGGCACCCCATGACCATCACGCGCGAGACGTCTGACGTAGCGGACGACCGGCCGGCCGGCAGCACTGCGACCGGCGACGGCATCTCGGCGCACAACGTGACCGTGACCTACCGCAACGGCCATACCGCGCTGCACGACGCGACCTTCCAGATCCCGCGCGGCACGATCACCGCGCTGGTCGGCGTCAACGGCGCCGGCAAGTCCACCCTGTTCAAGGCGATCATGGGCTTCGTGCCGGCGGCGCGCGGCGAGATCACCCTGCTCGGCCGTTCGGTGAAACAGGCGCTGCGCGAGAACCTCGTCGCCTATGTGCCGCAGTCGGAAGAGGTGGACTGGGCGTTTCCGGTCCTCGTCGAGGACGTGGTGATGATGGGCCGCTATGGCCATATGGGCTTCCTGCGCCGCCCCGCCGCGGCCGACCGCGCCGCCGTCGACCAGGCGCTCTCGCGGGTCGGCATGCAGGATCTGCGGCACCGCCAGATCGGCGAGCTCTCCGGCGGCCAGCGCAAGCGGGTCTTCCTGGCGCGGGCCCTGGCGCAGGACGGCCAGGTGATCCTCCTCGACGAGCCCTTCACCGGCGTCGACGTGAAGACCGAGGAACAGATCGTCGCCCTCTTGCGCGAGTTGAAGGCCGAAGGCCGGGTGATGCTGGTCTCCACCCACAATCTCGGCTCGGTGCCGGAATTCTGCGACCGGGTCGTGCTGGTCAAGGGCACGGTGCTGGCCTACGGGCCGACCGCGGCGATCTTCACCCGGCGCAATCTGGAGCGCGCCTTCGGCGGCGTGCTGCGCCACGTGACGCTCGCCGGCGCTGCCCTGCACGACGACGACGATCCGCGCGAACTCTCGATCATCACCGACGACGAGCGCGCCTTCGTCCATTACGGCGAGCCGCGCGCCGCCGCCGCACCGGCCAGGGCGTCCGGCAAGGCCCCGCAGGACAGGGAGCGGCGATGATCACCACGCTGCTCGAGCCGTTCCAGTACAGCTACATGACCAACGCCATGTGGGTCTCGGCCCTCGTCGGCGGCGTCTGCGCCTTCCTCTCGGCCTATCTGATGCTGAAGGGCTGGTCGCTGATCGGCGACGCGCTCAGCCATTCGGTCGTGCCGGGCGTTGCCGGCGCCTTCATGCTCGGCCTGCCCTTCTCCCTCGGCGCTTTCATCGCCGGCGGGCTGGCGGCCGGCGCCATGCTGTTCCTGTCGGGGCGCTCGGGCCTGAAGATCGACGTGATCATCGGCATCATCTTCACTTCCTTCTTCGGGCTCGGCCTGTTCATGGTGTCGATCAGCCCGGTCTCGGTGTCGATCCAGACCATCGTCATGGGCAACATCCTCGCCATCACGCCTGAGGACACGCTGCAGCTGGCGATCATCGGCCTCGTCTGCCTCGTCGTGCTGCTCGCCAAGTGGAAGGACCTGATGGTCACCTTCTTCGACGAGAACCATGCGCGCTCGATCGGCCTGCGGCCGGATCTCCTGAAGGTGATGTTCTTCATGCTGCTGTCGGCGGCGATCGTCGCCGCGATGGTCACCGTCGGCGCCTTCCTCGTCATCGCCATGGTGGTGACGCCCGGCGCCACCGCCTATCTCCTGTCGGACCGGTTTCCGCGGCTGATCGGCCTGTCCGTCGCCATCGGCGCCGTCACCAGCTTCGTCGGCGCCTATCTCAGCTACTTCCTCGACGGGGCGACCGGCGGGGTGATCGTCACCCTGCAGACGGTGATCTTCCTCGTCGCCTTTGTCTTCGCGCCCAAGCACGGGCTGATCGCCGCCCGGCGCAAGGCCGCTGCCGCGCTCACCACGCCGCGGCCGGACGCCATCCGGGAGGAAGCGGCATGAGCCTCGAGCAGCTTCTCCTGCCGTTCCAGTTCCCGTTCATGCAGAACGCCTTCTGGATCGTCCTGATGGTCGGGCCGCCGACCGCCCTCCTCTCCTGCTTTCTGGTGCTCAAGGGCTGGGCGCTGATGGGCGATGCGGTCAGCCACGCCACGCTGCCGGGCGTCGTCCTGGCCTGGGTGCTCAACATCCCGCTGATCGTCGGCGCCTTCGTCGCCGGCATGACCTGCGCGCTGCTCACCGGCTATCTCTCGCACAACAGCCGGGTGAAGCAGGACACGGTGATGGGCGTCGTCTTCTCCGGCATGTTCGGGGTCGGCATCATCCTCTACACCTCGATCCACACCAACGAACATCTCGACCACGTCCTGTTCGGCAACATGCTGGGGATCGGCGCCAAGGATCTCGTGACCTCCGGAATCATCGCGCTGGTCGTCTCGGCGCTGCTGCTCTTGAAATGGAAGGACCTGCTGCTCCATGCCTTCGACCCGGCGCAGGCCCAGGCCTCGGGGCTCAACACCGGCCTCCTGCACTATGGATTGCTCGCCAGCCTGTCCTTGACCATCGTGGCGACGCTGACCTCGGTCGGCCTGATCCTCGCCGTGGCGCTCTTGGTGACGCCGGGCGCCATCGCCTTCCTGCTGGTGCGCAGCTTCGGCCGGATGCTGATCGTCTCGGTCGCGGTCTGCGTGTCGGCGATGCTCATCGGCACCTATCTCAGCTTCTTCCTAGACAGCGCGCCGGCGGCAACGATCGTGCTGGTGCTGACGGCGATCTTCATCGCCGCCTTCGTCAACCGACTGCGCACGACCCGCCGGCACT
>Ga0208522_1002855_pt1 | contig 10205 bp, 10 predicted proteins | sample ETNtaG_25_FD_185763 | JGI IMG/M metagenome (GOLD analysis project Ga0208522, IMG submission 185763) | Marine microbial and viral communities from oxygen minimum zone, Eastern Pacific Ocean - ETNP201302SV86 (SPAdes) (version 2) | ecosystem: Environmental > Aquatic > Marine > Oceanic ... | reverse complement strand
TCTTCTATTGTGCTTGGGACCTTGCCATCATGAAACTTGTCGATCTGAGTAGCAGCGTCATACAGGTTTCGTGCTCTTCGGGGATAACCAAGTCCCTGCCAGAACTTGAGTAAGTCAGAAAACCTGGAGTCGGCTAGAGCTTGAGGTGTTTTCCACCGCTCCATAAATTCTAGGTATTTGGGTTCAACTCGATTGACCTGAGTTTGCTGAAGCATTACCTCAGATACCAAGACCGCCCAAGGATCTCTCGTCGCGCGCCAGGGCAAATCTCGCAACGACGTCGATACCCAAAGAAGTAACGCCTGATTTAGCGCTCCCCTTTCGGCAACGATGCCTTTCTCAGCTTTGCCAGATATCTTCGCCATAAGGGAAGTTTCGTGCTGGAGCCGCATCTCGTTTCCATATCATGACCTTGCGGCGAAAGTAACAAACCTCTTCTTCTCGCTGGTTAATTGCTCGGGTCTCGACGGTCACAATGCCTCTGTCAGGCCGGCTCTTAGATTCAGCCTTATCTAACACTTTGGTAGCGGCATAAATAGTGTCTCCGTGAAACGTTGGACGTTGATGGGTGAGGCTTTCTACCTCAAGATTTGCTATTGCGGCTCCACTCACATCAGGGACACTCATCCCAAGCACCAACGAGTAAACGAGATTGCCAACAACAACGTTCTTGCCATGAACGGTCTCGTTTTGGGCAAACCACTCGTTGGTATGGAGCGGATGGTGATTCATGGTGATCATGCAAAACAAATGATCATCTGCTTCGGTAATAGTCTTTCCGGGCCAATGTCTATATACATCGCCTATTTCGAATTCTTCGAAGTAGCGGCCAAATGGACGGTCGTGGGTGCTCACAAGTCTCTCCGTTGGGGGCGGCGATCATAGAAGACGCCGCCATCGTAGGGAATCCTCGGCGTCAGAGTGCAATAGTTCACCCTAGAGTTCTTTTCGGTTCGCAGAAACCTTGTGTATTTGAACGTTCTGCTCATAGTCTGACTCATTGTCTCAACTCGATGAAGTGGTGGAAACTCATGACCGCACCTGACCTACAAGCTGCAGCAGATGCCTTGGCGATCGGTATCTCAGTCATCGACAGAGCAACCGCTCACGCGGCGTCTCTACCAGATGTCGATGAACACCAAAGCCTCTTATACGACCTTGCGCACTCGGCATCTGCAATCGAGATAAGTCGTTCACTTTTGGATTACGGAGCCAAGGGAGAAAGCGAAGGCAAAATAGCTTGTGCCTTCATAGCCGATGCCCTAGCGGAACTTCATTCGAAGCTCTTTGGTCGCGAGGATGCATGGGGTGTCGAAGAAGGAGAGATAGATCCAGCGCGGCAGTTCATTCACCAATTCCGAGCACCGGAATTTGTCGCCGAATTGGCAACCGTTAATGCTCCGCTTCATTTAGATGACGACTTCACAATGGTCGCTGACACATTTCGTCGCTTCGCCGAAGACAAGGTCGCTCCTCGTGCCGAACATATCCACCGGCAAGACACCGACATTCCCGAAGACATTATTGAAGGCCTCGCAGAACTCGGATGTTTCGGCCTTTCTGTCCCTGAGGAATACGGCGGGTTTGCTACAGGTAGCGAGAGTGACTACATGGGAATGGTCATAGCTACTGAGGAGCTTTCTAGGGCCTCATTAGGTGCAGGCGGTTCACTGATTACTCGACCCGAAATCTTGACTCGAGCTCTCGAACGAGGGGGCACCGAAGAGCAAAAGAAAGAATGGTTTCCGAAAATTGCTACTGGCGAGACCATGGTCGCAGTCGCAGTAACGGAACCAGATTACGGGTCTGACGTAGCGAACCTCAAAGTGTCAGCCACAGCTGTCGACAATGGCTGGGTAATTAATGGAGTAAAAACTTGGTGCACGTTCGCGGGCCGCGCCAACGTTTTGATGCTCCTAGCTCGAACGGACCCTGACCGCTCAAAAACTCACCGTGGACTTAGCTTGTTCATAGTGCCCAAACCTCAGGCAGAAGGTCATAGTTTCGAATTTTCTCAAGACGATGGCGGCACCATGGAAGGCCGGGCCATCCCGACACTGGGTTACCGGGGAATGCATAGTTTCGAAATTGCTTTCGACAATTGGTTCGTTCCAGCCGAAAACTTGATTGGCGGTGATGAAGGACTAGGAAAAGGCTTTTACATGCAAATGGCTGGATTCGAAAACGGTCGCCTTCAGACAGCCGCACGCGCAGTTGGAGTCATGCAGGCCGCTTACGAAGAAGCTCTTACCTATGCAACCGACAGAGTCGTGTTCGGTCACCCTGTGGCCGATTATCAACTAACGAAAACGAAGCTGGGTCGAATGGCCGCCATCATTCAAGGCTCCCGTCAGTACAGCTATTCGGTTGCCCAGATGATGGCCAAAGGTGAAGGCAGCTTGGAAGCGTCAATGGTCAAGGCTTATGTTTGCAAAGCAGCTGAATGGGTGACACGAGAAGCTCTCCAGATTCACGGCGGTTTCGGGTTTGCTGAGGAGTACACGGTTAGTCGTCTCTTCGTTGACGCGCGCGTGCTTTCAATTTTCGAGGGTGCCGACGAAACACTTTGTCTCAAGCTCATCGCCCGCCGGCTCTTAGCCGAAGCTCAATAGGTTCTCCACTCAACTATTGTTTGTCCCCTCTAAAAACCGAGGCGTAAGAGCTCTGCCGCCACCACGCAATCCTCTCTACCTGTGTCTTCAGTGCTACTTACTCCGGTCGGGCCGACCACATGCGTAATCACGTCAATGGGAACCACTTCATCGTCTGATTCCATCGTGTTTTGTGCAGCCAACTTTTGTTCTATTACTTCAAAATACGGTTGAGGTAACGCCCGGCCGTGCCCAACAACAGCCCAAACCTGACTGCCGGACTGCATGCCACATACTGCTGCGGCGTAAGAACCCGATGGCGCAACGAGAGAGCTGGGGCCGGCCGCTGCGGCTTCGACAATAACTACATCAGAGTTCAGGCACGCTTGTCCCAGTCCGGTGAACGGCACTTCTTCAACTTCGACACCCTTTTGGAACAGCGACCTTGCGAGCCCAGCCCCTTCTCCGTATGCGTCGATAACTCGAACAGTTATGTCGCTTCGGTGGTGAATTTTCTCTAACGCTAGGTCAGGCCATCCGACAACGGCAATCGTTGCGTCACCGGGAAGAGAAGCCGTGACATTGTCTGCCGTCAAATCAGCGTTGAGTTCATCAAGAAAATCTAGGGCTGCTTTCTGAGCGTCAGTAGCAATCAAGACTCTCGTTGTCATTACCCACAACGAGCCAGCAAGGGGGTGGTGGTGCAATATCCGCCTACATGCATTGACTAGTTCTGCTGGCTCACCCCACAGCGAAGCCAATGCATCAGCAGCTTCACGCGCTAGGTCGGTTTGATCAAAGCCTCCCGCCCGGGCTACATATCGAAGTCTTTCAATCGGATGCACCAAAGCAGATTGCCACATGATGGGAGTCAGAATAAATCTCAAGTTGAGTTTGCCTCTATGCGGGTCCTAACGAACTGGCGCGCTAACTTGGCATTCGTGGCTACTGATCCCTCGACACAACTCACAATTGCAACCATTGACGGCGCTGAACAGACGCTTTCACAGTGGCTGACAACATTTAATCTTTTGGCCGTAGTACTCGATCCCTACACCTACGAAAGTGGTTGGATAATTCCAACCGCGGACCGCATCTTCGCTCATTACGAAGAAGCTGATATCAGATGTGCCTTCTTAGTCACAGGGAATAGCGACGGAGCTCGGCAATATTTGGGCAAGTACGCCGACAGTTGGCTGGCATTAACGGACGAAGATAGAGAATTCGTGGGTTCTTTAGGTCTTCAACGCCTTCCTGCTCTTGTTCACATCGGCCAAGACGGCTCACTTGTCGGCTCCGCCGAGGGGTGGGACCCTGCTGAGTGGCGCAGCGTGCTCGATGGTGTTGAGGAGGCCATGGCATGGCGATCCAAGCCACTCTTACCTACGTCTCAAGACCCAGGCGCATTTGAAGGTACCCCAGCTCTGACCTAGAGCTGCATCTTGATTCGATACATTGCGGCGTCTGCCCGCGACAAGAGTTCTTCAACATCGTTGCGGGTTCCGTAGCCGACTGTAAAACCGATGCTGGCTTTCGCTGAGAGAGAGTGACCACCAATGACAAATGGACGTTCCATCGCTATTTCAAGACGCTCGGCAACTAGTTGGACATCGTCACCATTTCGCAATTCAGGACATACAACGACAAACTCGTCACCTCCGTATCGTGCAACGGTGTCAGTCGGTCTGACAGAGTCGGCGAACCGTGCGCCGATCGCACAAAGCAGTCGATCTCCGACTGTGTGACCGTAGACATCATTGACAACCTTGAAGTCATTGAGGTCGCAAAAGACGACGCCGACCGCTCGACCGCTAGTTCGAGATCGCTCCAACGCATCCTCTAGTCGGGACTCTGCTTGGAAACGGTTGCCTAACCCCGTCAGAGGGTCCTTCCTCGCGGCCAAAGCCAATTCCGCTTCTTGGCGACCCCCTACCCCAAGAGTGGCAATAGAACTGCACAACAACAGAGCACACGCGCAGAGCGCGGCAATACCCAGAAGCCATCGGATACCAGTCGATAACTGCTGTGAACCTAGAAGGACCCAGCTACACATCAACAGCATCACCAGAGACGAGGGGACGGCTAAGAAAAAAAGTATCCGACGGGCAGTCATTACAACACCCGAGAGTACGGGTATACGTCCAGTGGAGCGAGAACCCTCAGCGAGCTGTCCATCCCCCATCAACCGGGAGCGGAACCCCTGTGACATAACTGCTAGCTCGACTAGCTAGGAACAGTAAAGCGCCGTCCAGTTCTTCGGGGGTTCCACCTCGACCCATAGAAGCGTTGCGAGCAATCCATGCACTCGAGCGTTCGTCATCGAACATCACCTGAGTTAGTTCAGTTTCAAAGTATCCGGGGCACAGCACGTTCACCCTCACCCCTCTCTTGGCCCATTGGACAGCGAGCTCTCGGGTGAGATTCACAAGTCCTGCCTTACTTGCGACATACGCCGGTTGGAGGTTTGGAGCTGAGGCTACGAGTCCGTGTACCGACGCTACATTGATAATGCTTCCTTCTTGGCGGCTCAACATATCTTGAGCCGCAAGGGCGGAAAGCAAAAAGCAAGAATTTAGATTGACATCAACGACGCTTCGAAACAGGTCAATATTTGCTTCTTCAGCAGGATGTATCGCGTCAGTGATTCCAGCGTTATTGACAAGCACATCAATTTGACCGTAGTGGGAAATACTTTCTGCTATGAGGTGTCTGCATTGATCGTCGTCGCTCACGTCACATTGGATTGCGACCGCGTCAGGTAACTCGGCGACTAGTCGCTCAAGGCGGTCTTGTCGACGCGCCGCGACAACAACCTTCGCTCCAGCAGCTGACAAAACGCGAGCAAATCGATCTCCGAAACCGCTAGATGCTCCGGTAACGACACAAACCTTGTTGTCCAGGCGGTACAGACTTTCAACATCAGGAAGTTCACTCATACATGAAGACACTAGGCAAACATTGCGCTCAGTACACAAGACGCCGCACCGCTAGCTGTCCTAGGGTCATGACATGAAGATTCGTGTGGGCTTTGGCCTAGGAACCCGCAGCTTTACTAATGACCGTTCAACCTTCGACCCGTTCGTCGATTCCCTTGAAACACTTGGCTTTGATTCGTTATGGCTTAGTGAACGTCTTGGAGGTGAGTGCCCCGACCCCCTAGTTGGGTTGGCCTATGCAGCTGGCAGGACTACGAGAATGAAATTTGGTTTCTCGGTCATGGTGTTGCCGGGCCGCAACTTAGCTGTTCTTGCAAAGGAGCTAGCTAGTTTGGACAGACTCTCCAATGGTCGTCTTCTCCCCGCGTTTGGATTGGGCGTAGCGGACGTCCACGAACAATCCGCGTTTGGTGTAGAACGAAAGCAGCGCGCAAGGATGTTCAATGAGGCCCTCCCTCTATTGAAACAAATGTGGGAAGACGGACCGGTAACCCACCACGGAGAGTTCTACGACTATGACGATGTTGAACTGCTCCCTAAACCAACCCAACAGCCAATCGATATCTGGCTCGGAGGGGCCGCCGATGTCGAGTTGCGCAGATGCGGTCGATTTGGTGATGGATGGCTTCCATCTTTTTGTACTCCGGAAATGGCAGCTGAGGGATGGACAGTGGTGAATCAGGCAGCTGACGATCATGAGAGGTTTATGGATCCCGAACACTTTGGAGTACTCGTTCCATACAGTCACGGCGATTTACCAGCTAGCTACAAAACAATCCTCGATCGACGTGCACCTGGCGTTGATCCCGAAGAAATAATCCCTATCGGTCATGACGGTTTACGAGAGCAACTAGAACGATTCATAGAGGTCGGAGCCTCAAAGTTCGTTCCAATACTGGTCGGTGAACCTGACGATTGGTTCGCCGAGCTTGAAGGGGTGGCAGAAGCAGTCCTGCCTATCCAGACCTAACGTCTTTGTTGAATCTTTTCCACTTCGGAGATTCAACAAGATGCCAACATTTTCATCAGCCGCCCATCTCATTCACTCCTAGCGGGGTCAGAAACAATCAGCCTTGCCCGGCTTCGCCAAGATAGCTCGCCCTCAGATCTGGATTAGCGAGCAGAGCTTCGGCGGAGTCATCAAGTACGACCCTGCCAGTCTGCAATACCCAACCACGGTCAGCGATGGAGAGCGCCATGTTGGCATTTTGTTCCACCATGAAAATAGCTACGCCCTCTTCATGAATCTGCTGGATCAACTCAAAGTTTGCTTGCACTAAGGCGGGAGCCAGCCCCATTGACGGTTCGTCCATAAGTAGCACCCGGGGGTTTGACATCAACGCGCGCCCCATTGCAACCATTTGCTGTTCGCCACCAGACAAAGTGCCTGACTTCTGATTGATGCGCTCCTTCACCCGTGGAAACAGCTCAAAGATGCGTTCCAAATCGTTGGCAATCCCGTCGCGATCTGTTCGAAGATAAGCCCCAAGTTCAAGGTTTTCCCGAACCGACAGGCGCTTAAAAAGTCGTCGATTTTCAGGGACCATCGTGGCGCCTCGTTCAACGCGATAACTAGTTGATTGGTGAGTCACCACCTCTCCATCCAGAACCACTTCTCCTGTCGTTGGAGTGACCATACCCAGAAGGGTTTTTAGGGTCGTACTTTTCCCACTCGCGTTACCTCCCAGCAGACAGACAAGCTCTCCTGGATAGATTGCTAAGTCCACATCTTTCAAAATGTGGACCGCTCCATAATGGGTGTTTACATCGCGCAACTCAAGCAAAGGCACAGCTAGGTTATTCATGGCCGTACCTCCTCATCAGTTTGTTCGGACCCTACTGGTCTCCCTAAATAGGCTTCGATTACCTTCGGGTCGTTAGCTACCTGGCTATATGGCCCCTGAGCGATCGTTTCACCATGGTCTAAAACGACAACGCGGTCGGACACGTCACGAACCACGCTCATGTCGTGTTCGATCATCACAATAGTGAAACCCCATTCGCTTCGAAGGCGTCCTATCAATTCGGTCAATTCGGCCGATTCGCGCGGATTCATTCCGGCCACAGGTTCATCTAACAGCAACAACCTCGGACGAGTTGCCATTGCTCGAGCGATCTCGAGGCGTCTTCTATTCGCGTATGACAATACTGAGGCCGGTTGATCAAGCCGGTAACCAACCAGTCGCGAACCGAAGAACGAAAGAACTTCTTCGCCGTATTTTCGAATCGCGTCTTCTTCTGCTTTGAAAGCCTGAGTTTGGAAAAGAGCACCGAACACTCTCTGGTCCGTCCGACAATGCTGCGCCACCATGACATTTTCCAAGATTGTCATGTTCGCAAACAGTCTCACGTTTTGGAACGTTCGAGCTATCCCCCGTTCCGTTACTTGGCTTGGGTCTAAACCAAGCAAAGATTCGCCTTCGAAAACGATGTCGCCGGCCGTTGGGGTGACCATGCCGCTAATCATGTTAAAGAAGGTGGTCTTCCCGGCACCGTTAGGGCCGATGACACTCACAATTTCACCTTCATCGACTTCAAACTGCAGATCTTTTAATGCATGAAGACCGCCGAAGGTCACGCTCAAGTCAGTGATTTGGAGCATGCTCACGAGAGTTCCTCTTGATCGCCGGTATCTATCTCACCTTTGAGCCATGCATCTTGCAGGAATTCGTCTTGATGGAGTTCTCGTGTCCGGCGAACGTTCGGGACTAGGCCTTCAGGGCGTTTAAGCATCATCCATACAAGCAACGCCCCGTAAATCAAAAGTTTGAACTGGCTGAATTCTTGGAGCAGGCCTGGCTGTTTGGGGCCACCCAACACTCCAATTAGCACGAGTGCTCCGACTATTACTCCCGCAATATTTCCCATTCCTCCGACTATCACCACAACCAAAATGATGATGGATACCAACATCAGGAAGCTGGTCGGGAAAATTGATCCGACCTTCGCGGAGAAGATCGCCCCAGAGAAGCTGGCAAGTACAGCACCTACGACGAACGCCATCAATTTGGTGTTCGTTGTGTTGACGCCCATGGCTTCTGCCACGTCTTCGTCTTCTCGAATCGCCATCCACGCGCGTCCGAGTCTCGAGTTCTCAAGACGCCAGGAGACATATATAGCAATGGCACAGAACACTAAGACCAGCAAAAAGACCGACCTTGGGTCAGTACCTTTGACAGTTCCTATCCCAACGTCAACTCCGGGAATGTTGGTAATACCTTGAGCGCCGCCAAACCATCCAGATAGCCAGTCACTTAAGAACAGCAGGCGAATAATTTCACCAAACCCAAGAGTGACGATGGCCAAATAATCGCCTCTCATGCGAATCACCGGGGCGCCGATAAACAACCCGACGATGCCTGTAAGTACGACAACCACTATCAGAGCTATGGGCCACGGTAACTCTGGGGAGAACCCGGGTGAATTCGGAGAGGTAAGAACTGCTGTCGTGTAGCCACCAACGGCGAAGAACGCGACGTACCCGAGGTCTAGGATTCCTGCCAAGCCCACAACTACGTTGAGACCTAAAGCCAACAGGACAAACAGCCCAACATTAGCTAGTAGCTCATTGGCGATCTTCCCGAGGAAGAAAGGCAGAACTAGAAGCAATGCTGCGCTCACCGCGAGCAGCATTAGGTTGACTCGCTTGCGTTCCTCGGCTGGCAGGTCCACAACCTGCTTCTTGACATCCCTAATTCTTGTACCGACAAGCAAAGGAATTAGCAAGGCCAAAGCTGCCACAAGCAGCGCTCCGCCGACTTCTAGCCCGCCGCGTTTGTAGTACACGAAGTCAGTGAGGACTTCTAGCCTGAAGCCCTCCAGTAAATCGGTCAGAAACGTCTCCAGAACCGACACTGCGAACACCGATAACACCACAGTACGAATTCGGGAGCAGAGTTTTTTTGGTAACACATGCATCGCTCCGCCAAAAACGCCCAATATCAATCCGAGCAGAACCCAGAGCAACCCTCCAACAGCAAGGGACCGGTTAAAGGACAAAAGGTTGAGGAGTTGAGGACTCCAGTTGACCAGAGGGTCACGCAGATTGAAATTCTGAATCAGAACCATCAACAAGACCAGGCCACCAGCGCTACCTAGTCCAACAATTCCTCCGGCTAGTAAGTCTTTCGAATCTCTTGTTCTTGCCGTCATGCCTTCGAGCACCACTTCGCTACCGGCAATCGTCGCCAATACAAAGGGAACCCAAAGCAAAGAGAGAAAGCCCATACTTAGAACAGGCTGGATGATGCTTCTTCCGTCAAGACCAACGGGCATTCCGGCTAAAGCAATAAACGCTGTGGAAAGTGCTCCGATCAGAGCGAAACGGATTTGTTTGCGCCAGGCAACACCCGGCGTTTCAACCATCGAGAGGTTTTCGGAGGTAGCGGTCATGCTCGATCGTCCTCAGACAGTCGCTCACCAAAAAGGCCGCTGGGTCGAACAAGAAGTACGAAGATCAAAACGGCAAATGCGACTGCGTCACGTAGTTGCGAAACGCCGTCAACACCGAGCGGTTCGAGCAGCACCAGGGGCGCCGTTGCCTCTGCAGCTCCTAAAGAAAGACCGCCTGCCATGGCCCCGCCGAGGTTGCCTATGCCACCAACTACAGCAGCACTAAAGGCTTTGATACCTGGCAAGAAACCAGTCGTGTGGATGACACTCCGAAATAGGATGCCCC
>Ga0208522_1002849_pt1 | contig 10213 bp, 6 predicted proteins | sample ETNtaG_25_FD_185763 | JGI IMG/M metagenome (GOLD analysis project Ga0208522, IMG submission 185763) | Marine microbial and viral communities from oxygen minimum zone, Eastern Pacific Ocean - ETNP201302SV86 (SPAdes) (version 2) | ecosystem: Environmental > Aquatic > Marine > Oceanic ... | reverse complement strand
TATCGATGAGGTCTGGGGATTTGGATAATCATAAAAACAACATAGAGATTGAATTAAATGGCTTTTCAGGCTATGAATTAAAGCATTCCAAAGAGATAGATGAGGAAATTACTCGCATCGGTCCAGGTACTCAAGCCGGAGAGTACTTACGAAGATACTGGCACCCAATTTTTATATCATCTGAACTTGATGACCTGCCTGTAGCAATCAAAATTTTAGGTGAAGATTTAGTTTTATTTCGTGATAAAAGTAAACAACTAGGCTTAGTTCACAAACACTGTCCACATCGCCAAGCTTCTCTTGAGTTTGGAATTTGTCAAACTACTGGAATTAGTTGCTGCTATCACGGTTGGCATTTTGATGTGGATGGCAAAATTTTAGAAGTCCCTGGTCAGTCAGAACATACCCAAGAAATTATCAAGGAAAAAGTTCAGCTGGGTGCATATCCAACATATGAATTTAAAGGACTTATATTTGCTTATCTAGGACCTAAGGAAAAAAAACCAGAGTTCCCAATGTACGATAGTCTCAATTTCGATGATATGGAAATGGTTCCTTACAAAGCACCATTTGATTGCAACTGGCTTCAGGTACTCGATGCAATAGTTGATCCAATTCACACCTCATTTCTTCACTCAAACATGAGTCGACAACAATTCTCTGAGGGCTTTGGTGAAGTTGGACAAATCGAATTTGTTGAACGCGATAGTTGGATTCTTGGATGCAATACCAGAAGGGTAGGAGACAATGTTTGGTTTAGAATTAATGAAGTTGTTTTGCCGAACTTTACCCAAGCCGGAGCTGCATTTCAGGCTGATGGAACCAAACAAATACTCTATGGCCGGAGTTCATTCACAAGATGGGTAGTTCCAATTGATGATGAAACAACAATCTGCTATGCCTGGGCTAATTTTGGCGATCGAGGCGATCCACTTGAATACAATACTCCCGAAGGACCTGAACTTATAGAGCAGGGGGAGGTATTTGATAGGCCTTATGAAGAGCGACAAAGATTTCCAGCAGATAGAGAGGCATGCGAAGGAATGGGCCCAATCAATATCCATAAAAACGAAAATCTATTGGCAAGTGACCAAGGCGTAGCAATGATGCGTCAAAGAATAAGGGAGCAAATCAGAGGCTTAGCTGATGGAAAAGAGCCAATAAAAGTTACCGATTTTAAAGCAACCCCAATACCAACTTATGGAGGCGACTCAGTAATCAATATTCCGAAAAATGATAAAGATGAAGATAGTTTCTTTAGTAAACTTGCTCAGGAATTCATTAAAATTCAGTTTGAGGTTGACGCTAAACCTGAAAAAGAAAGAATTGAAATTGTTTCTAATAAACTAAAAGAAATTCAGTCAAGAGAGAATTCATAAACCAAAATGCTATGGTGAATCATAAAAAAATTAGAGTGCACTTTAAGAGCAATCATGCTAATCCAGATTCTTTCCCTCCAACAATTGAAGGGGAAAATGTATTTGCAATCACTAAAGAAAGATATGAAAAAGCAGTTGAAAGCTATCCTGATTTAAAAGATAAGATTGAACCTGTTTTTGATTGGGACCTTGATAACTTCTATGAATCTATGAAAACAGCTGAGGTTCTTGTTTGTTGGGACTTTCCAACAGAAAATCTCTCTGAAATAGCACCTCATTTAAAATGGATTCATATTATTGGCGCTGGCGTTGAGCATTTATGTCCGATGGATTGGGCACCTGACAACGTCTCTGTTGTTAATAATCGAGGAGTTCATTCAGCTAAAGCTGGAGAATTTGGCCTGATGAGTGTTTTAATGCTTCATACCCACATTCCTGAAATAGTTGGAAATCAAAAAAATAATTACTGGGAGTCTCTTTACTCTTCTCCAATCATGGGTAAAACTTTACTTGTTATTGGGGTTGGAAATATTGGTTATGCGGTTGCCCAAAAATGCAAACTACTTGGTATGAACATTATCGGTGTTAGTCGTCACGGGAAAAGCCTAGATGATGTTGATCAAATGGTTAATCAAGATAAACTTGATGAAGTTCTGCCCAAAGCTGACTATATATTTATGTCAACACCCAATACAAAGGAGACTTTTAACCTCTTAGATAAAAGACGTCAATCATTAATGAAGCCTGGTGTTGGAATCATTAATGTCGGAAGAGCTGCCACAATGGACTATGATGCTCTCGTTGAAAACCTAAACTCAGGACATATCAAGGCGGCAATTATTGATGTTTTTGATCCTGAGCCACTTCCATCAAACTCTATCCTATGGAGCACACCTAATCTGATGGTTATGCCTCATATTTCTGCAGATGATGGAGATACTTATATTCCTCTTACACTCGAGTTGGTGCTGATGAATCTGCAAAGATATATTGCGAATGATGGACTTAACAATCTAGTTGACCCTAAATTAGGATACTGAATTCTTATAATCCTCTGCTGCTGTTTTAGAAGCAGCCTTAAGGCTCTCATATGGATTTTCAAGAGCCTTTTTAATCGAAAGCTCATCATTGACAATGCTATACGTATTATTAACACCGAATTTTTTTATAAAAGTTTTTGGGTCATCAACTAAACCAGCAATAACAATAATTCTACAGTTATATTGCTTCACATAATTTATGATACCTATTGGCGCCTTACCCCTTTCACTTTGACTATCAATCCGACCTTCGCCTGTCACAACTAGTTCAGCATCTAACAAATATTGTTTAAAGTTTAAAGTTTCAAGAACAATATTAATCCCTCTTTTAAATGCCGCATTAATGAATACAGAAAAGGCGTAGCCCAAACCACCTGCAGCGCCAGCTCCTGGTTGATCTGTAAAATTATGATTAAACTTCCTTGAAATGATTTCAGAGTAATGATTCATAATGGTTTCTAGCTGGACAATCATTTTTTTACTAGCTCCTTTTTGGGCTGCAAAAATCGCAGAAGCCCCTTGATTTCCGAGTAATGGATTATCTACATCACAAGCAATTTCAATTGAGACATTCTTTATTCGAGAATCCATTTGACTGAGATTGATATCTGATAATAAACTTAAGTTTTCGAAATCACCATTTAACACATTACCCATAGAATCCATAAACTGAACTCCTAAAGCTCTTAAAAATCCGTATCCTCCATCATTAGTTGCGCTACCGCCAAGTCCAATGATGATGCGATGTGCGCCTTTATCAAGTGCGGCTATTAAAAGCTGACCCACTCCAAAACTTGAAGCAATCATTGGATTTCTTTTCTCTGGAGTTACTAGGTGCAAGCCACAGGCTTCAGCAATCTCTATCACTGCTGTTTTTGAACTACCAAGCATGCCCCACTTAGCATTTACAACCCCTCTCATAGGTCCTTCGACCTCTGTATAGACATAGCTACCGTTTGTTGCTGATACCATTGCATCTACTGTACCTTCACCACCATCAGCGATTGGTATCTTGATGATTTCTGCTTCAGGAAGAACCTCTTTAAAACCTGCCTCAATTGCACTTGCCGCTTCAATTGCTGAGAGCGTTTCCTTGAAAGAATCAGGTGCAATTACTATTTTCATTTAATTAAAGTCGCCTTATATATCAAAATTTTGTCAACTGAGAGCAGAAAACACAAATTTTAATTATATTTTTTACCCCAGCGCTCTAGTGATATTGTAGCAATAAAAATAATAGACATTCCTATCCATTGATTTATTCCAAGTGCATCCTGCAAAAGCATCACCCCTAGAAGAATGGTGAATACTGGTTCTAGGTACATTACATTAGATGTTCTTACTGGACCGACAATAGAGATTGATTTAAAGAAAAAATAAAACCCCCCACTCATACCCATTGCTGAAAGAATACTCCACATGAGCATCTCTGAAGATACAGAAGAGATTGGATCTGAAGTAACAACAAAATAAATACACACAAATATCAGTGCAGGCAAGATAGTAATGTATTTAACGAGACCCCAGCCCGATTCAACGCTTTCATGCCTTGATAGAATATTTACAGTAACTTGAGCACATGAGGCAACCAAACCCCAAAACACTCCCCACATATTCCAATCACTTGAGTCGCCCTGAACCAAAACCCAAATACCAAATAGCGAAACTAGTAGCGCCGCAACAGATAAAAGATCAATGGATCGACTTTTGATTAACGAATTTACAAAAAAGGTGATGATAGGAAACGTATAAATCACCACTACAGCAAGGCTCAGCGGAATCAACTTGATTGAATACATGTAAGAAGAAATAAAGAGGGCCTGGAACAGACTTATTAAGATGAGTCTAGTATGGGCTGATCTAGTTTTAGCTTTCTTGGGAGACTTATTTAAAACACTTGCAAATATAAAGGTGCTGACATAGCGTACCGAGAGAAGAAGGAATACAGTTCCTCCGACTCCATAAAAGTACGGGACTACTGTAGCAGCAAGAGAGAAAAAGAATGCTGCCAGTATTGCCGTGATAACACTTGCCGATAGATTATTAGACACAGTCAGTTAAGAATCACAAATGATAAGAGCCTGCATTTTAAGTCTCTTGAAGAGAGAACGTCAAGAAATAATTTAATTTAGGCCTGAATCTTTTTCATTATTGATTCAGGATCGTTGGTGGTAATTGAACTTGCTCCCCACTCGATTAACTGTAATGCGACATCAGCATCATCTATCGTCCATGAGTGGTACTCCAAGCCTGAGTCAATCACCTTTTCCACAAATAACTTTGAAGATTCATTGTCGGTCGAGATTCCATTCGCTTTTATTTTTAAAGCTTCTTTAATTACATCATCAATATCTCGAGCATCTTCACAAGAATAGAGAAAAAATGCTTTGTAAACTGGATTTAAATTCTTTACCGTTTTTATGACATCAGAATTGAATGAAATAATTACTATCTGATCAGCATTCATTTTGGATTTGGATAGCTGACTCAATAGCGGAGAGACAATTTCAGTGCCACACTTGATTTCAATGAAAATTTTCTTTCCTTTTGGAACAGTCTTGATAACTTCAGTTAGTGTTGGAATTTTTATATTGAGGCTAGTATCACCTTCGTAGTAGAGCTCTAACTTTTTTAAATCTTGAAGAGTAGATTTATGAATGATTGCCGTAGTCTTACAAACTCTCTCAGTATCCTCATCATGAATACATACAATTTCGCCATCTTTAGTCAGATGGAAATCGCCTTCGATTCCATCAACACCCAGCTCCCAGGATGCCTCGAAAGCTGGAAGCGAGTTTTCAGGTAAAGTAAATGAGACTCCACGATGCGCAATAATCATAAAGCCATTCTACAGAAAATCTAGTGCAAGCTTAGTTCACTTAAAACAGTGAAACAGACAGATTCATCCAATAGCTAGGCATCAAACCGATTATTAAAATGAGTGCACCATTGATAGATAAAACGACTTTCAGATCTATTGGCGCTGAAAGAACTATTTCTTTATCTGCATCATCAAAGTACATCGTTTTAATAATTTGCAAATAGTAATAAGCACTGATGACTGCAAAAATAACCGCGATGACAGCGAGAATGACATACCCCTCGGAAACCACTTGCTGGAGAATAAATAGTTTTGAATAAAAACCAATAAATGGAGGGACCCCTGCCATAGATAGCATCACTGCAAGCATGATTAAAGCAAACCAGGGTGAATGTTTACTCAAACCTCTAAAGTCAGAAATTTTATCCGCTTCAAAGCCACTTCGATTTAATACGATGATCGATCCAAAGGCAGCCAAACTCATTAAGATATAAGCAAATACATAAAAAATAGCTGATCCATAACCCTCTAAAACGCCAGTGACAAAGCCAAGAAGCACAAATCCAATATGCGATATTGTTGAGTATGCAAGCATTCTCTTAATATTGACTTGAGTCAATGCAACAAGTGAACCAACAGCGATTGAGAGAATGGCGAGAATCATAAATAGGTCCGCCCAGTAGTGCTGGAAATCACTCAAGCCATCAATCAAGAGACGCACTAATAGTGCAACAGCTGCTATCTTTGGAACTGTTGATAAAAACATAGTGACTGAGGTTGGTGAGCCTTGATAAACATCTGGAACCCACATATGGAAAGGCACCGCACCAAGTTTGAATGCAACTCCAATGACTAAGAACACAAGTCCAAAATTTAGGATCAGGGTTTCTTGAGGCTCTAGTGTAGCAAGACTTGCAAAACTTGCTATCTGAGCAATATCAAGGTTTCCAGTTATTCCATAGATCATTGACATTCCATACAATAAGAGACCAGATGCAATTGCTCCAAGAACAAAATATTTAAGTGCTGCTTCTATTGCAAAAGCTCTATCTCTTGCTGTTGCTATAAGAGCATATAGGGAAAGAGACATAATCTCTAGGCCAAGATATAAAGTTAGAAGGCTATGACCAGACACCATTACAAGCATCCCTAAGATTGACATAAGAGCAAGAATAAAATACTCATTTCTTAAAAGGCCATGAACACTCAGATAGTGTCTTGAATAGACCAGTGCAATAATTGAAAAACCGGCTATAAAGACTTTAAAAGTCGATCCCAATGTATCGAGCACGAACGTTCCAGAGAATATGGTTACGTTCTCTCCAATTAAGTTAAATGCCAACAAACCAGTTATTAGGAGTGCTAGTTGCGATAGATGGTAAGTAAACTTTTTTAGCTCTTCCTTTACATACAAATCGAACAAAAGAATACAAGAGATTGCTGCCAACAAAAATAGCTCTGGCATTACAAATATTAGTTCTGAAATATTAAAGTTAAAATTCATCATAACATGCCCGGTATTTTAGTTGTAAGTGCCTGCTCCAAGAGGTTAGCTATACTAACGTGCATGACTTCAATGACTGGCTGGGGATAAACTCCCATCCACAAAACTGCAACTGCAAGTACTGCGAGAATACCAAACTCTCTCGAATTAATATCATTCAGTTTGTTAACCTCCGGATTTATGACTGGCCCCCAAAAGACACGTTTAACCATCCACAGCGTATAAGCTGCTCCAACTATCAAAGTCATAGCTGCTAAAAATGCATACCAAAAGTTTGCTTGCAAAGCTCCAAGAATGACCATAAACTCACCAACAAAGCCCGAAGTTCCTGGAAGTCCTGCATTTGCCATAGCAAATAGAACCGCAAATCCTGTAAATTTAGGCATTGAATTGACTACACCACCGTATGTCGAAATTTCTCTTGAGTGGAGTCGATCATAAAGCACGCCGACCACTAGGAACATGGCTGCAGATATAAAGCCATGTGAAACCATTTGAATCATTGCTCCTTCTAGTCCAAGGTATGCACTCTCTATACTTGCCCCTGCAATCGATAATAGTTCTCCACTTGAATCCATCTTCATAATTGAAAATAGTGCAAATACACCCAAAGTAACAAATCCCATATGCGAGATTGAAGAGTAGGCAATCAATTTCTTCATGTCTTTTTGAACTAGAGCAACAAAACCAATATAGACAATCGCAATCAATGAGAGCACGATCACTACAAAAGCAAAATATGATGATGCATCAGGGGTAATAGGAAGAGAGAATCTAAAGAATCCATAACCACCCATCTTCAACATAATAGCTGCCAGTATCACAGAGCCTCCTGTAGGCGCTTGAACATGCGCATCTGGAAGCCATGTATGGACTGGGAACATTGGAACTTTAACAGCAAATGCAAGAAAAAAGGCCCAGAAAATCCAGCTTTGCTGGGCTAGTGTCAATGGCAGACTGTGCATATCAGAAATCGCAAATGAGCCGCCAAGATTGTACATATAGATCAATGAAACCAGCATAAATACTGACCCCAGAAATGTATATAAAAAGAACTTAATCGCAGCATAGACTCTGTTTTGACCACCCCAGACGCCAATGATTAATAGCATTGGAATAAGTGATGCTTCCCAAAAAACATAATAAAGCATGGAGTCCATGGCTGAGAATACACCAATAATAATTCCTTCCATTATTAAAAATGCGGCCATATAATCAGCCACTCTATTTTGTATAACCTCCCAGCCGGCAATGATTACTAATATGGTCGAAAAAGTGGTTAGGATAATCAAAGGCATTGAAATTCCATCGACACCAAGATGATAAAAAATATTGAACTGAGATATCCAACTCGTTTTCTCAACGAACTGCATTGCTGAGGTTGAGGTATCAAAATCTAAAAATAGATTGATAGACAGAATGAAAACTAATATTGATATACCAACACTAATCCATTTCGCAATTAGACTTCTCTCGTTTCCAATCAAAAGAACTGAGCTACCTCCTATGATAGGCAGCCAAATCAAAATACTTAGTAATGAATCCATACCTCTACCTAACTAAAAAATGAATAATCTGAAGCAATTAATACCCAGGCTAATATAAGCATCAGACTTACAATCATAAAGAATGCATAATGGTAAACATAGCCAGTTTGAACTGGCTTAATTACTAAACCTAAATAGCGCGCAAATTTTGCACTACCATTTACAATAAGCTTGTCAATAAGTGCCATATCTGAAATCTTCCAAAGAAGGTTTCCAAGCTTTACAGAGCCTTTGACAAAGACAATATCGTTTAATCTATCAAAACCATAAAGTGAGTTGAGCACATAATTGGTTCTTTTGAACCTTGATTGAATCTGATCCGCCCAATCCGTTCGATAAAGACAAAATACCCATGCCGAAACTGCTCCGCCAACCATCATCCAGAAAGGTGGGGTGACAACTGAATGCGTAAGGAGTGCAAAAGCAGAATAAAAATGATCCTTGAGTTCTGCAAGAGCATGATGTGAAGAGTCAATAGTAATGGCATTATCAAGCCAGCCACCAAACAGCATTGGCTCTATAGTGAAGTACCCAATGATCACTGAAGGAATAGCTAGAAGGACAAGTGGAACCGTAATCGATAGGCCTGTCTCATGAAGCTGCTCTTCAGTATGACTATCCAATCTAGATTCGCCATGAAAGACCAAAAACAGAAGTCGCAAACTATAAAAAGCTGTGATAAAAACGCCAATCAAAACAGCAAAGTAAGCCCATCCAGCAAATGGCAAATCAGAATAATGAACTGCCTCAATAATCATATCTTTTGAATAAAAGCCAGCAAAACCAGGAAAGCCAATTAAAGCCAATGTCCCTAGAAGTGAAGTGATATAAGTGATAGGCATTTTCTTTCTAAGTCCACCCATTTTTCGAATATCTTGCTCATGATGAAGGGCGACAATCACTGATCCAGCAGCTAAAAAAAGCAAGGCCTTGAAAAATGCATGTGTCATGAGATGAAATATTGCAACAGAGTAAGCACTCACTCCAAGTGCAACTGTCATATAGCCGAGCTGTGAAAGAGTTGAGTATGCTACCACTCTTTTAATATCATTTTGAACGATACCTAAAAGCCCCATGAATAATGCTGTAACAGCACCAATAACCATTACAACAGTTAGTGCAACATCACTTAACTCAAACAATGGTGACATCCGTGACACCATAAATATGCCTGCTGTAACCATTGTTGCAGCGTGAATTAGAGCTGATATTGGAGTTGGGCCTTCCATGGATCCTGGAAGCCAGACATGTAAAGGCACTTGAGCTGACTTACCCATTGCCCCAACAAACAAGAGAAGACAAACAATGGTTGTGGCGGAAAAACCACCAAACAATGTTTGTCCAATAATTAGATCTGTTTGACTAAACGTTTCTGCATAGTCAAGCGTACCAAAAAACATCAAAACAAATGCAATACCTAAAAGGAATCCAAAATCTCCCACCCGGTTTACTAGGAAAGCTTTTAAATTTGCTTCAATGGCTGACTCTTTGTGATGCCAAAAACCAATCAATAAATAAGACACTAGTCCAACAGCTTCCCACCCAAAAAACAACTGCATAAAGTTATTTGAGATTACAAGAGTAAACATGGCAAATGTAAATAAAGAAATATAACTAAAAAACTTAGTATATCCCTTGTCTTCATGCATATAGCCTATGGTGTAGATATGCACCATTAGAGAGACAAATGAGACAACAACAAGCATAACTGACGTTAGGTTATCTACCAAGAACCCTACACTAATATTGAGTCCGCCAATTTGCATCCATGTGTAGATATTTTGGTTAAAGATATCTCCATTATTCAATACATGGTAATTAAAGACATAGAGTGACAAGATGGTAGAAATAGCAACGCCTAAAATTGTTATGGAATGTGAAAGCTTTCTGCCTAGTCTATTCCCTGCAAGTCCAACGACTAT
>Ga0208522_1002846_pt1 | contig 10225 bp, 10 predicted proteins | sample ETNtaG_25_FD_185763 | JGI IMG/M metagenome (GOLD analysis project Ga0208522, IMG submission 185763) | Marine microbial and viral communities from oxygen minimum zone, Eastern Pacific Ocean - ETNP201302SV86 (SPAdes) (version 2) | ecosystem: Environmental > Aquatic > Marine > Oceanic ... | reverse complement strand
GATATTTTGCTACCCAAATGTCAATTTCTTTTTTCGCCTGATCCGAAATCATCTATCAATCTCTCCAAAAACAATATCTTGTGAACCAATAATTGTTACTACATCGGAGAGCATATGACCTTTTGCCATCTCATCCATGGAGGCTAAATGAGAAAAACCCGGGGCTCTCATTTTGATTCGATAGGGCTTGTTGGCGCCATCAGAAACTAAATACACTCCAAACTCTCCTTTTGGATGTTCGACGGCAGAATAAACTTCGCCTTCTGGAAGACAGTAGCCCTCCGTAAATAATTTAAAGTGGTGTATAAGTGACTCCATATCATCTTTCATATCGCTGCGTTTTGGTGGAGAGACTTTATGGTTGTCAGAAATTACAGGTCCATGATTGGACTTTAGCCAATTAACGCACTGCTTGATAATAGAACAAGACTGTCTCATCTCCTCCATACGAACCAAATAACGGTCATAGCAATCTCCTGTTACACCAACCGGAATATCGAACTCTAGTTGATCATAAACTGAATAGGGTTGATCCTTACGCAAATCCCATTCAATTCCAGAACCACGAAGCATAGGCCCAGTAAAACCTAATTGCTTAGCTCGCTCTGGCTTAACGATGCCTATATTTACAAGTCTCTGTTTCCAAATTCTGTTATCAGTCAATAGACCTGAATATTGGTCTATGCTTTCAGGAAAGTTATCTGCAAAATCGGAGATAAAGTTCAATAACGAGCCTTGACGGTTCTTGTTCATCTCTTTGAGATCTTCAGCGCTGCGTTTTTTTGATTTTAGATATTGGGGCATTTTTTCTGGTAGGTCACGATAGACCCCGCCTGGACGATAGTATGTTGCATGCATCCTCGAACCACTAACTGCCTCATAGCAGTCAATTAACTTTTCTCGCTCTCTAAAAGCGTAAAGAAAAACGCTCATAGCTCCGACATCAAGGGCGTGGGTGCCTAGCCACATCAGATGATTAAGGATACGGGTAATCTCATCAAACATGACTCGAATATATTTTGCGCGCTCAGGTACGTCTATCTCAAGCATTTTTTCAATTGCCATCACGTAGGCATGTTCGTTACACATCATCGAAACATAGTCAAGCCTGTCCATATACCCGATAGACTGGTTGTAAGGCTTCGATTCAGCCAACTTTTCAGTACCTCGATGGAGTAGGCCAATATGAGGATCGGCACGCTCTACTACTTCACCATTCATTTCAAGAATTAACCTTAGTACGCCATGCGCTGCAGGGTGCTGAGGTCCGAAATTAAGTGTATAGTTGCGCATCTCAGACATGGCTATTTCCTTATCACCCTTGGAACATTGACATTTGGTTCAATGCTAACTGGCTCATAAACCACTCTCTTTAGCTCTTCGTCGTAACGCATTTGTACTTCACCAATTAAAGGAAAGTCCTTCCTTAAAGGATGCCCAACAAAACCATAGTCTGTCAAAATCCTTCGCAAATCACTGTGGTTTTCAAACAAAATACCGAACAGATCAAATGCCTCTCTTTCGAACCAATCAGCACAATTCCAGATACCAGTAACAGACTGAATCATTAATGAACTATCTGGAAGAAGCGCCTTTAACCTAAGGCGCTTGTTGTCTGAAACAGACAGCAGATGATATACAACAGCGAATCGGTTGCCTTGCTCTTTAGTCGATTTTTGTAATTCTCGGCCACGCCCATAACCAGATGAACTTGCATCTTCATCCCATTCTGATTCTCCAAATGTAAGATAGTCAATTCCGCACAGGTCAATCAAAATATCAAAGTTAAATTCGTCCCTAAGCCTTGTGCAGACTTCAATTACTTGAGGGCTGTCAATTGTTATGGTTAACTCATTGAAGGATTGAGTAACGTTTTTTCTGCCAAAAGACTTGATTAATTGTTGTTTCAATTTTTTCATTGATTCAGGTGCGAGCTATGGTGTTTGTACGACGTATTTTCTCTTGTAACTGCATTATGCCGTAGAGCAAAGCCTCCGCCGTCGGTGGGCATCCTGGAACATAAACATCAACTGGGACAATCCTGTCGCAACCTCGAACAACTGCATACGAGTAGTGATAGTAACCACCTCCATTCGCACAAGAACCCATAGAAAGAACATACCTTGGCTCGGGCATTTGATCGTAAACTTTACGGAGTGCTGGAGCCATCTTGTTAGTCAACGTTCCTGCAACAATCATCAGGTCTGACTGCCTAGGGGTTGGACGAAACACGATACCGAAACGGTCAAGGTCATATCTCGACGAACCAGCCTCCATCATTTCCACAGCGCAACAGGCCAAACCGAAGGTAACAGGCCACAATGAGCCTGTTCTCGCCCAATTTATCACCTTGTCCAATGAAGTGGTAACAAAACCTTCTTTCATTAACCCTTCAATCGCCATATAAATTCCCCTCTACTCCCACTCCAGAGCGCCCTTTTTCCACTCAAAAATAAAGCCAATAACCAGTAACAAAAGGAAAATTGACATAGCTATAAAGCCAAACCAACCGAGTTTTGATTGTATCACCGCCCAAGGGATAAAAAATGCGACCTCAAGGTCAAACAGGATAAACAGAATTGCAACCAAATAATAACGTACATTAAAGTGCATTCTTGAATCTTCAAATGCAGGGAATCCGCACTCGAATTGCGAGTTTTTCTCATCATCGGGTTTGCTTGGCCCAAGCAGGTATCCTACCAAAGTTAGGCCGACTCCAAAAGCAATTCCTAGAAAAATAAAAACGACGACGGGAAGATAATTTTCAAGCACCTTTTCTGACCAAATTTGACAACCGATTAATTATAACAACTTAAACACAAAACTACTAGAAAAAAGTTCTCAAACTTAATCAAATAAAACACTTAATTTGTCAACATTCTTCCAACTTAACTGTGACTCGATATTATATTTAAGTGTGGTTAATAAATATTTGATTTAGGTCAAAACAAAAAAATATCATACTCTGGAAAATCAACTTTCCAACTGGGTACCACCGACAGTTATCATATCAACCTTTAGACTTGGCTGGCCTACACCAACCGGAACGCTTTGTCCCTCTTTTCCACAAGTACCAATACCAGGATCCAAGTTAAGGTCATCGCCAACCATTGAGATTTGATGGAGAACTTCATCTCCCGTACCGATAAGGGTAGCACCTTTAATTGGTGTGGTTACCTTTCCATCTTTGATTAGATAGGCTTCATTAGCAGAAAAAACAAACTTCCCTGAAGTTATATCAACTTGACCACCATCGAAGTTTTTGGCGTAGACTCCATCTTCAACAGAACAAACCATATCATCAAATCTATCTTTACCATTTAGCATGTATGTATTAGTCATCCTTGGCATTGGTATGTGGGCATAAGACTCTCGCCTAGCATTTCCCGTACTGGGCATACCCATCAGTCTTCCGTTTAACTTATCAAGCATATATCGCTTTAATATTCCTTTCTCTATTAGCACGGTTTCTTGAGTCGGAGTTCCTTCGTCATCAATGGTTAGACTACCACGCCGATTTTCTATCGTGCCATTATCAACAATAGTGCACTTTTCGTTTGCAACTTTTTCACCAATCCTGTTACTGAAAACCGAACTTCCCTTCCTATTGAAATCACCCTCAAGTCCGTGACCTATTGCCTCATGGAGCAAAACACCAGGCCAACCAGAGCCCAAAATTACAGGCATCATCCCTGCCGGCGCATCTTTTGAATTTAACGCTACATGGGCAAGCCTTACAGCCTCCCTTGTATAGATTTCAGCAAAATTATTGTCAACAAAATACCCATAGTCATAACGTCCACCGCCTCCACTTGAACCTTGCTCAACTCTACCTTCGTGTTCAACAATCACGCTAACGGTAAGTCTTACCATTGGTCGACAATCCATCTGATAAACGCCGTCGCTTGATGCAATCAATACCTCAGTATAAGCGCCAGCCAGTGAAGCACTTACCTGAGTCACCTTGGGATTCTCTCTGGCTATCGAGTTGATTTGTCGAAGTAGATCAACTTTTTCCTTGGAAGCTAAACTATCAAGTGGACTTTTGGAGAGATATTTAGGAGTATATTTTGCTTGTTTTATTGGACTAATTTTTTTATTTTTTTGACTATCGCTAATCCCTTTAGCAAAATCAATTGCACTCTGAATTGCTTTTATATTAAGGTCATCTGAATAAGAAAAACCGGTTTTGTCATCCTTGACACATCGAGTCCCGATGCCGTGGCTGATATTATAGGAGCCATCTTTAACAATCCCATCGTCAAGCAACCATGACTCAGAAACAGAGTGCTGAAAATATAGATCGCAATATTCACCTCCAGTTTCTGACAAAGAAGATATTAGGTCAAATACCTTATTTTTTGTGATCTTATGGTCTTGCAATAACTGCTTTATCATAAAACTGTAACCCCTGGTAGCCTTACAATATTTGGCTCCAACCACGGACCTGTAATCTCATAGGTAAGTTCAATTACTTCATCAAAAAACGACCCGATAATTTCACCGCCAAAAAGCAATTTATCTGCAGCCCAAACACCTAAACCTGCAAGACCTCCACCAGCTAGGTAGGTGGCCAATGGAATGGCGTCTGAAATGGATGGCGTTACGATAGCCTGTAAATTGTAAGTACGATCTATCAGGTCTGCATATCCACTCATACTAACTCCGCTCTCCTCACTCTCAAGATCAAAATTGCTAATACTAGCCTTGCCATTTTCAATAATCAAGTCGACACCAATTCGGTCATATACAAAGCCCTGCTTCCTTAATTCAGACCTAGGTTTTCTCAATCTATCGGCGATAGTTGCTAGGTTGATATATGAAAGCAGTTTAAAGAATGTAGGATCTTCATTAGTAACAATCCCTTCCTCTATCTCAGTAGATAAGAATCCACTGATTTTTGGAATCGTAACTTCCCATGGCTCACACTCGCAATAGAGTCTCAAATCGGTCGAAAAAGCGCCCCCACTGACAGACTTTTCGATGCCAAGTTTTATCAAGAAATCTGATAAGTTTGAGTGAGAAGCTTTTGCCCTTAAAACCGTCCTGCCTTCTAGCCAGTTTCCGTTGAAAACCAAGTCTTTGTTGCTTATTCCTATATCTTTAAGAGTTAGATTTTTTATCTCCATTATATCGCCTTTGTTTATAAGATCTGCCTCCAAATCAGGAACAAACTTGCCATTTATCTCTGCCCCCTTTGAACTTAAATGAAAACTCGGAAAATCTTGCGGAGAGATCCCCCATGAGCCTAAATTGCCATCAATAGTTTTAACTACAAGATTTTCCAATTCAATAACTGGTATATCATCTTTTTCTATCAATAAATTAACACCTGCCTGTAGATTATCTGATTCAATTTGGGCACGCCATTTGGTGCTATTTTGCCTACTAATATAGGCATTAATCGAAGTATCTACAAGGCTCATAGAAACTCTGAATGGTGAGTCTTTTTTGCCAATCCATTCATCAGGATTTAGCGATAATTCGAGCTCTTTGTTAGCTATTTGACCACGACCTTTAGTCTTGAGTATCTTGTCATGATATGAAATCATTGAATTATATTTTTCTACATAAGTATTTAACTCAGGAATACTTAAGACGTTATCTTTGACATAGGCATCAAAGTCAACCTCCACACCTTCGTTACCTTTCCTTTCAAAAGGAGCCGAAATATCGACATTGGCTCTCAGGGCGCCACTTAGTTCAAACCTGCTAATGAAATTCTTTAATTTATCTGATATTGGCGATTTCTCCAAAAAATTAGTTATTTCCTCGCTAGTTGAAGTGATATGTGCGCTTCCCTTAATTTTTGCATTAGGCTTGTCGAAATTTTCTGCAGATAAATTAATGTAATCTACATTGAGCGCATCAATTTTGGCATTTTCTCCGACAAGTTGAACGTAATCATTGGTTAGGGTAATTTTTGCATCGAGTTCTGTAATAGTTTCCCATGCAGGGTCAACAGAAAACTTGGCGTTTTCTAGGTTAGCTGAAAACTTTGTAATAGGCTCTTCACTTTGACTCCCTATAGTAAACCTGGTAGCAAGCATGATATCACTTAATGTACCTTCAACTAATGCACTGTCTAGCCAACTAGCGCTTTTTGTTTTAGCTAGAGTTTTTGGAATATTTTGATGAATTTTTGCAACATCTATACTGTCAATATAACTTTGAAATTCAAGATAAACCTTGTCTTGCTGGGAAAATATTCTGAGTTGGGCAGATAGAGTAAAATCATCATTTTTTATAGTAAACGGAATGATTGCCAACCTATCAGCCTTTGCTCTGGCTACATCGATACTTGTTTTTATGTTTACAGTGTTCCCAATTTCAGGTATTACAGCGCCACTATAAACCGCCTGGTTGTCCATTGAAAGAGTAATTTTTTGTTCGTCTCTTACCAACTCAATTGGTGCGAGTTGATGAATCTTTTCGCCATTGATGATAGTTTTTTTAACTGAAAGCATCTCTAATGCCATTAGTCCTGACAAACTTGAACTAGAAAATACTGATTCGGTATTAAGGTTTGATATATATTTTTCTATTGAAGCATTATTAAGAGTTAACTCGTTGATATCAATTCGACCAGGTATTTCTGTGTTTTTGTAGAGTGCGATTAAATCAGCATTCCAGCGCAAAACATCAATTGAGGCGATAGGATCTAAACCTTTGGCGCCTACATCGACATCATGCACCGCTAAGACTAATTCATTGTCATGGAACTCCAAAGCAACTCGGTTAATGCTCACTTCTAATCCACTCATCTGGGAGAGTCTATCTTCTATAGGCTCCTTCATTATCTGCGGGAAACTAACAAAAAAGGCTACAACTGAGAGTAGTAGTAGCGAGACTATAGCAGTCAACCAAGTACTTATCTTTATTAAATTGAATCCTCTGAGGATGTTTTTAGTGACCATATTTATCTTGGATTCGATTAAAACTCATTATAACCAAATGTATAATAACCCGCAATTTAATCCAATTATGGAAGGAAGATATAATGAGTCGAAACTCTAAAGGTGGAACAAAATTAATGCTTGGTGTGTGGCTAATTGTTATGTTGTTTATTGGCTTTAAGGCTTTTAACAGTTCTAACAACCACTCGACCAGTGAAGTAGTTGGGCTGGATAGTGCAACACTTGACAGAATCAAGCCAGTTGGCCAGGTTAGAGTTGAAGATGCTGTCGCGTCAAACACTGTCACTGAAGAATCTGAACGTACTGCTGAAGAGGTATACACTAAATGTCAGGCCTGTCATGCTACTGGAATCATGGAGGCGCCAAAGTTCGGCTCACTAGAAGACTGGGCTCCTAGGATTGAACGTGGTATAGACGAAGTACTTAAAGTGGCCATTGCCGGCAAGGGAGGAATGCCACCTAGAGGAACTTGCATGGATTGCACCGACAATGAACTCAAATCGGCTATCCAGTACATGATGGATAGCGCTAAATAACTCCCAATATTGATTATGATTTTGGCCTTTGAAAGATTCCTAGGCCCCTATTTTTTACAACATCGTTCCATGGTAATGTGCGACCATTCATAGCGACATAAACCCCAGCGCCTAATAAATTCAATGATCCCAACGCACAACCTAAATTGAAGAATGCGTCAGAATTACTGACTGTATAAGGGATCATAGAACCAAACAATACGACAACCTTATTTTTTAGTTTTGGGCCTAAAAGTTTTGCTGTCTCGCACATTGTATCGGTCCCGTGAGTTATTAGTATTCTTTCTTCCTCACACTCAATACAACTTTTCAAGATAAGTTTGCGGTCGTCTTCATCCATGTCCAAGCTATCTTTAAAAAGCAGTATTTCTGTTTTAATTTTTACTTCTGTTCTCGCTCTTGTGAGCATCTCAGGAAAGTGTGTCTGATTAAATTCTAACTCTCCATTGGTCTGATTGTAGACCTTGTCAATTGTGCCACCGGTAATAAAAAGTCTGATGCTCATAATTTCTTCTTCAAATCAAAATATATATTCTATTCCCTTTTACCAAAAATATCGGTCCCAATTCTAACAATAGTGGCGCCTTTTTCTATCGCCAATTCTAAATCCATCGACATTCCCATTGAGAGGTTATCTAGTTTAGGATAACTAGATATTAATTCAGCCATCTTAGAAAAACTTTGAACTGAATTGTCGGGCCTTGGTATACACATAAATCCCCTTAAGGAGATATTAGGCAGTCTTTCAATTTGGGGAACAATTTCTGCAACTTCATCTAGCAATACACCTGACTTGGTAGATTCAGAGTCAATATTGACCTGCAACAAGACATTCAATGGGTTAAGTTTTTTTGGTCTTTGTTCGCTTAATCTCTGAGCTATTTTGATTCGATCAAGGCTATGAATCCAGTCAAAATTTTCGCTGATTTTTGCTGTTTTGTTTGACTGGACTGGACCGATAAAATGCCAAATCAATGACTTGTCCCTCAGGACGCTAATCTTATCAAGGGCTTCTTGAAGGTAATTTTCACCAAAATCTCTCTGGCCGGCAGCAATTGCTTGCTCTATCTCGCCTACTGTACGCGTTTTACTGACGGCTAACAGTCTAACTTGTTGTGTATGAGAGACAGATGCTATTCGGTCTTTAACTTTTTCAAGGTTATGATTTATCACCTGATTTACTTTTAGTTATTTTTTATATTTAAAAAACTGATTGAGCTTCGAAAACTGGCCCATCGACACAAACACGTTTCATTAAAACTCCTTCATCACTTTTAACTTCAACCGTACAGCCTGCACAACCTCCGACAGCACAAGCCATAAATTCTTCTAGCGAAACTTGACATGGTAATTTATATTCCTTAGACAGTTCTGCGACAACTTCAAGCATCGGACGGGGTCCACAAGAATATATCTCGACTTGCGACAACTCTTTATTAGACAAGGCATCTAAATACTTCCTTGCCAAATCCGTGACATAACCTTTAAAGGCGCCATCAAATCCTTGCATACTTGCCAAGCGACAAGTTATACCCCAATCCTCCAGCAGCGGCATGGTGTGAGTTGGGCCCTTAAATGGAATTTCAATTTCACTAAGAGTAGTCTCGAAAGGAAATGGTAACTCTGAACCAAGAATAACAAAGGGCTGATAAGAATCATTAGCTTTGATTTTTTGCGCAATTGCTATCATTGGGGGCATGCCAACTCCCCCACCAATTAGCAGTGGATTTTTTTTATCAGACAACTTAAAACCGTTACCGATTGGTCCAATTACCGATAAAACATCACCAATTTTACTCTCGGATAGTTGTCTTGTACCCTCTCCTACAACCTTATAGAGTATGTCAAACGTATCACTCTCCTCATCAACTGACATGACCGAAAAAGGTCTGCGCATGTCCAATTTATTGGACACTGTAATATGAACAAATTGCCCCGGCAGTGTTGATTTTGAGATCTCCTCAGAAGTAAGGGTCAGTATGTATTGATTGCCTTGAAAATGGCAATGGGCTAGAACCTTACAATCACAAATGTTAATAGTATTGCAATCGCTATTCATTGTTGGTGATTAATGTTCCAACACCAGTATCAGTAAATATTTCCAGCAATACAGCATGGGCCACTCGTCCATCAATAATATGGGCTCGATTTACACCATCCTTAACTGCTGATAATGCGCAATTAATCTTTGGTAGCATACCACTATGGACTACGCCATCTTTAATTAGTCGATTGACTTTTTTAGCATTGAGTCCTGTCAAAAGTTCACCTTTTTTATCTAGCAAACCTGGTGTATTGGTTAATAGGATAAGTTTTTCAGCTTTTAGCGCTTCTGCAATTGAACCGGCTACAAGGTCAGCGTTGATATTGTAAGAAAATCCATCATTGCCAACCCCTATTGGCGCAATAACTGGAATAAAGTCACCTTCTAGCAAAAGTTCGATTACTGAAATGTCAATCTGGTCAACCTCTCCTACATGCCCTAGATCGATAATCTCAGAAGTTGGTTCAATTTTACTTTTTAGTTTCTTTGCTGTAATGAGACGACCATCTTTACCGGTCAAGCCTATTGAATGACCACCATGCTGATGAATCAGATTGACGATTTCCTTGTTGACTAAACCGCCAAGGACCATCTCTACGACATCCATAGTTTCACTGTCAGTAACTCGCATACCACCAATAAACTCACTGTCCTTACCTATCTTTTCAAGTGTTTTACCAATTTGTGGGCCGCCACCATGGACAACGATTGGGTTCATGCCTACCGAC
>Ga0208522_1002843_pt1 | contig 10228 bp, 19 predicted proteins | sample ETNtaG_25_FD_185763 | JGI IMG/M metagenome (GOLD analysis project Ga0208522, IMG submission 185763) | Marine microbial and viral communities from oxygen minimum zone, Eastern Pacific Ocean - ETNP201302SV86 (SPAdes) (version 2) | ecosystem: Environmental > Aquatic > Marine > Oceanic ... | reverse complement strand
AAAGTGGTTAAAAAAGAATACAAAATGGAAATCGTCACGAATAAATTTGGTTGTACGATCACATAAACAAAAATTTGCAACGACAGACGGAAAACCAAACGTATTAATTGATGATTATGAAAAAAATACAAAAGAGTGGATATCAAACGGTGGAATCGCAATTCATCATACAAATGTAGGTAAAACTATTGCTGAATTGAAGAGTTTAGGTTTCAAATAATATAAATAGAAGACATATTATATTCTTGCAAGAATAAAAGGAGAAGTACAATGAGTTTATGGGGAAATTCGACAAGTTCAGAGAGTCGTCCTAAATTCCTTCCAGTAGATAGTAATGCTGCTGGTTCTGGAGGAGCTAGAGAAAATGCAATAGCTACTACAGGTGGGTGGGGACTATCCCCAGGCATTGCGGCATCTGGAAACGATAATAAAGCGGCACAACCAGAAATTTTGGTTTGTATTCGTAATTTAGCCGCAGCTCGAGGAAGTGCAACTATTCAGACTATAGATTGGACACAAGGTGCAGTTGATGATACTGGAACATTCGATATTACAGTCACATTTGATGAAGCAATCGATGTTACATCTGGTTCTTGGTCCGCTGATCAGGTTACTACCAACAAGGCATACATTCTATTGTCTCGTTTAGGTGTTACAGACATGGTTGAAGACAATACAATGGCTTGTATGTACTATTCTGGGTCAGGTACTAACCAAATCGTATTCAGAGGAACAGCACAAACTTCCACAGCTGGTTATCTAGCACTTAATGGTGCTGGTGTTGGTGACAGCGCAACTGCTGGTGAAGCAGCTATCGCATTTGCTGGAACCGCAGCTATGGATGAAGAAGATGGCAGTTCTGCTCTTGCTTTGAGACAAGAAGGTGGAACGGTTTCTGCTCCAGCAGATAAAATTGTTCTTGACAGTACAGCTGCAGTTTCGGGAACAGTTAATGGTGCAATTACAACCGCCACAACTGCATTAGTATTAGATGGTAACTCTGGAACAATTGTTGCTGGCATGAAAGTATATTCATTAGTTGGCGCAACTTCACTTTCAGATGCTCAAGGAAGTACTGCTTGTTCACATGACGGTACATTAACCGTTTCTTCAACAAATGGTTCTACTTCTGTTACACTCAATAAAGCAATCACAGTTGCAAACAATGTTGACCTTAACTTCTCAGCAGACGGCCATGATGAAATTTTAGCAAACAGTGTACCATTCACCCTTGCTGGTGTTGACGGTGCATCTAATATTATGACAGGAGTACCGTTTACTGGTGGAGATAGTGCAGTTTATATAGGAATTCAAGAAAACGGCACTCCAGATAATGACTTTGGAGAGGATAAAATTATCCTTAACGGAACAAATGGTGCTAGTGCAGATGCTGGTAGTGGTATTGTTGCTCAAGATAAAACCAGTGACATTGCGGTATACACAGAACAAGGTAGTTCTAGTGGTTCTGCTTCAATTCTTAATGGTGTAACTGTTACTGCTGCATAATAATTGTTATAAATAGATAATATATTAAATAAAGTGAGGTGAAAATTTTGATTACTGTTGAGACTATTAACGCTCGCAAAGAAGTAATTGCAGAAGATATTTCTAATGTAAAGAACAGACTTGCCGAGTATGAGAAGAAAAAATTGGATGACACTGCATTGTTGAACGCACTACTTGGTGCATTTCAACAGTGTGATGCCTTCCTAGAAGAATTACATAATGATACTCCTGAAAAGGAGAGTGATGGAGGATGATGCGTTCATACCTTCAGTAACATTCCCATAATTTAGTGGGTTTATATAAGGAGAAGCCAAATGGCTGATAAAAAGATCACAGCTCTAACAGACCTTTCAACAGGCGCTGCTGGTGCTGACTTACTACACGTTATCGATGATCCTTCGGGAACACCGATTAATAAAAAGATCAGTATAACTGATTTTGTTAATAACTTACCAACTTTTATTGGATTTTCCAATTCAGTAACCGCTCAAACCGTTAGTACCACTGCTGCAGTAAGTGTAGCAACTGCTCTGACGCTTTTGACAACGACTGACACGACTGCAAGTACTCTTGCAGACGGGACTATTGTTGGACAAATCAAGATCATCGTTTATGATGTTGATTCAGGCAGTACAGTTTGTACTCCGGCCACAGCAAGTGGTTTTAGTACCGTTACGTTCACAGACGCTGGTGATACTATAGTTCTATTATGGACAACTACTCGCGGCTGGGTATGTATCGGAGGTAGCTCCGGTAGTGCTGGTGATGTTAGCGATTTGTTAGGCTAATAGTGGTTATTTGGGAGAGGGGGGTTCTCCTCTCCCAGCCTCTATAGGAGACTAAAATGGAAAGAAATGATGGTATAAGATATGGTGCTGGTGGACAACCCATAACAATACAAGAGGTTGTTGGTGAGGCTGAAGAGGTTGAATCAAAACCTAAACCTAAGAAAAAAGCAGCGCCAAAGAAAAAAGTACAGGTATTGGAAGAAAGAATTCTTGATGCGATTCCTCTTGATGAAGAGGATGGAGAGAATGAATGAAAACATTTAAGAAATTTGTAAAAGAAGAAACCTTGGATGAAGCAACCTTTATGACCACAATGGCAACGCTGCAAGACCCAAATCCAAATCCTGGCGATTATTCCGACCCTAAAGTAGTTAAAGCTCTTAACTCTTTTGTTGGTACAGTAACACGGGCTACTCATCATGGTACTATGATTCCAGAACATGTTATTGCCAAAATGAGAAACTCTTTAAGTAAAGTTGGATTATCTTTTGATGAGGTGCCGATGTTAGAAGGCGCAAGTGGTTCTTTTGAATTGCCCTTGACCAGTTATGGTGGACGTTTTGGTAAAGGTGTAAACACCCCTCATAATGAATTTGAATCAGATGATGGAATTTCACATATGGTAGAGGGCGGACTTACCCTAGTTTTAGCCTACACAATGTTAGAGGACAATTCTTATAAATTAACCGCTTCAATTAAATAATGTATGAGAATATAACCTCTAAAAATTTCATAATGTATGCGATTAAAAATTATAGTAATCCACAATGTGAGGGTGAAAATGAATTTTATGATGATATGAAGAGGTTTAAATACATCAAACGTCTTTTAAAAAAATATAAGACAACTGGTGTTCTTAAAGAAAGATTGCTTCTCAACCATATTATTGTTCTTAGGAATCTATTTGGGGCTGAAGCATGTGTTACTCTTCTTTTATTTAAAACCCAAAAAGAATATCTTGAAGTCCTCAAGTCATTCTTAATTTTCCTAAATATGATTAGAGAAGATGAACTAACAAATGTTGGTTTGGATGATCATGTTTTAGAAACATTAAGGAAAATCTAATGGGTAGAGCGATAGATTTATTTGTTACATACAGATTCATAAAACTGTTAGTAACACCATTTGATAAAACTGATGCTTATAAATTAGGCATCATTGATAAAGATGGTAAAAGGGTGGTGGAAAAAACTGTTGCTCGTGGTATGCAGCCAACTAAATTAACTTCAGATAAAGAAAAAGCAGCATACACTATTCTTCACAAACTCGTATTTAATATCAAGAAAATATTTGCAAAGGTGCCTGGACTTAGAAGTAGGTTGGGAACCTATGCTGCTGCTCTATTTTTACTCAAGGATACATTTAAGGAACACGTTGAAGATCCTGATGTTTTTGAGAAGGAATTTATGAAGTATCTCAAGGAAGAGGGCCACGAAATCGATGACAGTATAAGCGAAGAAGTTATTGGTTTTGGAGAAGTGCTTCCAAAAGGAGAATATGTTCTAGTCAATGATATTCTAAATAAAGAAGAAGAAGAATTATCTGCAAAGAAGGGTGATAAGGTTGCCACATTTAAAGATGAAGCACCAATAGATACAATTTTAGGTGTTGAGATTTTTCCTGTAATACACTTAAAAACAAAAGAAGAAATTTACGTTGGTTTGGAGGACATAAAAAAATGAAAAAATGGATAGAAGTTTCCCCCTATAGCGGGATAGAAGAAGATGCTCCTGCCAACAATGCTGGCAGTGGAGAGGTTTCAATGCCCCCTGATGCAGTTAATAAAAAGAAAAAGAAACACCCACTCATTAATCGTTCTATGATGGATGCTCGGACTAAGGCTTATAAACAACATCGTGAAAGGTTAGAAACACAACGAGCAAAAAGAGAAGCATTAAGGAACATGGAGAGTAAGTTTATTGAAAAAGTTAAAGAAGATATATCTTCAGAAACGACACAGGATGTTAATGAAAAATCAGGTGCTACAAAATTTGAATGTTTAGAATGTGGTAATAAATTTAAAAAGAAAATTAGTTCAAAAACTGTAGATGTTAAGTGTCCCAAATGCGGTGGCTATGATGTTGAGGTTGATGAATAGCTTGGTGAAAAAAAATGAAAAGTTTTAAATCGTTTCATGATGCCTGGGATGCCATTGACCATTTAATTGAAGGTAAGAAAATGTTTATTGATGATGAACGAGAGCCTAAAAAGATTAGGTTTGATTATATTGTCAGGGATTATAATGAAACTATGAAAAACTTTGATAAAAATGGTTGTCCATCATTTATTTCTTTTGACCATGATTTAGGTAAAAGGTCTAAAACAGGATTTGATATTGCTAAAGATATGGTAGAAAGGGATTTAGATAAAAACGGTAAATGGATTCCCAAGAATTTTACCTATGATGTTCATTCTGCTAACCCAGTTGGTAAAAAAAATATTGAAGGATTACTAAATAATTACTTAGAAAAGAGAAACTAAAGTGTTGAAGGTTTATATACTCATAGTCGTTCTTGGTCTTGTAGGTGGTGTTGTCTATGGTGGATGGTACTACTATAAGGACACACAGGCACGTATTCAGATATTAACTGAAAAGAGCGCAAAATTGGAAACTGCTACAAAGCTGCAAAAAAACACTATTGACACTCTCCAAGCAGATGCAAAGAAATACGCAGAACTAAATAGTGAACTACAAACAAAATTAGTTTCGGCTACAGAATATAAAAACAAATTGCTTACTAAGTTGCGTAAGATAAACCTTACTAAAGTAAGTGCAGAAGAACCAGCTGTTTGGGAAAGGAAAATAAATAATGCATCTAAGAAAGTACTTGAAAGTTTCGAGTCTATTACTGCTGTCCCTCCTGTTAAGTAGTTGTTCTTCTTGGCCCAAACTCACTCAAGTTGAAGTACAGACTGTAGAGGTAGAAAGAAACATACCTATACAGAATCGCCCACAACAAATTAGAATTAATTCTGAAATGAGGTGGTGGGTTGTTACAGAAGAAAATTTTAAGGAATTTAAAGAGGCGTTCCAAAAAGAAAATGGTGATCCTTTAGTTGCATATGTTCTTAGTGTAAGAGATTATGAAACACTTGCATTAAATATTGCTGAAATTAAAAGATATATAGAACAGCAAAAACAAATAATCATATATTATGAGAAAGCGGTTAAACCAAGGGAAAAGAAAGATGGGAAAGTTCAATAATAAAATCTCAGCAGAATTTCACCCACCCCGTAAGTGGGTTTTAGAAAGGGCGCTGTCTTATAAAAATGAAGATATTGATGTAGGCGCACTTGGTCTGGTTGGTGTAAAATGTCCAGCACACAGAATAAGTGTTAAGAAGGGATTTGTTACTGACTTAGCATCTACTCCCAAAATAATGTGGAACATTATTGCCCCTTGGGATATTGCTCGTGCAGCCATTATTCACGACTTTTTATATAAACGTATTCGTCAATATCGTGCAGGTCGGAATAGTGGATTAGGAACAGAGAATAAGGAAATAGTAAGGACAGCAAAGAAGGCTGCTGATGATGTTTTCCTTATGGGAATGAAAGATGCCGACCCGTCTGTTTCGACTTGGAAAATTTATTCAGCATATTATGCTGTGCGTATGTTTGGTAGATGGTCAATTATACCGAATGAAGAAAATGTATGAAAACATGTTGTCAAAACTGCGGCCATGAATCTCATTGTGGTATACCCCTATATAAAGACTATAGAAGAGAACCTTATAATCATGGAGTTGAAGGACAAATAAAAGTTTGTGAACATTGTAGATGTGAAGATTGTGTGAAAAATGTGGTACTTTCTAATTAGTGCCATTGCATCAGGAATTATTGGTAATGCTGCCAACAATTGGTTTGCAGATACTAAACTAGGAATATGGTTCTACAAGAGAATTGATGATGTTGCATCATGGGCTTCTAGGAAGTTGGGATTGAAGGTTTTACAAGATGAAAAAAACTGGAAAGTAAAATACCCAAATGTTAGTAAGAAAATTGATGAACTAGAAGCTAGATTAAAAACATTAGAACAAGGAGAAAACCATGATAAGTAATTGGATTTCAGATCGAACTAAAGAAGGATCAAGTCATCAAGGAGCAATAGTTGCTGTAGCTGCAGTAGCCGTGTTATTCTTTGGTGTTCCCCTCACAAAAGTGATACTTTGGGGTGCCCTAGCTTGGGGTGTTTGGTCTATGCTTAAGAAAAGCTAGAAATGCCTGAGTTGGAAATGTGTCCAACCATTTCAACATGCGAATTGGAAACAGAGGTTGCAATTCTCAAAAAAGAAGTAGCTTCCCAAACAAAACTACATGAACGTTTGGATGTTGCAATTGAGAAATTGACCGATGTTTCCAATTCTGTGCATCGTATGCTCGCAGTACACGAAGAGAAAATTACAAGACAGGAAGAAGCGATTTTTCAGGCGGAAGAACAAATAGAGATTAGACGTAGTGAACTTATGATAAAAATTGATGATCTTCATGGACGTATCACTGATAATACAAAAGATATAATGGCAGCCGCACAATCACAACATTTAGCACAAAATGCAGAAATTCAAAAATTACACGTTGAGATAAACCAAAGAGTTGGTGTTTTAGAAAAATGGAGACATGTGCTTGTAGGTGGTTCTATTGTAGTAGGATTTTTATTGCATAAATTTCTGGTTTTCTCTTGACATTTTAAGTTAAACACGTTATAATGTAATTATTATGAACTCATATATTGATGTTAAGTATGTAAACTTAATATCTCCCTATCTTCAGCAATTCAAGAAGAAGGGAGATTTTCTATGGAATTTTCGCTGTCCTTACTGTGGAGACTCACAAAAGTCTCGCACAAAGGCAAGAGGATTCGTGTATCGCAAGAAAAACGACCTATTTTACAAGTGTCATAATTGTGGAATGGGTACAACTCTTGGCAACCTTATTAAGAAAATTGACTTAAAAACTTATGATGACTATATAGTAGAACGATATAAAAGTGGTAGTCAAAATAACACGCCAACGCCGGAGTTCAAGTTCGATGTTCCTATCTTTCGCAAAAGGGGGGTTCTCAAAGGCCTTAAATCAATCGCAGATTTACCAGAATCCCATCCTGCCAGAAAGATTATATCAGACAGACTTATTCCAGAAGAGTGTTTTAAAGACCTCTACCTCTGTGAATCATTTTACAAATTCACGAATAATTTAGTTCCTAACAAATTTCCTTCCTTGGATGGGGATCATCCAAGGTTGTTGATACCGTTTAGAGATGAAGAAGGAGAAATGTTTGCATATCAAGGTAGGGCCTTTGGTAAAGAACAACCAAAATACATCACCATCAAATTAAAAGATGAGGATAAGATTTTTGGGTTAGATAGAGCTACAAAAGACAAACATATATATGTTGTTGAAGGACCACTTGATAGTTTGTTTATAGATAACTGTATAGCGTTTGCTGGGTCAGACTTTACCCGTCCATTGTCCGTGGAGGGCAGACTTATGCAAAATGGTGAAGTGACGATGATATGGGATAATGAACCAAGAAATAAAGAAATCTGTAAACAGATGGAGAATTCTTTGAATGGGGGTAGAGGACTTGTTATCTGGCCCGATTCAATAAAACACAAAGATATTAACGATATGATTGTAGCAGGATATTCACAATCACAAGTCCAACAAATAATAAAAGATAACACCTTTATTGGAGTAGCCGCTCGGTTGAGGTTTGCAGAATGGAGAAAAATCAATGTCTAATAACCACCTACCCACATCATACCAAGAATTTATACACTTATCGAGATACTCAAGGTGGTTGCCAAATGAAGAACGAAGAGAAACATGGAACGAAACAGTTACAAGGTATTTTGATTTTTTCACAGAACATCTAAAAGATACGCACAATTTTAAGTTTACAAATACATTACGAAAAGAATTAGAGACTGCAATTTTGGACCTAAAAGTGATGCCATCTATGCGTTGCCTTATGACTGCTGGTGAAGCATTAAAACGTGAAAATATTGCAGGGTATAACTGCTCATATGTCGCTGTAAATCGTGTTCATGCGTTTGATGAGATTTTGTATGTTCTTATGAACGGCACAGGTGTGGGGTTTAGTGTAGAAGCTCAACATGTTACACAATTGCCCCATATTGCAGATGAATTTCATCATACTGACACTACTATTGTGATTGCAGACTCTAAACTGGGGTGGGCAAAAGGACTTAAAGAGCTTGTTGGTATGTTGTATATTGGTCAGATTCCTTGTTGGGATTTGTCCAAAGTACGTCCTGCGGGAGCCCCCCTCAAAACATTTGGTGGCAGAGCATCTGGCCCAGAACCACTAGAGTCTTTATTTAACTTTGCGGTTAATATTTTCCAAAATGCAGCAGGTCGTAAATTATCCTCTATTGAGTGCCATGACCTTGTTTGTAAGATTGCAGAGGTAGTTGTAGTAGGGGGTGTAAGGAGAAGTGCGCTTATAAGTCTCTCTGACCTCTCTGATGATAGGATGCGTAACGCTAAGACAGGTCAGTGGTGGAATACAGAACCACAGCGATCCCTTGCAAACAATAGTGCATGTTATACAGAAAAACCAGACATTGGTACGTTTATGGATGAATGGAAAGCCCTCTTTGATTCTAAATCTGGTGAGCGTGGCGTATTTAATCGTGAAAGTGCAGTTAAACAGGCTGGAGTAAATGGTCGTAGAGATATAGAACATGAGTTTGGTACAAATCCTTGTTCTGAGATTATCCTGAGAAGCCGAGAGTTTTGTAATCTGTCAGAAGTTGTGGTACGTCCAGATGATACGAAGGAGTCTCTTTTGGAGAAGGTTCGCCTTGCAACGATTCTAGGTACAATTCAATCCACTCTTACAAACTTCAAATATGTATCTTCTGTATGGAAAAACAATTGCGAAGAAGAAAGGCTTTTAGGAGTTTCTCTCACTGGAATTATGGATAATAAATTTCTTAATGGTAAAGGGGGTTCTGCTATTAATGGTTTAAGAAGCTATCGCGGCCATGCATTGCCTTGCATATTACAAGATTTAAAAAACGAAGCAATCAAAACAAACAAGGACTTTGCAAAAAAGATAGGAATCAACCAAAGTGTCGCTATAACGTGTGTTAAACCCTCTGGGACAGTCTCTCAGTTGGTTGATGCTGCATCTGGTATCCATGCAAGGCATAATCCATACTATATAAGAACTGTGCGTGGAGACAAGAAAGACCCCCTCACAAAAATGATGACAGATGCAGGGTTTCCTGTAGAAGATGATGTTATGAATCCAAGCCACACAGCAGTATTTTCCTTTCCTATGAAATGTAATGGTACGTCTGTATTTCGTACAGATATGAGTGCGATTGATCAATTAGAATTATGGAAAATATATCAAGAAAATTGGTGTGAACACAAGCCATCTGTAACTATCTCTGTAAAGGAGAGCGAATGGTTAAGTGTTGGTTCATGGGTATATGATAATTTTGATATGATGAGTGGCGTAAGCTTTCTCCCATTTGCAGAACATACATATAAACAAGCACCATATCAAGATTGTTCAGAAGAAGAATACGAGGTTCTTGTTGATAAAATGCCGAAGAATGTGGTGTGGAATAAATTATCAGAATATGAAAAAAGTGATATGACAATAGGGGCACAAGAATTAGCTTGTGCAAGTGGGTTCTGTGAAATCCAGTAATGAAAATTATTGTATGCGATTCCTGCGAGGCGGAATATAAAATAAAACATAACATGAACGAAATGTATTACGTTATGCAATATTGTACTTTCTGTGGCGAGGATCTTTCCGATGAACTTGAAGATGATATAGAGGAGTGGAATGAAAACCAGTAGTGCAAAACAAAAAGGTCGTAAGTTTCAGCAATGGGTTCGTGACCAACTTATAGAACAATTGGATGTTCATCCAGAAGATATTGAATCA
>Ga0208522_1002841_pt1 | contig 10229 bp, 10 predicted proteins | sample ETNtaG_25_FD_185763 | JGI IMG/M metagenome (GOLD analysis project Ga0208522, IMG submission 185763) | Marine microbial and viral communities from oxygen minimum zone, Eastern Pacific Ocean - ETNP201302SV86 (SPAdes) (version 2) | ecosystem: Environmental > Aquatic > Marine > Oceanic ... | reverse complement strand
AAGAGAAATATACATGCAAAGAAGTCGGATTTTTTGACCTGATTTTTTAATTATTTGTTAATAGAATAAGCATGGAAAATGAATGTAATTGGCTATATAATTACTAGCGTTAATTATTAACAAAATATATAGTTAGTTATATTAATTATTTATTTTAAAATTCTATTTAATATCAAAAAGAAACAAAGGATTTGAAATGTTAAAAAAAATTACCACAAATTTTAACAGTATTTTTTTCTTCGCTTTAACCGCACTACTTTCTAGTAATATTAAGGCGGCTTGGGATGGCCTAAACATGACCGAAGGCGTTACAGCTATCAGCAAAGAAATTTTTGATTTGCATATGCTCATATATTGGATTTGTGTCGTTATTGGCTTAATAGTTTTCAGCATTATGTTTTACTCAATGTATGCATATACTAAAAAGAAAAATCCAAACCCCTCAACCTTTCATGAAGACACAAAACTTGAGTTAGCATGGACAGTAGTTCCATTTCTAATTTTGGTATTTATGGCAATACCTGCCTCTAATACGCTTACAAAAATTTATGATGATGTAGAAGGTGACATTAATATCCAGGTAGTTGGCTATCAGTGGAAGTGGCAATACAAATATCTTGAAGATAACATTAACTTTTTTTCAAACCTAGCAACCGACTGGGATGAAATAAACAATAAAACACCAAAAGGAGAGTTTTACCTTCAAGAGGTTGATGAAGCGGTTGTTATACCCGTCGGTAAAAAAGTAAGATTTTTAATCACTGCCAATGATGTTATTCACTCATGGTGGATGCCAGACTTTGCCATCAAGCAAGATGCCATACCAGGCTTTATTAACAGCGCATGGACAGTTGTAGATAAGCCTGGAATTTTTCGTGGAAAATGTACGGAACTTTGTGGAAAAAACCATGGCTTTATGCCTGTTGTTGTAAAAGTAGTTCCTCAGGAGGAATATGATGCTTGGGTTCAAGATAAAAGAGAAGAAGCGTTCAAAATGGCTGAGTTAACTGAAAAAAATTGGACGCTAGAAGAGCTTAACAAGAGAGGAGAAGACGCGTATCTAAAAAATTGTGTCGCATGCCATCAAGTCAATGGACAAGGAATCCCAGGGATATTTGCAGCATTGGCTGGAAGTGACACCGCTTTAAACAACAGAGCAAAGCATATAGAAATTTTAATGGAAGGCGTCCAGGGGACCGCAATGCAATCTTTTGCAAACCAGCTTTCAGAAGTAGACATGGCGGCGGTAATTACATACACGAGGCAAGCTTGGGGTAACGCAGAAAATGGAGATGGTGAAATTGTTGTTCCTAAGGACATTGTTGAATACAAGAAACCAAAGGTTTGATTTAAAGGAAGATATATGAGTGCAGTAATAGAATCTCACAATCATGATGATCACCATCATGGACCTGCCAAGGGCTTAACCCGATGGCTTTATACAACAAACCATAAAGATATAGGAACTCTTTATTTATGGTTTAGCTTTGCAATGTTCCTCATTGGTGGAGCCATGGCTTTGGTCATCAGGGCAGAATTATTTCAACCTGGCATGCAAATAGTAGAGCCTGAGTTTTATAACCAAATGCTTACATTACACGGACTTGTAATGGTCTTTGGAGCGGTAATGCCTGCCTTTGTAGGCTTGGCGAACTGGCTGGTGCCAATGATGGTTGGCGCTCCTGATATGGCCCTTCCCAGGATGAATAACCTTAGTTTTTGGATACTCCCATTTGCATTTTTTGTATTGTTATCTTCCTTGTTTATGGAGGGGGGAGCCCCTAATTTCGGCTGGACGTTTTATGCGCCCTTATCAACAACTTATGCTCCGCCAAGCGTTACTTTTTTTATATTTTCTATTCATATTATGGGAGCATCATCGATTATGGGATCCATTAATGTGATTGTAACCATTATGAATATGAGGGCCCCTGGAATGACATTAATGAAGATGCCATTATTTGTTTGGTCTTGGTTAATTACAGCATACCTTTTAATAGCTGTGATGCCGGTGCTTGCAGGAGCGGTGACAATGATGCTTATGGATATCCATTTTGGTACAAGTTTCTTTAATGCAGCAGGCGGCGGAGACCCCGTTTTATTTCAGCATATTTTTTGGTTCTTTGGGCATCCAGAGGTTTACATTATGATTCTCCCGGCCTTTGGAATCACTTCACACATCATAGAGACATTCTCAAGAAAACAGCTATTTGGACATACATCAATGGTATGGGCAATGACATCTATTGCAATCTTATCTTTTGTTGTTTGGGCTCACCACATGTTTACCGTTGGCATGCCATTAGCTGCGGAGCTATTTTTTATGTGGGCAACAATGTTAATTGCTGTTCCTACAGGAGTAAAAGTTTTTAACTGGGTTGCAACTATGTTTAAGGGCTCTATAACATATGAAACCCCAATGCTTTTTGCTATTGCTTTTGTGGTTTTGTTCACAATCGGGGGGTTTTCTGGATTAATGCTTGCTATAACCCCAGCTGACTTTCAGTATCATGATACATATTTTGTGGTTGCTCACTTCCATTATGTTCTGGTTCCAGGATCAATCTTCGCAATTATGGCGGCTGTTTATTTTTGGATACCCAAATGGACCGGCAACATGTATGACGAAAGACTCGGTAAATTACATTTTTGGCTTTCTTTTGTTGGTGTTAACGTAACCTTTTTTCCTCAACACTGGATTGGTCTTGCCGGAATGCCAAGAAGATACCCAGATTATGCTCTTCAATTTGCTGATTGGAATATGATCTCATCCATAGGAGCATTTTTATTTGGCGCGTCACAAATATTATTTTTGTTTATAGTATTAAAAACAATAATGGGCGGTAAAAAGGCAACATCTAAAGTTTGGGAGGGTTCTCGAGGTCTAGAGTGGACACTTGAATCGCCACCCCCGTACCATACATTTACAACGCCCCCTAAAGTAGACTAATGAATAATGGATCTAGAAAAACAATAAAGATACTGTGTTTTGCTGTCATAGGAATGTTTACATTTTCTTTTGCCCTGATTCCTCTTTATAACGTTTTCTGTGAAGTAACTGGGCTGAATGGAAAAATTGAGTTGAGAGCAACAAATGACTCCAACATCGAAATAGATAATGGCAGAGACATATCGGTTCAGTTTGTCTCACATAACAACGAAGAAATGCCATGGGTGTTTAAACCCTCAGAGGACATTATTAATATCAAAACAGGCAAATATCATACAGCCACTTTTTATGTAAAAAACACAACAAACACAAAGATGACCGCCCAGGCGATTCCCAGTGTTGCCCCCTCAAATGCAGCGCCGCATTTAAAAAAATTAGAGTGCTTTTGTTTTGAGCAACAAGAGCTAGCCCCAGGCGAGGAAGCATTGCTTCCAATAAGATTAATTTTTGATGATGGGCTTCCTAGCACAATTAAAAATGTAGTCCTTTCTTATACAATCTTTGATGTTACTGATTATAACGATGTTGAATTATCTCAACATCACAGCGACGACCATCACGATGGTCATGAAATGGAGCCTTCGCTATGAGTTACCAAAAATATTATGTTCCTGAACAAAGCAAATTTCCTATATTCGCAGCTATTGCTCTTTTTTTATTAGTAATGGGTGCAGGTGGAACAATTAATGATCTTGGAAAGCCGGAAAGCAATTCTATTTATATTCTTTATTCTGGTTTTGCTGTATTTGCTGCGACATTATATTTCTGGTTCAGAACGGTCATTAGAGAGCATATAGCTGGCTTAGATAGCGCACAGCTTCAAAAATCATTTGTATTTGGTATGGGCTGGTTTATTTTTTCTGAGGTAATGTTTTTTGCTGCATTTTTTGGAGCACTTTTTTATGTACGAAATTTTTCTGTTCCATGGCTCGGTGGAGAGGGTGAAAAAGGACTAGCTAACATGCTTTGGGAGGGGTTTGAAGCCACATGGCCAGTTGTGTCTACACCTGATTCTGGCTCTGCATTTTCACTTGCAGACAAGAACATGAGCTGGCCTGGATGGGGGCACGCACTTGAGTGGCTACCATTGTGGAACACAATCGTTCTCCTTAGTTCTAGTGTGACAGTTCATTTCGCTCATCTAGCCCTTAAAAATGATAATAAAAAAAGTTTTAATATATGGCTTGGTGTAACTGTTTCTCTTGCTTTGATATTTGTTGGATTACAGGCTGCGGAATACTATGAAGCATATTCTCATTATGGTTTAACACTTAATTCCGGAATATATGGATCAACTTTCTTTATGCTTACGGGTTTTCACGGTTTTCATGTAATGATGGGTGGATTTATGCTTTCTGTAATGCTGTCTAGATCAGTTTTCTATAATCATTTTGACTCTCATAGCCATTTTGGTTTTGAGGCAGCCTCTTGGTATTGGCACTTTGTTGATGTGGTATGGGTGATGCTATTTCTTTTCGTTTATATACTTTAAGTTAAGAGCCCCAAGGAACTGTATTTCCTAGCTCCCCAGTATATAAGCCATAAGAGACCAAAATTAACAACAGCGCTGCCAAAGCGACCCTAAAACCAAGGCTGTACACAGAGCGTTTGCCTTGGCCTTGGTCTTTGAAAAGAAAAAATAGACTGCTGAACAAGCTCAAAAATATTAAGATAATAAGAACTGTAATAAGAGGTTTAAGCCACATACGCGCACTATAATACTTTAAGAATGACAGATTTATCAACAATTGAGCTTATGAAACAAAATAAAGCGCTGACAGGTTTCTCTTGTTTGTTTGTCACAGTGTTTATTTTTTTAGGGTTTTGGCAGATTGAAAGAGCTGAACACAAAGCCAAGCTTATTCAAGAGTTTGATAAGGCGCAGACCAAGACACCAAATTATATATCGAAATCATCAGCCGCATGGAGTCGTGTATATATAGAAGGTTTATATGATCCATCCCGTCAGGTACTAATTGATAATCAAATGAATAACGGAAAAGCTGGATATAAGATATACACACCATTTTATTATGATGATAAGGCGATATTCGTTGATAGAGGCTGGACTCCTCAAGGCAAAACAAGGAGCAACCTTCCTGATATAAATTTTAGATCTGGCAAGGTACGCATAGTTGGAAGCCTTATAAAACCAGAGAAAGAGGTCTTTGCGGGCGATGAATTATTAACAAACGAATGGCCGTTGGTATCGCAAACCAAATCTCCAAGCACAATTGAAACAGCGTATGATGCAAAATTTTTTGATATGGTTTTGATCTTAGAACCAGGATCGGAATTTATTATGGAGCATATTTCTCTAACACCCTTCGTTATAACACCAACCAAACATTACGGGTACGCTTTGCAATGGTTTACTATGAGCATCGTTTTGGCAGGAATGTTTATGTATGCAATTAAGAGAGAATCATGAAAAGCAAAATATTTTTAACCATCTTGTTATTAACGCCCCTTTTAGTTTTATTTACGTCAACACTATCTTTTCAATCAGGTTTTTCGCCTAAAAATACAAAAAATAATGGGACATTTTTTACTGAGCACTTTGACGCAACAAAGCTTATCTTAATTGAAGGTTCTGATAGCTTAAAATTTGATGATGGAAAATGGCTTTTTGCAACATATGCTTCAAACGGCGCCGACTTACAGAAAGCTCTTTATTTAATGAGACAGCTTAACGTTGCTCTTAATAGAGATATTTATAAGCTTAAAAGAGTAATATTTGCTCAAGACAGAGGCTCTATAACTGATCAATTAATTGATTATCCAAGAACGGAGATTATCATCGATTCTGAGAAAAAACTTTTTGAAAAATTACTCAAATTTGGTAATAAGAAATTTTTTCTAGAACAAAAGATTTTTATAATTGATCCATATGGGAGGGCGGTAATGTTTTTTCCAGTCTCCATGGACCCAAAATTAATTTTAAAAGACTTAAAGGTTTTAATATGAATTTAATTAGAGGGCTTTCATTGTTTGGATTATGTTTTGCTTTTATAGTCATTGCGTTGGGCGCTTGGACGCGATTGGTTGATGCTGGTTTAGGGTGCCCAGATTGGCCAGGGTGTTACGGTTTTGTAGTTTTCCCAACCACAGAAACTGAAATTTTGTTAGCCGAACAAAGGTACCCCCAATTTCCATATGAAATAGACAAAGCAATTCCAGAGGTTGTACATAGATATTTTGCAGCTACCCTTGGGTTTATAGCAATCTTGTTGGTTGTCTTTGCTTTTAAGTATAAATTGTCAACAAGAATTAAAGCCATAGCATCATTTCTATTGTTATTTATTTGTTGCCAGGGGCTGTTTGGCTATTTAACGGTTAGTTTGAAGCTTTTGCCAATCATAGTAACGGGGCATTTGTTCGGCGGTTTCATAACCCTTGGTTTATTTTTCTATCTATTTTTAAGCACTACTGATGGGATTCGAAATCATCAGATTGGACATTTAAAACTGCTTGGTGCTATTGCCTTAATCGCTCTCATCACACAGATATTCTTGGGCGCCTGGACAAGCACAAATTATGCCTCACTAGCATGTGTTGATTTTCCAACTTGTCATGGAACGTTTATGCCTGAGATGAATTTTTCTGATGGATTTAACCTGTCTCAAGAAGTGGGACCAAACTATCTTTATGGCTTGTTAGATAATGAAGCAAGAGTAGCGATTCATTATTCTCATAGGATTAGTGCATTGGTTTTAACCTTAATTTTTATTGTTTTAATTACTAAGCTTTGGTTCTCTAATGCAGCCCCTTTAGCTTCAACCCTAGGAGTAATACTGGTTACTCAAATATCGTTAGGAATTATGAATGTTGTCTATGTGCTTCCTTTGTATATTGCTATCGCGCATAATTTGGTCGCAGCATTATTACTTTTAGCAACATTAATGGTTAATCTTGTGATTTGGAAAGATGAATAGCTCGATCAAAAACTATTATGAACTATGCAAACCTAACGTAGTTCTAATGATGTTGATTACTGCGCTTGTTGGCTCCTTGTTAGCTAGTAAAACCTTGGCCCCGCTATCTTTAATTGCGCTTGCAATGCTCGGCATTGGTTTGTGCGCATCTTCAGCAGCAGCAATTAATCAGATTATAGACAGAAAGGCAGATGCAAACATGAATAGGACTGCAAATAGGCCGATTCCTCAGGGAGAAGTTTCACCCTTAAACGCATCAATTTTTGCTTTCGTTTTAGGCTCACTTGGCGCAGCCATTTTGGTTTTGTATGTAAATGCTTTAACTGCGTTATTAACTTTGGCATCTTTAATTGGATACGCCTTTGTTTATACGGTGTATTTAAAAAGAGCAACACCACAAAACATTGTCATCGGGGGTCTTGCCGGAGCAGCTCCGCCTCTTCTGGGTTGGACCGCGGTTACTAACTCAATTGATCCAAATTCTTTGCTGTTGGTACTAATTATTTTTGCTTGGACGCCCCCACATTTCTGGGCTCTTGCCATCCATAGAAAAGATGACTACGCAAAGGAAAATATTCCCATGCTCCCGGTTACCCATGGCGTGCAGTTTACAAAACTTCAAATTATCCTTTATACAATTATCTTAATTCTTGTCAGTTTGCTGCCTTTTATTGTAATGATGTCTGGAATTTTTTATTTTATTTCAGCGATAATTTTAGGCACCATTTTTTTATATTACTCACTAAGATTATATTTTGATAAAAATAATGAGCGCGCCTTTCCAACTTTTGTTTACTCTATTTATTATATTTTTCTTATTTTTGCAGCCCTTCTTGTAGATCACTACCTAATCTAAAAATGAATAGAAACATCAGAATTTCATTAGCCTTAATTATTTTATTTATGGCTTCTGTTTTATTTTTGTTTGTAAATAAGTTAACCACTCCTCGATATTTATCGGCCCCCGAGCTTTTGCTAAATGGTTTTTATCAATTTCCCAATCCCAAGGAGTTTTCTAATTTTCAAATCCTCACATCCAATAATTTTGTTCTTGATAAGGGTGTTCTTGAAGGAAAATGGACCTTGATATATTTTGGCTATACTCGATGTCCATCTGAGTGTCCAATTGCTATGTCACTTATGAAGAGCTTATACGCAGCTCTAGACTCAAAAGGATTTCCATTAGATAACAAGCAGTTTTTTCTAATTACCATTGATCCAGAAAATGATTCAGCAGATCTGGTTGATGAATACGCAAAAGCGTTTAACTCAAGTTTTATTGGGGCTAGAGGAAATAGGTCGACTTTGCTTAGCATGGCAACACAATTCAATGTTATGGTTATAGAGCCTCCAAAAAATCAGAATGAGGACCATATAGAGCATTTTGAAAACCATTCTAATAACATCTTAATGGTAAATCCTGAGGCTAAATATGTAGGATTTTTTCGACCGCCCTTTGATGAAACAAGGCTTCTTTTAACTTATCAGTCTTTGGTGGCGGGGCGCTAAGCCTCAAGAAGAAAACTTTTTAATTTTTGAATTTCTTCTTCTGAAATTTCTAAACCCTCTTTAATATATTTTTCAATGGAACCATATTGATCTTCAGCAGTCTTAAGAGCGGCTTCAAGGTATTCTCTTTCAACCCCAAGCAAAGGCCTTAAAAGCTCACCGTCTGTTTGATAAAGGCTCATGAGCTCTATTTCTGAAATCATGTCTTCAATTCTGTCTGCCGTATATTCATTTGTTTTCATATAGTCTTTAATAGCATCCTCTTTAGACACCCCAATTGCTATTAATGTAATTGCAGCAGCAAAACCGGCTCTATCTTTCCCGGCCGTGCAGTGAAACAAAGTAGGTTCTTGTTCTCTAGCCAGGTCTTTTAAAAATTTACTATATATATGACCATAGTTATTTATGAATTCCTCATTAGCCTCAACTAAAAAACTCTTAACATCTCGGTCTGTTTCGCCTTTTAAAATAGCCTCAATTTTTGTTCTCATGGCACCATCTACTTCTATTGGCATTTCTACATAATCTATGTCTTGAGGAATTTTATCGGGATCTTCATTTTTCTCAGATTTAGATCTAAAATCAACTATTCTTTTAATGCCAAGATTAACCAAATAATTTTGATCTGCCTCTGATATGTCACTCAATTTATCAGAACGAAATAAAACCCCCCATTTAACAGATTTGCCACCAAGCGTTTTGTAACCACCAAGCTCTCTTGTGTTATATGAGCCATCCATTGGTAGCAATCTATGTTCCTCACCCTGAAGAGCGCTGTTATTTTTATGAAGAGGCCTATCCATTAAATCTATTGTTTCTGAGCATTGTGTCAGTACTAAGCAAAGGAAGAAAATCCCTGCTTTTTTATACATCAATAATTACCTTTCCTTTAGCCTTTCTATCTTTCAAATGTGCAATAGCTGCAGCCGATTCTTCAAGTGAGAATCTATCAGATATTTTAGGATTAATTTTGCCTGTGGTATATAAATCGAATAGTTCTTGAAAATTTTTCTCATTTTCAGCTGGAAACATTGTTGTCCAGGCGCCCCAAAAAACTCCAACTATTTGACATCCCTTTAAAAGCGTTAGGTTTAGAGGTGGTTTTGGGATTTCTCCTGTAGCAAAACCGATTACAAGGAACCTTCCCTCCCACGCCATGGCTCTAAGAGCCGGCTCACTAAAAGACCCCCCAACCGGATCATAAACAACATTAGCTCCCAGTCCGCCCGTGAGCTCTTTGATTTTATTAGAAAGCTCTTTTTGCTGATCTCGATCTAAGTCGCCAGATGGATATACAAAAGCCTCATCTGCCCCATGTTCCAAACAAGTTTTAATTTTTTCCTCAGATGAAGCGGCAGCAATTACCCTGGCTCCCATTGCCTTTCCAATCTCAACAGCACTTAGCCCAACACCCCCCGCAGCCCCTAACACTAATAATGTTTCTCCGGATTTAAGGTCTGCCCTTTGCTTTAAAGCATATAGGGAGGTTGCGTAAGCCATTGGAAGGGCAGCCGCCACAGGAAAGTCCATATCTTTTGGGATTAAGTTTACTCTTGCTGCTTCAACAACAAGCTTCTCAGCAAAACAGCCAATACCAGCCATTACAAAAACATGGTCGCCTACTTTACAAGACTCAACACTTTCACCAATTTCTGCTATGACTCCTGAGCATTCTGCCCCAGGGATAAAAGGCATAGGTGGTTGCAACTGATATAGACCTTGAACCATAAGGACGTCAGGAAAATTAACACTAGCAGCTTTAATTTCTACTAATACTTCTCCAGCACCAGGTCTTGGATCATCCACATCACCAAAAATTAATTTTTCTGGACCCG
>Ga0208522_1002840_pt1 | contig 10232 bp, 8 predicted proteins | sample ETNtaG_25_FD_185763 | JGI IMG/M metagenome (GOLD analysis project Ga0208522, IMG submission 185763) | Marine microbial and viral communities from oxygen minimum zone, Eastern Pacific Ocean - ETNP201302SV86 (SPAdes) (version 2) | ecosystem: Environmental > Aquatic > Marine > Oceanic ... | reverse complement strand
CGACAGGCACGTCACCAGTGTCCGGAGCGTAGCGCAGCCTGGTAGCGCATCTGGTTTGGGACCAGAGGGTCGCAGGTTCGAATCCTGCCGCTCCGACCAATGGTCGACGGACACCGGTTTTTGACACGGGCGTGGCGAAGCCGCGCCGCCGCCGACGAGGCCCAGATGGTTGCGAGAATCTATCGTCCGACCCGTACCGCCATGCAGTCGGGCAAGGCGAAGACGCGCGATTGGATGCTGGTCTACGAACCCGAGCAGCCCAAGCGCGTCGAGCCCCTGATGGGCTATACCTCGTCCGGCGACATGCTCTCCCAGCTCAGACTCTCCTTCGAGACCCGCGAGCAGGCCGTCGAATACGCCGAGCGCAACGACATTCCGTACCGGGTCGAGGAGCCGAAGGAAACGCGGCGCCCGAAGATCGCCTATGCGGACAATTTCCGCTATGACCGGCGCCAGCCCTGGACGCACTGACGGTCGAACCGTCCGTCCCGGTGCCAGGTCGCCCACGGCCCCGTAGCTCAGAGGATAGAGCACCGGCCTTCTAAGCCGATGGTCGCAGGTTCGAATCCTGCCGGGGTCGCCAGAACCACCGACAATACGCCTTACTGTTTCAATGCTTCGTCGCCAAAAGCGTGGATGAAGCCGTTGACGATGGCTGAAACCGCGCGCTCGGACACGTGCCGCGTCGTGCCGTCCTCTTCTCCGAAGAGATTTGGGTGGTATGCGCCGACCCATCGCACCATCTCGAAAGCCGGCCAGTAGTTCACGCCTGCATGTGCCCGCTTCAAAACGACATCAATTGCAGCCCGCAGGACAGACTTGGACACGCAGTCGGCAATAATCGCTGAATCGTACTCGAAGGTCGAGTAGAGCGGCACCGGCGAAACAGTGAAAACGATGTTGATGTTGGGATTGCACCGACGCAAGCCTGCGATCACCGCCTCGATGTTGTCGGCGTTCTCTTCCACGGTCGTGGTTCTGAAATCGTTCGTTTTGAGCAGGTGCAGCGTGTTCTTGCCAGCCTGGGTAAGGTGGAAAAGGCCGGTGCGCTTGTCGAAGAAACCCGGTGCCACGCCGAGTGTGTAGATGATGGTGTTCGCACTCGTCAGGGTGGCTCGGAGCGTGTCCGGGGATGCGCCGAAATAGACTTTCAGCGTCTCTATGGTTTCCGGGCTGTAGCGATCGAGCCGATCATTGTTCACCCATTCAATCAGGGCGCGGTTCGCAAACGTGCTGTTGATCAGTTCGCCGAGGCCGAGTGCAGTCGTCTCGACCCCTCGATCCTTCAATGCAATGGCAATGTTGCCGGCAAAGCATGAACCCAGGGTCACGACTCTCGTATCGCGGCCGATCGGGCGGGTACCCGCAGCCTTCGTATTGTCCGCAAACTGCCGTGCGACCTCATCGAGGTCCTGGAATGCGGCATTCTGTACGGGCCACCGCGCGATTTTGCGCTTCGGCGCCGATGAATCCAGCCGTGTGAGTCCGTCGAGCATGTAGGCGGCACCGTTCAGGCGGTGGCTCTCGGCTTCCGTCACCGGCGCAAGCCTGACTGACTCGGTCAGATAGGCGCGGGCATCGTCCAGACGCGTCTCGGCAAGGATCAGCCCTTCGCCGAGTCGCTCAAGCAGATGCGCCCGTGTCCGCTCGTCGAGCTGAACCGTCGCCGACGCCTTTTCGAGCGCCAACGCCGTCTCGAAGATCCCGACTGCTTCTGGCGAGCGTCCCTGGTAGCACAATGCCTCACCGAGCCAGACGTGAGCGGTCACGGACTCCGGATCGTCCTCGACGGCGGAACGGAAGAGCCGTTCCGCAGCGACGATCTTGGAAACCTTGCCAGCGGCCCCGTGCAGCAGCGAGACACCTTTGGCGATAACATCGTCGGATACGGTCGCGGACGTCTGATCCTGACCGCTGGCGAGTGCCGTTGTTTCTGCTTCGAAAACAGCGGAAATCTTGACGCAGCTTACGGCGACCGATGCGACCAGATCATGGGTGCTCTCGACGCCATGATCGGAGAGGCGTCCGGTGCGCAGCGCGTTGATATCCAGTTCCAGCAAGGGGCCGGCCTTGGCCATGTCCGTCGCCCGCAATCGCCAACGTTTGACAGCACGCATGTCCTCCATCGACACATGATAGCCTGTCTCGTCGCAATCCCAGCCGGTCATCGCCACGGTGAGGCTGTCGAGCGTTTCCCTGTCGATCCAGCCGACAAGATGAATCTCGACGTCGTAGCATGGCGATGCGGCGATCGCGGTGAAGAGCCGCGTCTCTGTGGCAGGGCCTAGCCAGCGGGCATAGCTGCCGTTCTGGATCTGGCGGACATGCCAGTTGTCCCCCTCGACGGTCTGACTGGCGTAGAGTTCGACAGCCGTGGGCAACGCCATCTCCGGAGCCTGCCCGACAGCTTCCCGGTGTTTGCGCCAGGCCTGCCTCGCCATCGTACGCAGCAAGTTGCTGCGTTTTGCGCAGAAGCGGTGATGGACTTCCTGGTACAGAGCGACGTCGAACCGGTTGAGCTCCTCCAGTTGCCTCCTGACCGTCGGACTGAGGGCGTCCGTCGCCACGCGGCTCGCTGTCGTGTTGAAGCGGTTGTCACTTGGCCACGGAAGCCAGTCCAGCATCGTGCAGAGCATCTGCATCGAATCGTCGTAGGCGGCATGCACGCCGATCAGGTCGAAATCGTCGAGATGTGCCATCGCCAGACTGAAATCCTGTTCGGTCACAGGATCGCTATGGCGCCAGTCATGCGCGAAGAAGCAGGTTTGATGATTGTCCGCGACCTGCCGGACGGCGGGGTCATCGATCCGGACGAACTCCTCGATGGGCCACCGGCGTGCAAGGTCGATCATCTGCTGCGCGCGGGTGTCCTCCACGTCCGCGTGGGCGCGCAGAAACCAGTAGTTGGACAATACCCGGTCGACCGGTTCGCGAACAATCGAGAACAGGAACCGGCTCGGGGGAAGCAGGAGCGTGTGATTGTATGCGTAGTGGCCGATCACCAGACGTTTGCCGGCAAAAGTCTCGGGCGTGAAATTGTCGAACTGTTCGGGGGACGCATTGACCGCCTCTGACAGGTCAAACCGGCTCAGAAGCTCCTGCGATATGGAATGGCCCCCCACTTTGCCGATATGCATGAAACAAACGGGGGAGTTGGGAATGTGTCCCGGTTCTGTCGTCATGCGATTCTTCGATCCGCTCTGAGGCCGCCAGCGGCAGGCCAGGGTGATGTATTCACCGGGCGCGAATAGATGTGCCCGTATGTCGACGTGTCCACGAACCTCGACCTTGCCCGACACCTCGCGGTGACTTCAACCTTCAGATCGTGGATTGTCCGGTCCTTGAATGACCTCCGCATCACTCACCTCGTCAGCGGGGGGCGAGATATCCGTGGGTTTCGAGATAGCGCATGATCTGGTCGGCCAGAACGTCCGGTTCTCGTGTTCCTGCCTCCAGCCGGATCTCCGCCTGCTCGGGTGCCTCATAGGGGCTGTCGATGCCGGTGAAATCCTTGATCAGCCCCGCGCGGGCGCGCTTGTAGAGGCCTTTCGGGTCGCGTTGCTCGGCGATCTCCAGCGGGGTGTCGACGAAGACCTCGATGAATTCGCCATCCTCGAACAGGCTGCGCGCCATCCTGCGGTCCGACCGATAGGGCGAGATGAAGGAGGCGAGGACGATCAGGCCGGCATCGACGAACAGGCGCGCCGCCTCCGCCACGCGGCGAATGTTCTCGACACGATCGGCTTCGGAGAAGCCCAGGTCGCGGTTGAGGCCGTGGCGCAGATTGTCGCCGTCGAGAAGATAGGTGTGCCGGCCGCGCGCAAAGAGGCTCTTCTCCACCAGATTGGCGATCGTCGACTTGCCGGCGCCGGAGAGCCCCGTGAACCAGATCACCGCCGGCTTTTGCCCCATGGCGGCCGCACGGCGCTGCTTGTCGAGATCGAAGGTCTGCCATCGCACATTGGGCGCATGGGAACGTTCGGTTTCGGCCATGTCGGCACCATCAATGTCGGCAGGCCGTGACCCGCTGGAAGGGCGATGCAGAGCGTGCGGTCTGCAAGCCCGGTTCTTTCCGTTCGCCGGCAACGCCGGTTTCAAACGCGGCGTCGTGGCATCACCGCGTGCCGGATGGTTGCTCTCCGGTCAAGGAGATGCGGGACGCCCGTGGCCCGCACAACGGCGTTTGCCCGCGCCTCGGGACCGTTTCCGCGCCGGTTGCGGCGGGAAGGGCACAGCCGCAAAGCGGATCCGGGCGTATGATTGTTTTCGCACCCTTCACACTCCAGCCACCAACAATCTTCATCGGCTAGTGAGGCGGGTGTGGGCATCATCGACAGGCAGACACGCTTGGAGGCAGACGATGTTACAGGCACGCTCGACGATCCTGGTGGATCATTGCAAGGCGGCCATGGCGGGCGATTTTCGCCATCCGGCCAGTGTGATGAACATGCTGGGGATCGACTACGAATACGCGCAGGACGATCCGCGCGTGGACGTCCGCGTCTTCCATGGATGCACGAACGTCCCGCGGGGACTGCCGTCTTACGTCCGCGCCATCGGCTGAGCCGCGCCGCGGCCAGCCCGCAGGCCGGCTATTCAGCCAGGCCGGCCCCGCATCGGCATAGCGACGCGGGGCCCTGACAATCAGCGGCCGTGAACGGCGGCGAAGCCCGCTTCCATGTCCGCCTGCAGGTCGGCCACATCCTCGAGCCCGATCTGCAACCGGATCAGGCTGCCCGCGGCCGGTCCCTTCGCAATGGTCCGGTCGCCCAGCGACGCCGGTACGGCGAGGCTCTCGTGCCCGCCCCAGGAATAGCCGAGGCCGAAGACGCGCAGCGCGTCGAGAAAGCGCTCGGCCGCATCCGTATCCCCGTCGAGAACGAAGCCGAACAGGCCACTCGCGCCGCTGAACTGACGCTGCCACAGGGCATGGTCGGGGAAGGAGGGCAGGGCCGGGTGCAGCACCTCGAGAACGTCGTCGCGGCTTTCCAGCCACTGCGCCAGCGCCAAAGCGGACGCTTGGTGCCGGTCCAGCCGCACGCCCATGGTCTTCAGGCCGCGCAGGACGAGATAGGTGTCGTCGGGCGCGCCGTTGACGCCGAGCTGCATCTGCGTGTCGCGGAGCTGGGCGAGGGTCGCCGCGTTCGCCGATACGCTGCCCATCATCAAATCGGAATGGCCGCCCGGATATTTGGTCAGCGCATGGATCGACAGATCGACGCCATGCTCGAGCGGCCGGAAGAACAGCGGCGTCGCCCAGGTATTGTCCAGCATCGTCACGGCGCCGCCGGCATGGGCCGCCTCGCAGACCGCGGCGACGTCCATGATCTCGAAGGTGTTGGAACCGGGCGCCTCGAGGAAGACGACCTTCGTCTCCGGCCGCATCAGCCCGGCGATGTCCGCGCCGATATGCGGATCGTAATATTCGACGTCGACGCCCATGCGCCGCAGCGTGCCGTCGCAGAAGCGGCGGGTGGGGAAATAGACCGAATCGACCACCAGGCAGTGATCGCCGGCGGACAGGAACGCCAGCAGCGGCACGGTGACGGCGGCCAGCCCTGACGGCACGAGGATCGTGCCCGCGGCGCCCTCGAGTTCGCTCAGCGCATCCTCGAGAACCTTGGTCGTGGGGGTTCCGGACAGGGCGTAGCTGAACGGTGCCTTCGCCCGGTTCTTCAACTCCTTGGCGGTTGGAAACAGCACGGTGGAGCCGTGCACGACGGCCGGATTGACGAAACCATGCTGCGTGGATGGGTCGAACGGGCCGTGCGCGAGCTGCGTATTCACCCCCAGACGCGTGTTGCCGGGCTGCGCGGATCGAGTGCTCAATTGTTGGGCTTCCTGATTGTTTGCGAGACGTGGATTGCCGTAATCGTCAAAATCGGCGGGAGAAAAGCGTCACATGCTTGACCTGCACAAATTTATGACATGAGATCAAGCCGCCTCGTGAAGATGCGTTTGCGATGCGGCCTTGGCTGCATGGGTGCGTCTCTCAACGACAAAGAAAAGAATTGAACTGAAAACCATGCCTGGAAAGGTTTCCTGATGAAATTGAGACTTTTGACTGCCGTGCTGGGTCTGACCGTCGCCGGAGTGGCCGTCAGTGGTGCGTCCGCCCAGACGCTGCAGACGGTCAAGGATCGCGGCGTCCTGCGCTGCGGCGTCAACACCGGTCTGCCGGGCTTCGCCTCGCAGAACGATCAGGGTGCCTGGCAGGGTCTCGACATCGACTACTGCAAGGCAATCGCCGCCGCCGTCTTCGGCGACCCGTCCAAGGTCGAATACTCGCCGCTGTCGGCCGTTCAGCGCTTCCCGGCGCTGCAGAACAACGAAGTCGACGTTCTGGCCCGCAACACCACCTGGACGATGGACCGCGACACCACGCTGGGCCTGACCTTCGCCGGCGTGAACTACTATGACGGCCAAGGCTTCATGGTGAAGAAGGACCTCGGCGTGAATTCCGCGCTCGAACTGTCCGGCGCGACGGTCTGCGTGCAGAGCGGCACGACCACCGAGCTGAACCTGGCGGATTATTTCCGCACCAACAACATGGAATACAACCCGGTCGTCATCGAGTCCCAGTCGGACGTGAACTCGGCCTATGACAGCGGCCGTTGCGACGTGCTGACCACCGATGCGTCGGGTCTGGCGGCCTCGCGCCTCGAGATGGGCAATGCCGACGAGCACACCATCCTGCCGGAGATCATCTCCAAGGAGCCGCTCGGACCTGCCGTGCGCCAGGGCGACACGGAATGGTTCAACGTCGTCAAGTGGACGCACAACGCGCTGCTGAACGCCGAAGAGCTGGGCGTCACCCAGGAGAATGTCGAGGACATGAAGACCTCGGAAAATCCCGAGATCCGGCGTCTGCTCGGCGAAGACAAGAACTTCGGCGAGTCCATCGGTCTGTCGCAGGATTGGGCCGTGAACATCATCAAGGCCGTCGGCAATTACGGCGAGATCTTCGAGCGCAACATCGGCGTCGATACGCCGCTGGAAATCGCCCGTGGCCAGAACGCCCTGTGGACCAAGGGCGGCCTGCAGTACGGCATGCCGATCCGCTGAGCTGATCAAGCCGGGCCGGGCGCGTCTTTCGCGTCCGGCTCGCCCGGCGTGGCCCGTTTGCCCCTTGCGGCCGCCGGGGATCGTCAACTTCCGCAACGCCCGGGAGCGTAGATGACCGTCGAAACCCATTCCGTGCCGCGTCAGGGCGGCGGGGCCAGTTTCCTGAACAATCCGACCGTCCGCAGCATCGTCATCCAGGTCGCCCTGGTGGTCGGTCTCGCGCTCTTCACGTGGTGGATCGTCGACAACACGGCGCGGAATCTCGCAGCCGCGAACATCGCATCTGGCTTCGGCTTCCTCGCCGAGCGGTCGGGCTTCGACATCGCCATCACGCCCTTCACCTATTCGAGCAACGCCACCTATGGGGACGCGATCCTCATCGGTATCGCGAACACGCTGGTCGTGGCGATCAGCGGCATCATCCTGGCGACCATCGTCGGCTTTCTCGTCGGCATCGGGCGCCTGTCGCGCAATTTCCTCGTCCGCTCGATTTCGACCGTCTATGTCGAGACCTTCCGCAACATCCCGCCGCTGCTGGTCATTCTGTTCTGGTACTTCGGCGTGCTGTCGGTTCTGAGCGGGCCGCGCGGCATCGACGAGAGCCCGGTCGGCGTCTATCTGACCAATCGCGGCCTGCAGATCCCGGCCATCCTGTTCGAGCCGGTCGCCTGGGCCACGCTTGCGGCCTTCGCCGTCGGGGTCGTCGGCACGATGCTCTACGCGCGGCGCAGCAAGAAGCATCAGATGGCCACTGGCGAGCGCCGGCCGGTTCTGTGGCCGGCCATCGGCATGATCGTTGGTCTGCCGCTCCTGGTCTTCGTGGCCACCGGGATCCCGGCAACGCTGGAATTTCCCACCGCGACCCGCTTCAACCTCGCTGGCGGCATCCAGATCCGGCCGGAATTCATCGCCCTGTGGCTGGCCTTGTCGATCTACACCGCGGCCTTCGTGGCGGAGATCGTGCGTGCCGGCATCCTGTCCGTCTCCAAGGGACAGACCGAGGCCGCCTCGGCGCTCGGGCTGACGCGCGGCAAGCTGCTGCGGCTGGTCGTCGTGCCCCAGGCGTTCCGGGTGATCATTCCGCCGCTGACCAGCCAGTATCTCAACCTGACCAAGAACTCGTCCCTCGGACTGGCGATCGGCTATCCCGAACTCGTTGCCGTCGGCTCGACCGTCCTCAACCAGTCCGGCCAGTCCATCGAGGTCGTGGTGATCTGGATGACGGTGTATCTCGGCCTCTCCATCACGGTGTCGCTCATCATGAACTGGTTCAACGCCAAAATGGCGCTCGTCGAGCGATGATCGGGGGCGAATAGATCATGGAAGAACAAGTCGCCCGTTTCGTTTCCACCGAGGAAAAGCTGCCGCTGCCGCCCCCGCCCAGCGAGGTCGGGTTCATCGGCAATGTCCGCCGCAACCTCTTCGCGACGCCGCTCGACAGCGTCCTCAGCGTGATCGCCGGCGCTTTCATCGTCTGGGCCGCGATGAACATCTTCAACTGGGCCTGGCTCGACGCTGTCTTCACCGGCAGCGATCGCACCGCGTGCCTGGTCGAGGGCGGTGGCCATGGCGGCGCCTGCTGGGCCTTCGTCAGCGCCAAGTTCGGCCAGTTCATGTACGGCGTCTATCCGTTCGGCGAACGCTGGCGCATCGACGTCACGGTGGTGCTGCTGGCGCTGCTGGTGGCAGGGCTCGCGATCCCGCGGATGCCCCACAAGCGGCTGAACGCGATCCTCTTGTTCGCGGTGTTCCCGTTCGTGGCGCTGGTGCTCCTGACCGGCGGCGAGTTCCGCTTCGCCGGCGGCACGGTGGCGCTGGTCTTCCTGGTCGCGGCCGTTGCCACGCTGAGCAGTGTCCTCGCCAAGCCCGACGTCGACATCTCGCAGATGCCGGTCAAGATCGCCGCGGGCCTCGCAGGCCTTGCGCTCCTGCTGCTGATGGTTTCAGCGGCGGTGGATCCGGATCTCTTCCGCTTCCTCGGCTACCGGTTCTCGATCCTCTCGGTCGCCGCGTTCTTCGCGTCGCTGGCCGCAATCGCGCTCGCCGTCTGGGCCGGCTTCCGTGCCGGGTCCGAGGGGGCGGGCGTCTTCGGGCTGCTGGTTCCGACCCTCGCGGCGCTGGCCTTCATGGTGCTGATGACCGGCGATTTCGGGCTCCGGCCGGTTCCCACCAATCTGTGGGGCGGCCTGATGGTGACCCTGGTCGTGGCGGTCAGCGGCATTGCCGCGTCGCTGCCGCTGGGTATCCTGCTGGCGCTCGGCCGGCGGTCGTCGATGCCGGCGGTGCGGCTGTTCTGCATCGTGTTCATCGAGTTCTGGCGCGGTGTGCCGCTGATCACCGTCTTGTTCATGGCGAACTTCATGCTGCCGCTGTTCCTGCCGGAGGGCGTGACCTTCAACCAGCTCCTGCGGGCGCTGGTCGGCGTGGCGCTGTTCTCGGCGGCCTACATGGCCGAGGTCATCCGCGGTGGCCTGCAGGCGATCCCGAAGGGACAGTATGAGGGCGCCGACGCCATGGCGCTCACCTATTGGCAGAAGATGCGGATGATCATCCTGCCGCAGGCGCTGACGCTGGTGATCCCGGGGATCGTCAACACCTTCATCGGCCTCTTCAAGGACACCAGCCTCGTCTACATCATCGGCCTGGCCGACCTCCTGGGCACGGTCCGGCGCGGCTTCAACGATCCCGACTGGATCACCCCCACCACACCGGCGACCGGCCTGGTCTTTGCCGCGTTCATCTACTGGCTGTTCTGCTTCTCCATGTCGCGCTACTCGATCTACACCGAGCGGCGACTGGATACCGGACACAAAAGCTGAAGGAATCTCCCATGGCCGTCGACATCGACACCAAGCCGGGCAATGCAGACCGCATGGCTATCTCCGACGAGATCGCGGTCGAGCTTCTGGGCGTCAACAAGTGGTACGGGGAATTCCACGTGCTGCGTGACATCAACCTGACCGTGCGCCGCGGCGAACGGATCGTCATCTGCGGGCCGTCGGGCTCCGGCAAGTCGACGATGATCCGCTGCATCAACCGGCTGGAGGAACACCAGACCGGCAAGATCGTGGTCGACGGGACCGAGCTCACCTCGGACCTGAAGAACATCGACAAGATCCGGTCCGAGGTCGGGATGTGCTTCCAGCACTTCAACCTCTTCCCGCACC
>Ga0208522_1002831_pt1 | contig 10254 bp, 18 predicted proteins | sample ETNtaG_25_FD_185763 | JGI IMG/M metagenome (GOLD analysis project Ga0208522, IMG submission 185763) | Marine microbial and viral communities from oxygen minimum zone, Eastern Pacific Ocean - ETNP201302SV86 (SPAdes) (version 2) | ecosystem: Environmental > Aquatic > Marine > Oceanic ... | reverse complement strand
TAATTTATCTGCTTCTTGCACCCCCTGTATCGGGGGTCAAGTCATAATTGTGGTTAACCTCCTCAACCACGAACTGGTTCGTGGCCGCACTTCCTCGGCAGCGCCATACCTGAAGGAGGATATCATCGCACTAGGTGCTCAATCTCCAACGCCGGTTTGACGCAGCGTCCCGCCGACCGTCCTACGGTATTTCAACGTGACGTGGGGGGCTGGAATGACATCGCAGAGCAGTGCGACGATTATCTACTCAGTCGGCTCCGAAGAACTCGCGGAGAACGGGGTGCATTTCCATGGCCTGTTCCTTCTGTATCTGCTCGTAAGTTCGCAGGATTATGCCTACGGCTAGGAGTAATCCAGTACCAGTGGCATTACCCACAGTCCCGAGCAAGTCAGCTCCGGCAGCGAGTAGTCCGACGAAGGCACCGGAGAACAGAGTCACGGGTGGAATGTAGCGCTGAAGGATACGCTCGAGGACGACAGGGTTCTTGCGGAATCCTGGAATCTGCATGCCAGTACGCTCAATCTGCTTGGCGACATCCTTGGCCCCCATGTTAGTGGTCTCAATCCAGAACTTCGCAAACACAGTAGAACCCGCTGTCATGAAGAAAACGTATACGAAGACATGGATCATAATTTGGCCCAGACTATGGCCGTAGGCGTCGCCTGTCTGATTGAGCAGTGGAATCAGCCAGTCCCCTACTCCATTGACCATTGATGAGTACCATGCGAAGCCGTCAGTCGGAGTGGTAGCACCGGGCTCATAGGCTCCGAACCAGTGTGCCTTACTACCCCATCCCTGACTACCTAATATCGGAACTGTAGACAGCACTGGGTGACTCCAGAAGAGAAGAGTGAACATGTTGACGTTAGCCAGAAGAGCGGCCATTAGAATGACCGGTATGTTGCTCGCGTAGACAAGTCGAATCGGGTACTGCCCCCTGTGGCCACGGACCTTGCCGTGAGTAAGTGGCAGTTCGAGCTTGCTAGATTCGGCGTACGCTACCACCAAGAATACAAGAATAGAGGATGCGAGTGCAGCGATCGGATTGGCGTGATTGAGAAGCATCAACTCGAATCCGTTCTGAGACACCAATTCGGAGTTGGTTGCAGTTCTCAGAGTGTAGAAGATCATTGGCAGAGCTCCCGAAGGCGGGTTATCGATGCCCATTGGAGAGCCTTGAACTACAGGCAGTGGAGACAGTGTTCCGACGAACGTCGACTGCGCCACCCCAGCAGCGATGAACAGCGAGATACCGCTACCGATTCCCCACTTGCTGACCAACTCATCAAGCAAGAACACCAAGTATGAGCCGAGGAACAGTTGTGAGACGATGATGGCGTTGGCCCATCCGAGCCCATACTGCCCGATGACGCTCTCACTAGGATCTAGGAAACCATAGACCTGAGGGATTGATTCGACAGGAATCATGAACAGGACGAGGAGTTTCTGGACACCTTGGTACAGTTGCTTGTCACTAGAGTCCTGCAGATCGAGCTGGATGATTTTGGCCCCAGCGAATAGCTGCATGATAATCGAGCCGGTAACGATGGGGCCTATCCCGAGATGCATGATCGAGCCAGAGGCACCGGCCATGATGGCACGGAACGACGAGAAGATGTCGAGTGTCGAGTCCGAGAGCCCGTAAATCATCACGTTGGTCATCATGAAGTAGATGATGAGTACCAGAGTGGTAGTCCACATTTTCTGATTGAACCTGACGTGCCCCTCGGGCTTGGTGATGCTTGGGTAAACATCTACTAGTCTCGATAGTGCATACAATCTGCTTGATTCAGAGCCAGAGTACAGCAGAATTGCCATGGCCCCAGCAGCGCCTAGGCCGAGCAGGGCCACTCCGACCAGCAAGTATCCAACTGCAGCCTTGTCCACCCAGCCCCAATAGGCGAGAGTGAGTACGAAGATGAGCCAGATTAACCCCTTGAGAGACTTGCCTAGAAACGGGATTTCCCTGATGTTCTCAGGGAGGTCCCTCATCATCGCCCACATCACGTAGCCAATGTAAGGGAATGAGATGAGGAACATCGTCAGAGCACGCGACTGCTCATCGGCCGAACCGTCAAGCAAGTCATCCCTGAGCCAGTAAAATAGAGCGCCCCAGTAAATGACGGCCATGATGGCAGTGCCAAGTATGTTCGGTCGGCGCTCAACCATCGGGCTCACTCCTCTTCCCACTCGTCTCCGTCGCCGCCATCGTCTCCAATAGTGACGGATCCGCCAGCAGCCTCGACCTTCTCTATGGCGCGCGCGCTGGCCTCTGCGACGGTGATGTGGATGGCGCGGTCGATTCGACCTTTGCCGAGGAGCTTGTCATAGCCCATCTCGCTGAGGTTAATGGAATCGCCATCAGCGAGGTCTTGAACTTCCTGCATATTGATTGATACATTCACATTGCGCAGACTAGGGTGGCGATTGAATCCGTACATCCCCCAGTGTCCTGGCATATACTTCAATCGGGTCATTAGCCTGTGCTTGTTGATTCCTGCGTTGCCGCGTCCGCCTCTCTTACCGGCACCTCGGCCGGCCTTCTTGCCACGGCCGTGGTAGCGGCTTCGACCTCGGAATTTGTTTGTTCGTGAAACCATGTTAATCCCTCAAATCATCCTTCCGACTAAGTCGGTTATCGCCTCGCCCCTGAAGCCAAGCGCACCACCTGCGACGAAGCTGCGCTTGATGCCACCCCATCCCTTGGTCCCCCTCGGTGGATGTAGACGGAAGACGGGTTTCATTCCCTCAACATCACTGGTTCGTGCGTCGCCAGATGCAATGGCTTTCGAAAGTGTCCCGATGGTCGAGAACTCACTGCTGGACTTGATAATTGCATTAGTGACTGGTTTGTCGCCAATCATACGACCTCGCTCTGAAATCAAGCTGGAAACTGTGTCTGCGTCGACCTCACCCCAGGTCACGTAGTCCTTGGCCTTGTGTAGCATCCCGGCGTAGGCTGGAGTGTCGGGTATCAAAACAGCGTGATTGACTCTAGTCAGGTTGAGCATTGCCATAGTGTCACGAATCTTCGGCTTGACGCCGCGATCGCTGCGAACACGGATTACTAAGAAAGTCATCTGATAGTCCTCCCTTCGGTGATATTGAGTCGGCTACGATCCGCTTCGGTAATCCGAGTGCGGTTGAGTTCGACTAGTGCATTGAATGTGGCGCGGGCGAAGTTGATAGTGGTGCGGGTTTGTCCAGCGGAGCGTGACCAGACGTCGGTTATGCCAGCAAGGTTGAGGACTCTACGGCCGTAGTCTCCGATGACCAGTCCCTTACCTGCGGGTGCGGGCATAAGTGTGATTCGAGTGGAACCGGAGTGGCCGGTCACCTTGAACGGGATACTCGTACCGGGGCCTTCCGAGGACTCCCATGAACCGTTGCCACGCATCACAGTGATGAGATTGAGCTTTGCCTTGTCGATGGCCTTGCGAATGGTGCCTGCTACTTCTTTGCCCTTACAGACCGATATTCCGACGTAACCGTCTCCATTGCCGACCGCGCACAGGACGTTGAATCTCACTCTACGGCCCGAGTCAGTCATTCTCTGAATCATGTTGACCGCGAGCACGTCGTCAGTAAGGTCAGGAAGGAGTGCGTCAACAATCTCGACCTCACGTATTGGTAGACCGGTATCCAAGGCCTGCTCGTAGGTGTAGACCTGTCCACTCGCAACCATGCGACCGAGGCGAGTGCGAGGCTCCCATGCCCTAAGTGCAGCCAGTGGGTCGGGACCCCGGCGGCGTCGGCGATCGGTCTCTTTTTCCTCAACTGGAGCTAAGGCCAGAGCCAATCCTGGAGCGAGGTTTGCAGGTTCCTCTGTGGGTTCCTCTGTGGGTTGCTCAGCTGTCTCTTCGCTCATACTATGCCCCCTCTATCGCTTTCTTTGCCGCTTCGACCGCTGTAGCAATCGAATCGTCGATGTGAGTTCCATTTATTCTGTCTTCATCCGGCAGAACGTTCTCGCCGTGTGGTACTTCCAATCCGGCGTCTATCATTCCCTTTAGAGCAGCGAATATGCGGCTACCGGGGGATGATGCTGCAAGACCGATATCGAGTATGGCGCTGTCGTGGCCTGCTGCGATGGCCGACTTGGCCAGAGCGTATCCGGCGACGTAACAAGCCGGGACTGATTTTCTCGAAGCACCAGCGGGCCATCCGTACTTGGCCAGTGTATTGCCGGTAACGGAGGCGAGGATGTTGTCGCCATCCATCTTGAACTCGACCAACTGGCAGGTCACCTGAGTGTTTGATACCCTGACAACCGCCCTAGGCACGCCGCCTCTGAGCATTCTCATACGGCGCCTGTAGTCGGTTCTCCCGTTGCGTCGGCGCTTGAAGCGCAGCCTCTGGCTCTTCCCATGGGCCATCACTCATCACCTCCCAAAGCTATGCCGTCGAGTTCGATGTTAGATCGCATATGCGCGATTGACCTGTACGAACCTCCTTTCGACTTACGGTAGTAGTAACGGTACTGAGACGGGTTCAGCGTCTCACTGGAGCGGAGATCCTTGAGTTCCCTGCGCTGAGCCCGAATCAGACTCATCCAGCGCTGCTTCTTCGGATTGCGCGCTTTGGCACTACCCTTGCGTGAGCCATGTCCCTTGCGGCGGCCTTTCGCTTTCTGAGTTGCAGCCTTACGGGCTCGCACGCGACTGGTCCCCTTGATTGGCTTGGCCTTAATCAAGCCCTCATCAATGAGTTCGCGGATGTCGTCCTTCTGGACAGCGCTAGAAACCTCGTCTAGGTAATCCGGGTGAATCCAAACTCGGTGGATCCCTACCTCCCTTCCTTCCTTCCTCGAGAGTATCTGAGCAGCCATCCGCTTCTGATTAGTAATCATCATTGCAAGTCCCCCTTACGCTCGAAGCGCCTTCTGTTAAGCACCCTGAGTCCGAGGTCATCGGCTCGGTCATGAATCTGGGCCCGCTTCCTGTTGCCGACCCTTGAGCCAATGCGTACGGCCTGGCGCTCAGGATCGACACCGTCGAGGTCCGCTGGCTTGTGTGCCATGACCTCTTCGAAGCCTGATGGGTGCAGGCCCCTGACTGAGGCGATCTTGCGATATCCAACTCTAGCCATGGGGGAGCGATACTTGCGGTTGACTCGTTGGCTGGACTGCATGCCCTTAGGCTTCCTCCAACCGGTCTTCGCGAGCCTTCTGTAACGGAACCATTCCTGCCTTCTGAAGGCGGGTTGCTTCTTCTTCTGAGATTTCAGCACCTCAATGTCAGAGATTGTTGAGTCGTCGAGAACTGGCTTCTGTCGGGCGACGTGGAAGTCGTCCCACTCATCATCAAAGAAATCGTCATCGTCATCGTCATCGAAACCATCGTCCTCGCCCATCTCCTCCTCGGGAGCTACTTCGGTTTCAGGAGTGTCATCATTCTCGGTCAACCGGGCAACTAACTCAGCCTTCTTACCAGATACTGGCAACTCGCGCTCGCGCAGGAAGTCCTTGAGTTGGGCGACGGTGAATTCCTCGTAGTCCGTATCCATGTTATCATGCTCCCTTCGAGACGATGTAGATGCCATCTTGGAATACTCGTCTGTCTCGCTTCTTAATCCTACAAGCGCGCTCGATGTTAGCCGATGTCTGACCGACCTTCTCGCGGTCAGCACCCCTCACAACTACGTCGGTCTTGTTCTCTACCCTGACCTCTACCTCGGCAGGGGTCCACGGCAACTTGGCCACGCGAGGGACCTTTTCACCGAACAGGTTGTTGATTGTGAGCTGCTTGCCTTCTACCTTGAGGCTCATCGGGAAGTGACTGAACACTGCTTTGAGACGGTATTCGAAGCCCTCACCGATACCGTGCGCCATGTTGCGCAGGTGCGCAGCCCAAGTGCCGGCGATGGCCTTGTCGGGGCGGCGTGGTAGATTGACGAATATCTCGAGTCCCCCTTCGACTTCCCTGATCTCTACCTTGGGATGCCTGAACTCGCGTGATAGCGATTGGCCGTCCTTCGAGATGGTTACGACATCTCCTTCGATGCTCGCACTCGCGCCCTCTGGGAGTGCGATGGAATGTGAGATGTGATCTAGTTTCGGCATTCTAATCTCTCCTTCAGAAAATGTATGCGAGAAGTCGTCCACCGACTCTCTCCTTCTTGGCTTCATAGTGGTTCATGACGCCTTGATTGGTGCTCAGAATAAGTAGGCCAAGATCGCGAGCGGGTAGGTACCTCGACTCCCATTTATCAAACTCGGAGCGTTTGACGGAGTGCCTTGGCTTGATCACGCCGCAGCGGTTTATGGCTCCGATAAGCTCGACACGGAAAGAGCCGCCGCGGCCGTTGTCTATCTTCTCGTACTCACCGATGTAATCGGAGGCCTGCATGATGGACAGAAGGCTGCCCAGCATCTTGCTGGCCGGGTTAACGGTCACTTCGTAGTGACCGGCTTGCTCCGCATTGAATATTCGCGTGAACGCATCACTTAGGGGGTCAAACTGCATTTTTTTCACCTCACGAGTATTTCTTGAATCCTATGTCGGGAGCTACATCTCGGAAGCACTGCCTGCACAATCTGAGGCCGTGTCGCCGGATTAGTCCCCGCTTGCGGCCGCAACGTCGGCAGCCGTTGGAACGCCCTATCTCCTTACCGTGGTCGTGCGCCATCCTTCTCACTCCTCCACTATCTCGAGTTCGTAGAACTCTTGGAACCACTGCTTGCTCTCCTCGCGACCGACCCTGTGCTTGAGGCCGACCTTTGAGCTTCTCTGGCGGCGTCGCGAGACCCGGTGCCCAGGCCTCTCGAGAACGATGTTGACATCCATCCCAAAGATGCCAATATCTGGATCGTACTTCTGCTTCGGGAAGTCAGTGTAGTCAGAGATTCCGAAGGATAGATTGCCCTGAGTGTCAAAGTTGTAGGCTGGTAGAGTATTCTGGCGGACCCAAAAAGCGTCCTTGAGAAACTTCTTGATTTCCTCCTCTCCACGAATGGTGACCTTGCATCCGATTGGGGAGCCTCTTCGTGTGCCGAGGTCGCGATTAGTCTGAGTAGCCAAGGTGCGCACGGGTTTCATGCCAGTGAGGACCTCGAGGACCCTTTCGGCGAGTTGTAGCCTCTGGCCGCCCTCGCCGACACCGATGTTGATAGTTACCTTGGTTATGGAAGGAGCCAGCATGGCATTGACCTCCTCACTCATGATTCAGCCCCCGGTATATCTGACTCAGAGCCGATGATGAAGACATAGTCTGCAATGGTCAGGAAATCGTCGAACTGGACCTCATTGGCCTTGGAAGAGCGCTTGACGTCGTGTCCGCGAACTGTAGCAATCTCGCCGATGTGACTGCCACCCGTCAGGTATGACTGAGCGCCTTCAGTGAATGGAAGGTGGGAGGTAATCTGTTGCTCTGGAAGGGAGATGATGACGCTGTCGCCACTCTTGTAGGCTGAGGCGTCGTCCATCAGCAGGTTCCTGCCGTCGTGCAGGTGCAACTGTGTCTTCGCACCTCTAATAGTGGTCTTGCCAGTTACACGGCAGATTTTGCTACCGACTGCATTCTTTGGGATAGGGCGGTAGCGCAGCTTGCCGTTGATGTCGAGTACACAGCGGAAGTTCTTCTCACCTACTGACAGAACGTCCATCAAACCGACTCCTCGGCCATCGTCGGTCTCGATGCGACCATCCACCATGACTTGGCGAGAATGCAGGATACGCTTGGCCTCGCGTCGGGTGTGGGCGACACCAAGGACGTCGCGCAGGACGAGAGCGAGGGGCATGCAGTGCTCGATGGAGTGCCCCCCAGGGTTAGGCTTCTGCACCCAAATGGAGGACTTGCGAGGCAGGGGCCAGCTGCGTGGCATGACTAGGCGCTTGATGTGGCTCCTACTCATCGGTGTCACCTCCTGACCTCTCCATCAGCCTCTTGATTCTCAATGGATCGCCCTCAAACAGAGTGGTTACTACGAGGTTTGAGGGCCTGATTGGAATGCCCTCTTCCTTGCCGTCAGCAGTGGAAGAGGTGATTCCGTCAACGAATATCATTCCCCTCTCAGTATCCACACTGGCTACCTTGGCCTTGATTCCGGCGCGGCCCCTAGATTGACCTAGGCGCTTGCCGCTTGAGTCCGGCTTGACACTGTTCGGATTGCCGAAGTCGCCACGTACTACCTCGACCTCATCTCCAACTCGCACGGTGACGGTTCGGATGGCCTGCAGTTCTGGATCATCAGTCAGTAGGCGGGCTCGTAGTCGCTTGCGCCGGACATGCAAGGCAGCCTTACTGCTTGTTCGACGCTGCTTTCCAGGATTCTTGCTCGCCATTCTTCTCACCTCACACTATCTGCTTCGCAGTGGCAGCTATCCGCGGCCACCGCTCTGCCGCCTCTCGGCTGACAGGCCCCTTGATGTCGGAGCCCTGCACCTCACCGCGCCTATTCGTAATCACGCATGCGTTGTCCTCGAACTGGACCCAAGTCCCGTCGACACGCCTGAATGGGCGTGCCTGTCGAACGATGACGGCATCGAATATCTGGCGGCGTGTCTCAGGGGTACCGCGCCTTACGGTGACGCGAATCATGTCGCCCACTCCGGCGGCGGGGTAGCGACGTGCCACGCCGCCCTTCTTTAGGACGGTAATCAGCTGCACGACCTTTGCGCCAGTGTTGTCCACACAGTCGAGGCGCGCCTGCGTAGGCAGGCCCGATGTGACGCGTCCAGCTATTCCTCTCATTCAGACGCCTCCTTTTCGATGACGCAGAACTTGACGGTCTTCGACAGTGGCCTGCACTCCATGATGCGGACCCTGTCACCCCTACTAACGCCGCCTATGCAAGTAGGCAGGTGGGCGGCGTAGCGTCGAGTGCGCTTCTCGTAGCGCTCGTACTTTTTCATGTAGCGAGAGGTCTCCCTCTCAACTACGATAGAATCAGTCATCCCTAATGCGGACACGGTGCACTCGATAATCTGGCCACGCACCCTCAAGCTGCCGAAGAAGGGGCAGTTGTCACTGCCATCCCACTCTCCTTCAGGGGTTCTGACGTCTACACCGATATCTCTCATCTCAGTGCCCCCTGTACCTGCGGTTGATTCGATCCTCGGGGCGTTGTGTTACGGCTGAGCCGTCGATAACCCTCCCTGAATCGATGGTGAATGTGATGACATCCTTCGCGAGTCGAACGCGGCCATTCTCGGTGAGGACCCTTATGGTCCTGCGAGTCTCGTCTAATACGGTACCTCTGAGGCCGACCAGAGAGGGGTCCGGCGAACCAACCACCGTGATGGTGCGGGACAACCATGGCATGTGCATCAAATCTCCCATCTAGCGCACCTCCACCTGGTAGCCATTCTGCTCGAGCACCTTGGCGGCCCTCTTCTTGTGATCTCCTTGCAGTTCTATGGTTCGTCCCTTGACGGTGCCACCACTCGCGCACGCGCCCTTGAGAATCTTGGCGAGTTGACTTAGATCGATAGCAGTGTCCTCTATTCCCTCGACGATTGTGACCATTTTTCCGTACCTCCTCCTTACTACTGAAATTGTCGCCTTCTGCTGTTCTTTCGCTATTTCTTGGCATATGCACAGTTCATCCGGTAGTCCACATAAGTTGCATATCCCAGCCATCTACCCTACTCCTGCTTCTGATTGATACGAGTCAGCATTCGCGCTATGCTCCTACGCGTCTGCTTGTATGCTCCTGAGTTTGATACTGAGCCCCCCAGAGCTAGTTGAGCACGGAGCTGCAGTAGCTCCTCGCGGAGTTCCTCCAGCATTTCCTCTCGCTGCTCCGGACTCATCGTCTCGATGTCCCTGGATCTGATGTGCGACATTTACTCCTCCTCCTTCGTTTGCTCAATTCCGGCCATCATGTCAACAACCGAATCGACCACACCCTCGGCATCGGCCTTGGGCTCCTCGATGATGGCAGACAGTTCCTCGTCGGCCTCCTCATCGGAGACTTCGAAGATAGCGACCTCGGCCAGAGGTGGTAGGCCTGAATCAGCGCGCTCGGTGATGATTATCTCGTGTGGTAGTTTGGCATCAGGCCGCATTATCTTGACTGTGCAGCCAATCGTACCCAACTTCTTGACAGCGGTCGAAAAACCGGTGTCCATGAACTCAAGGGCAGTCTCACCGCAAAACTTGATGTGTCCCTGCTGAAACTTCTCGACTCGGTGGCGGGCACCTGTGATTTTACCACTGAGTATGACTAAGCATCCACGCGCGCCAGCATCCATTATCTGCTGAGCTGTGCCATGTCCAGCGCGGCGGAAGAACCAACCACGCTCAAGGGAGCT
>Ga0208522_1002830_pt1 | contig 10256 bp, 5 predicted proteins | sample ETNtaG_25_FD_185763 | JGI IMG/M metagenome (GOLD analysis project Ga0208522, IMG submission 185763) | Marine microbial and viral communities from oxygen minimum zone, Eastern Pacific Ocean - ETNP201302SV86 (SPAdes) (version 2) | ecosystem: Environmental > Aquatic > Marine > Oceanic ... | reverse complement strand
TTTGTTACCCCGATAATTCTGTGAATGCCTCTGAAGCTTACTCCTGTGCCAGCGGCAATATGACCCGCGACCGTGTTGCTACTGGTTGTGTGGGGATATACTCCGTGATCAACATCCAGGCTTATCCCCTGGGCGCCTTCAAATAGTATCGAAGACCCTTTCTTGTGCGCGTTGAAAAGGTCCACAGAGATATCAGATATATACGGTCTCAGTGTTTCTCCATACTCAATATATTGATCGTAGATATTTTCTTTATCAAGCACCGCACTGTGCCCAAATGCTTTTATCAGCGTCTGGTTAAAGCTAAATGCCTTGTCCAATTTTTCCCGAAAAATATCTGGCTCTGTAATGTCAACCATGCGAATACCGTGCCGATACATTTTGTCTCCGTATACCGGGGCTATGCCTCTCTTTGTGCTCCCGGCAGCGAGCTTTCCCTGGTGTTTTGTGAGCGCAGCATCCATCTCAATATGGTATGGCATAATGATGTGAGCTCTGTCGCTTATTTTTAGTTTGGGCTCGACTCCCTTGTCTCTGAGATAGTTTATTTCTTTGATCAATGCCGCCGGGTCAACCACGACCCCGTTCCCAATAATGCTAACAGGGTGTTCGTATAATACCCCAGACGGGATAAGATGTAGCTTGTATATGTTGTTGTTAACAATAACCGTGTGGCCGGCGTTGTTTCCGCCATGAAAGCGAACAACAAAATCAGCCTCTCCGGCAAAAAAATCAGTGATTTTACCTTTGCCCTCATCCCCCCACTGAGCGCCAACAATCGCCGTTATTTTGGATGTTTTATTTGGCATAAAACCGGGGCATTATCAAGAGCATCAATTAATATTATAAAACCATGAAAAATATAGATGGAGAGATTAACCACGCTGTGGCATCAATTAAAGCGCTATTCAATATTATTTTTCTTGGTAGCCCGCTTTTTTCTTTGCCCACTTAAGAAGCCGATTGACAGGGGGAAAGTAGTCAGCCAGAATAATGAGACCGGGGATTCCAAATAGCCAGCCTTGAAAAACGGGAATCATTCCTCCTATCATTCCAATAATCACGAGAATGATCCCAAGTGTAATTCGAAATGTGTGTTTCACGATATTATAATTATATAGGCCCTATCAGGATTCAAATTTATATATAGAATCAATGATCATATTAGATAATCTTGTTTTCTTTTTACCAATTTCTATGTTCCCAATAGTATATTTAAGCTATCAAAAAAACCGAGAATAAATATCATGGAATTCCAAAAATTAGAATTTAAAAACCAAACAGAGGAAGAAATGGTGCGGCGGTCAAAACGTTTCTTAGAGATGATTAAATCGCGGCGTACGGTCCGTGATTTTTCAGAAAAAAATATACCAGTAGGTGTAATAGAAACTGCTGTAAGGGCTGCGGCCAGTGCGCCCTCCGGAGCAAACAAACAGCCCTGGCACTTTGTTATTGTTAAAGACCCGGCGGTAAAGAAAAAGATTCGGGTTGCCGCTGAAAAGGAAGAAAAAGAATTTTATGAGCACAGGGCCCCGGACTCATGGCTTGAGGATCTAAATCAGTTTAAGACAGACTGGCACAAACCATTTTTAGAGGTGGCTCCAGCGTTGGTTGTTGTATTTCGTCAGAGCTATAGAGACCTCGGCTCCACAAGGAGGAAGAATTATTATGTTAACGAGTCTGTCGGAATAGCCTCCGGGTTTTTACTTGCCGCATTGCATAACGCTGGGCTGGTAACACTTACTCACACGCCAAGCCCAATGGGGTTTCTTGAGAAGATTCTTAAAAGACCGAAAAATGAAAAAGCATTTCTACTTATTCCGGTTGGCTACCCGGCTGAAAATGCGAAGGTTCCTGATCTAATAAAAAAACCATATAATGAGATAGCAACGGTTTTATAGGATGATAAAAATTTTTGTAACCGGAGGGACCTTTGACAAAGACTATGATGAAAAAAATGGAAAAATGTTTTTTAAAAAAACCCACATGAGCGAAATATTAGCACTGGGCCGCTCCAGAGTGGATGTGGTTATAGAAACGCTGATGATGATTGACAGCCTAGAAATGACAGATGAAGATCGAGCGCTAATAGTTGACAGCTGTGTCAATGCCAAAGAAGATCAGATCATCATCACCCACGGCACAGACACGATGACACAAACGGCGATGGAGATTGGACAAAAAAAGCTCAAGAAGACCATTGTCATTACAGGCGCGATGATACCATATAAGTTTGGCACATCAGACGGACTGTTTAACATAGCAAGTGCTCTTGCATACGCGCAGACACTTTCAAATGGCGTATATATTGCGATGAACGGCAGAGTGTTTGACCATAACAAGGTGAAAAAAAATAGAGACACAGGAATATTTGAGGAGGCATAATGAAAGAGTTCACCATATATCACAATCCCAGATGCAGCAAGAGCAGACAGACCCTGCAAATACTCAGGGACAGGGGTATCGAGCCCAATATTATTGAATACTTAAAAACCCCGCTGCAAAAAGATGAACTAAAAAAAATATCCACCAGCCTTGGTCTCCGTCCAAAGGAATTTGTAAGAAAAAACGAGAGCGATTTTAGGGACAGAGGCCTGGCTAGCGATTTAGAGGACGATGATAAAATGATTAAGGCGATGGCAGCCTATCCTAAGATTATTGAAAGGCCCATAGTGGTTTTAAAAGGCAAGGCAGTTATAGGCCGACCGCCAGAAAATGTGTTAAAACTGTTATAATTAATAAATTTTATAATATATATATATATATAATGTGTATAACCTCTAAAAAATAGTATAAAAATAAACTTGACATACATTGCGGTAGGCGGGTATGTTTCTATCTAGCGTTCTTGGGGAGATGCGGATAGGACTATACTATCCGTACAAAGATTTGGTAGTAGAGGCGAGAAAAATCATGCCTTTCTACGTCGAGCCCATAGAATTTTAGTAAATTAGTAAAATAGTGTTAATTGCAATATGGAGGCAGAAAAATGAGAAAACTCTCACAATTAGTAGCCCTTGTAGTACTGGTATCATTTGCGTGGACGCAGACCACTGGTAAAATAAGAGGAACTGTCAGTTCATCAGACGGACAACCACTTGCTGGTGCTAACGTAATGATTGATGGAACATCAAAAGGTGCCGCAACCAATTCAGATGGTGTGTTCACCATTCTTAGTGTTGAGGTGGGCACATATACTGTTACCTCGTCTTACATTGGATATCAGAGCAGTAGTGAGTCTAACGTTTCGGTTAAGGTTGATCTAACCACACCACTTGACTTTAGCCTCTCGGCTTCTGCGGTTGAGGGTGAGGCCGTTACCATCGTTGGAGAAAAAAGATTAATAGAAAAAAGTGCAACAAACTCTGTCCGCAGTGTTGGTGCCGAAGAAATCGGGAACTCAGCGTCTCGTAGTGTTTCTGGTATGCTAGATATGCAGGCCGGTGTTAACATTACGAATGGCAGGCTTTCCATTCGCGGCAGTAGAGCGGAAGAGGTTGCCTACACATTAGATGGTGCTTCTATCACAGACGTTATTAATACTGGCCGTGATGTTTCTGCTATCCCTGAGGCGCTGGCTGAGATCTCTGTTGAGTCCGGCGGATATGGTGCGCACATTGGTGGTGCGAACTCTGGCGTTGTGAGACAGACACTGAAAACTGGTGGCAGCGAAGTAGGTGGGACGGTCCGCTTTGAATCTGGTGACTATGGTTACACAGATCTGACAGCTACCGTTGGCGTTCCGATCGGTAATAATATCAGAACCTTTGTCGCTCTGCGTAGCAATCACACAGATGACCATACCCCAACTTACTGGACAGATTTTAGCATTAATGATGGACAGCCGATGGAGAGTACCGTTTCAGGTAACGCTCCTGATGGTGAGTCTGTTGCTATTGTTTTTGACTCTGGCGGCAAGAATGGTATCCCTCACCGTAAGCGTGATATCCTTCAGATAAACGCTACCGGGACTGTAGACCTTGGCGCTCTTAACCTTCGTCTTTCTGCAGTGATAGACAACAATACCTATGAGAGCAACGGTCTTCCTACTTATAATATTTTTGCTGATGGTACAAATTCTGAATATGGTCCTTCACGCCTAGCAAAGGGTGAGCGTTCGCTTACGATGACGACTGCTCGTGTAAACTATTTTCTTAATCCTAATATGTTAGTCTCAGCTGGCATAAGCACATTCTCACGTAAGTTTGAGTCTTACGATGATGGTATGGGCAAGCCTGGTGGTTTTGGTGATGCTGTCAGCTGGGGGGATTCAGCATCCATATCAGCAGCGGGCATTGATGCTTCCTGGTGGGGAGCTGGAAACACACTGTTTGCTACTCCTGGAGCAACCTATACCTCACCCGCTAGCTATTATGTGGCCAACACATTTGCGTTTGCAAGGCCTGGTGATATAAGAACCGGCTGGAGCAAAAACCAGCGTGATTCTTTTGGAATGGACGCAGGGCTAACCTGGCAGAGAGGCGATCATGAGATCCGTGCCGGGTTTGACTATAAAGGATATACTTACCGCACGTACTATCTAAGTACTACAGCGATGTACAACCTAAATAAGAAAATCGCTGATGGTGACTACACCCGCGACCAGGTTAATAGTGGTTCAGATGCAGGTGTAACTTCAGACTTGTCAAACTACAACCGCGGTGGTCAGATTGGTTATGATGACTATGGTAAAGAGGTAGACTCTGGCTGGGATGGCCCTCGTGAGCCTACGGTAAGCTCTATCTATGTTAATGATAAGTACGAGGCTGGTGATCTTGTTGTAAGCGCTGGTGTTCGTATTGATAATTTTATGATGGACGACTGGAAAATGAAGGATCCTGATAATCCAGGCTGGGACGAGTCAAACCAGGGAATCATGGAAAGTGAGTTTTCAGAGTCTGAGACAAAGACAATCATGCAGCCACGTCTTGGTCTGGCATTTCCAATTTCTGATGAAACAGTTTTCCATCTTCAGTATGGGAGATTTGCTCAGATGCCAGAGCTGGATCTACCGTATGCTTCTACCCGCTACATGCACCTAGTCTGGGGCGGTCAGAACTATACTCCAGATCCAATGGGTTTTGACCTTGATCCTGTAGAGACGACTCAGTACGAGGTTGGCATGAGCTACCAGTTTGCACCATCTGCTGCGATTGACATAACAGCATTTGCTAAGAACACAACCGGTCAGATTGTTATTTCTAAAAACAGAGATGTTGAGATTGATAATACATACGGTGTTGCAAAAGATGCCGTACTTTATGAGAATGGTGATTTTACCACAGTAAATGGTTTTGAATTTACCCTAAGAACCCGCAGGGTTAGTAACCTGCAGACCTTTGCTTCTTACACGTGGTCTGATGCGAGGGGTATAAACTCAGATCCAAACACTGGAGCTGGTAACCTTGCTCAGGATGCTCTAAGTCCTCCACCTGTGATGATTTCTCCGCTTTATTACCACAACAAGCATCGTGGTGCTGTGGCGCTGGACTATCGTTTAAGTGAGGGTCTGCTGAATGGTCTCGGGGTTAATTTTGAGTACAAGTTTAACAGTGGACATCCGTACACACTTAGTGATGGTGGTATGGGTCAGCGCGCTGCAGACGCGGGTGCGATTCTTGCAGACGCTCGTTCACGTGAGCCACAAGAGCCGGTTGGCTCTTCTACCACTCCGTGGCAGAGATATGCTAATCTAAAAGTAGACTACAACCTATCACTTGGTGGTGTTGGTGTTACGCTTTTTGCTTATGTGAGCAACTTGTTTGATACGAAGAATGTGATCAATGTTTATTCACGCTCAGGAAACGCGTATGATGATGGTTTCCTAACAGATCCGGCACTAAGCACGGAGATTGTTGCTGCCAATGGACAAAACTATGTTGACCTATATCGTAATGTAAATCTTGAAAATAGAAAGCACTATATGGGCGACTTTGGTTTAGATGTTTTTTCTACACCGCAGATCGTTAAGATGGGTGTGTCAGTCAATTTCTAGGCTGATTTAGCGTGTATAAAATGAATCATAATAAAGAAAAGGGTATAACAACCATGAAGAAAAAGAATCTTATAATGATTGCTACCAGTGCGGTGTTTCTTCTTTCGACATTATTTGCGAAAGAGATGACCAATGCTGGCAGCCAACATGTCGCTAGAGATCTTGGGGGGCTTGAAAATCAAAGCCCGGCCATCTCGGTGATGAATATCAATAACATAGCTCAATGGACTATGAAGGATGGTGCATACACCACAGCTGGTAGTCATAACGGGCAACAAGGAGACTATCCAATTTTTACTGGTGGTCTAATCTATGCTGATGGCATGCTCTGGGGAGCTAAAGTTACAGATCATCAGGGTACAGATGAGGTAAGAGTTGGTGGATCAACCTATTACCATGGTTTAAAAGCTGGACGTGTCATCTATAAAGATGGTGCAGTTGCAGGTTCTGATGATCCTGTGAATAATCATGTTTGGCGTGTTCGCAAAGACTGGTCAAATGGTGACCTAACGACAGATGCTGCTAACTTCTATGGCAAAACCTCTGCTAGTGATGTTAGTGCAGAGCAGATCGCCACTGTAAAGGGGCAGTATGAGTATGACTGGATGAACTGGCCTGCAGCATGGGGCGCTCCATATGATGACGTTGACGGTAATGGAAGCTATGACCCAAACACTGATATTCCAGGTTATCCTGGTGCTGACCAGACATTGTGGACCATTGCGAATGATGTTCCTACAATTGTCAGCGCTGCTGGTGATAGTATAGGCTATCAATCAACGGCTCCAAACCTGTATGGTGCTGATCCAATTGGTATTGAGCTTCAGATCACTATGTGGGGTTATGCGTTTGGTGCTGGTGACCCTCTGGGGAATATGATCTTCAAAAAGGCAACCATGAAATATACCGGGCTTCCAGAGTCACCTGCTGACTCCAAGATGGAAGAACTTTATTTTACTCAGTGGTCTGATCCTGATCTTGGAACCTACACTGATGACTATGTAGGCTGTGATATAGAGCTTTCTTTTGGTTATGTTTACAATGGTAATCGTTTAGATGGTGTATTTAATGGTATCCATAATCTTCCGTGTCCTGCTGGTGGATATGATTTTCTACAGGGGCCTCCAGACACTGAAGACATAGATGGAGATGGGGATACAACTGAATATCTTGGTATGACTTCGTTTACCTATTTTGGTGCTGGTTCATCAATCAGTGACCCAGACCTTGCATCGTATGCGGGTTCGTTACAGTTTTATAATTTGATGGAAGGGTTTCTGCCTCGTCCAGAGTACCCTGTTCAGATACCTTGGATAGATCTTTCAACCGGTGTAGAGACAAAGTTTGCTCTTGCTGGTGACCCGGTAGCGGGTTCTGGTTGGATCGATGGTGTTCAGTTGCCTCCTGGAGATCGTCGTCTGGTTATGGCCAGTGGTCCATTTTCTATGCGCATAGGTGAGACCGCCGATGTGGTTATTGGACTTTTAGGCGGTATGGGATTGGATGCCGTATCCTCTGTTTCGGTAGCAAAGTTCCATGATCTTTATGCTCAGTATGCGTATGATCAAAACTTTAGTCTGCCAAGTGCTCCGTCTTCACCAAGCCTTTCTGGTATTGAGATGGATGGTGCGATAGGGATTGACTGGGGCTCATCAGCTTCAGCGGTTTCAAGCACTGAGGAAACTGTAAGCGCTGGCTTTGAGTTTGAAGGGTATGTTGTTTATCAGCTTCCATCTTCCAGCTCACCATTGAGCGAGGGTGTAAAGGTTGCGACCTATGATAAGGTTAACCTGATCCTGAATATTTTAGATCCAACAGTCGACCCTATCACGGGTCTGGTGGTTGACGCTGCAAAACAAACTGGTACAGACGGTGGTGTTCAGCGTTATTTTGAGACAGACTATGATGAGATTCGTGGTCGTCCAATGTCTAATGGTATTAGCTATCACTTTGCTGTAACAGCTTATAGCTTCTTGCCTGAGAATGAAGGAAGTCCGTTTAAGACTTTGGAATCAGGAGAGAGCAGAATATCCATTACTCCTCATGATGCTAACCCTGGTGTTATGGTTTACAGTGAAATGAACTCAGACATTGAGGTGACCCATGATGGTACTGCTAACGCATTTGTTAATGTTAACGTTGTTAATCCAAGTGAATTAACAGGTGATGCTTATGAGGTTTATTTTACAGAGCAGGTATATGAACTAAATTTAGATGGTTCTTGGTCAGCGGTTGGGGCAGCAAGAGGGGCTTCAAAAGTAACTGATTTATCAGGAACAACTGTTACTGGAGCTGCTGCAACTAGTCTTACTGTTGGTACAATTGATATATCTTTTCAAATTAATGTTGCATCTCCAGATTATAATTATGCTGATGGAGTACAGTTAACATTTCCAGTGGGTACTGTTATAAATAGCGCTACTGGTGGACCGATTGCAATAATATCTGAAGTTAATCCAAATGTTGTGATGTTTGGTGATAATTCAGTATCAACTGGTGGTTTTTTCGCCGGTGGAGAAGTCGTGGTGGTAAATATTAATACGCCTTCAACTTTCCCAGCTGCTGCTATCGATGTAGATTGGATTGTTTATGATGATGGTTGGGCTCAGGCTTGGTGTACAGGAGATAATGTCGATAATTGCGCCAGCTGTGATACTTATCAAATAGGTACTGGTTGTGATGAAGTATACACAGTTCTTGCAGATGCTAATGGTACTGTTTCGGTTTCTGATCTAGCTCTGTTTGTTCAAACAGAACAGCATTGGAACCTTGGCAATACAACTAGTGGAGCGGTTCTTTTAGAAAAGCAAACCTTTGTTGGTGGTGCAGATACCTGGAATGGTGGATCAGCTGAAAATAAATCAATGTTGCATTATAATTCTGCGGCTGCTGTAACAACAGACGGTTTCCAAGTTAATGTTGATGGTGGATATGCTGCTCCAACAGATGTATTTGGACATACTTATGACCTTGATGCTGCAAATGCGGCTCTCTATGGTGAATCGATTTATGATATTGACTCCTATGCTCAAAATGGTTGGGCGCTTACGGCAAAAGCTGTAGACACTTATGGCAATGGTATAACAGATGTTGGCATTCTACAGAGAGATATTGAGGTTAGGTTTGTTGGTGAATTCAGAGACGAACCAATTGTAACTGATGCTGGTGTGGTTTACTATGATGGTGATCCAAATCTTCCAGGTTCTTATGCTTGGTTGAGTGGTTCTAGGGTTGGTGCTTTTTCTGATCACCCAGATCCAGCGAATGATGGATCAGGTGTGCCAATCAGAGTTTGGGTTCCATTCCAAGTATGGGATATGGAGGCTGAAGGTGGCGAAATGCAGATTGATATTGATCTCTACGATAGAATACAATCTTATGATGCTGGTGATACCGTATATGTGTTTAATCCATATAATCGTATGTATACTCACTTTATTCACCACGAGTATAAAGAAGACGGAGTATATGACACTGGCGCTTCTGGATACCCAAGTGATTTTTTCACCTGGAATGTAGTTTGGTGGGATACTCAGTTTAACCAGGGCGATGTTGTTACGTTTAACTATGCAAACCCAATTCAGGTTGGATTAGATAAGTTTACGTGGGCCACACAAGCTAGTACGACTGCATCTTCTAATGATGTTTCAATGGTAAGTGTTTATCCAAATCCTTACTATGGGACACACGAGATTGAAAGCAGCCGGGCTGATAAATATGTTTCCTTTAACCATCTTCCTCCTGAGGCAACGATTGATATCTACTCTTTAGGCGGTGTGTTTGTTAGGAGCATAGATAAAAATGATACTGGCCAGTTTCTGCAGTGGGATCTTAAAAACCAGTATGGTTACCCTGTTGCAAGCGGCATGTATGTTGCCCGGGTAACATCAGGCGGTGAAGAGAAAATCTTAAAGATAGCCCTTGTTCAAGAAACACAAGTGCTTAAGTACTATTAATGACCATTTAAACGGAGAGAAAAATGAAAAAACATATAATCGCAAGTATCGTAATTATTGTTGTTAGCTCCTTGGTCCTTGGACAGAATTCCAGGATGGGATCTGCTTCTTCTACCCAATTGCTTGTTGTCCCTAGCGCTAAACATCTATCAGGTGGTGGCGCTACTGCAACGGCTACGGGTATGGACGCAACCTTTTGGAATCCAGCGGGGCTAGCGATGAGTGAAAACAGTGTTGACGCTATCTTTTCAAATCGTCAATATTTTGCTGATATTGATAACAGCTTTTTTGGAATCGCTACAGAT
>Ga0208522_1002822_pt1 | contig 10267 bp, 9 predicted proteins | sample ETNtaG_25_FD_185763 | JGI IMG/M metagenome (GOLD analysis project Ga0208522, IMG submission 185763) | Marine microbial and viral communities from oxygen minimum zone, Eastern Pacific Ocean - ETNP201302SV86 (SPAdes) (version 2) | ecosystem: Environmental > Aquatic > Marine > Oceanic ... | reverse complement strand
CATTTCCGGCGACCACATTACCTGTCTCCAAGTACTGGTCTCGGCCTGAGAAGTCTCCAATAAATCCACCTGCCTCTTTCACTAATAAAGCTCCAGCAGCTATATCCCAAGAGTTAAGTCCAATTTCCCAAAAACCATCCAAACGTCCAGCAGCTAAGTAAGCCAGGTCAAGTGCAGCAGAACCTGCTCTACGAATGCCAGAAACATGGGGGTGGATGGCCTTAAAGGTTTTTAGGTAGCAATCAAGGTGTTCTGGGTATCTAAAAGGAAATCCTGTACCTATTAATGTGTCTTGGAGTCCGTTTGACATAGTAACTCTGATTCTCTCATTATTTAGATAGGCACCTTCTCCCTTTGAAGCGTTGAAGAGTTCCTCCTTGAAAGGGTCATAGATTACGGCATGAGTCACCACTTGCTTTTCAAGTAAGGCAATCGAAACAGCGTATTGAGGGAAGCCATGCAGATAGTTAGTTGTTCCGTCTAAAGGGTCAATAATCCATTGAAAATCGCTGTCACCCAATATTTCACCACTCTCTTCAGCTAAAATTGAATGATTTGGAAAGACTTTTTTAATCTCGTTTATAATGGCTTTTTCAGCCGTTTTATCAACCTCAGAAACAAAGTCATTGATAGACTTATTTTCAATGGTCAATAAATCGATCTGGTTGTGATACCTAAGGACAACATCACCAGCTGCACGGGCAGCTCGAACTGCAATATTAACGGTAGGATGCATGGTTAATGAGCCAATTAATTAAAGACACGAATTATACCTTGGCGGCTTTTGATAAAGTGAGGATTGTCATGGTGGGGACTACAGAGCCTGGTAATATTGGGGCAGCCGCAAGGGCTATGAAAAATATGTCTCTGTCTCGATTGTTTTTAGTTAATCCCTCCAACTATCCTTCGGCTGCTGCAACTGCTAGGGCTAGTGGTGCAGACGATGTTTTATCAAGTGCCGTTGTTTGTAGTTCTTTAGCTGAAGCGTTAGAAGGAGTGCACTTGGTCATTGGTGCAAGTGCTCGTCAACGCAATATTAAATGGAAACAGATGGATGTGTTAGATACTTGTAACGCAATACAAAAAACTCTAGCTAAATCCAAACAACAGGTCGCTGTAATTTTTGGGACCGAGAATTCTGGACTAACGAATGAAGAATTAGATCTGTGTCATATTCTCATGACAATCCCTGGCAATCCTGATTATTCTTCATTGAATGTTGCGTCAGCAATCCAAGTTTTTGCTTATCAAAACTTTGTCAGTAATATACAGATAGATTTTGAGAATTTTGATAACGAATTGGCAAGTTTTGAAGAGTTAGAAGGTTTTTATATTCATCTTGAACAGGTGCTCGAGCATATTGATTATTTTGAAGAAAAGAGGTCTAAAAGCTTGCTAATGCGACGTCTTCGAAAATTGTTTGGTCGTAGTTATCCAGAAAAAGAAGAGGTTGCCATTCTAAGAGGTATTCTTGCAAGCATCAAGCCATACAATAAAAAGCCCGATTAAATCGGGCTTTTTCACTATATTGATCAATATTAGCCAAGCATAAGCTTATTCATGCGCTTGACAAACTCAGCAGGCTCTTTGATTTGACCTCCTTCGCTGAGCACCGCCTGATCGAATAAAACCTTCACGAGGTCTTTATCGACCTTGGTTTTGAGTTTTTTAACCAAAGGATGTTTTGGATTAATTTCAAGAATTGGTTTAGTTTCAGGTACATCTTGACCTAGTGACTTCATGATACGTTCCATATTGCTGCCCATCTCGTTTTCGTCAGCAATAAGACAGGAAGGTGATTCACTTAGACGACTCGAAACCTTGACCTCTTTGACTTGATTTTCAAGAATCTTTTGTACCTTACCGATTACCTTTTCAAAATCTTTCGCTGTTTTTTCTTTTTTCTTCTTGTCTTCTTTTGAATCCAAGTCCTCTAGGTCACCTTTGGCAATTGATTTAAGAGGAAGCTCTTCATAGTCACCAAAATTAGCAACAAGCCACTCATCAACCCGGTCAGATAAAAGCAATACTTCGATATCTTTTTGTTTGAAAATTTCCAAATGAGGTGAACCTTTAGCAGCAACATGGTTGTCGGCAGTTACGTAATAAATGGTTTTTTGATCATCATTCATACGTTCAACATAATCTTTAAGAGAAACTGTTTGTTCTTCAGTGTCACTGGTAGTTGTAGCGAAGCGCAACAGATTTGTAATTTTGTCTTTATTGGCAAAATCTTCAACAACCCCCTCTTTGATAACCATACCAAATTCTTTCCAGAATATTGAATAATCCTCAGGCTTATTTTTTGACATCTTGTCTAACTGAGATAGGATGCGCTTAACGGATGCTTTGCGGATTGTATCAACGACTTTACTCCCTTGTAAAATTTCTCTGGACACATTGAGTGATAGATCATCTGTATCGATGACACCCTTGATAAAGCGTAGATATTGAGGCAACAGTTCCTCGTTGCCCTCCATGATAAAAACTCTTTTGGCATAGAGCTTTACTCCGCCTTTTCTTTTGGGTTCCCACATATCAAATGGCGCTTTTCTAGGTATGAAAAGCAAAGATGTATAGTCTAGTTTTCCTTCCAATTTGTTGTGTATTTGAGTCAATGGGCCATCAAAATCATAGGTTAATGATTTATAGAATTCATCATAATCTTTTTGTGACAGTTCTTTTTTGTCTTGCGCCCAAAAAGCAGTTGCTTTGTTGATTGTCTCATATTCAATGAGATTCTCATCTTCTGAAGACTTGACCATCATAATTGGGACTGTTATATGGTCTGAGTACTTAGAGACAATGCCACGAATTCGATGATCATTGAGGAATTCATTTTCAGCTTTTTTGATATCAAGAGTTATTGATGTTCCACAATCTTCTACTTCAATTGTTTCGATGGAATATTCACCCTTTCCTTTTGATACCCATTTTGTACCATTTTCCTTTTTATCACCAGCTTTCCGGCTTATAAGGGTGACCGAATTTGAGACTATAAAGGCCGAATAAAAGCCAACTCCAAACTGTCCGATTAGATTTGAATCTTGAGCTTGATTTTTATCAAGACTTTCTAGGTATTTTCGAGTGCCTGAGTTTGCTATGGTGCCAATATTTTCCATCACTTCATCTTGGTTCATTCCAATACCGTTGTCCCTGATAGTGATCGTTCCAGCATCTTTATCAACATCAATATGGATGTTTGGGTCATCTTTTCCCTCAACCAATGAATCGTTTGAAATTGACTCAAATTTGAGTCTATCGATCGCGTCTGAAGCATTTGAGATCAACTCCCTTAAGAAAATCTCTTTATTAGAGTATAAGGAGTGAACCATGAGGTGAAGCAGCTGAGATACTTCTGTTTGAAAAGCATGTGTTTGTTTTTGACTCATCTGAATTCCTTTATCGTTTAACGTAAAATGCTAAGATATGGTCAATCAGGAAAAAAACAAGTACCAAAGCCATAATTTAATCGAAAAAATCGATCAATTTTCTACCTACCTCGAGGTCGAGAAACTCTATGCCTTTAACACTATTTCTGCCTATCGAAGAGATTTATCCAAGTTCATGTCTTTTTGTCTAGAAAATTCTGTCAATGAATGGCAAGATGTAGAAGCTGATACTTTAAATCTTTTTGTTATGGGGCTTCGTCATCGAGGGGTATCTGCAAGGTCAATTAGAAGGTATTTATCCTCGATACGCGGTTTTTTTACTTTTTTGGTACAACAAGGCATATTGGCTGAGAATTGCGTTACCTCTATCCAGACTCCTAAAATTGATCAAGTTTTACCAAAAATAATTGATTTTGATGACCTTAAAAGAATGACGACTTTGAGCTCTGAGTTATATCCAGAGCTACGTGCAGTGGTTATGATAGAGCTAATGTATTCATGTGGCTTGAGAGTCTCTGAGTTAGTTGGTATCGACATTAATGATCTAGATCTAGAAGAGGGATTTGTAAGAGTCAAAGGCAAGGGCGGAAAGACTCGATTTTCGCCAATAGGTCGTTCAGCCATTGATGCAGTTGAAATGTATCTATCAAGGAGACCTAACTGCGAAAATGATGCCTTATTTGTGAATCAAAACAATCATAGAATTAGCCCTCGCTCTGTACAAAATATCGTCAAAAAAAGAGCTCTTGAAGTAGGGGTGACTGTCAACGTTCATCCCCATATGCTTAGGCATGCTGCTGCGACTCATTTTCTTCAATCAAGTCATGACCTTAGGACTGTACAGGAGTTTTTGGGTCATAAGAGCATTAAAAGTACCCAAGTATATACGCACTTAGATTTTTTGGAATTATCGAAAGTCTATGATGAGTTTCATCCCAGAGCTAAAAAATGATCTCAATGATTGAAAAAAAGTTGGCTTTGCATCATCTAATGAATGGAGTTATTGCACATCCTTCAGATACAGTCTATGGTCTGGCTTGCTTGGCGATCAATCCAAGCGCAATTAAAGAATTGATTGATCTCAAAAAAAGAGACCTTGACAAGGGTTTTATATTGCTTGCTTCTGATGTAGAGTATGTATTGCCCTATATTGATGAAAATCTTGATGTCAAGTTAATGAACAGGCTTGGTCAGTTAACTAGTGTTCCTACGACCTATTTGGTGCCAAAATCTGAAAGTGCATCAAGTTTAATTAGTGGATCCAGTGATCTTGTTGCCGTGAGAATTACCTCTAATCCGTTAGTATGTTATTTTTGCGAAAATACAGGCTCTGCCCTCATTTCCACCAGTGCTAATCTGCAAGGTCAAAAAGTTGCCTCTAATATGACTGAATTGAAGGCTTACTTTAACGAATCCCTTTCATATGCATTGCCACCAAATAAGTATAATTCAGAACCTTCGATAATAATTGATTTGGTTACAGGGAAACGCCATCGATGATTGAGCAAGTAAAAAAATATCTAGTGAACTTACAAGAAAGTATCTGTTCTGATTTGGAGTCGCTAGATGGTGGGACTGTTTTTGAAAAAGATCACTGGACAAAGAAAGATGGAAATGGGAGTGGCATTACCAGTGTCATTTGTGATGGCAATGTCTTCGAGAAGGGGGGTGTCAACTTCTCAATCGTTGAAGGCAATAAAATGCCAAATTCTGCAACCGCTCTTCGACCAGAATTGGAAGGTAGAAAATATACTGCGCTTGGAGTTTCTTTGGTGCTCCATCCACATAATCCATATGTACCAACTGTCCATTCAAATGTACGTTTTTTCGTTGCCGAAGAACCTGAAAAGGATCCTGTGTGGTGGTTCGGAGGAGGGTTCGACCTAACCCCTTTCTATGGTTTTGATGAAGACGCCGTACATTGGCACACGACCGCTAAAAAAGCTTGTCTTCCTTTTGGTGAAAAAGTCTATTCACAATACAAAAAATGGTGTGATGACTATTTCTATCTAGAACACAGAAACGAACAACGTGGTATAGGAGGACTTTTTTTTGATGACCTTAATGAGGGAGGCTTTGATAGGTGTTTTGAATTTATGAAAAGTGTGGGTGATCACTTTAGTGAGGCTTACCTGCCTATTGTAGTAAAGCGAAAAGATACCCCTTATGGAGAAAAAGAGAGAGACTTTCAACTTTATCGTCGGGGTCGGTATGTAGAATTTAATTTGATTTATGATCGGGGGACCTTGTTTGGTCTTCAAAGTAAAGGTAGAACGGAGTCGATTTTGATTTCAATGCCTCCAGAGGTCAAATGGTCATATCAGTTTCAAGTAGAAAAGGATAGCGAAGAAGAAAAACTATCTAATCATTATTTGAAGCCTAAGGAGTGGATCACATGACACATACGTTGGATGCAACTAGACTGATGTGCCCAATGCCAGTGATTAAACTCAGTCAAAAGATTGGTGATCTATCTGTAGGTGATAAGATTGAGATTTTTGCAACCGATCCTGGCGTTAAGCACGACATTCCAGCTTGGTGTAGAGTTCATGGGCATAGTGTTCTTGGTGTTGAAGAACGAGATGAAAAGATTGTACTGCTGATCGAAAAGAATTAGTATATAATCGACGACTGAAAAAAATACTCATGTTGACCTCTCTGAGAGTCAATATTTTGTTTGCAACGGCGCAGACTTTCCTGACAATGCCTGTCAATGTTTAATCTAATTTATATTAGGAGATAAGTATGTCTGCAAAAGATGTAATAAAATTAATTGAAGATCAAGGCGTAAAGTTTATTGATTTTCGTTTTACCGATACCAAGGGTAAAGAACAACACGTAAGTGTGCCTTCGCACACAGTCGATGCTCAAAAATTAGAAGACGGTCAAATGTTCGATGGCTCTTCAATCTCTGGCTGGAAAGATATCAATGACTCTGACATGATTTTGATGCCAGATACTGAAACAGCTATCTTGGACCCTTTTACTGAAGAAGTTACACTCAATATACGTTGCAACATCGTTGATCCTTCTGATATGAAAGGTTATGTTAAGGATCCGCGCTCACTTGCAGCCCGTGCTGAGGCCTACCTTATAGAGACAGGAATTGGTGACACAGCCTATTTTGGTAACGAGCCAGAATTTTTTGTCTTTGATAGTGTCAAGTGGGATGCAGGCTTTGGTTTGGGTAAGGCTTTTTATGAAATCAGTTCTGAAGAGGCCGCCTGGAGTTCCGGTGTAGACATGGAGGGAGGCAATAAAGGTCACCGTCCACACATCAAGGGTGGATACTTCCCAGTGCCTCCAGTCGACTCGTTGCATGACCTTCGATCTCAAATGTGTTTGGCGATAGAGGAGATGGGTGTTACGACAGAGGTCCATCACCATGAAGTCGGTACTGCCGGGCAATGTGAAATTGGCGCATTGTTCAATACATTAGTGAAAAAGGCCGACGAAACACAGATCTTAAAGTACTGCGTTCATAATGTTGCTCAGCTTTATGGCAAAACCGCTACATTCATGCCGAAACCGATTGCGGTTGATAACGGTAATGGTATGCATGTCCACATTTCAATTGCGAAAGATGGTGTCAATATGTTTGACGGAGACGGCTATGGCAACCTCAGTGAAACAGCGCTATTTTTTATTGGTGGTATTATCAGGCATGCTCGCGCCTTGAATGCCCTTACCAATCCATCCACAAACTCATACAAACGCCTAGTCCCTGGTTTTGAAGCACCTGAAATGTTAGCTTATTCGGCTAAAAACCGTTCTGCTGCGATTCGTATTCCTTATGTTTCAAATCCAAAAGGTCGTCGTGTTGAAGTGCGCTTCCCAGATTCAACTGCAAACCCATACCTGGCTTTTGCTGCGATGCTTATGGCAGGTCTTGATGGCATTAAGAACAAGATTCATCCAGGTGAACCCGTTGACCAAGACCTGTATGACTCTGATACAACAGGTATACCCAAGGTTAGCGGCATGCTCCACATAGCGCTTGAAGAGTTAGATGCTGACCGTGAATTTCTCAAGCAGGGTGGTGTTTTTACTGACGAGGTGATTGATTCATTTATTGAATTAAAAATGCAAGAAGTCACAGCGATGAGGGCTTCACCTCAGCCGCTTGAGTTCGATCTTTACTATAGCTGCTAATAATTCAGTATTAAGAAAATATAAAGCCGCGTATTTCGCGGCTTTTTATTGTTATTTTTATGGCTTCTGTATACGGTAAAATTAATTTAAGCAAACTCATAAAAGAAAATGATTGAAGTTAGAAATGATTGGCAATTGGATGAAATAAAGGCATTCTTTGAAATGCCTTTTAGTGACCTAATTTTTATGGCTCACAGCATACACAGAGAGGTTTTTGATCCAAACCAGGTTCAGGTTAGCTCTTTACTCAATATTAAGACTGGCGCCTGTCCAGAAGATTGCTCTTATTGCTCTCAAAGCTCCAAATACGATACTGGTCTAGAGCGAGAAAAATTAATGGAAATTGACCAAGTATTACAACAGGCAAAAACAGCCAAAGATAAAGGTGCTTCTAGATTTTGTATGGGAGCTGCTTGGCGAAATCCCACCGATAAAAGTCTTGACAAAGTAATTCCAATGATTAAGGGTGTAAAGGCGATGGGTATGGAAACATGCGTCACTTTGGGTATGCTCACTCAGGAGCAAGCCCTTACCTTGAAGGAAGCTGGCCTAGATTACTATAATCACAATATAGACACCTCAAAAGAGCACTACTCTAACGTTGTGACGACTCGACACTTCCAGGACAGACTTGACACTTTGGAAGCGGTAAAAAATGCTGATATTAGCGTCTGCAGTGGAGGTATTTTGGGTTTGGGCGAAACAGAAACAGACCGCGCTTCAATGCTTCAATCTTTGGCTAATTTGGATGTGCATCCTGACAGTGTTCCTATCAATTTATTGGTGCCAATTCCAGGCACTCCTTTTGAGAACGTCAAACCACCAAGTGAAAGCGAGTTCGTGCGAACCATTGCAGTGGCAAGAATTTTGATGCCTAAATCAGTCGTTCGTTTATCTGCAGGAAGACTTGAAATGGGCGAGAGTATGCAAGCGCTTTGTTTTTTTGCTGGTGCAAACTCAATTTTTTATGGTGAGCAATTATTGACAACCGATAATCCAACTGTAGCTAATGATCAGCTACTTTTTGACCGATTGGGTATTAATATATAATCGACAATCGTTTTCTCTGGACAGACTATCTGAAGTGACTCCAAGGCACTTGTCATGTCTTTTAGTTTGTTAGTGTTTAAGGAGCGCAATTGCATATCTAGAGCTTCTGTATTCAGTAGAGACTCTTCTAGTAATATGCCAGCACCATGATCAGACAGGAATTGAGCATTTTTTGTTTGATGGTTATCAACTGCGTAAGGAAAAGGAACAAGGATAGCTATTGTTTTAGTTGCCACCAATTCTGACACAGTCATTGCTCCGGCTCGGCACACAACCACATCAGCCCATGCATAAGCCTCTGCCATATTTTCTATAAACGGCTCAATGCAAAGATTAGTGTTCGGATTGTTTTTATATGCCAGTTTGACAGACTCTAAATGTTTGACACCGGTCTGGTGCCATATATTTAATGGTGTTTTGATATTTGCAATTGTTTCATTTATTTTTTGGGCTCCAAGTGAACCACCCAAAACAAGCAGGTTATTTACTAATTCAGGCGTATTTTTTGGCTCTGGAGTGAACAAAATAGGGTTGCCAACAGTTACAGCATTAATTGATAAGTCAAACGTATTGTCAAAAGCCTGGAGGCTTTGTTGAGCAAACTTTCCGAGTAGTTTATTTGTAGTGCCTGGAATGGTGTTTTGTTCATGAATAATTAATGGAATAAAAAAAATTTTGGCAACTATACCTCCAATACCCGAAGCATAACCACCCATGCCAACAACTCTGTCAGGTCGAAATTTGAGAAAAACAAAAATCGTTTCAATCAAACCAAGACATAGTAGAAAAAAAGCTTTTAAAAGTGTTAGGAGATTTTTCCCTCTTAAGCCACTGGTATGCACGCAGTGAAGCCTGTAACCATATTTTGGAACCAGTGTGCCTTCCATACTATTTCGGCCACCCAACCACTCAATAACAGCGCCTTGGTTAGTCAGTTCCTTTGAGATTGCAAGTGCTGGAAAAATATGACCACCAGTGCCACCTGCCATAATAAGAACCTTTTTAGACATATTTTCTTTGTTTTGAGTAGTTTGTTCTGTTTTCCATATCGACTCTAAGAACGATAGCTAAAGAGATGATGGCAAAAATCATCGAAGTTCCACCATAACTTAGAAGTGGCAAGGTAAAGCCTTTAGGGGGGAGTAGTTTAAGGTTCATGCCAATATTGACTGTGATTTGCATTGCAAACCATGTGCAAATACCAAAGACAACATAGGAACTGTATTTTCTCCCCTTCTTCAATGCTAATTTAGCAATATTGAAACCTTTGGTCAATATATAGGCAAATGACAATAAGACAAAAAGCATGCCTATAATTCCCAACTCTTCTCCAATTGTTGCAAAAATCATATCGGTATGTCTTTCTGGTAATCGTCCATATTTCTGAATTCCTGCACCTAAGCCAGTACCAAACCAATCACCTCTAGCAATACCTATTAAAGCTGCTTTTGTTTGATCAAGTCTTGGGTCGTCACTATTCCAGATGTCACCATTCCAAAAAGACATAAACCGTGCAACCCTATTTGGAATAAGGGTAATAACAAATCCTAATATTACAAGTAATCCTACAGTAACAATAGTAAGTTGCTTGATATATGAGCCAGCGGCATAGAGCATAGCCATAGCAGTCAAAGAGATAATGAGCGTAGCACCAATATCAGTTTCAAGCATCA
>Ga0208522_1002809_pt1 | contig 10291 bp, 10 predicted proteins | sample ETNtaG_25_FD_185763 | JGI IMG/M metagenome (GOLD analysis project Ga0208522, IMG submission 185763) | Marine microbial and viral communities from oxygen minimum zone, Eastern Pacific Ocean - ETNP201302SV86 (SPAdes) (version 2) | ecosystem: Environmental > Aquatic > Marine > Oceanic ... | reverse complement strand
GAACGTAAGGCTTGCAGAGGCCCCTAGTCACGGAATTCCCATTCACCTGCATGACCCATCAAGTGCTGGTGGCAAGGACTACCAAGCAATTGCGAATGCTCTTGAGAAGAGATGGGGACTAGCTTAGGATGAAGCGTGGGCTCGGAAGAGGCCTAGAAGAGGTCTATGCAACATCTGAAGTGCCGGACCTTTCTTCTTTTGTTTCAGAGAATGAAATGCCTGATTCACCAAGGATGGCTGTAATATGGATGGTTTTCGGTAGTTTCTGTTTCGGTACCATGAATGCACTGGTGAAATGGACTAGTAGTAGTGCGGATGTATGGATGATAATTATGGTGCGTTCGGCTGTGATTGCTTTCGCTGTTGCAGCATTTGCCGCTAGTAGGGGCATAAGCCTCCGAGTGAATGATCGGAAGAACATGCTCATCCGTTGCACTGTAGGGCTTATTGCAATGATTCTATACTTCACAGCCCTAGGTAGGATTCCCATTGGCCAAGCCGTAACTCTGCAATACACTGGTCCATTATTCGTAGCCTTGCTGTCTGGCAGGGTTCTTTCGGAGAGAGTCTCCCCCAGTGTGGCACTTCTAGTAGTCACAGCATTTGGGGGGATAGTGCTGATTGTCTCCCCAGATGTGGGCAGTGTTGAGCCAGACGCTTTGCTAGCATTAGGCTCTGGATTCTTCGCGGCTTTGGCGTACATGTACGTCAGAGAGCTCCGTAAGACTGACTCGCCGGCTTCAGTGGTTTTCTGGTTCGCTGCATTTTCCGTAGCCGGTAGCCTTGTACAGTCTGTACCGGATCTCCTGAGTTTGAATGGAAAAACCATTGTGGCGCTGATTGGAATAGGGATTGGGGCGGGTGGTGGCCAGGTAGGTATTACGATGGCATACCACAAGGCAAATGCAGCATGGGTCAGTGCCTTCTCCTACCTTACAGTTATCGTGGCTACATTATACGGCTTTGTCCTTTTTGATGAGTCACTGAGGGTTACCGATTGGTTGGGAGGGTTGCTAATAGTTGGATCCGGGATCGCCTTAGCTTTCGCTGTTCCACCTGAGAAGATAGAAGAAGATGTGTCAAGCTAACTCATTCTATATTCTCACTCTTTCCCTATCAAGCAACGCCACCGAGTGATTGTATGGAAATTGACGCTCCCATGTTTGCATGATTCTGACAATAGTAGTAAAGGGTATTTGGGGCATCTAATGAAACTGTGAATGTCAACAAACCATCTGTGCCCTGAGTTCCCGTATATGTGATTCCGTTTGTATATTCAGATCCACCACCATGCGTTCCATCACTTGTAGTGGAAATTTTTAGCGGATGAATGGAATTGCTTGACGCGGACTGGTCAAAGGTATATGTGAACCCCCTATAGAGCGTAATAGTACCCTGTTGAATGCCTTCGATGAAGAACTTCATGCTTGAAACGGTGACTGTCGTCTCCATTGCTGTCGGCATGGTGCCATCTGCGCCACTAGCGCCGGCTGGCCCGCTCGGACCCTGTGCCCCGTCGGCACCATTAGCACCGGCTGGTCCGCTCGGACCCTGTGCCCCGTCGGCACCATTAGCACCGGCTGGCCCGGCTGGTCCGGCTGGTCCGGCTGATCCGGTTGGCCCGGCTGGTCCGCTCGGGCCTTGTGCTCCGTCGGCACCATTAACACCGGTCATTCCAGAGGGACCTGAGATATTTCCAAGATCGGCCCATTCAGAGCCGCTCCATACATGGATGTGCATAGTAGAATTTACCAGAAATGCATCGCCCGCGTCTCCTATGTATATCTCACCAAGATCTGAGGTTTCATCCACAGTTCCTAGGATATTGAATGATGTGCCATCTTCTCCGTTCTGGCCGGGCGGGCCTGCTAATCCCTGTGGACCAATTTCACCCGCTGCGCCCTGAGACCCCGTCGCACCTTGGGGGCCCGTCGCACCTTGGGGGCCTTGGGTTCCGTCCGACCCGTCAACACCTGAAGGGCCGGTCAGATCAATTTCTTCCCATTGTCCATTTGAACAAGCATGGAAACCGGAGGAAGAAGAAACGTAGTACAGCCTGCCATCTGCCGAAGATTCACAAGGGGGTAAATCGGAGGCGGTCTGAACCAGAAAAACATTCCAATCTTCGAGATCCTCGGAGTCTCCGGTCTCATTTGGTTCGTCTTGTGACCCAATGCATCCAGAGAGGGCCGAGGCGGTCATCAGTAGGGCTAGTAGCATTGTCAATGTGTTCCGACTATTTGTGCGCATGCTTTTGCATGCACATCGAGCTAATTAATCACTCGTAGAACTCGGAGACTTCATCGAGTTCCTTTCGCACTAGATCGGGAACTCGGGCCCCTTCTGAAGGATATCCTACCGGAAGTAGGAGCATAGCATGCTCATGCTCGGGCCGGTGCAGAATTTCCCGCAGGAATCCCATGGGGGATGGCGTGTGAGTCAACGTAGATAGTCCCATATTATGCACTGCCGAGATGAATAGGCCAGCTGCAATCCCGCAAGATTCCTGCGAGTAATAGGTTGGAGCCATTTCTCCATTTGGTCTCTGTCTCTGTGAATGTCTGAACATTATGACAACCCATGGGGCCTCCGTTATGTGCTCCTTGATGTGATCCGTCCCCAGGGGCTCCAGTACTTCGGCCCATTCCTCTGGAATTCTCTCCTCGTAAAATCTCCTCTCTTCATCTTCAGCGGCATCCCTAATCCTGGACTTCATATCTGGGTTGGAAATTGCCACGAATGTCCATGGTTGCAGATGGGCCCCCGAAGGGGCAGTGCTAGCAGTTCTGATGGCTAGCTCGATTAGTTCCCTTGATACTGGTCGGTTAGAGAAATGGCGAGAAGTTCGCCTCTGATTCATCTGGTTGTAGTAAACATGGGCGCGAGAGAGCATCTCTTCCGGCGGTAGTTCAACGAACTCGAGAAGGATGAATCCCGGTTCCTCGGCGCCCCCGCCCATGTGGCTGCTCAGACGCGTCTTGACATCAAGGCTGCCATGGCAACGGATGCGAGTGCTAGAGGTGCAGTGATGTATGGCAGTGTCGGAGCGTCTTCAGCTGCGCCCTCGTCTTGGCAGTGAGATGAGTTGCCTCCCCATGTAGAATTGTCATACCAGCAATTTGACCAGATTTTCCAACCGAATCCTGATTCTGGGACGTGTGTCTCATAGCCGTCTTCGCTTATGAGGACAAACTTCCAATTTAGGTAAGACACGTGGTCATCGGGGCTCTCAAATTGATTACTCACCTCAATATTATTTTTCATGAACAACGAATCACCAGAGTCATCATTCTCGATCGATCCTGGTTCATTGTCCATCTCATGAGTCTGGGGCGAGTAGCAGACTCCGGAGTTGATGCAGGCCTGCGTAATCAAAAGGACCGAAGTTACGTTGCTGCTCCCATTGATAGTTAATGAAATCGAAAACGGCTCTGAGTTGGAAACAAAGCCTTCGTGAGAGATTGAAGATATTTCTGTACCATTAATTGGTGTAAACTCGTTTACCCCGCTATCTCCTGCTGTGACAGCCAGAGAGTGGATAGTCACCAATACCACTGCTACCAGGACCCTCATAGCGATTGCGTGATCATCATTGCAAATTAATACTGACATCTCAAGTTTCAGTCTCCCAGAGGTCATCTCCAGCCCAGTGAATTGTGGAAATTGCCTTTCCATTGGACATGGACATCATCTCATCGCCATCGACAAGTGCGATACCGGTTGCAATTGGTCCACCAGTCTCCTGATCCCTGATCCAAACAAAATCCCCTTTCCTTAACAAGGGGTCGGCAATATGAATGCCCGCACCCATGCAATCTGCTCCATTCTTCAAAAATGGGATTGCCCCTTTATCAACCGCAACCCAAGAGTTCTCGACATTCCAAAGCTCGATTCCTCTAAGTGTCGGGTACCAAGTCATCTCCCCTCCGACATCAATTTTCATTGCCATTGGAACTCGATCAACTAGGATTAGGTCAACTTCCTGGAAGTGGGCCTGCTCAAGAAATCCCGAGAGTTCGATATCACGGCCCATCCATGAGGAGAGGGTCTCTGATACATCTCGAATCTGCTTCAAGCGGACTGGTGTCCTCCTACGCATGCGCTTGTCGACCATTGTCAATCCGCGTGCATGGTTCCGCATGAACATGATGTCCCTGCACCCACACAATTGAAGGGAGAGGGTCCCAGCGAGCGACATGCTTGCGGTGTGTTTGGACTTGGAGGGGATTCTTGTTCCAGAAGTATGGATAAATGTCGCAGAGAGCACTGGGATTGAGTCTCTCCGTCGGACAACAAGGGATGAGCCTGACTACAATCGGTTGATGAGCTATAGACTGGGGATTCTTGATGAAAATGAGGTCACCATAGGTGATATTACGATGGTGATTGACTCTATGGAACCCCTGATTGGAGCCAAGGAGTTTTTAGCCTCACTTGAAAAGAGGTGGCCAACCCTAATTCTATCTGACACTTTTTCCCAATTCGCCAAGCCAATGATGGCAAAACTTGGCCACCCGACCCTATTCTGCCACAACTTAGTAGTCGATGACTCTGGAAGGATCTCGGACTGGGAAATCAGAAGCGAGGATCACAAAAGAAAGACTGTGGGGGCCCTCAAAAGCATGAACTTCAATGTAATTGCTGTTGGCGACTCCTACAACGATACGACGATGCTCAGTGAAGCCAGTACTGGAATTCTGTTCAACCCCCCTGACAATGTAATTGCCGAGTTCTCTCAATTCCCCATAGCGCATGACTACACTGACTTAATGCAGTCCATTGAGTCTGCAGCAATGGACTTGGGAGAACGTTGGTCATGAGTCTTAATGCCTTCCAATCGGTTGAAATAAGGGTGGGAGGTGGGCAGGTCCCATGGCGAAGTGGCACGGGATATCTCGGCGTAAACCCTCAGGCGGACGGTTGAAGCGTCCCAACAGGTACAGAGGGAAGCGCAGGACAGAGGTAGCGAGCGAAGAGCAGCACGCCTTTGTCGGGGAACAGGACGCTCGAAAGAACTATCGAAAGAGGGCTGGTTCTCAGACGGTTAGAGTTCTCAGTGTCAGCCATGCAAATGTAAACATCCCTAAGGAAGGGAAAACGGTTAGGGCATCAGTAATCGGTGTGATTGGAAACAACGCCGATCCGAACTACGTGAGACGGAATATTGTCACCAAGGGGGCTGTTCTGGAGACTGATATTGGCCAAGTCAGGGTGACAAGTAGACCGGGGATGCATGGCGTTATTTGCGGTGTCCTGATTGAAGAGTAATCGCGAAGGTCTCAAGTCTCACCCCCCACCAGGAGGTTTGTTGGCATGGCATCAAGAGACGAGATGACCCTCTGGACTCGGTACTTTGATTCGGGACTGACAAGGGCTCAGGGACGTAGGGTTCCAAAGAGTGCGAGTATCCCCAAGCCTTCTTTGGATTCAATAGTCTGGGCCGCTAGAAGTGCTGGGATTAGGAAGATGAGGCAAGAGCCTGACGCTAGGCACCCATCCAGGCCTCACTCCAAAGAAGGTAGGGTGATACTGCCCCCTAAGCACGCTACTGAGGCAGTGGGTGTAAATAGTAAAGAGGGCGTGATGAAGGCAATTGGAACGTTGCTCAGAAGTCGCATGGAGCAATCGAAGGATGGTGATCAGACGAACAAATACAGTGGATCTGCAAAGGGAAACCGGAGAAGGCAGGCTCAGAGGAAATCATTCAAGCAGAGAGGGGCTGGAAAGAGGCGTTCGAAATTTGGTAAGAAATAGGTCCAATCATTCCAAATCGACATTATAGTGAAGTCCTACGTTTTCTCGACGCTTCAGGGATGATCGGATGACCAACTCCGCACAAATTAGGAGGTTTCGGAGTTCTACCATGGCTTGTGATGGTTTCTTTGTGTGCCAAACTGGCAAGACCCTGTCCCTTAGGATTTTCAACTTACCAAGAGCAGCATGCAACCTATCGTCACTCTTTACTAGACCAACATAATCAGTCATAATTTTTCGTAGTTGAAGGAGGTTTTCCTTCATTGACTCTTGCTCGATGAAAGGCTCTAGGTCATCATCCCTCCAGTTTGGAGGATTTGTGATCACGTGGTCTTTTGTTTCCTCAGAATAATCCTCAATAATTTTCTTGGCTGCCCTCTCGGAATATACTACTGCCTCAAGTAGTGAGTTCGATGCTAGTCTGTTAGCCCCATGGAGTCCGGTTCGTGCTACCTCCCCTATGGCATAGAGCCCGGGCATTTCCCCTCCCCCGGTCATAGCCCTGCCGTATCGATCGACTTTTACCCCTCCTACCAAGTAATGTGAGGCCGGGCGAACTGGAATTGGGTCCGGTCCAAGATTTATTCCATATTGGGATAGTCGAGTAGTGATTGTTGGGAATGATTCTTGCAGCTCTGAAATGTTCAGATGTTCAGTGACCAGCAGAACATTTTCTTCATTGCTCATCATTAACTCAGTATCCGTGGCCCGGGCAACAATATCACGAGTGTCGAGACTGGCTTTATCCGAGTATTTTGACATGTATGAAAAATCCTCGGCTTTCCCTCCCTCTGACCTCCAATTGGCATGTTCCGATTTGGTCATCAATACTGCACCGAAACCCCTCATAGCTTCTGTAATCAGAAATGGGATATTGGAATCCACGGCTAGGGCGGTTGGGTGGAACTGAATGAACTCCATGTCCGAGATTTCTGCTCCTGCTCTGTGGGCCATGGCCACGCCATCTCCTGTTGCTACCGCAGGATTCGTGGTTGCAAGGTGAAGCATGCCCGCCCCACCAGTGGCAAGGACCACGGCTCCGGCGGTAAGCGTGTATACTGTTCCATTTGGCGCCATTGTCCAAATCCCTGAAATGCCGAGTGAGGGATCGTCGTGATTGGTCCGGATTAGATCAAGAACCATCCAATTCTCAAGAATCCTAAGCCCTGTTTCTTCCTCATCCGACGCATTGCCGACCAAGGCCCTCTCAATCTCTGCCCCGGTTCTATCCTTTGAATGCAGAATTCTACTGTCAGAGTGGCCGCCTTCTCTGGCTAGGTGATATTTGCCCTCTGAGATGGTGTCAAACTGCACTCCATGCTCTACAAGATCGGAGATCCTGTCGGCTGCTTCGTTGACTACTGAACGGACTACTTCTTCGTCACAGAGACCACCGCCTGAGGCCAATGTATCCTGAACATGGCTCTCAAGAGCCTGTTCATCTCCAATTTCGATGACCCCCGCTATTCCCCCTTGGGCCCAGTTGGTTGATGAAGTCGATATTGCCTTCTTTGTGACTATGGTGACATCGAGGCCCTCACGGAAGCAACGCAGAGCCAAAAATAGTCCAGCTATCCCTGATCCGATGACTGCCACATCAGTCACTGGTAGATTCCTGCTACCTTTCCTGATACGCACCCATAACCCCTCGATTGTGAAAATTTTGGCATCCTAACTTACGGAAAGAGTCCAGTTGAAATCATCTGATTCGAATCGCTGCTGTATCGCTGTGAGCGCATTGTAAATTTCCATTGAGATCGGGCCTACTTCTCCATTGCAGTATTCCACTACCCTATTGCTATGCTCAATTGATCCTATTGAAGCAAGAACGGCTGCTGTCCCGACGCAGAAGCATTCATCGGCACCCAGGGCATATTCGACGTCGACCCTTTCCTCTCTAACTTCATAACCTCTTGATTCCGCCAGCTGAATCACCGAGGCTCTGGTTACTCCGGGTAGTATTGTCCCCATTATCTCTGGTGTGGAAATTATTCTGTCCTTGATGCAGAAGAAGTTTGCAGCCCCTACCTCCTCTATGTATCGATGGTGGACTGCATCCAGGTAGATTATTTCCGAGTAACCGTCCTTCTTTGCCAACTTGGATGGGACCATTCCCGGTGCATAGTTTCCAATTGCCTTCACTCCACCCGAACCTCCCGGGGCGGCTCGATGATATTCGTCAGAAACCCTCAGCGATACTGGCTTGATTCCACCTTTGAAGTAGGGTCCAACCGGTGATGTGTATATCAGAAAGGTATATTCTGGGGCTGGTGCAACTCCTAAAATGGGTCCGCTTCCCATTAACAATGGCCTCACATATAGAGCGCCCTTCCCCATTGGTGGAATCCAGCGAGTGTTCTCCCTGACAGTAGAAATTACAGCATCAATGAACATCTCTTCTGGGACGGGTGGCATTCCGAGCCTGCGAGCTCCCTCCTGTGCCCTCCGGGCATTCATCTCGGGTCTAAACAGTACTATCTTCCCATCAGCGGCATACTGTGCCTTCATACCCTCAAACAGGCCCTGACCGTAGTTTAGTACGCCTGCAGCTGGGGAGATAGATAAATCTGCGAAATCTTGCATTTGGCCCTCCTCCCATTGATTTCCCTGCTTACATGTTGCCATGTACATGCGATCGGTTTGTGTGAAACTGAAGGTCAATGCATCCCAATCCACTTCCGGTTCCGCTTCATCAAGCAATCAATGCACCCCTATTACATTGCAGGGAAGCGCCTCGGCTTTCAACGGTTGCCCTAATCATCCCTCCCGGCATTGTTATGGTCCCTCACGATGACACAGGTTGAAGGGAAGTAGTCGCAGTCAGGAAGTTGGGAGTCATGCAATGGGAAGAAGAGATGTGCATAGTTACGGGAGATAACCGAGCATGGAAGAATCCCGATGGGCACAAGACTGCCATAGAACTCTGGTGTAGGTCCAAAAATGGTCATTCAACACTTCTGATAGTCAATGGACTCAGGCCATATGTCGAAATCTCAGATTGTAGGAGCGTGGAAAGGATCGCTAATGAGCCCCTTTCAATTAATTTGATTAGTGGCATGCATGAAGTTGAGGACTTGGAAAACATAGGTGAGAAGCTATCCCAAGACGGAATACAAAGGACTCATTACAGAGTGTATGTTAGAGACACTAGAGTCGTGCGAAGTGTAAGGAAAAGGCTCTCAGAATATGGCTGGAGGGTCACAAGCGCGGATGTTTTGTTCGTGCAGAGATTGATGCTTGATCTTGATCTGGGGCCACATATAGAGGCCAGAGGCGAGGTCCTTTGGGCGGGCGAGAGGGCACCTGCAGACACCAAAACAGAGCTTACTACTGACTCCAAAATAGCAACAGGTCGAATACTGGAGGTGGGGGGCTCTGGGATTTACCCCGTCGATATGATTCTGTCATGTTCCATAAGTGGCCTCACTAGGACCGATCCATTTCCTGCACCATTCGTGACTATGTCATTCGATCTTGAGACTAGTATTGCAAACAACTGGATACTCTGTGCAGCAGCTGTCATCGATAGGGCAGGAGAAAGGACTGAGTATCGATTTAGAGTTGATGATGAGTCGGTTGGTGAGACTGACATATTAGAGGGTTTGACGGATCTTGTCCGAAAGGAGGACCCGGACTTCATAACGGGCTATAATATCGATAATTTCGACCTTCCTCGGATTGAGGAGAGGGCAGATGCCATTGCACCTCGGACTAAAATGGACAGAGTTGCTATGCTTGGATGGGGAAGAGTTCCCCTTATTGAGGATGAAGCAAGGCAGAGGCGCCTTTTCCCATCTCGGCAGCAGAACAGGGTTTGGCAAATTGCAGGCAGAATACCACTTGACGCATGGTGGCAAGCCCGTCAAACACTCAGACCCCAGCGTGAGTCGCTTAGGTACGTGTCAAGATTGCTTTGGGGGGAGGAAGAAGGCATGCAAAAGATGGATATCGATGCAAGCAAGATGGACGAGGAGTGGGAGGCGCGCCCGGAGGAAGTCCTAGAGTACTGTGTTCGGGATGCTGCGCTTCCTCTGGACATACTGGGCAAGATGAAATCGATCGCCCGTAAGGAGGCTTTGGCTTCAGTCTCCCTCACCACTGTTGAAACTGCATCCAATAGCACTACTAGCCGGTGGATAGACTCGCTGGTAATACGGCTAGCCGATCGAGAGGGGATTGCGGTTCCGACTACGAACACTGGACCCAGGAAGAGGGACCAGATAGCAGGCGGATATGTCCACGAGGTAGAGTCAGGTATGGAGCCTTGGGTGGTTGTTCTGGACTTCAAATCGATGTACCCATCGATAATGATCTCAAACAACATCTGCTCAACTACACTAGTAAGGGATGGTTCTGAGGAGGTCACACACAGTGTGTCTCCATCAAGTGGGACCAGGTACCTCTCCAAGGACGAGAGAGTGGGCCTTGTACCTCGTCTTCTTGAAGACCTGATGACCAGTAGGGATCGCCACAAAGCAGCTTTGATTAAGGCCAGAGAGGAGGGTGACGAAGCCGAGGCTTTTCTTCAGGATCAGCT
>Ga0208522_1002807_pt1 | contig 10293 bp, 6 predicted proteins | sample ETNtaG_25_FD_185763 | JGI IMG/M metagenome (GOLD analysis project Ga0208522, IMG submission 185763) | Marine microbial and viral communities from oxygen minimum zone, Eastern Pacific Ocean - ETNP201302SV86 (SPAdes) (version 2) | ecosystem: Environmental > Aquatic > Marine > Oceanic ... | reverse complement strand
AAAGCCGGGAATGCGTCCGATCTGGTCAGGTGAAATGGTTATCCGCGCCAGATAGACGTCCCGCTGGGTGCCCTCGACCCCGGCGACCGTGTCGGCCGAAATATACTGCACCTCACCCTCGAGCACGGGCGTGGTGCGCTGGTTAAGGGCCGTCAGGCGAATATTGGCCGCCTGGCCTTCCTTGACCTCGTCGATCTGCATGCGCGGGATCAGCACCTCGACGATGAGTGGCACATCGGCAGGCAGGATTTCGAAGATCGGCAGGCCGCTTTCCACCACGCCCCCGGTCGTGTGGTAATACATGCGCACGATAGTGCCAGCGACGGGCGAAGAGATCGTGGTCCGGTTGAGAATGTTCTGGGCCTGGCGGGTCTGTTCGCGCAGCGCTTCGAGTTCGGCTTCCACCGTCTGCATTTCATCGAGCGCGGCCTGGCGCACAGCGTCACGCGCCTGGACCATCTCACCGGTGTATTTTTCGATCTGGGTTTGGGTTTCCTGAACTTCCGACTCGAGGCGGGAGATGTCGCCCTCGGCATCGAGAATGGCGCGCTCCGCGACGCGCACGCGGGACTGGGCGACCACGCCCTTGGCAAACAGCTCACGCATGGCCGCATGATCCTCGCGCAACAGGGCCAACTGGCTTTGCATGGATGCGATCTGAGCCTGGCGGCCCGAAATGCGGAAGCGCAATGCGGCCAGGTTCTGCTCGATCAGTCCCAGTTCGTTATTGAGCTTTTCGCGGCCTGCCAGGAAGTTGGTGCGCTGCCCCTCGACAACGTCGGCAATGTCCGGATTGCCCATATGCTGCCTGACCGAGTCAGGGGGCACATACTCATCCAGTCCCAGGGCTTCCGCATTCAGGCGCGCGCGAATGGCTTCAAGCCGGATGGCGCGCAATTGCAATTGCATTGTGGTGGCATTGGCCGAAGTCTCATCGAGCAGCAGAAGACCCTGGCCGGCGATGACCTTGTCGCCCTCGCGCACCAGTAGGTCCTTGATGATGCCGCCTTCGAGGTGCTGGACAATCTTGTTTTCGCCTGTGGCAACGAAGCTGCCCTGGGCAATGACCGCCGCCGAGAGCGGCGCCGTCGCCGACCAGGTGCCAAAGCCGCCAAAGGCCAGCGCCACCAGCAGCGCGCCGATCCAGACCGGCGTGCGGATAGAGCGCGGCACGCCATTGTACCATTCCAGGTTCTGCAGTTCACCGACGGCCGACATGGTCTAGTTTCCTCCCGTTGGCTTGGGCGCATTGATGCTGGATGGATTGCTGCCCGGCTTGCCGGTCAGCGCCGTCATGACTTCGGAGCGCGTGCCGAACATGGATACCGAGCCGTTGTTGAGCACCAAGATCTTGTCGACCACATTGAGCAGGGCCGGACGCTGCGTGATGGTAACCACGGTGATCTTTTGCTTGCGGGCGTGCTCGAGCGCCTTGGCCAGCGCCGCCTCGCCCTGCGAGTCGAGATTGGAATTGGGCTCGTCGAGCACAACCAGCTTGGGATTGCCGAAAAAGGCCCGGGCCAGCGCAATGCGCTGCTTCTGACCGCCCGAAAGCGGCGCGCCGTCTGCCGCGACAAAGGTCTCATAGCCCTGAGACAGGCCGGCGATCAATTCATGCACATCGGCCAGAACCGCGGCGTCGAAGATATCCTGGTCACTGGCATCCTCACGCATGCGCGCGATATTGGCCTTGATGGTGCCCGGAAAGAGCTGCACGTCCTGCGGCAGATAGCCGATATTCTCGCCGAACTGGCGCTGGTCCCAGTTTCGCAGATCCATCAGGTCGAGCCGGACAGAGCCGGACGTCGGCAGGATCGAGCCGACCAGCATCTTGCCCAGCGTGGTTTTTCCCGAGCCAGAATTGCCGATCACGGCCAGGGACTCGCCGGGCATCAGCGAGAAGGTGATGCCGTTGAGCAGCACCTTCTTGTTGGGCGGCGGCACGAAGAGAATCCGTTCCACATCCAGCCGCCCCTTGGGTTCGGGCAGCAGCAGGCGCTGGAAATTGAAGGGTGACGAGTTGAGCAATCCCTTGATCCGGCCAAAAGAGGCCCGGAACTGGGAGAACCCGTTCCAACCCTCGATCGTGCCCTCTATCGGGGTCAGGGCGCGGGCCGCGATGATCGAGCCGGCGATCACCATGCCGCCGGTGATCTCTCCCTGGATAGCAAGAAAAGCGCCCCAGCCGAGCATGGCGACCTGGGTGAGCAGGCGCACACCCTTGGAGACGGACGACATGACGATGTTGCGATCCTGGGCCTTGACCTGGGCCTGCAGCGATCCGGCGGTATCCCGGCCCCAGATGCGCACCACTTCGGGGATCATCGCCATGGCGTTGATGATCTGGGAATTGCGCGACATGGAATCGAGGTGCAGCGCTGCCCGGCTCAGCAGGTTATTGGCATCGGTAAAGGGCCGCGCCGTCATGCGCTGGTTGATCATGGCAATGATGATCAGGCAAATCGAAGCGCCGACCACCACCAGACCAAGCTGAGGATGGATCAGGAAGACGGCCAGCACGAAAAGCGGGGCCATCGGCGCGTCAAGGAAGGACAGCAGGGTCCCCGAGACGATGAAGCTGCGCAATTGCTGCAGATCGCCCAGGACCTGATAGTCGCGCCCATTGCTGTGCAGCGAGGCCCTGGCGGCCGCGCTCAGAATGGGAGAACCCAGTTGCACGGCGATTTCCACTGCCGTGCGCATGAGAATGAAGCGGCGGACGGCGTCGAGAATGGCCTGGAGAATGACGGCGCCCACCACGGCCGCGGTCAGCATGACCAGCGTGTCCGTCGACCGGCTGGTCAGCACACGGTCCGAAATCTGGAACAGGTAGATCGGGATCGCCAGCACCAGGATATTGATGAACACCGTGAAGAACATCACGATGCCCAGATTGGTGCGCACCGCCGCCATGCCCTTGGCCAGGCTTTCGGTGAAATTGGGCTGGGCGGCGCGTTTGTGAAAACCCGCGCCGCCGCCACCCCCGCCCCCTCCGTTGCCGGAGCCTTTGACTCCCTTTCCGCCACCATCGCCAGAGGAGGTCTTCCTGGACGTATTGAGCGGTCCGCGCTCGCCCTCCACGATGGGCGGAACGCGGGTTTTGGGCTTGTCGGGCTCCGGCGTTCGAAATTCACGTTGCGGCCACTCGGCGCGAGCCTCTTGCTGCTGCGCGGGCTCCGGGTCCGGAGCTGTTCTGCCTTCCGGCTCGGCAACCGTCTGGCGCTCGGCCTTTGGGGCGGGCTCGGCTTCCGCTGCCGCGGTGCCGGGCGGCGGGGGTCCCTCAGGACGCTGCTGGGCTGCCTCGGCTGACCCGGTCGATGCTGGCGTGCTCACCAATGTGTCCGGCCGATCTGCATTTGCGGGAGGTGCTTGGGAAGCTTCTTCAGGCCGGGGACGCAACACGGCACGGGGCGTCGGGGGCGTGTTGCCACCCGCACGGGAGGGTGCTTCGACGGCCCGCTGCGCGGTATTGTCTTCTCCAGCCTGTGAAGAGGGGGCATAGCCGCGGGCCAGTTCATCGAGTTCTGCGGCTGCCAGATGGATATCGTCCATGATCTGATCCATCTGATCGGACCGGGCCCGGGTGGCGTTGCGCAAGCGACGGCCCAGCGCCTGTTGGTCGGTACGGCTCAGGTGCTCAAAAGTCATGTGCTCTATCCGGAAACTGAATTACGCGAGGACGGATTGCATGAGGTCGACCGGGGCCGCGTCATGGGTCGTGCCCCCAAGGGCGTAGTCGGGGGTATCGGCGAGCGTTTCGGTGTGATCGAGGAAGGCAACCACCTCGCTCACCAGAGCGTCGTCGTCGCTTCCGTCACCTTGCGCCTGAAGAATATTGGCCTGGATCAGGATGGAGTCGGAGTAGTGGTTGCCGCCCACTTCGATGCTGTCACCAAAGGTGTCGAAGTCTTTTATGGCAGCGACATTGACCAGGGCATTGGAGCCGGTGTCGATGTTCCACTCGGTGACGGGCTGCCCATCGAGGAAGGCTTTTTTCTGCAGGGCGACAAAGTCGCTGTCTCCGAGAATATTGGTCTGCTCGATATAGCGAAGATCGTAGAGGCTACCCGAAATGTAGAGCACGCGCGGAATCGCGATGCCCTCAAAATCCTCGGCTGAGGAGAAGCTGGCCGGCATGGATTTGTTGCCACCGGCAAGGCCTTCCATGGCGTCCTTGTAGTGATCGGAAATCCCGGACTTTACCTCGGTGGCTCCGACATTGTGGATCGAGGCCTGGTTCCAGAGCAGGTTATTGCTGGTGTTGAGCTCTCCCGAAGCAGGATAGTCCCCGTCGTCGCCATCACCGAGCATGGTGACAGTGTCATTGTCGTAAAGAATATTGTTCTGCACGATGACATTGGCATCATAGACATTGCCACCGACCAGAATAAGATCGAACAGCAATCCGATATTGGCGAAGTTCACGCCATTGAAGGCGATATTCTCGCCACTGGTGACAACGGCATCGCTGCCCGAGGCAGTAAGCACACCCATATCCTCGTCGGACATGAAGGTGAGCTGCTTCATCCATTCGAGGAAGATGACGTCGCCCGAAACGCAGGTGACCTGCCAGTTCTGCGGCAGGACACCAGGATTGGCCTCGGCATTGTCGCCGGCGGCATCGAAGGTTTCCTGCACGAAGCTGGCGACATTGACCGCGTTGGTCGCTCCACCTGCCTTGGTGGACAGAGGCAGGTCATCGTTAACATAGTCGATATCACTGAAGGCGTTCGTTTGGATGATGGCATCGAGCTGGTGGAAATTCCCGCCGACCACGAAATGCGTGCCGACCAGACCACCGTTGAGCACAGCGGCTTCGTTGACCAGGAAGTTGCCGCCGCTGTTGTAGGTAACGGAGCCTTGCGAGTTGTCGCTCTCGATCTGGATGTGAGCCTCTTGCTCGCCCGTGACTTCGATGGTGCGGGACTCGGGCGCATCCTCGATCTCTTCCTGCAGATGCTTTGGCAGCGCATCGGCCAGATCGGGCACTTCCTCTTCGATCTTGCCGTTGACATAGGTCCCGGTCAGAGACTCGACTTGTTCGAACTGGGTGCCAGGATTGGACTGGTGGGCTTTGGAGGTAGCGCCCACCGCATCCAACACCAAGGGCACATCGTCATAGCGCGATATGCCTGGGCCGTTGCCAATGGGGCCGAGCACATCATTGCTCGCGGCCTGCAGGCCAAGCAGGCCGGTGTCGGCGCCCGACCGGAAAGTCAGCGGCTCGTCCGGCGTGCCCATGATGAAAATATCATTGTCGTAGAGAGTAATGGCTTGCGAGAAGACTGCGATGACCGAGCCCGGCTCGATGCCAATCAGCGGAATGGTGAGGTCGCCGGATCTGGCGGGCACTGGGGAAGGCAGCTGGTCCAGTTCGGACGCGGTAAAATCAGGGGTATTGGCAAGTCCGATAGGACTGGGGCCAAATGTGGCCTCGCCGCGGATCAGGAATTCGGGGGGAGCGTAGAAGACGCCGGGGGCATAATTCCCCAGGGCATAAGACTGCAGCATATCGACGGAAATCTGTTGCATTTCCGGTGCCTGGGGCGCGGCTTCTGCCTCATGCTCGGCCAGGGCCATTTCCAGCCGGACCTTCATGTCCTCGGCAGCGATCTGGAAGTAGCCGAGAAAGTGGGCAACAATTTCTGAAAATGGATCACTTGGAAAAAACACTGGAGACCTCCTACTCGCCAATTCGTTTCCCGGCGGACTGGCGGAAGTAAGATGATCTGCGCGGTGGGGGCGCTACCGCGCAGATCTTGCAAGCGTTGGGGGCGCTCGCTTATGCGTCGTCGTTACCGGCGTCGTTGTACATGGAGTTATTGCCACCCACGACGGTCGCATCGACCGCGTTCTGTTGCAGGTTGGCACCAAGCACCACTTCCATGTTGAAGGCGTTACCGCTCACATAGGCGCTGGAGTCCGCACCGGCGCTGGTCGAGGCATCATCACCGCCGCTCGAGCTCTGGGCGTTGCCAGAAGCGTCAGCGTGGGCTCCGTATGCCTGGGCATTGAACGAGCCGTTGGCATTGTTCTGGACGTTGCTCAAGGTGTCGTTGTCGACGATGTCGGCCACCTGGCTGATTGCAAAGCCAGTGTCACCTCCGCCACCCGAGAAGGCGCCATTGAATACGTTCTCGAAGTTAACGTCATCACCCGGATCGAATTCGAGCGAGCCGCTATTGATGAACAGATTGTCCAACGTGGCGGTGCCGATATCGAGATCGGCGAAGTCATCATCGGAGTTGTGCGACCCATCATCGTCGGAGCTGTTGAAGGCGTCCGTGATAGCGACATCGATGTCGGCATCAAGATGAGTGGAGGCGTCGTTGTTGGAGTTGTTCATCGAATTATTCGAATTGTCGTTATTCGAATCATTCATCGACTTGTTATTCCCAACGTCAGTGTTATTCCCGACGTCAGTGTTGTTTCCGACATCCTGATTGCTGGTCGAGCTGTCGTTGTGAGAATTATTGGTCGACTTGTCGTTGGCAACATCGTCAACCTTAACATCCAGGTTCAGGTCGTTGTCCTGGGAGTTGTCGTTGTTGGAGTCGTTCATCGAGTTGTTGTTCTGCGAGTCGGCCATCGCAAAGTGTGTCGACTGATCCCGGTTGTCGTTGTTCGAATCCGTCGTGGAATTGTCGTTGTTGGAGTCATTGGTCGACTTGTTGTTGGCCACGTCATCCACATCGATATCGAGAGAGTTGTCGTTGTTCGAATCGTTGGTTGACTTGTTGTTGGCCACATCCTGGTTGGATGTTGAGTTGTCGTTGTTGGAATCGTTGGTCGACTTGTTGTTGGCCACATCATCCACATCGACGTCGAGATCTGTCGAGTTGTCGTTATTCGAGTCGTTCATCGACTTGTTGTTCGCAGTGTCAGATACGCTGACGTCGTTGTCCTGCGAATTGTCGTTGTTGGAGTCGTTGGTCGACTTGTTGTTGGCAACGTCATCCACATCGACATCGACATCGAGAGAGTTGTCGTCATTCGAACTGTTGTCGTTGTTGGAGTCGTTTGTCGACTTGTTATTCCCGTTGTCCTGCAACGTCGCGTTCAGGTCGTTATCCTGAGAATTGTCGTTGTTGGAGTTATTGGTCGACTTGTCATTGCCGTTGTCCTGAATGGTGGCGTTCAGGTCGTTGTCCTGAGAATTGTCATTCTGTTGCGAATTGTCATTCTGCTGGGAGTTGTCGGTAAACGCACCATTGTTTTGGAAATTGTCAGCCATTGGAACTCTCCTCTGTGATGGCTATATGGCTGAGCGACCATCACCTCCTGTCATCTCAAATGGAGGCATGTCGGCTGCTCATTACTGAAGGGCAAACGCAGGAAACACAGATGGCTGGCGCTGTACGCAGTATCTTTTCAGCACCCTTGCATGTCAGATTCCCATTTACCCAGCGCGACGCACAAAATCGCGAGCCGCAAACCTGAGTATTGACCGCTGAGGGTCAAAGTATAGTGGCCACTTCAGGCTAGGCTGAAGGACCCAAATACATCTTATCGATCTAGAACATGTGTCGGCTGCACTAGAAAGCTAGATCGTTTCCGATACCCTGGACGGGGGAGGAAGTGCGCCAATTCTCAATCGAATGGACGATTTTTGGCGCTTGAGAGCCGGATCGCCTCAATCTTTTGCATTAAGCTTGCGAGGGAAGGAATCACGCCAGAGTCACGCCCCGGATGTTAACGTTTTGTCAACCTTGAGAGCGATGGTGCCAGAAACGCTGGGGCGCAAGTCCACAGTTATCGCGAGGGGAGGGAGTGGTAAAGTGAGTGAAAACCCGTATGACGGTCAACGCAAATCGCGTCAGACCGAAGACTTTCCTACAAATCCAGACGAGTTCCGGATCGTTTTTGTTGCCCCGCAGCAAGCGATATTCCAGTGCCTCTGCAGCGCGCTGCAGGATCAATTTCGCGATGCTAAGGTGTATTTTGTAGACCGCATCGACGACAGCTCCGAGCCCGACCAAGGCGTTAGGCTGGTCTTGCTGGGTGCAGGGGCGCGGTTGATCGGCGTGGACGTGATCGAGCGGTGTCAGCGCCGGTTTCCCAATGCGGCTATTGCGGTGGCTGTCGACAACGGCCTGCCGGTGGTGGACGCCCAACTGATCGAGCAGCGGCTCATCCAAGGCATCCTGCCCACCACACTGCCGCTTGACGTCTGGTTTGCGCTGATGCGCCTGGTCATGGCCGGTGGTGAATATCTGCCGCAAAGCAATGGTGCGGCCACCAGCCATTTCCCGCCGCCACACCATATCTCCAACCCGCCCATGCCGATGGCCCCAGCGGGTAGCGCCCAACTCCCACGAGGCCGGACGGTCGCCGAAAGCATCGATCGCCAGCTGGAGGGAACAATGGCCAAGGCAGAGAACGGGCTCAATACGCTGACGGCCCGCGAGCGGGAAATTCTCACCCTGGTCTCGGAAGGCTATCAGAACAAGCTGATCGCGGACCGTATGGCGCTGTCGGAGCATACCGTGAAGGCGCATGTGCATAATCTGATCGCCAAGCTGCGGGTGACGAACCGGACGCAGGCGGCTGCCTATCTGCACGAGCACAGGCTCGACAGGGGCTCAATCGCCCCAGGCAATGGTGACCGCCGCCGGGCCACCGCGCTGGGGTGATGCCATGCCCAGCCTGGACAGGGTACTCCAGCAGGTCGGGCAGTTGAACTATGTGTGGACCAACACGGAAAGCCTGTTCATCTACCTGATCGCCCATCTAGCCGGTACGTCCAAGGATGCTGCGGTCATCATCTTTCTGACGCTGAACACCACCAGGGCGCGGCTTGACCTGCTCGACAGGCTGGCAAAACTGCCGGCTACCCCACCGGAGACCCGACACGCAGTGCTGGATCTGACCGAGCGCCTCAAAAGGGAGGCCAAGGTGCGGAACAAGTATAATCATTGCATCTACTCATTCGACTCCAATGGTGAACTGAGCGGGACGCAATTGATGCGCATCGTGGAGTTTGACGACGCTCTCAAATACGGGAAGGCCGAAGCGCTGGACGACACGGAGTTCGAACGGGTGCAGGCGGCGATCCAGGCGATCACCGCGGTCAATCGGGACATGTGGGCCTTTTTCGCCGCCAGCGGCATCAAGCCCTAGCCTCAGCTTGGGCCGTTCACGGCCTGGAACAAAAATTCCGTGACCTGTGAAGGCGGGAGAAGTAGGTTCTACGAAATAGCGTCAAATTGGGATAGAATGAATAATTCTAGTTCATAAAAATAATGCGTGAGTGAGGGATGGAGGGCGCGATGGGTACTCAAGCGCCACGCCTTATAACAATCAGACTGCTTGGCCCGTGTTGCCTGCTTGCCGGCAATAGTTTGGTCCAGGGTGTCCCTGCGAGTTTTTTCCGGATCGCGGCCTATCTGATCCTGTCCACGCCTGAGCAGGTGCAGGCGCGCAGCCAGCTTGCCGCACTGTTCTGGCCCAATGCCGACGATGGCAAGGCGGCCGCCAATCTCCGCCAGTCGCTCGCCCGGATCCGGCATGTGCAGGACGAGCATGCCTTCGAGCTGATTGAAGCCAGCAATTCGACTCTGCACCTTGCCCCCAGCGCTGGCGTGTATTGCGATTTGATCGAATTGGCCCGGCATATTGAGGGCGAGACCAGGCTCACCCCGCTGCAGCTCGCCAGGATTTATGGTGGGGAGTTGCTGGCCAACCAGGATCCGAGCAGCGAGGAATTCGAGGATTGGCTGTCTTCGCGGCGCAATGAATTGCTGTTGCATGCCGTGGACGGCATTGCCGAAGGGATCCGTCCGGGCACAGATCACAGCCAGGCCGAGCGCAGCATTTGTGCCCGCCGCTTGCTCGAACTTGATCCGTACCGGGAAGATGCGGTCTGCGTGTTGATGGAAGAGGCGGCCGAACGGCGGCACTATGCCCGGGTCAGCGAGCTCTATGCCTCCATGCACAGCCTCCTCGCCAATGAGCTGGGGGTTGAACCCAGCCCCGAGACGCGGGCGCTATATGTCAACTTGATGGATACGGTGCGCTGAGCCGGGAACCCGGCCTTACGCGAAGGCGGTCAGAATGGCGCCATGCATGGGCTTGGCCTGCCAGTCCCGATCATAGGGCAGACCGCGATTGGCGGCGCTGCGCTGGGTACGCAACCAGGAATGGCTGTCGCTCAGGCCCCAGGTGCTGACACCAAGCACATTGTTGAACTGCAGCACGATATCGAGATAACGGCGGGTTTCATCGGCCACCAGAGTGTCCCGGCGCTCAAGGGAAAGGCCGGTATTGGCCTCGGCGACGTCCAACTCGGTGACG
>Ga0208522_1002806_pt1 | contig 10294 bp, 14 predicted proteins | sample ETNtaG_25_FD_185763 | JGI IMG/M metagenome (GOLD analysis project Ga0208522, IMG submission 185763) | Marine microbial and viral communities from oxygen minimum zone, Eastern Pacific Ocean - ETNP201302SV86 (SPAdes) (version 2) | ecosystem: Environmental > Aquatic > Marine > Oceanic ... | reverse complement strand
CGAGCGTCGATGATGGTCTCCGACGTGACGACCGTCTGGCCGTCCGAGAGCGGGGCCGGCTGCGACACCGACGGCATCTCGCTGATCCGCACCGTCAGATTGCCGTGGGTCACGGCGACGAGGGAGATCTGCACGTCCTTGCCGATAATGACGGTGCCGGTGCGCTCGTCGATCACCACGCGCGCCGGCTGGTCCGGTGCGATCCGCAATTCGCCGATCTCGGCGATGAAGCGCGTGCTGGAGACCTCGGACGGGCGCTTGAGATGCACCGTGCGGAAATCCTCCTCGCGCGCCACCGGCTGGCCCCAGCGGCTGCGGGCATAATCGTTGATCACGTCGACGACGCGGATCGAGGTGCGGAAATCGGGATTGCGCAGCTCGATCGCCAGCTTGCCGTCGTCGTTGAAGCCGCCGGGCACCTCGCGCTCGACCAGCGCGCCATTGGGCACGCGGCCGGTGGTCGGCACGCCCTGGGTCAGCTTCTCGCTGTCGCCTTCGGATGCGAAGCCGCTGACGGCGAGCGACCCCTGCGCAACCGCATAAATCTCGCCGTCGGCGCCGTAGAGCGGCGTCATCACCAGCGTGCCGCCCATCAGCGAGGTGGCGTCGCCGAGCGAGGACACGGTTACGTCGATGCGCGAGCCGGTACCGATGAAGGCCGGCAGCTCGCTGGTCACGGTGACGGCGGCGACGTTCTTGCTGCGCGAGTTCTGCGAGCGGATGTTCACGCCCATGCGGTCGAGCATCGACTGCATCGACTGTTCGGTGAAGGGCGAGTTGCGCATGGAATCGCCGGTGCCCTGCAGGCCGATGACGAGACCGTAGCCGACGAGCTGGTTGGGGCGCACGCCGCGGATGTCGACGATGTCCTTGATGCGCACGCTGCCGCGGGCGCTCGCCGCATCGCCGATGACCGGCGCCGGTAGCGACGGCACACCGCCGCCCGAGCCGGGATAGTCGGCCGCCAGGCTGCTGTTCACCAATGCGGCGACCAGGCCGGCAACGAGGATCAGACGCTTGCGGATCATCCCGATATCCTGATGCTTCCGTCCGCCGACACGATGCCGGAGACGATGATGCCGCTGTCGGCATTGCGGACGCGTATGGTCTCGCCGGCGCCGGCCGAGCGCAGCGCGGTGCCTTGGCCGGTGATGACGAGGCCCGCCTCGCTGTAGACGAGGGTGACGGCGGCTCCGGCGCGCACCAGATCCGGCTCCTTCAGGTCGGACAGGCGGATCGCCTTGCCCGGCAGAAGGGTGCGGCGGGCGACCCGGCCGACCAAGGCGCTGTCATCGACGGCGTAGAGCCCGATCTTGTCGTCCTTGACATAGAAGGCCTTGTGGTTGAGCCCCGGCGCGGTGACGCTCTGGCCGGGATAGATGACCGTGGTCGGCACCGGCAGTTCGAGCTCGGCCGCCAGGGCCCGAACCGGAACCGACAGGATGACGAGGGCCGCGAGCGCCAGCGCCACGGCGTAGAGTACGGCCATGACCCGGCCGGGATCGCGCGTACCGCCGCCCATGATTCAGCGAATCCCCTTCGAGACGACGCTCGCCATCTCGTCGGCTGCCGAGATCACCTTGGAGTTCATCTCGTAGGCGCGCTGGGCCGAGATCAGCTCGGAGATTTCCTTCACCGGATCGACGTTGGAATCTTCCAGATAACCCTGCTGGATGGTGGCGTAGCCCTCGTCGCCCGGCACGCCGGCCGTCGGGGCACCCGATGCGATGGTCTCGCGGAACAGATTGCCGCCCTGCGCGGCAAGGCCGGCGTTGTTGGCGAAGGTGGCGAGGGTCAGCTGGCCGAGCTCTTCCAGATCGGCGGCACCGCCGACGCGGGCGAAGACCTGGCCGCTCTCGTTGACGATGACCTCGCTGGTGTTGGCCGGCACGGTGATCGCCGGATCGACCAGCAGGCCGTCGAGGGTCACGAGCTGGCCGTCCCCATTGGTGTTGAAGGCGCCATCGCGGGTGTAGAGAATCTCGCCGCCCGGCCCCTGGACCTGGAACCAGCCTTCGCCGTTCAGGGCGAGATCGAGCTTGTTGCCGGTCTGGTTGAGTGTGCCCTGGATGTGCAGGTTGCGGATGGCCGCGAGCCGCGTACCGAGGCCGAGCTGGGCGCCCTCGGGCACCACGCCCTGTCCGCCGCGGGCCGCGACGCCCTGGGCGCGCTCGACCTGGTAGAGCAGATCGGTGAACTCGGCACGGGCCCGCTTGAAGCCGGTCGTGTTGATGTTCGCGATGTTGTTGGCAATGACCTCGACATTGGTCTGCTGCGCATTCATGCCGGTCGCGGCGATCGCAAGGGCTCGCATCGGATGCTTCCTTCAGGACGGTGTACCCGGTCCCCGTCGATACGGGGCGCCGTGGAAAGTTTCAGGTGGCGGAGACCGCCGGATCAGATCGCCATCCGCGACAGTTCCATGTAGGCGCTGACCGCCTTGTCGCGGATCGAGACCGCGGTCTGCAGCGTGCGCTCGGCTTCCATGACAGCCTCGACCACGGCCTGGGTGGTCGCCTGGCCGTTGATCCCCCGGATCGAGGTGGCCTCGGCGGACTGGACGGTGGTCACGGCGTCCTTGGCGATCTGCGACAGGACGGCGCTGAAATCGGCGCCGGCGCCCTGCGGGGCCGCGGTTGCGCCGGTGGTGGCGAGGCCGGCATCCACGCTGCCGGTCTGGATGCGGGGCAGGCTCGCTCCGATAGCAGGAATCATGGTCAGCTCCTCAGCAGGTCGATGGTCATGTTGATGATTTCACGCGCCTGCTTCACCACCTGGATGTTGGCTTCGTAGGAGCGGTTGGCTTCGCGCATGTCGGCCATCTCGACCAGCATCCGCACATTCGGCATCTTCACGTAGCCGTCGGCATTGGCGGCCGGATTGCCGGGATCGCTTTCCAGGATGAACGGCGTGTCGTCGCGGCCGACCTTGTCGACCGAGACCATCTGGGCGCCCGAGACCCGGTCGAGCTCGCTCTGGAAGCTGACCATCTTGCGCTGATACGGGTCGCTGCCGGGTGTCGTCCCGGTGGTCTGCGCATTGGCGATGTTCTCGGAGACGATGCGCATGCGCGTCGACTGCGCCTGCAGGCCGCTGGCGGCGATCTTCAGAGACGAGAGCAGTGGATCGGCCATCGGATTATCCCTTCGCGGACATGATGAGCATGCGGTGGAACGACTTCACCACCGACGTGCCGAGGGCGTATTCGCGCGATACTTCGCCGGCCTTCAGCATTTCCTGCGGCAGGCTGACGGAGTTGCCCGAATGCTTGACGCTCCAGGGCATCTCGTTGACGACGTCGGAACCGCCGCCCGCACTGTCCATCGAGGCCAGATGCATGGACTGCGACCGCGACATGCGCAGCGCCGTGGCGTCGAGCGCCTCGGTGAAGGACGAGAGATCCTTGGAGGTGTAGCCGGGCGTGTCGACATTGGCGACGTTCTCGGCGACCACCGTCTGGCGCTGGGCCAGATAGGCGGTGCGCTGCGATGCGAGCCCGAAGATGTAGAGACTATCCATGACGATCCGCGCTGAAAACTTGCGACGGGTCCAGCCTTAGGACGAGGCGCTTGTCCGAAGCTTGATGGATCGGCAGGAACGACTTGAAATGAAACGACAGGGGGAAAGTATTGCCCGCAGGAGGCCATAATCCCGCATCCGCGGCATGGCGCGCGGAGCGGGGCTGGTGCGGGACTTGCGGAGAGGGATCGGAGCGGTCCGCCGGACCGCCCGGATCAGGACGCGCGCGGCTTCAGATGCGCGTCGTGGATGGCGTTTTCCAGACGCTCGACGCCCTCGTCGGGGCAGGCCGGGCTGTCGAAGGAGATGTAGGTGATGTCGACGGCCGCGGTGGCGGCGCCCAGCTCGAGCTGGAAATGCGCCGTTACGCCGTCATAGACGAATTCCAGCGCCAGGCAGACGATCGGCACCGTGCCCCACGACACCCGGACATGGCCGGAATTGGCGAAACGCAGGACACCCGGCTTGAGAAACAGCTCCGCCGAGGAGGTCACGATGTCGGACAGATTGCCGTAGCGCTCCAGTCGCAGGAAGGCGATGTAATCGACCACTTCGACCAGCCGCAGCTCGGCGGCGACTTCCTTGATGCCTTCGGCGAGCGCGCGCTCCCGGGACAAGGTCCTGTGCTTGCGAATATCCAGCATGGCTACGCTGTAGCAACTCCTACCTTGGATCCCGTGCGGGAGTGGAGGAAATAGATGATCTCAGCGATCGCCTTGAAGAACTGGGGCGGAATCATCTGATCGATTTCGACATGATCGTACATCGACCTTGCCAAGAGCTTGTCTTCGATTACCGGAACATCGTTGGCTTCGGCGATTTCACGAATTTTCAGCGCGACCAGATCGGCGCCCTTGGCGACGACCATCGGAGCGCCGCCCTCTTCGCGATTGTAGCGCAGCGCGATCGCGTAATGGGTCGGGTTGGCGATCACCAGGGTGGCCAGCGGCACGTCGGCCATCATGCGACGGCGGACGCGGTCACGGCCGATCTGGCGCTGGCGCGCCTTGATCTGCGGATCGCCCTCGGCCTGCTTGTTCTCGTCCTTGATTTCCTGCTTCGACATCATCAGGTCGCGGCGCCAGTGGAACCGGGTCATGGCCAGGTCGGCGGCGACGAGGACGATGGTGGCGATCGAGATGCCCGACAAAAGCTTCATCGCCATCTGCAGGATCAGCTCGGGCACCAGCACGGGGTCCGCGAACATGGCCTGCATCATCGTCGGGAAGCTCGATACGAGCAACATGCTGACGACGACGCCGATGGTGATGAACTTGAACACCGCCTTGCCGAACTCCGTCAGCCCGCGCAGGCCGAAAATGCGCGTGAAGCCGGATGCCGGCGACACGTTCGACCATTTCGGCCGAATGCGCTCGATATTGATCTGGGGCGGATTCTGCAGGACGGAAGAGATGACGCCGCCGGCGACGAAGAGCCCTGCGGCCGGCAGGATGAACCAGACGGCCTCGCGGGCCAGCATGTGCAGGACGTGTAGAGCATCGGCACTCGTATCCAAATCCCACTGGAGCGGGTTCTCGAACGTCGTCTGCAGCGACAGCAGGAGGCGCTGGACGCCCTCACGGGCCTGCAGCGCGATGAACGCCATGATGGCCAGAAGCGAGGCCAGAATAGGCGCTTCCCGCGAAACCGGAAGGTTGCCCTTCTCGACCGCGTCGCTGATCTTCTTCTCGGTCGGGAACTCTGTTTTTGAGGATTTGTCCTCGCTATCCGACACTGGCGATTAAGCTCCGCAGGTGTTGACGTTCAGTGAAGGGAACGGCTTTCCCGGCCGAGGACGGGAAAGCTGTGGAAGACACGCGGCGCTTTCGCGCCGCTATGCTTCGGATTCGCCGTGCAGATCCAGCTTGCCCTGGCTCCACAGCTCGAGCGCCGTGCTGGCCACCTGGCGGCGGGCGCGATCGATGTCGGCCGCCGGCTTTTCGTCGCCGCGCTTGAACTCGGCCTCGACCATGCGCCGCGAACGGGCGCTGAGCGAGGACAGTGCGGCCTCCTTCAGCTCTTCGCTCGCGCTGACGAAGGCGGTGATGATCACCTCCGTGTCGATCGCATCGAACAGCACCATGCGGGCGCGCTTGTCGAGCGCGACGATGTCGTCGAAGGCGAAGAGCAGGTTGCGGAGCTTCTCGGCATCCTTCGGCGAGGTCTGGTCGAGCATCACGATCAGGTCGTCGGCATGGCTCTTCGACATGCGGTTGACGATGTCGGCGAGGATCGTATGGCTGCTCTGCTGCTCGCCCCTGTCCGGCGATGCCAGATAGGCCTGCCGCAGATGGACCTCTAGCAGGCGCTGCACCGGCCGCGTCAGCGACTTCAGCGTCAGCACCCGGCGCATGACGTCATGCCGGAAGGCCGGATCGAATTCGCGGGCGACGGTCGCCGCCGTATCGGGCCGGATCTTCGACAGGAGCACCGCCACGACATGCGGGTGTTCGCGCGACAACCGCGGCGCGAGGATCTCGCCCTGCAGCTCGGCGACCGAATCCCAGACATTGCGGGAATCACGCTCGGCCGCCTTGGCGCCGTCGTCGCCTTCGCCGGGCGACACCGAGAAGATCGTCTCGAATTCTTCTTCCGACAGCGATTCCTTGAGCAGATTGGTCATCTGCTGGGACGGCGCATCCAGCCCCGGCGCCTTCTTGAAGGCGTCCTGGAACTCGTCGACCAGCTCGGCGATCTGTTCGGGCGTGACCGATTGCAGACCGGCCGCGCTTTCCTTCAGAAGCTTGATTTCGCTGGCGGAGAAATGCTTGAGCAACCGGGACGTGCCGGGTGCTCCGAGGGTAAGGAGCAGAACAGCCACGCGGGCCTTGCCGCTTGCCGGCAGTTCCGGAACGTTATCCTGAAAAGCGGCGATCATCGACATGATCGTCAGGCTGCCCGCTGGTTCTTGGCGGCAATGCGCGCGCCCGGCTTGGCGACCTCGGTGAGGGTGACGCCGAAGCGCTGCTCGTCGTTGTCGAGGACGACGATCTCGCCGCGGGCGATGACCCGACCGTTGATGATCACGTCGACCGGGTCGCCGACCTTGCTCTCCAGCTTGACCACCGCGCCACGACCCAGGTCGAGCACTTCGGCGACGGTCATGCTGGTCGAGCCGAGCACGATGTGCATCGTGACCTGCAGATCCTTCACCAGGTCCAGATCCATCCGGCCGGTGCCCAGGTCAGCGCTGCTGGTGGCGAAGTTGTCGTCGGTCATGGCGTTTTCGTCCTTGGGTCTTCAGCCGTCCGCATCATGCGGGGGCCGTGTCACACGGGAGTGATCAATCCGATTTAGCCGGCCAGACTGGCGTGAAGCCTGCGATCGGTCCATTCGCCTGCCGGCGGCAGGACGCGATGGACGCGGCCGGCCTCTGCACGGCGCGGCAGGGCGTCCGCCTCGACGATCAGACGCTCGAGCCGGTCGGTGGCGTCGTCGGCTTCGGTAATCCGCAATTCCAGGCGGCGCAGCGTCTCGACGCCCTCGTGCTTCAGCCCGACCACCACTTCGGCGGCGCGGGTGATCGAGGCATCGGCCTGTGCGAGCGAGGCGGAGAGCGCGCTTTCCGAGGAGCGCAGGGTCCGCAGCTCGCGCTGCATGCGGGTGCAGCGGAACGCCGTCACGACCAGCGCCACGACGAGAGCGAAATCAAGCAGATAGGATATCATCAATAAACTCCTCGGCGGGGTCGATGCGCTCTTCGATGCGGACGACGTAGGAATCGCGCGAGCGGCCCATATGGGCGCGGAACAGCGGCTGGTCCTCGCATTCGATGGCGATCAGGCTGTTGGCGCTGACATCCAGCGGAATGGTGTCGCCAACGGCGAAGCCGGCTATCGTTCCCAGGTCGATCTTCTTCTTGGTGACGATGGCACTGAGACGAAGATCGCTCTTGGCGAAGCTTTCCTTGATGGCGTTCGACCAGCTTTCCTCGCGATCCGGCGGCGGCATCTTCGGCGGCTCGCGCAGGAAGCGGAGATGCGGCGCGAAGAGCGCGCCCGGCAGCGCGAAGGTGATGGTCGTCGACAGCGAGGCGACCGTCAGATCGAAGCGGAACAGGATGAACCGGTCGGTCTCGCCGGCCAGCTGCTCGCCGAGTTCGGCCGCATTGATGATGTTGCCCACCGACAGACGCAACTCGCCGATCATCTCGAACACCGACAATGCGGAGTCGGCGATGGTCGCCAGCCCCAGCTTGACGATGCTGCGGTCGAGATCGGTCGGCGTGCGCGGCGGGGTTCCCGGCGGTGACGGCTCGGCGGCGAAGAGCGCGGAGATCAGGGCCTCCAGCGCCTCGTGGTCGAGCATCGCATAGCCGGGGCTGCGAAAACGCGGCGAAGACAATGGCGCGTACATGGTGCCGTCGTCTTCGGCCTCGTCGAGCTCGGGACCGAAATCCGATTCCACCTCGCGAAGCGTCAGGTCGAGGCTCGCGCCGGCGATCGCGGAGATCTTGGTCGCGGCCGAGGCGGCCCAGGTCTCGGCCATGTGCTTGAGGCGCGGCAGGCGCCGGGGTTCGAATTCGGCGGCATTGCGAAGGCGTTCGCCGACATCCGCACCGCTGATCTGTTCGGTCTGGCTCATCGGATCAGGCTCCACCGCCGATGGTCTCGGTCTCGACCTGGTCGATGGACGGGCGGTCGTAGGCAGAGATGGTCTTGCGGCCGTATTCGAGGGCGACCTGCGGGATGGCGCCGTTCATGTAGGCGATCAGGGTGGAGCGCACGATGACGAAGACCCGGATGTTCTTCTCACGCACCGACTTCACCTTGGTGGCGACCGGGCCGACCACGCCATAGGAGAAGAAGATGCCGGCGAAGGTACCGACGAGGGCGGCGCCGATCAGGTGACCGAGCACTTCCGGCGACTGGTCGAGCGCGCCCATGGCCTTGATGACGCCGAGAACGGCGGCGACGATGCCCAGTGCCGGCAGGCCGTCGGCCATGTCCTGGAGCGCGTGCTTGGGCTTGAGCCGGTCCGAGGAGATCGTCTGGATCTCTTCTTCCATCAGCGCCTCGATCTCGTGCGGACGAGCGTTGCCGATGATGATGAGGCGGCAATAGTCGCAGATGAAGTGGACGAGCGACTCGTCCTTCATCAACTCCGGATAGGCCTGGAAGATCGGCGACTCCTTCGGCTCGTCGATATGCGCCTCGACCTCGCCGCGCGACTTGGAGCGCATCTCGCGCATCAGCTGATGCAGGAGTGCCAGCACCTTCAGATAGTCGTTCTGCGTGGGCACCTTGTTGGCGAAGGCTTCCTTGACCGCCTTGCCGGTGTCCTTGACCACCTTGGTGGGGTTGGCGACCAGGAAGGTTCCGATCGAGGACCCGAGAATGATGACGTACTCGAACGGCTGCACGAGAACGCCGAGATGGCCACCCATGGCGACGAAGCCGCCGAGAAGGCAGCTCAAGGTGACGATCAGTCCGACTACAATGCCCATGCGGCCCCCGAATGCGAATGTTGCAGACCACCGGTAGGAAGTACCGCTTGTGCGAGCCTTGCCCCCGTACCCATTCGGCGGCGCTGGCGGCCGGATCGGGCTTGAACGGCGCGCGGCGACAGGCTGGCGCAAGGGTGAGCCCGGATTTTCACGGCATACATTCTTCTACCGGAGGCCCGTATGCCGGCCGCAACCAACCGATCGACCCTCAAGCGCCGCGACATGGCCGGCGCCATCGTCCGCATGGCCGGACGGGCCCGCATCGAGCGCGTTCTTGACCGGTCGACCCTGTCCGCCGGTTCGGCCGCCACTTCCGGTCTCCTCCAAGACAGTCGGGATATCTGACGATGGAAACTGCTCTTCCAGTCGCCCTGTCGGCGCAGCTCGCCATGTCGAAGCGCCTCGACACCATTGCCCACAACGTCGCCAATTCGCGCACGACGGGCTTTCGCGCCGAGGAGATCAAGTTCGAGGAGCTGATCTCGCTCAGCGCGCCCGAGCCGGTCTCCTTCGCCTCCGAGGGCACCACCTATTTCTCCACCCGCTCCGGCGAGATGACCCAGACGGGCAATCCGCTGGACATGGCCGTGGACGGCGACGCCTTCTTCGCCTTCCAGGGGCCGAACGGGCCGGTCTACACCCGCGACGGCCGCATGCGGATCAATGCCCAGGGCATGGTCGAGACGATCAGCGGCTATCCGCTCGTCGATGTCGGCGGCGCGCCGCTGCAGGTCGATCCGAATGCCGGCCCGGTGACCATCACCCGCGACGGCATGATTACCCAGAACGGCGCCCAGGCTGGCGCCGTCGGCCTGTTCCAGCTGCCGGCCGGCGCCAAGCTGACGCGCTTCGAGAATTCCGGCCTGATCCCGGATCGCGCCGCCGTGCCGATCGTCGAATTCGCCGATGTCGGCGTGATTCAGGGCTTCCAGGAAGGCTCGAACGTCAATCCGATGCTCGAGATCAGCCGGCTGATCTCGCTGCAGCGCGCCTTCGAGAACGCGTCCAACCTCGTGCAGAGCTCGGAGCGCACGCTGGATGACGCGGTCAAGACGCTCGGGACGAACTCGTGACGGCTGCGCCGACCTCCGGTTCCGGCCAGACCCGGCTCGACGATCATTGCCTGTCGATCACCGGCCATATCATCGACGTCTCGCCGCAGGCCTTCCGCGTCGCCGGCCTGTCGCCCTTCGTGCGGCTGGGCGATCGCATTGCCTGCCCGGGCGATGATGGCGACGCCATCGGCGAAGTGGTGCGCATCGAGCAGGGCAGCCTGACCGTCAAACCCTTCGCCAACCGCTTCGTGCGCGGCGTCAAGGCGCCGGCCCG
>Ga0208522_1002804_pt1 | contig 10297 bp, 6 predicted proteins | sample ETNtaG_25_FD_185763 | JGI IMG/M metagenome (GOLD analysis project Ga0208522, IMG submission 185763) | Marine microbial and viral communities from oxygen minimum zone, Eastern Pacific Ocean - ETNP201302SV86 (SPAdes) (version 2) | ecosystem: Environmental > Aquatic > Marine > Oceanic ... | reverse complement strand
ACTCGGGATGCCGTTGTCCGGATCGGCTGAGGCCACGGTCAGCCGATGGCCTGTTCTAGGAGAAACCCGGAAAGGAACACCACGAGTCCGATGGCCGTGGCGACAGCTACCCCGGCGACCACCACGAAGACGGCCAATAGGACCAGCGAACGAAGCCGGTGCCACCAGCGGATGTGAGCTTTACGGCCGGTGATCACCCGTCGGGGCGGTTGGAACCAGATGCCTAGGCGGGCTCCGGGACTCCACGGTCTGTCCACAGCAAACTCGAGGTCCCCCGAGGGCGGAATCTGTGACCGGCGGGCCAGCAGGAGGCGGACCGTGGATCGGTTGGGGAGGCCGAAGCCGTGCCGAAGTCCGATGCTCGATCGGGTCGGGTCCGTGGCAGGCTGGGTCACTGTCGGCGAGAACCGGCAGATCGCCCCGTATTCGACGGCGCCCAGGAAAAGCATCATCAACGACCAGGACACGAACACCGGCGTCGGGATCGATCCGTCAAGCGGCGGAAACGGCAACTCCACGACGAGAAACCTACCCGTGGAGGACCCCGTGGACAGGGGCGGTGCACGGCGCCCACGGATGCTGGTCGGATCCCTGGTTCTCCTCGGGGTGGCCGCTGCTCTGATTTTGGCATTCGTGCAACTGCCCTACTTTGTGTTCAGCCCCGGGTCCGTCCGGTCACTCAGTGACCGAGTGGTAGTCACCAAGGGCCAGCGGTTCGAGCCGGTCGGTGAGGTGTACTTCACGACGGTCCAGCAGGACTCCACGGTCAACGGCTGGGAATACCTGGAGGCCCGGATCAGGGGGTCGTTGACCCTCCTCGAGGAAGACCTGGTCCTCGGTGATCGGACCCGCGACGAGAACAGGACTTTCAACCTGGACCTGATGCGGGTATCCAAGTCGGCGGCGGTGGCCGCCGCCCTCCGCTATCTGGGGGTCGACCCATACGAGGCCACCGGAGTGGGCCTGGCTCAGGTAACAGGACCGTCCGCCGGGCTGCTGACTACAGACGACGTGATCGTGGCCGTGGACGGCGAGCCAACCCGGGTGGTCCTCGACCTTGTGGCGGTCCTCAGGACGTATCACCCCGGGGACGTGGTGGCTCTGGAAGTGGAGCCGGTCCGGGGCGGACAGTCCCGGATAGTCAGGGTTGTTCTAGGGGCTCGTGAGGACGACCCATCGGTGGGCTTCCTGGGGGTGGTTCCCCAGACTCGATGGGAGGACGTGGAGGGCCTCCCCATCGACGTGCGGGTGAATACCGGCCGGGTGGGTGGCAATTCGGCCGGTTTGGCCCTTGCCCTATCCATCCTGGACCTGGTGACGCCCGGCGAGTTGACCGGGGGCCTACGGGTGGCGTCGACGGGGACCATCGACATTGACGGCAACGTGGGGCCGATCGGCGGGATCATCCAGAAGGTGGTGACGGCCCGGGAAGCGGGGATCGACCTATTCCTAGTGCCGACGGGTGAGTTGGCCGAAGCCCGACATCACGCCGGAGACCTTGTTGTCGAGGGGGTGGACAATCTGGCAGACGCCCTGGACGCTTTGGCTCGCTATGGGGGCCACACCACTGATCTGGCGCTTCCGTGAGGAAAGGTGCCGTGAGGCTTTCACAACACATTCCGGGGGCATGGCAGATCCGGCTCCGTAGTCCTAGGTCTGTGTGTCGGCCGTAGGCTTCCCGTATGCGCCCTGAAGACGCCCCACCACCCGGACCGCGCCCCTTCCCTCTTCGTCGACGGCGTCCGTCCAGGGGGTCGCGCAAGGTCCGCCTGATAGTCGGCGGGGTCGTGGCGGCATTCTTCGTTCTTCTGCTCTCCCTGCGGGCGATCGCCGGCTTCTGGACCGACTACCTGTGGTTTGACACCCTGGGTCACGAGAACGTGTTCGTCTCAGTCCTGAGCGCCCAGGTCGTACTGGTAGCCCTGTTCACCCTGCTGTTCTTCGGGATGCTGTACGGGAACCTGACGGTGGCCGACCGCTTGGCTCCCCGCGTCAGGCCACCCGGACCAGAGGAAGACCTGCTACGCGGCTACCACCTAATAGTGGGACGACGGCGGGGGCTGGTTCGCCTCGTCCTGTCAGGCCTGTTTGCCCTCGTCGCCGGACTGGGCGTATCGGGCCGGTGGGAAGAGTGGCTGCTGTTCACCAACGGCGTGGACTTCGGCGTCACCGATGCCCAGTTCGGCCGAGACATCGGCTTCTACGTGTTCCGCCTGCCGTTCCTCAGTTTCGTAGTGGGCTGGCTGTTCGCCACGCTGATCGTGACGTTGGTGGTGACCACGATCCTGCACTACATCAACGGCGGAATCCGTCTGCAGACCGCCGGCGAACGAGTCCAACCCCAGGTCAAGGCCCACCTGTCGGTACTCCTGGCCCTGATCGCCTTGGTACGAGCCGGCGACTACTGGCTGGCCCGGTTTGAATTAACCACCTCAGACCGGGGGGCCGTGATGGGGGCCACCTACACCGACGTGAAGGCCCAGCTGCCGGCCATCCAACTGCTGATCCTTATCTCCCTCTTCTCCGTGGTCCTGCTGATCGTGAACATCCGCCGCCGCGGTTGGGTGCTTCCCGCCCTGGCCGTCGGGCTATGGGCGTTCGTCGCCCTGGTGATCGGAAACATCTACCCGGCGGTCATCCAGAGCCTCCGGGTGGAGCCAGCCGAGTCGGAGAAGGAAGCGCCATACATCGGTCGCAACATTGAAGCGACACGGTTGGCCTTCGGCCTGGACAACATCACCCAAGCGCAGCTCACCGATTTCGACAATGAAGTGACAGCAGCTGACCTACGGGCCCACGGTGGCACAGTTCGCAACATCCGTACATTGGATCCATTGGTTGTCCAAGGGACTTTTGACCGCCTCCAGGGGGAGCGCGAGTTCTACACCTTCGCTGACGAGATGGACACCGACCGGTACACCATCGGTGGAGAGACCACCCAGGTCCTGCTTGGGACCCGAGAGCTGGAGTTGAACGAGACCCGATCCTGGGAGAACCAGCACGTGGCGTTCACTCACGGCTACGGGGTGGCCATGGCTCCGGTCAGTCGCGTGAAGGGCTCGGGCGACCCAGACTTTCTGGTCGGGGACCTACCGGTGTCCATCGACCCGTCGGTGGAGGTGGTGCTAGATCGGCCCCAGCTGTACGTAGGCGAGGGCCTCGGCGGGTATGCGGTGGTTGGGGCTAGCCGCGACGAGGTGGATTACACCGACGAGAACCAGGAGACGCGGACCGTCCGGTACGCCGACATCGGCGGCGAGGGCGGCGTTTCCATGGGTTCGGTGTTCCGTCGGGCGGCGTTCGCCCTACGGTTCGGCCAGTTGGAGCCTCTGATCTCCAACTTCATCACTGGGGACTCCCGGGTGTTCTATGTGCGCGACGTGCGCGACCGCGTCGAGAAGCTGGCCCCCTTCCTCCACTTCGATGCCGACCCGTATCCGGTGCTGGTGGACGGAGGGATCGTCTACGTAGTGGACGGCTATACGACCACCGACCGGTTCCCGTACGCCCAGACTGCCTCCACGTCGAACTTACCGAGGTCCAGCGGTCTCCGGCATCGCCTCAACTACGTCAGGAACTCGGTGAAGGCCACCGTCGATGCCTTCACCGGTGAGGTCGTCTTTTACGTCGTGGATCCTGAGGATCCTCTGGTGTCCGCCTACGACTCCGCATTCGAGGGCCTGTTCACTCCAGTGTCGGAGATGCCCCCAGCCCTTGTCGGCCACCTGCGGTACGCAGAGGATCTCTTCCGGGTACAAACTGAGCTGTGGGGCCGCTACCACGTCGACGACACCGAGAACTTCTACCAGCGGGCATCGGAGTGGGCGGTGTCTCAGGACCCGGGACGGACTGGTGAGGGGGCAGCCAACCTGACCGTGGTGGACGACCAGGGCTTCAAGGTCGGGACCCGACACATGAGGATGGCGCCTTACCGGGCAATGGTCGACCTTCCCGGGAGCGACCAGACCGAGTTCGTGATTATGCGGGCCTACGTACCCCTTGACGAAGACGACGCCCGCAAGGAACTAGCTGCCTACATGGTGGGTCGCAGCGACGGCGACCATTACGGCGAGTTAGTCGTTTACCGACCCCCGTCTTCAAACTTTGATGGGCCAGCTCTGGCCGAGGAGCGGATACGTAACGATGAGGAGGTAGCCAGCCTTCAGACGCTGCTCAGCCAGCGGGGGTCGTCGGTGCTATTCGGCGAGTTGCTGCTCGTACCGATCGAAGACTCGATCCTTTACGTTCGACCGTTGTACGTGCAGGCCGAGGGGGATTCCACGGTACCGGAGTTGGAGCGCGTCATTGTCGCTGTGGGTGAGAGGGTCGTGATGGCCAACTCGCTGCAGGAAGCGTTGGAGGATCTCACTGGGTCTCGCCTGGACGACCTGTTCGCCGGGATCAGCACCGGGGCGAAGACTTCGGAAGGTGAGGCCGATCCGGAACTCGCTACGGACGGTGGACCGGACGACGTCGTTACTGGCTCCGACGGAGGATCGTCGCTGGAGGGCGACCTCCCAGAGGACGTGGACGCTCTCCTGACCGAGTTGGTCGACTTGCAGCAGGCCTCGGCCCGGGCGTTGTCCCGGGATCCTGCCGACTGGTTGGAGTTCGGACGGATCCAGGCCCAGATCCAGGACCTGCTGGAGATCTTGGAGGGGTCAGTCTCCGACGAATAGGCCCGATCGATGAGGCAACGGCCGATCGGACGGGTGATCAGTCGATGGGCTGCCAGCCGCTGGTCCGCTGCGACGAGTCAGCACCCGGGGTGGGATCCGAGCCAGTGCGGACCCGAGCCGGCGAGTCGGCGGTGAGGTCGGTGAACGACTCGTCGCCGGCCAGGTCGGGAGTGGGGATCGGAGCGACGGCCTCGTCGCTCAGGGCTACGCCGGTGCTGTGGGCCACCTCGGCGATGCGGGCATTGAGTTCGACGGTGACCCGTGATAACTCGGCAGAAAGGCGGGCTACCTGGAGCCGAAGGTCCATGACGTCACTGGCCTGGTCCTGGTCGCCGACGGTGACCATACCCAGAGAGCGAAAATCGTGCTCGACGACGTCAATCCTCTCGGTCAGGTCGCGTATCGCGTTCACCATGTCGAGCAGGGTCTGGTCGGTAGCCGGGGGCTCGACACGGGTGCGGGAGCGACGGAGGGCCATGGGTCGACTGTATCCACGGGTCGATGCGGCGGTCCGGCACCCCGGGGCGTTTGTTGTGCCCTGGGCCTAGATCCCGGCCGTGGTTACCCTCCCCGCCGTGGAATCGATCCGGCATCCAGAGCCCGGTCGCCGCTCCGGCCGTGGGTGGTGTTCGGTAGCCGTAGTTGTCATCGGACTGCTCGGCATCGTCGCCGTCGGGTGTGCCGGGCACGATGGTCGGGACATGGTGGCCAACGAGATCGGGCACAGCCCTGCATCCACCCGTCTACCGGGTGGGACGCCGGACCGAGGGGGAGGCTTGGTGTCAGGCCTAACGGTGTCTGGGGAACGGGCCCGGGTAGTTGCCGACCCGACGGTCGGGTCGGTAGTCCTAGAAGTTGCCTCGGGGGTAGTCGGGGTTCGGGCCCGCTACGACGTGTCCTATCCGCAACTGGGTGGCCTGTGGCCCGGTGACCCGGTAAACGTGGCACTCCGCCAGCCGATCCTGGCCGAGATCGCGCGGTTCGGTGACGAGGTCGCCGGGCTGGCGGAGGAGCTACCCGCCTCCGGGAGGACGGGCGGATCGAGCCGCCTCACCGGAGGGGCGGTGGTCCACCACCTTGACAACCGGGTGGTCAGCGTGGTGTACGACTTCGATTTGGTGGTAGCCGGAGCGGCTCGTCCGGTCGAGCTCGTGGGCTCGGCGCTGGTGGACCTAGAGACTGGCAGGACCCTTTCAATCGGGGATCTGTTCCTACCCGAGAGCCCGTGGATTGAGACGGTGACGATCCTGGCTGAACGGGATCTGGCGTCCCAGTTCGGTGAGGGAGTTCTATGGGGGGCCGAGGGTTCCAACACCTCGCAGGTAAGAGGACCGGGCCTGATGTCGGAGCCCGGAACGTTCGCCGTGTTCGGTATCTCGGCGAACGCCCTGATCCTTCGATTCGAGCGCCACCAGGTGGGACCGGGAGCACTGGGCACCCCCGGAGTTCAGATTCCGTGGTCATGGCTAGGTGGTCTCGTGGACCCCAACGGTCCAGCCGGCTTCTTCGCGAGCTGAGTCCGGCTCAGTCATCCGATCCGGGCGCATGGTCGATGCCGACCACCTCTTCCCGGTCGGCGATGGAAGCCAGGACCTTGGCTAACTCCACCTCGTCGAGGCCACGGACATCAATCGTTGTCTGGCGTTCGCCGTTTCGTTCGGCAGTAGCCACGGCCATTATCCGTCCGCCGACCGACTCAAGGCCGCCAAACAGGGCGTCGAGGGTGCCGCTACCCGGCCGGTAGTGGATCTCGAAGCGCCTCCTGGACCGGCGAAACAAGACGTATGGCTTCAAGGGGCCGAAGGTGACGACGACAACCAGGGTCATGGCTCCGGCCACGGTGGCCACCAGATAGAGACCCATGGCGGCGGCCACCCCGAAGGCGGCAGCCATCCACAGTGTGGCTGCCGTGGTGATGCCGGTCACAGTGAACCCACTGCGGATCATGGCACCGGCACCGATGAAGCCAATGCCGGTTACCACCTGGGCGGCCACTCGGGACGGGTCGTTCTGCTCACCGATGACGGCATACGCGCCGGCCACCGTGAACAGGGCTGCTCCGAGGGCGACTAGGGAGTGGGTACGCAGTCCGGCCGTCTTGTGACGGGTCTCGCGTTCCAAGCCGAGGACCGCTCCGAGGGCTAGTGCTAGGCCCAGGCGTCCGATTAGTTCGAGAGAGCTCGGTGTGTCCACGAGGTTGAGCCTGCCACAATGGATCCGGTGGACCGGAGAGGCTTCCTAGCCGGCCTAGCCCCAGCGGCTGGAGCGGGTGAGTTCCTCGGCGGGGAGTCGGATATCGAACCGTTCGCGGATCCGGGTGTCGACGTCAGGGGGGACATGGGCCGGGAAATGGCCGGATAACACCTCGCGGGCTAGCAGCCGGGCCCGCTCGTCGACCGATGAGGCACCGGCGTCGAACCAGTCGTCCGGGCTGAGCCGGTCTCCGACCTCTGGGTAGATGTACTCGGACTGCATGATGGAAAGCGTCTGGTCTTGGCCCAGGAAGTGGCCGTCGCCGTAGATGACTGACCGAATGGTTTCGACGGAGAGTTTGTCTGGTGTGATTTCGATGCCCCGGACGGTCCGGTTGATGGCGCCCAACATGTCGTTGTCGATCACCAGCGCCTCGTATGAACAGGCCAGAATGCTGGCCAGCATCCCGGCCGATTCGTAGACGAGGTTGGCTCCGGCGTGGCCGGCCAGGGCGACGGTGAGCCCCTTTTCGTGACCAGCTTGATTGTCGGGCATCTTGGAGTCGGCCATGCCGGCGGCCACCCCGGACGGGAGGCCGAGCCAGTTGGTGACTTGGGCGGCCGCTGCGTTCAGCACCGCTTCCTCACCTGAACCCCCGCTCATAGCGCCGGTACGGAGGTCGGACACGAAGGGCCACAGTCCCATCACGCATGGATGGCCAGGGTTCATCAGGTTGACACAGGTCAGGGCGGACAAGCATTCGGCCAGGGCCTGGGCCAGTGAGCCCGCTAGGGCGGCAGGTGAGGTGGCGCCAGCCTGGCCGGCCGACAGCAGATTGATGGGCATACCGGTGCGGACCTGGGCAACCATGGACCGTACGGCGTCCTCGGCATAGCGCAGTGGCGGCACCACAAAGGTGTTGTTGGCCACACAGAACGGGCGCTTGGCGAATGACCCGGACTGTCCACCGAGCATCTCGTCGAACATGTCGACGACTTCATGTACGTGCTCGGGCTGGAAGAATGAGGTACCCATGGGTTTGGTGGTGCCCATAGCCACCGCGTAGGCGGTGTTCACGTCGAGGTCGCGGGCCTCGACCATGTCACGAGCTACCAGCGTGCGGACGTGGAAGTGGACGTGCTCGAGGGTGTCGACGAGACGGGCCACGTCGTAGACGTCCTGGAGTTCGGACGGACGATGCTTCCTTGTCTCGTGCTCGTAGACCGACACAGCGGCTCCCGCCGTGCCGAAGTGGACTCGGTCGCCGCCCACCTCGATGGAGCGATCGTCGTCAAATCCGTGCCAAGTAAACGACTTGGCCGCCATATCTACGGCGTCCTCGACCAGCGAGCGCGGGAAATGAAGGCGCTCGTCCTCATCGACCCAGCCTCCGGCCGGGACGACGACCTCGATGAACTCGGGGATAGGCGTCCCCATACCGAACTCGTCGAGCAAGGTGAGCGCTGTGTCGTAGACGGTGCGGCACTCCGAGTCAGTGAGCGGCTTGTAGGCGCCGCCTGACAACCCGGGCCGGACCGCTTTCTCGTCGTCAGCGAGGCCGGCGGCCCGTGCTGCTACCCGAGCGGCTCGTCCGCCGGCCCGGCCGGTGCGCTTTTCGGAAGCGCTCATGCCCGCACTCGTTCGTTGGCCGGGTCGTGGGCTGCCTCGGCCAACACGATGGCCGTGTGGCGCTCACCGAACAGGGTGACCTCAAACTGTGACCCGGGGGCCTCAAAGGCCGGGTCTACGTAGGCGAAAGCCAGAGACTTCCCGACGGTGTGCCCCCACGTGCCGCCGGTGGTGACGCCTATGCAGAGGTTGCCGTCAGCTGAGGGGTCGTAGCACGGCTCGTTGCCCCGACAATCGGAGTCGGTGACGTCGACCTCGCAGTAGACGAGGACCATGTCGAGGTTCGTGCCGTCGGGACCACCGGCTTCTCGGCGAGCCAGCGTGGCGTCCCGGCCGAGGAAATCCCGGCCGGAGTCCAGATCGACGAAGCGTTCGAGGCGGGCCTCGATGGGCGTGATCTCAGTAGTGAGCTCGCCGCCCCATGCCTTGTAAGCCTTTTCGAGCCGCAGGACGTTCATGGCCGACGAGCCGAAGTGGACCATCCCGTGAGGTTCGCCGGCGGCCACCAGGGCGTCGTACAACTGGGGCATTTCGCCGATGGGGTGGTGGATCTCCCAGCCCAGCTCACCGACGTAGCTAACCCGGAGGGCGATGCCCGAAACACCGGCCACGGTGACCCGCTGGCAGGTCAGCCACGGCCACGCTTCGTTGGACAGGTCAGCGTCGGTGCAGGCGCCGAGGACGTCGCGGGCCCGGGGTCCGGTGACGGCCAGGATCCCCATTTGATCGGTCCAGTCCTCGATGGCCACATCCTCGTCGGGCAGTACGTGCTGTTCCAGCCAGTCCCGATCGTGTGTGGTGCCGGCGATGGCCGAGTTGAGGTAGAACTTCTCGCTGTCCATGCGAGTGACGGTCATCTCGCACTCGATCCCGCCCAACTCGGTGAGCATGTGGACGAGGCGGATGCCCCCCTGCCGCATCGGGAGCCGGTTGGCTGAGAGCCGTTCGAGCAGGTTCTCGGCGTTGGGGCCGGACACCGCAAACTTGGCGAAGGCAGTGAGGTCGGCGATTCCGACACGGTCGCGCACACTGCGGCACTCAGCGCCAACGATGTCATGGGCGTTGGAGCGGCGCCACGAGTATTCCTCGGGGTCGCCGTAGTAGCGGGGGCGCTCCCAGCCCCAGACGTCTTGCCACTGAGCTCCGAGGGTGTCGAGCCTCTCTGCGATGGGGGTTCGCTTAAGGGGTCGTCCGGCCGACCGGTACTCGCCAGGCATGCGAACTTGGTACATCTCGTGGTACTCGTCGACGGACTTGTCGATCGTGTACTGCAGGTCAGACCACGGGCCGAACCGGCGGGGGTCCATTTCGCGCACGTTGATCTCGGTCTGGCCGTGGACCATCCACTGAGCGAGGTACTTTCCGGCGCCTGGTCCCTGGGTGATGCCGATCGACGCGCCGGCGCAGAACCAGTAGTTACGGTGTCCGGCGGCCGGTCCCATGAGGTAGCCGCCATCCGGGGTGTGGGTGATGGGGCCGCTGACCACCTGCTTGATGCCGGCCTCGGCGAACACCGGGAACCGTTCGGCTGACACCTCCAACCACGGGGCCAACTGGTCGAGGTCGGGCGGGGTGAGGTGGAAGTGGAGGTTCCAGTCGATTCCTTCGACCCCGTAGGTGATGGAGTCGCGTGTCTCGTAAGGGCCGATGAGCAGGCTGTCGATCTCACGTCGGTAGTAGCACGACGAGCGGGGGTCGCGGATGACGGGCATCTCGACCGCGCAGGCCTTCATGGCGTCCAGTGGTTCGGTGATCAGGTACTGGTGGATCATCGAGACGATCGGGACGTCGATGCT
>Ga0208522_1002802_pt1 | contig 10302 bp, 11 predicted proteins | sample ETNtaG_25_FD_185763 | JGI IMG/M metagenome (GOLD analysis project Ga0208522, IMG submission 185763) | Marine microbial and viral communities from oxygen minimum zone, Eastern Pacific Ocean - ETNP201302SV86 (SPAdes) (version 2) | ecosystem: Environmental > Aquatic > Marine > Oceanic ... | reverse complement strand
GCTTGATTGACTCCTTCCACAAATTTTTGGCCAACTACTGATCCCATTGAACCTCCCATGAACCTGAACTCAAAGGCTGCTGCGATCAATGGAAGTTTTAATAAAGTACCTTGTTTTACAACAATAGCTTCATTTTCATCACTGTTACTCACTGCTTCAGTAATCCTATCTCTATAACGTTTAGTATCTTTGAACTTTAGCCAGTCTGTAGGGCTTACATTTGATGCGATCTCTATTTGATTTTCTGAATCCAAGAATAAATCTAACCTTTTTCTTGCGCCAATACGAACGTGGTGATCACATTTAGGACAAACATAAAGACTAGCCTCAAGTTCAGGAACATAAAGCACGTTATTACAGGCTGAACATGTCTGCCACAAGCCTTCTGGTACTGATGACTTTTTTGTACTGCTTTTCTTTATAAAAGAGGGAAGAATCTTGTCAAACCAATTGGCCATAGTTAAGTTTTATGTAGCGCTTTAGAAAGATCCTTAATTTTAATAGATAAATGCTTTTCTATCTCCTCTTTATTCCCTCCCATGATGTCAACTAAAGCACTTCCTACTACTACACCGTCAGCTAGGTCTTTTACTTTACTGGCTGATTTCCCATCTTTAATTCCAAAGCCAATAACTACTGGTAAATCTGTTAACTTCTTTAGCTTTAAAACTTTCTTTTCTACTTCTTTTGGGTTTATAGAGTCTGCGCCTGTAATACCTTTAAGTGATATGTAGTAAATATATCCCGATGCTTGTTTGCATATTTTCTTGATTCTTGATTCGGTGGTGGTAGGAGCTATTAGTCTAATAACATCAAGACCTTGTTTTCTGCTCTCTTCGGTGAATTCATCACTTGCTTCCAAGGGCATGTCTACTATAAGAACCCCATCCACACCGTTGTCTTTTGCCATAGAAGAAAAAACTTCACTTCCTAGTGCTTCAAAAGTATTCATATAGCCCATTAAGACAACTGGAGTTTTTTTATCTTTCTCTCTGAAACTTTTTACTAGCTTAAGAGTTGCTTTAAGTGAAATTTTCTCTGATAGAGCTCTCTCATGCCCTTGTTGAATAGAGGGTCCCTCAGCCATAGGATCTGAAAAAGCTATGCCAAGTTCAATAACATGTACTCCCTCTTCTACCATTAAATGCATTGCCATTAGGGTTGAAGAGACATTAGGATCTCCAGAAACGATGTAGCCAATTAAAGCCTTTTGTTTAAGCTCAGCTAAATCTAAGAAAGTCTTTTCAATTCGCCCCATTAAAGTTTTATGCCCTCAATATCTGCAACCGTGTTTATATCTTTATCTCCCCTACCAGAGATATTAACCACTATTACTTTTTTGGAATCCATTGTGGGTGCTATTTTTTTTACATAAGCTAAAGCATGGGCTGTTTCCAAAGCAGGCATTATTCCCTCAACGAGAGTTAATTCTTTAAAGGCATCAAGAGCTTCTTGATCATTTGCAGTGGTGTAGTCAGCTCTGCCTATATCTTTTAACCAGGCATGTTCTGGTCCAACTCCTGGGTAATCTAACCCTGCTGAGATGGAATGGGTATTTTGAATTTGACCTTCTTCAGTTTGCATTAGATAAGTTCTCATTCCATGAAGTACACCCTCACTGCCTGCGTTCAAAGGTGCTGCGTGTTTACCCGTATCAAGTCCCAAACCGCCTGCCTCTACTCCTACCAAATCAGTTGAGGAGATATCTATAAAGGGATAAAAAAGACCCATTGCATTTGATCCCCCTCCAACACATGCAACCAAAAGATCTGGCATCTTACCTATTTGATTTTTGCTTTGAACAAGCACTTCCTTTCCAACTATTGAATTGAAATCCCTGACTATCTGTGGATAAGGATGAGGCCCTGCAACACTTCCAATAATGTAATAAGTATTGTCCACATTGGTTACCCAATCTCTCATGGCCTCATTCATAGCATCTTTTAAAGTTTTTGTACCTGAATTAACAGAAACGACTTCGGCACCTAGTATTTTTATTCTGTAGACATTTAGCGATTGTCTTTTTATATCTTCTTCGCCCATATAGATTACACATTCCAAACCATGTCTAGCAGCTACAGTTGCTGTAGCGACTCCATGTTGACCGGCGCCGGTCTCAGCTATTATTCTTGTCTTGCCCATATGCTTAGCAAGAAGTATTTGACCAACTGTGTTATTTATTTTATGAGCGCCTGTATGATTTAAATCCTCTCTTTTTAGATATACCTTTGCGCCCCCTAATTTCTTTGACCAGTGCTTAGCAAAATATAGTGGTGAAGGTCTTCCTACAAATTTTTCAAGATCATCTTGGACTTCTGCCCTGAACTCTTTGTCATCTTTTATTAGTTCATATTTTTGTGCAAGCTCTTCTAAAGCAGGAACTAAAGTTTCTGCTACATATACTCCACCATAAATACCAAAACGTCCTTTGGAATCAGGCACTTGCTCCTTTTTAGACATGGAAATTCCTTGCTACATCAATAAATTCTTTTATTTTCATTGAATCCTTCTTTCCTGTAGAAGATTCTACACCCGAACTAACATCTAATCCCGTACAAGAAGTTAGTGATAATACTTCTGCAACGTTATTAGGATTTAGTCCTCCAGCTACTAAATATGCCTTATCGTAGTCCTTGCCTCTCAAGTAAGTCCAATCAAATTGTTTCCCTGTACCACCAAACCCTTCTTGAGTGTAACTATCTAACAATATCATCCAAGAATCCGCATATTTTTTAAACCCATTATTTATGTCTTCCTCTCTAGATACTGGTATAGCTTTAATAAAATTTCTATTGAAAGAAGAACAGAATTCTGGAGTTTCACTTCCATGAAATTGAGGAATGATCTTTGTTGAAAGTTTTAAGCAGTCTTCAACATATTCATAACTAGGATCCACAAAAACCATAACAGGTATGATTTCATCTGATAATTCTTTTAGGATTTCCTTGACCTCTTGCTGAGATACATACCTAGAGCTTTTTTCATACATATTAAAACCTAAAGCATTAGCTCCAAAAGACACAGCTAAACTTGCGTCTTTTGCACTTGTAATTCCACAAATCTTTATAAATAAGCTCATGATTTATCTCAGGGTCGCGCAGTCTATCAGATTTGACCTTACTGATTTTGATTAGATAACGGAATTTGAAATGTTAGGAAGTTCATATTTCTTTAAATATTCAGCTCCAACGAAATACAGGCCACTAGGAGAGGCGGTTTTTCCAGCGAGCGTTCTGTCTTTAGCGTCTAGAATTTCTTTGACTCTTTTAGGTGGTATCTTTTTTAATCCTGTTTCTAAAAGTGTTCCTGTAATTATCCTAACCATATTTAATAAAAAGGCATTTGCGCTTATATCGATAAATAACAAATCTCCTTTTTTCTTAATATTTATTGAACGAATATTTCTATTTGGGCTTTTTGATTGACAAGAAGAAGATCGAAAAGCAGAAAAATCTTTTTCACCTATAAGGTAAGAAGAAGCCTTCCTCATATTTCTCAAGTCTAACTTTTCTCTAACCCATAATTTTTTATTCCTATCTAAAGCTGATGGAAGTTCAGAGTTTCGTATAATGTAACGATAAGTTCTTGATATAGCTGAGAACCTAGAATGAAAATCACTGGATACTTGTTTCGCCCATAGAATTCTTACATCTTTTGGAAGTAAAGCATTACCACCATTGGTCCAAGACTTAACTTCTCTTAACGAAGTAGTATCAAAATGTATCGTTTGACAGTAGGCATGCACACCCGCATCAGTTCTTCCACTGCATGCAGTCAATATTTGCTGATTAGCTACCTTGCTTAAAGCAGAGTCTAATAGGCCCTGTACAGTTTTTTTTGTACTTTTTTGTTTTTGAAACCCTTTATAAGCTGTTCCTTCATATTCAATTCCAAGAGCTATTCGAAAGATTTTTTTAGCCATTCTTATTTTCTGTTATTTTATCTTTAAGAATATTCATTTTTTCTCGTTGTTCTAGACTCAAGTCCTTATTGAATTCCACTTTTTTTATGCACTCATCTGCTTTATCAATTTCTTTCATTTCTATCAAACTTCTAGCTAAATTTATATTTGCCTCTATAGGGTCACCAACTTCACTTAGATTGCTATCTTTAAAATTAAAGGTCTCTTTAGCTTTCTTTTTATACCTGATCAAAAACAATAAAAGTGAAAAAACTATTAAACCTACAATGATTCCAACTAACCCATGAAAGGAGAATCCGGTCAAAGTTTCAAAATTCATTTCTATATTTTCGATCAATAGATCAATTTTCATAGAAACTAAACGAACAGTATTTCAGCAATTTGGATACTATTTAAGGCAGCCCCTTTTCTCAAGTTGTCTGCTACTATCCATAAATTAAGCCTTTTAGTATTCCAAAGATCCATTCTAAGCCTACCCACATGCACTAAGTCTGTTCCATCTATCTCTAAAGCGGTTTCATAACTTTCCGAACCTTCACCGTCGGCTAGCTTGATGCCTTTGGCTTCATTCAAACAGTCTTTAACTGTATCGATATTTATTTGTTCGGTCGTTTCGATATGTACAGATTCTGAGTGCCCATTCATTACTGGCACTCTTACACAAGTAGCTGCTATTTCTATATTAGGATCGAGAATCCTATGAGTCTCCCAAACCATTTTCATTTCTTCAAAAGCATAGGAGTTTTCCTGGAAATCGCCACAATGAGGTAAGGCATTAAAAGCTATTTGTTTCGCATAAATATTCGAAGAAGTTTTTTCTTCTTGTAACTCTTGTTTAATTTGGAGTTGTAATTCTTCCTGAGCTAATTTTCCAGTTCCCGAAACAGCCTGGAAGGTAGTCACATCAATTCTGTTAATGTTAAATAAATCATGCAAAGGCTTAAGTGCTACCAGCATTTGAATTGTAGAACAATTAGGGTTAGCTACTATGCCAGGCATTGAGTAATCGAGTAAAGCTTCCGCATTAACCTCAGGAACTATTAAAGGAATGTTTTTATCTTTTCTAAAACATGAAGAGTTATCGACTACAAAACATCCTTGTTCAACAGCTTTAGGTGCATAGTCTTTAGCAGTTTCAGATCCAGCAGAGAAGAATGCTAAATCAACTTTAGAAAAATCAAAATTTTCTAAACAACCAACAATATGATTAGAATTTCTAAAGGTAACTTCTTTACCTTCTGATTTTTTACTTGCTAGTAAATGGATATCCGAATCTAAAAAATGATCCGATTCAAGTAATTGAAGGAAAGTCTTGCCGACAAGCCCAGTAGCTCCAACCACAGCGATATTTTTTGCTTCCTTCATCAGTTAGACTCTATTTCTTTTAAAACTAGTTGCCCCATTTCAATTGTGCCTATAACTTCATCTTTCTTTCCAGCTATATCTTGGGTTCTTTGACCTAAAGCCAAAACGGATTCTACGGCTTGTTCAATTGCCAAAGCCACTTTTTCTTCTTCGAAGGTATATCTCATCATCATGGCAACGGACAAGATCGAAGCTAAAGGATTAGCTAAATCCTTACCGGCTATATCTGGTGCAGATCCATGCACTGGCTCATAGAGACCTTTGTTTGTATCGTTAAGAGAAGCTGAAGGAAGCATACCTATAGAGCCTGTTAACATTGCCGCTATATCAGAAAGGATATCTCCAAATAAGTTTTCTGTGACTATGACATCAAATTGCTTTGGTTCTCTTACTAATTGCATTGCAGCGTTATCTACCAACATATGGCTTAATTCTACTTCGGGATATTCATGAGAAAGATCAGATATTGTATTCCGCCAAAAGGAACTAACTTCTAGTACATTAGCTTTGTCCACTGAACAAAGCTTCCCGCTCCTTTTTCTGGCTGCTTCAAACGCCACCCTTCCTATCCTGGTTATTTCATCTTTGCTATATCTCATGGTATTAAGGACTTCTTCTGAGCCCTTAACCTTTCCTCTAGGCTCTCCAAAATAAATACCACCGGTTAATTCACGAACCATAAGTAAATCTAAATCAGCTACTTTTTCCTCTTTCAATGTTGAAGCTGAGACAAGCTCTTTCGATAAGATAGCGGGTCTAAGATTTGCAAAGAAATCAAATTCAGATCTCATTCCTAAAAGACCTTTTTCAGGTCTTTTTTCAGACGAATTCTGGTCCCATTTAGGTCCTCCTACTGCTCCTAAGAGTATCGCTTCATTTTCTTTTGCCTTGTCTAAAGTCTCCTTGGGTAGAGGATCCCCAGTTTGGTCATAAGCTATTCCTCCCAACAATCCTTCTGAAACCTCTAGATCTAAAGAATATTTCTGGTCTAACAAAACCAAAAGTTTTTTGGCAACAACACTAACTTCAGGGCCTATACCATCACCTGGCAGAATAAGTATTCTTTTCTTGTTTTTACTCATTTAAAAATCCAAGGAGTTACTTCCTTTTTATTTTTTTCAAAGCTCTTAATAAGTTCAGAGTGTTTTAAACTTATGCCTATTTCGTCGAGACCCTCTAGTACACAAGTTTTTCTGAAATTGTCTATATCGAATTTAACAATCTCTGATTCAGCTGAATCTAAGATGACCTGATTTATTAGATCGACGTGTATATTTTTACCTTCCTCACTTATTCTGAATAATTCTTCTATTGAGTCTTTAGGTAAAGCTATTGCAAGAAGTCCGTTCTTAAAGCAGTTGTTATAAAAAATATCAGCAAAACTTTCAGCAATAACACACTTAATGCCATAATCTTGAATAGCCCATACTGCGTGCTCTCTGCTTGATCCACAGCCAAAATTCGCTTTAGAAATCAGAATTTCAGACTCTTCATATCTTTTATCATTTAGAACGAATTCTGGATTTATTTGTCTTTGTGAATTGTCCTGTCCAGGATACCCTGAATCTAAATATCTCCAAGAATCAAATAAATTAGGTCCAAAACCAGTTTTTTTAATTGATTTGAGAAACTGCTTAGGGATTATTTGATCCGTATCAATATTAGATCTGTCTAAAGGGACCATTTTAGCTGAATGTATGGTGTACTCATTCATCCTACGATACTCCTTACATCTACAAAATTTCCTGCTATAGCTGCTGCAGCTGCTGTGGCTGGACTAACTAAATGAGTTCTTCCTTTATAGCCTTGCCTGCCTTCAAAGTTTCTATTTGATGTTGAAGCACAGTGATCACCTTCATCGAGTTGATCAGGATTCATTCCTAGGCACATAGAACAACCAGGGGCTCTCCACTCAAATCCGGCTTCCATGAAAACCTGATCTAAACCTTCCTCTATAGCTGCCTTTGATACCAATCCTGATCCAGGTACCACGATAGCTCTCTTTAAACTTTTACTAACCTTATTACCTTTGACAATTTCTGCAGCAATTCTTAAATCTTCCAACCTTGAATTGGTACAAGAGCCTATGAATACTTGATCCAATTTAATGTCCTCAGGTTTCATACCTGTTTTAAGCCCCATATAATCAAGTGCATTAGATTCAGAATTAGATTTAGGCTCAGGAATAACAGAATCTATATTTATTACCATTTCAGGAGAAGTACCCCAAGAAACTTGAGGTTTTAATTCACTCGCATCAAATTTGACTGTTTCATCAAAATGAGCTCCTAAATCAGTTTTTAGATCTTTCCATAGGTCTATGGCATTGTCCCATTGGGTTCCTGATGGAGCGTATGGCTTACCTTTAACATAATCTAAAGTGATTTCATCGAAAGCAACCATACCCGCCCTAGCACCTGCTTCTATGGCCATATTACATACGGTCATTCTTGCTTCTATGGACATTGATTCTATTGCCTGCCCAGAATATTCAATTGCATATCCTGTGGCTCCAGCAGTACCTATTTTTCCTATAACGCTCATAGTTAAATCTTTTGAATAGACCCCTTTTGGAAGTACATTATTTATCTGAACATTCATATTTTTTTGCTTAGTAGCCACCAAGCATTGAGTAGCTAGAACATGTTCAACTTCAGATGTACCAATTCCCATAGCTAATGATCCTAACGCACCATGCGTAGAAGTATGAGAGTCTCCACATACAACGGTCATTCCGGGCAGAGTTATCCCCTGTTCTGGACCTACAACATGAACAATACCCTGTCTTTCATCCTCTATATCAAACTGTTCGATCCCATGTTCTTTACAGTTATCATCTAAAGTTGTCACTTGTAACTTAGACACTTCATCTTTAATTCCTTTTAAGCCTAATTGTCTATCTGTAGTAGGTATATTGTGATCAGGAGTTGCTTTATTTGAAGAAGTTCTCCAAGGTTTTCTTCCAGCTAATCTTAATCCTTCAAAAGCCTGAGGCGAAGTCACTTCATGAATTAAATGTCTATCAATATACAGAAGATAAGTTCCATCTTCCCTTTGCGTGACTTCATGGAGATCCCATAATTTATCGTAAAGAGTTCTTGGCATAACTTTTACCCTTTAGATGGTATTTCAGGTACTTCTGATTTTACGTCAGCATTTTGGCCTCTATTGCGAAGTAAATGATCTATTAAAACCAGAGCGACCATTGATTCAGCTATAGGTGTAGCTCTAATTCCCACACAAGGGTCATGACGACCCGTTACCTTAATCTTAGCTGCCTTACCCTCCTTGTCTACAGTGTCTCCTTCTTTAGCTATGCTAGAAGTTGGCTTTAAGGCTATGCTAGCTACTAAATCTTGTCCGGTTGATATTCCTCCCGAAGTTCCTCCAGAGGAATTAGATTTAAAGCCTTCTGGAGACATTTCATCTCTACTTTCAGATCCTTTGGCTTCTATGACTGAGAATCCTGCTCCAATTTCAACTCCTTTAACAGCATTTATACCCATTAAAGCCTTAGCTATCTCACTATCCAGTTTGTCGAAAACTGGTTCTCCTAACCCAGGAGGTAAATTTGTAACATTCACAGTTATTTTCGCACCTATAGAGTCTCCTTCCTCACGCAGTTTATTAATCAGCTTTTCTATCTCAGGAATTATTTTCTTATCAGGGCTGAAAAAAGGGTTTTTGTCGATTTCATTAAAATCTATTTCGCTAATTTTAATATGCCCAATTTGACTTAGATAGCCAGTGATCTCGATGCCTGAACTTTCTTTTAGGTATTTTCTAGCAATAGAGCCTGCAGCTACTCGCATGGTTGTTTCTCTTGCAGATGCTCTTCCCCCACCCCTGTGATCTCTTATCCCATATTTTTGGGTATACGAATAATCTGCATGAGAGGGTCTAAAGACATCTTTTAATTTTTCATAATCCTTTGACTTTTGGTCCTTATTTCTTATTAAAAGTCCTATAGGAGTTCCAGTTGTCTTGCCTTCAAAAACTCCTGATAAAATTTCTACTTTGTCATCTTCTTTTCTTTGTGTGGTGAATTTAGATGAACCTGGCTTCCTTTTATCTAAATAAACCTGAATATCTGCCTCAGTTAAGTCCATTCCTGGAGGGCACCCATCAACAATACAGCCCATAGCAACACCATGACTCTCACCAAAAGTGGTCACATTAAAGAGTTTTCCAGTTGTATTTCCAGACATTTTCTTATCTTAAGCTAATTTCGGGGGTGCGATTATAGGTTTTTTGTGCTTTTTAGGTAGTTTAAATAGTATTATTTTCACTTTTTTTAATATACTGCAGCCCTCAATAAAGGATTAAAACCATGATTAGAGCTGTATTTTGGGACTTTGGAGGAGTTATAACTACCAGCCCCTTTGATTCATTCAATATCTACGAAGAATCAAAGAATTTACCTAAAGATTTGATCAGAACCATTAATTCTACTAATCCCGATAATAATGCTTGGGCCAAATTAGAAAGAAGTGAAATTGATCAAGAAGAATTTGATTCTCTATTTGAGGTCGAAAGCAGACAATTTGGTCATTCAGTCCCTGGCAAACAAGTCCTAGCATTGCTAAAGGGTCAAATCAGGCCCGAAATGGTTAAAGCTCTTCGCGAAATAAAAGATAAACTCATCCAAGGCTGCTTAACCAATAATATCCAATCTAGTGAAGATCAGAAGTTGGAAACGGACAATGCAGCTATATCAGGGACCCATCAAGAAATCATGGGGTTATTTGATTTCGTATTTGAATCAAGCAAAGAAAACGTCCGAAAACCTGATCCTAAGTTCTACCAATTAGCCTGTAAGCGAGGAAAAGTAAATCCAAATGAAGTAATTTTTTTAGATGACTTAGGCATAAATTTAAAACCAGCAAAGGCTTTAGGTATGAAAACTATAAAAGTGGTCAGAGCAGAAGATGCCTTACAGGATTTACAAGACCTTCTAGATTTTCCAATAATATGAAGAAGATTCTTTATATTCTTTTATTTTGTTTCTTTTTGCA
>Ga0208522_1002799_pt1 | contig 10311 bp, 5 predicted proteins | sample ETNtaG_25_FD_185763 | JGI IMG/M metagenome (GOLD analysis project Ga0208522, IMG submission 185763) | Marine microbial and viral communities from oxygen minimum zone, Eastern Pacific Ocean - ETNP201302SV86 (SPAdes) (version 2) | ecosystem: Environmental > Aquatic > Marine > Oceanic ... | reverse complement strand
CGTTTCCGTCAATGATCAGATCCTTGACCTTACGCAGTGGAATCATCTCAGTGATCGAGTAGTCCCCCTGCTCGAAGATCACCCTGGCAGGTGCATTGGCGGCCGCTTCGGTGATCACGGCCGCAATCTCTTGAGTCGTGGCCCCCGTCTTGATCGGGTACTCTTTAGATTTCCCGCGAGTGAAGGAAAAAACATTCGACCACCCTTTTTGGTCCGCCCGGCGAACGCGCCAGAAGTACTTCCCGGTAGACAGCGGCTTTACGCAAACCAGCCGCGAAACCACATCGAGCGAATCATCAACCACCAGCGTTTGGAACGCCTCGTCACGGGATATCTGAACTTGGTACCGGTCCTCAATGTCCGCGCCGGCTTCCTTCTGCCAGCGGAGATGAGGATGCGGCTGGTAAATTTCGGCACCGTCTTCGGGAGAAAGCAAAACAACCTCTCCAGCCACCGCCGGAACGCCGGTACAACCTAGTAACGCAAGGCAAACAAACACCCCACCCATCAAATAACTTCTACTTTTTTTCATCATGACACCGCTCTCAAAGTGCTATTTGTTCATTGTAGAGTTTTGCTTCCGTCAGAACCACGACGAATACACCAACTTGTTCTTTTCATAACTTTTTCGATCTATTGCTTGAACATTCCGTGCCGCCGCGCACGCTCACTTGTACACCCGGTGCCTCTTGTTCCCGCCCGAGAGCAGGTAAGCCACCAGGTCGGCCAGCTCCTTCTCGTTGAGCGTGTTGATCAACCCTGGGGGCATCTGCGAGACCGGCGAGGCGGTCACCGACTTCACGTCCGCCTTGGCCACCTTCACGGGCTTGGCCTTCGGATCGTGTGTGAAAACCAGCAGGGTGCCGGCGGCGTTGTTCGGATCGTTGTCCACCACCAGGCCCATCAGCGTCGGGTCGGTCTTGCGGGCCACCATAGACGAGCCGAACTGATCGGAGATCGCCTTGGACGGATCGATGATCGCCTCGAGCAGGTTCTTGAGGTCCAGCTTGCCGCCGGCGCTGGTCAGGTCCGGCCCGATCGCCCCGCCAAAACCCCCAAGGCGGTGGCAGGCAGCGCAAGCGGTCGCGAAGAACAGGTTCTGCCCGTTCTTGAAGTTCCGCTTACGGAGCTTGACCTTATTCACCGCGGCCACCGCCGACTTCACCGTCCAGGCCTGGCCCGGGCCCTTGGGCGGGGTGATCTTGAATTCGGGCTTCCGATTCAAGTCGATGCTGGAGAGGCTGGTCAGCGCGATCTTCTCCGCCGGCGTGCAGTTGGCCAGGGCTTCCTCGCGGATGTTCAAGAGATAGTCGGCGTAGCTGGCGCCGCCGGGCTTCTTGGAGGCCTCGATCAGATACGTGAAGTACACCTCGCGCTGCTTGAGCGTCCAGCCGGTCTTGAGGTTCCGCAGGACAAACGCGAAGTGCATGCCCTCGGTCGGCGGCATATCGGCGAGCATCGACGAGGCGCGGCCCCCGTACTGGCTGTTGCGGCTGAGCGTGGTGGCCCAGTCCGGCAGCGGCTGCTTGGGGAGCTTGGCGATGTGGTCCAGAACTCGGCCCACCAGCTTCGGGGCCTCAAGGTAGACCAGCACGCGGGCCAGTTCGCGGTTCACCAGGCGATCGGTCGAAGGGAACAGCGGATCGATCCGGGCCAGCAGCATCTTTCGCTCGACGGCGGTGGGACGCCCCGACGCGCCGTTCTCGGGGCCCGGCCCCTTGCCCTCGGCGTCCACCGAGAGGCGGGCGTAGACCAGCGACACGGCGCGCAGGTACTCGAGCTTTTGCTCGTCGGGCAGCTTCGCGACGTCGATTGAAGCAAGGCTGGCGATCAACCCCTCTCGGTCCGACGGCACGCCCTGCCTCGCCAGCGCCACCGCCGCGTGGATCCGCATCCGATCATTCGCGGGCGACAGGGCCCGGCTCCGCCAGGCGTCGACGGGCTGCGACTCCACAGCAATCCGAGCCGCGTGCCGAATCCAACGGTCTTCGTGGTCCAGGTACTGCCAGGCCGTTTTAACCGCCTCCCCGTGCTTCACCCCATGGAAAACCTCGAGCGAACGGCGCAGCTTGTGCAGGTCGCTGAGGACCACCTCCGGGACGGGCGAGTCGGTCGGCTCATCGCCCACATAGGCGATTCTGTACAGCGCCGACTGGATCTGCCGGCCGCCAATGACAAAATACATCGCCCCGTCGGTCCCGATCGCGGTGTCGGTGACCGGCAGCGCGTCGGCCGCGGCGAACTGCTCGATCTTCGCAGAGTACCCAGCACCCTTCGGGCTCAGGTGTGCTGCCCAGATCGTGCCGTAGGTCCAATCCAGAACCAGAAAAGCGTCCCGGTACTTCGTGGGGAACTTGGCATTGTACCCAAAGATCACGCCGGTGGGCGAAGCCGGGCCAATGTCAACCACTGCCGGGACGCTGTCGGGGTAATACGCCGGCCACTTACCCGAGCCGTGACGCCAGCCGTGGTCGGCGCCGCTGGCCGAAAAGTTGATCCGCGTGGGCCGATACCAGGGCAGGCCGAAGTCAAACTCCATGTCCGCGTCGAAGGTGAAGATGTCACCGGCGCGGTTCTGAGCGATGTCGTACTCGTTGCGGTAGCCGATGGAGATCAGGCTGCGGGTCTTGGCATCAGGCGAGATCCGCGCCACCCAGCCGCCGGGCGCCAGCCGCCCGCGCGCGTGCCCCCTGCCATCGGGCTGACGCGGCAAGAGCAGGTCTTCGGCCCAGTTCGGCGGAACCCGGTGGTGCGTGATGCCCGGCGGCACGCCCACGCCGTTGCCGCCACAGATCAGCAGGTGCTTGCCGTCGAGGTCGGGGAGCACCGCGTGCGGGCCGTGCCCGCCGGCGCCGACCAGCTCGAAGAGCTGCTCGGGCTTGTCGTAGCGTCCGTCACCGTCGGAGTCGGCGACCCGCCACAAGCCGTTGCCGGCTCCCATGCGCATCACGTAGAGCGACTCGAAGGCCACGCACATTCCCAGAGCGTTGCTGATGTCCGCCGGCACCTTCGAGACCCGGGTGCCCTTCTGGCCCTCCCCGATCTTCGAGGGCCACACGCGGTACAGACCCTTTTCTTTCTCGTCGGAGACGAACAGCGAGCCGTCCGGGCTCGAGCACATCGACGCCCAGGAGCCTTGCGTCTCGCGGGGCACGGTGTAGACCAGCTCAACCTTGAAGCCCTCGGGAACGCGAATATTGTCGGGGGGGACGGTGAGGACCTTGGGCTTGGCTCCCGCGGACGCAGCCGCCCCCAGCTTCTTGAGCCGGACGTCCTTCACCCAGACCTTCATCGGCTTGTTACTCACATGCAGCTGAATCGCCAGCACGCCCTTGCGCGTGTTCGTCTCGTGGAGGCTGGTGACGTCGACCGTCACCTTGCCGTTCACCTTGTGGATCACGCGGTTGCCCTCGGCGTGAATCTCGATCTCGTTCCACGCAGCGGTGTCGGCCTTCGTCGGCCCCTCGGTCTCGCCGACCACCGTCTTCTTGCCGTCCTTGGACACCTCCACCTTCTGGCCGCCCTTGGCGATGATGCCCAGGCCGGTCTTCTCGCTGTAGAGCATCCCGTAGAACTCGGGCTTGGGATGGATGTCGCACTGATTGCCCGAGACGTAGTGCTTGGCGGCGTCGTCCACCTTTGCGCGGTATTGGATGCCCGAGTTCCCCCCGGCGAACTTCATCTTGAGCTTCAGGACGAAGTCGCCCACGTCTCCGCCCTTCCAGATCAGGAAGGTGTTGCGCTCCAGCTTCACTTGGGTCGAGCCGACGATCGCCCCGTCCTCCACGGTCCACAGACCCTTGCGTCCGTCCCAGCCGCTCAGGTCCTTGCCGTTGAAAAGGGATTCGAAGCCCTCCTCCGCGAACGCGGGGCCGGCGCCGTTTGGATCCCACCAGTCATCCATCCTGGCCTGGAGCTCGGCCACCCGGGCCGCATGCTCTTTGGATAGATCCTTGGTTTCGTGGGGATCGGCCAGCAGATCGAACAACTCCTGGTTCTGATCGGGGTACTTACGGTTGTGACCGCCCGCGTTTGGCCTCTCCTTCGGCAGGGGATCCTGGTAGGTGATGAGCTTCCATTTTCCCTGGATGACGGAGCGGGTCCACAAACTTTTGCCGGGCTCGTGAGCCGAAATCATGTTGTGGGAGAAGTTGTTGAAGAAGATGGCTGTTCGGTCGGCAACGGCCTTGTCGTCGAGCAGATTGATCCCGGGCATCCCCGCAGGGACGTCGACTCCGCAGGCGGTGAGAATGGTCGGAACCAGGTCGATGTTGCTGGCCAGTTTCACCTCCTCCTTGTGCGCCTTGATCCTGGCGGGCCAGCGGGCGATGATCGGCGTCCGGATCCCGTTCTCGTAAGGGGAGGCCTTGCCGAACTCATTCCAGCCATTGTCGGCCAGGTAGAGCACCAGGGTGTTGTCGTCGACACCCTTGTCCTTCAGGTTTTTCATCAGGTCGCCGCAGGTTTCGTCGAGCCATTCCACCATGGCGTAGTACTTGGCCTTCTTGGCCGGTTGAACGTCGGCGTATTTGTCCAGAAGACGCTTCGGCGGGTTGTGGGGCGTATGCGGCAGAAACGGCGCGTACCAGACGAAGAAGGGCTTCTTGCTCTCGATCGATTGATCCATGAATTCGTAGATGGGCTTCATGGTCTTGCGGCCGATGTCGAGGGATTTTCCGCCGTGCCGGCCCGTTTCTCCGTTGTCGTGGGTAAAGCCGGCGGCGGCAGGTTGCCGCATCCAATATTTTCCGGTATGCATGGTGTTGTAACCGGCATCGGCCAACAACTTCGGCAACATGGGGTTCTCGAAGAAACGATCGAGCCAGACGTCGCGATCCTTTCCTTTGACGGGATCGTTGCCGGTGATGCCGTGATGATGGGTGTATAGCCCCGTCAACATGGTGGCCAGGGATGGACTGCAGAGCGCGGTGGTGACATAGCCACGGGTGAAGGTCAGACCTTCCGCGGCGAGTTGGTCGATATGGGGGGATCGAATCTTTTCATTGCCCAGGAATCCGTAGTCGGTCCAGGCATGATCATCGCTGATGATGAGAATGACGTTCGGTCGCTCGGCCAAGAGCGACACCGGAAACAGCAAGACGAATAGAATAAGATATCTGAAGGTTTTCATGAGATTTTCTGGGTATGTTCAAAGGGTGAAGTTCCGTTGCGTCGAGGTCGATTCAATTTGCAGGGTATTGCTGGATGGCTATTCTTTCAGGATGGAATCGATGAAGCCTTCCAAATCCGCAACCGAGAGGTCACCGGACTTGTCCTTGTCTGCCCTCTTAAAAAAGGTATCGAGGTGAGCCATCGAGCCAAGAAACGTCACAAACTCTTGCTTGCTGAGGACGCCATCGGAATTGGCATCAGCTTCCGCGTGCCACTCGGCGGGAGTCTTACGGGAGATTCTCCACCACTTGATGCCTTCGAGTTTGGGTGCGAATTCCTTCAGATTCAGGGTGCCTGATTTGTCTTTGTCAGATTTCCCAAACCCAACCGGACCATGTTTGGCTGATCGGTAAATGGCGGTGGCGTATTCGACATAGGAAAGCTCGCCGTCGCCATTGCTGTCGGCCATTTTGTGCAGCTCTGCGGGTGTCATGGTGAGCATTTTCGCGCTGGGTTTGAGTTTTGCCTCCGGGATAGGAAGCGTGACCCAGAGCTGATTGCATTGCCCCTTGGAATCGACGCCTGCGCGAACGAAGAAGCCCGGTTTGATTTCCTCTTTCGCCTTCAGGAAGCTGATGTATCGGATCTCGGTCTCATCGTTCAGCGTGAAAGGCCGACTTTTCCTGCGGTGATTGACAGTGATTCTGATTCCGTCGACAGATTCGACAACACCGTGAAGGATCTCACCCTTTTTTTCTTGGGCGGCAACTTCGCTCGCTGCCAAGGTCAGGCAGACAGCAACAAGGATGAATGTCATGTTGGTTTTCATAAAATTGATTTTTTGGCGATGATTAGGACCAGATATTACTTCGATTGAAACTGCTTGGCTTGCACGAGGGCGTGGACGAATTCACGCAGGGCGTAGTTCTTGTTTTTGGCTGAGCTCATGATGCCCAGCGCAAGGTCTTCATCGGTGAAGCCGAACGGACGACCGAGACCGTACTCGATCAGGGCTTCGGTGAAGCCACGGGCGAAATCCTCCTGATGTTTGGTGGCAATCAACTCACGCAGTTCAAAGAAATCGGCAAATGCCGGGCCGTCGTGGAATGCACCTGAGGGATTTATTTTGTGAGTCCTTTTACCGCTGCTGTCTTTCTCACGCCATTTGCCGGCGGCAGTGAAATTCTCAAGGCCAAAGCCAATCGGATCAATCTTGCGATGGCAGCTGGCGCACTGGGCTTCCTCCATGTGGGCGGCGAGTTTCTCCCGCTTCGTGAGGGGCTTGCCGTCCAAGCGCGAAAGCTGCGGCACATTGGCCGGTGCCGGGGGCGGTGGCGAGTGCAGCAAATGACGCAGCACCCAGGCCCCGCGCTCCACGGGGCTGCTCTCCGTACCGTTGCTGCCCATCGCGTTCATCGCGGCCATTCCCAGGAATCCTCCGCGCGGAGAATTTTCAGGCACGTTGACTTTCCGATAGTGATCACCCGCAACCCCTTTCAAGCCGTAGTGCGCCGCCAGCAAACCATTGATGACGACATAGTCGCTTTTGAGAAGATTCTGCAGCTGTCCCTGACCCTTTGATCGCAAGAGATGGAGGATGGACTGGTAGACTTCTTCTCGCGCTGCCGCCCGTGTACTTTCATCGAACTCGCGATGCAGCCGGACATTATACTGGAAGAAATCCAACCGCTTCATATCCAGCCACTGATGGGCGATACCGGAAACGAAGTGGTGCGCTTTCGGATCCTGAATCAGGCGGGCCACCTGCGCCTGTAAGACGCCGGGATCACGCAGTTGCTTCTTTTCTGCGAGCCTGAGAAGTTGGGCATCCGGCGGGGAACTCCACAGGAAATAGGACAGTCGCACTGCCAATTCGAGATCCGTGAGCGTACGGGGCGCGGCGTCTCGCCCAGGCTCCCTCATAAACAGAAATCGAGGAGACGCAAGAATCATGCTGAGCGGAGTACGAATCGCCAGATCGAACTCTTTATCAACAACCAATCTGGTTTTGAATACTTCTACTAGGGAATCAATGAATTCCGGTCTTGGCTCCCTCTCACGAAACGCCTTTACAGCAAATTGATGAAGAATATTCCTGACCCGTTTCAAATCCGATTTTTTGCGATCCGGAGCGTTTGCTTTAAAAATCTCATCGAGCGGGCTTGGATCCCTTTTCGGCAACGGGCCTTCGATCTCAACCCAATCGACCCAAATCGAGGGTTCGTGGCCATAGCCGTTTCGATTCATCGCAGGGTAAAAGTAAAACTTCCTCAATTGCCCCCACCCAGTCTGACGTTCTCTTATCGCAAATTTCCGTTCCGTATCCTTACCCACCTCTACCTGGGTCTCGATCAATTCTGGATTGGCCGGACTGCCGGTTACGTGCAGCGCCTTCAGAGGAAAACCATTCAGTTGCCCTCTGGCAAGCTCTCTGGTCGAGGGGTGCCCAAGTTCGAGGAAGTGACGAAACGCCGGCGACTCTTTGGAGACTCCCGCTCGGATACGCACCGTGTACGTTCCGACCGGCATTTCATTGGGTGGTGCAATTACAATCTTTGCGGAACCCAAAGTTAGCTGAATCCAGGTTCCTGTCTCACTATAAGGAAGACCGGCGTAGTGCTTATGGTAGGGAGCCGACCTGTCAAAAAATTTCACGGCATTAAAAAAACTTCTAAACCCATGGTCCATTAGGTCGGGGGCTCCCTTCAGATTTTTAAGGTGAGGGTCAATGCGACGATAAAAGTTTAGTCGTCCACCCTTCGCGCCCACCCGAGCCTTGAAGCCTTTGTTCTCTGGTAATGCGAGTGCTTTCTCCAGTTCCGCATCCAGTGCCTCAAAGCGTTTGTTGTATTCCTCATTTCGCTCAACTCTCTGTCTCAAAGCGACATTGAGCGTTTTTTCAGGCTCCACGCGGTATACAAAAGGCTTCGCCGTTCGAGCAGCTCTTCGCTCATAAAACTCGTCAATGGCGTGGCGGCCGAGTTTCAGATACTGCTCAAACTTATCACTGGAAAGAAAGAGCGAAGCGCCGACCGTATCAAAGTCTCCAGAGCTGCCATCATCAGGCAGAAGTTTCGTCTCGAGTCGTACCCCCAGCAAGCTCTCGATACTGTTCTGGTAGTCGCGCTTGTTGAGCCGCCGCATGGTGATCTTGCCGCCCGAATCACCGAGCACTTTGCGGGCGGTCACCATCGTGAGCGCCAGGTCATCCAGGAAATCCGCCTTCTCCGCTTGTTCGGGCTGCTTCTTCTTTTCCGGCGGCATCTCTCCGGAATTCAGTGCGCCCAGCACCTTCTGCCAGAGTTCCGCCTGCTCGATGGTGGTGATGCGGAAGGGCAGTGTTTCGAGATCGACTTTACCTTTTTGCGTCTCGGAGTCGTGGCAATCGAGGCAGTATGCTTTGAAAAAGGCCCGGTGTTTCTCCGGAAGCCGTGCTTCGGGCGGAGCAGCGACGGTTGTGGATACAGTGAGGAGTAGGCAGAGGAATAGGAGCAAAGGAATGAAGCTCCTCCCCCCGGGCATGCATGAATTCCTCTGCCCCCATTCCTTAGCCTGATTGAGTATTGAAGTCATGCCTGCAGCTCCTTCACGACGCCCGTGCTGTCGCCGTGACGATCCACATTAACCCCAACGCCCTGCAACATGGTCAGCCAGACATTGTTCAGCGGTGTGCCTTCATTGATGACAAGGTTCTGCCCCAGTTTGAGATTGGCACCTCCACCGGAGATCAAGGTCGGTGGGTTACTGAGATAATGAATGGAACGAATGTTGGAACCGAAGGCCAAGGCAACATGATCAAAGAGACTACTGCCATCGGCTTCCTTTGTAGCTTTTAAGTGATCGAGCAATCCGGCCAACAATTCGCTGTGCGCCTTGTCCCTCATCTTGGATGATACTTCCGTTTCTGTGCCGGCTCTATAATGACTGACGTTGTGAGGGTTACCGCTCGCTCCGAGACTCGTCAACAGACGTGACCCGGGTTCGCGGTAGGTGATGACCCGTGTGTTGTCCGTCTGTATTGCGGCCACCATGAGCTTGTACATCATCTCGATTTCGCTGCGCCCGACCAAGGCGTCATCCGGTTCTTCAAGGGGAGCCTTGGACCTGGGCACATCCATCCATTTTTCCGATTTGCTCAGACGGGTTTCGATGTCGCGGATACTTTGGAAATACTCGTCCAGCTTATCGGTATCACTCTTCGTCAAGCCCTTCTGCATGTCCCTTGCCTCGATCATCACGGAATCCAGGACACTGCGTTCCTCCGCCAACATCGCCCGACGCTGAGCAAGGGGTATCTCATCTGCCGCAAAGAGCTTGAGGTATGTTTCCATCGGGGAGTTCCACGCCGAAATCGGTTTCCCCCGTTGATCCCAGGCCAGAGAATTTCCCGGACCATGCCCATTCCTGTCGCTGGCGTCGCTGGCCAGTTGGATGGAGGGATAGCGGGTATGCTTGCCAAACTGCGCTGCGGCAACCTGATCAGCGGAGATGGTATTGGAAAAGGACTGTCCCGGCGTGCCGTATTGATTCGCGCCCGTCAGCCAATACGTACTTCCCCAGTGCGCCTGACGGCTGAATTGATGTTTGCAGCCCTGGACGATCGTAAAATCCTTTTTGTGACGGGCCAATGGCTTCAGTCCCTCGGGCAGTTTGTAGCCTGACCCTTTGTCGTTAAGGTCAGGAAACCAGGTTTCAGAGGTGACGCCGAAGCCAATGCCCATGAAGATCATTCTCTTGGGCGGCGCCGTAGCGGCTGCTGCCGAGGCAAATCGGCGAAATCCGATGGATTCGAGCGCGGGCAGAGCAATGAACGCTCCCGCTCCGCGGAGAAAGTGACGACGAGTGAATGAGGTGTTCATGATTGGGAATTCGGCTTGTTTATCGGCTGACAACTTCAACCGGCAGTTTCGGTTGTTTGATCACGGTGAGTTGGACGTCGTCCACGAAATAGTCGCCCAACGGGACTGAAGCCTTGGAGTTGTAACCGGCGGTGGCGGCGACCGCAATGAGCGCGATCGTCGCATCCGATTCCAAGAAGCAGGAGGTGGAAATGCTGGCACCTTCACCCGGCTCGAGCTTGATGGATTTTTTTCCCACCGCCTCGGCCTGCCGAACGATCTGGGGCCAAGCTTCACCAATCGACTTTGGCTCGGCCTGAAACAGAAAGATGCGGAGACTGGCCTTGGATTTGTGCAGTTC
>Ga0208522_1002780_pt1 | contig 10379 bp, 12 predicted proteins | sample ETNtaG_25_FD_185763 | JGI IMG/M metagenome (GOLD analysis project Ga0208522, IMG submission 185763) | Marine microbial and viral communities from oxygen minimum zone, Eastern Pacific Ocean - ETNP201302SV86 (SPAdes) (version 2) | ecosystem: Environmental > Aquatic > Marine > Oceanic ... | reverse complement strand
AGCATCGTAATCGGCCTTTTGGCCCGGCCTTCGCCCTTCAAATCATTGGGGGAGAATCACAGGAACGTGATGTCCTGCCAGAGTTGGTCGAATCCTAGGACTATAGTTCCCGAGATCAGGTATCCGAGGATACTCCCCCCATTGAGCAGGGGAAGGCCAGCCTGCGGCTTACCCCTGGCGACCTGCGTCATCAAGGCCGCATAACCCAGCAGCCCGCCCAGCAGGGTACCAATACCAATTAGCATCGGACCCAGGTGCACTGGTTGGGTGGACCCACCCCAGAAGTCGAAAACGACTGGCCCCGCTTCTGGTAGGAAGGTTATCGATGAGATGACCAGCATCCCCGGGAAAATAACGTCACCTAGTCCCATGAAAAGGGCGTCCCTACCTTTCGGCTTTCCCTTGGGAATCTCGGACCCTCTGTCAGAAAACTCCCCACGAGACTCAGTGCTCTCCATCACATCCGCCTCCTGTTCAAGGAAGGTGTAGCTGGTGTTCTTTGGTGCCACCAGAAGTACGGGTAACTTCAGTCCAATCATGGTGTCGGCAAGCTCGAGCATGTGCTTGCTACCATTAACCGCCCAGTGGTCATAGATGGCCGCTAGGATCATGAAGAATATAATCAGAACTGGAACGAATGCGATACCCAGCATCACTATGACTCCGGATCCGACTAGGACTCCGACTGTATTCACCACGTACCATTCGGGGAACTTGTGCAGGGTGTACATCATACCAACCGTAATTCCCAGACAAGTCCCGAAAGCTAACCATTCCCCCATTTCGACTCCTAGGAGCCAGACGAGAATCGAGAAAATCGGCAAGACTGCCATCAAAAGGCTGTAACCAAGAGCGAAGAAGACAATTCCCTTGATCAGAACCTCTAGCCCCCTTCTCGCGAGCCAGATTATCGCTATCGTGAACAGGAAAATCATCCCCAGCTCGAAAACGATGTTTCCAGCCTCGGTCGTACCCTCCTCACCGAAAGCCCTCATTTCCTCAAAGTTGTAGAATGGCTGGATGAAAACCCCAATCAGAATCGAGGTGGTGAACATCATGCCCATCCCAGCCATAGAGACCCATTGGTCACGTACAGCAGCCAAAATTTCCTCGAACTCCGATTCCGCCACGGCTCCACGACCTTCAAGGCACATTTCACCTTGACCCAGCCATGCCACCGGGTGACGAGGATGACATCAGGGACTGGTTGACCGGGAGAATCGGCGCTGGAGTCAGGATGGGGCTGACCACTTGCTCGGAGATGCTAGATCGACTGGGAAACCCCCAGGAGGACTTCCCCAGCGTGCACGTGGCGGGAACCAATGGAAAAGGATCTCTCTGCGCACAACTATCTGCTCTGGGATCTAGGAATGGTGAACTCATCGGCCTCTTCACATCACCACACCTGATTGCGGTCGAGGAGAGGATCAGAATCGACGGCAGACCAATCTCCGAGGAGCAGTTCGACCTGTTTCTAGAGGAAGTCCGGCAAGCCTGTTCCATCGAACCCGCAATCCAACCAACCTACTTCGAGACCACGTTCCTAGCCTCCATGTTGGCGTTCTCTTGGTATGGAGTCGACAGGGCGGTAATCGAAACGGGGCTAGGTGGTCGATTGGACTCCACTAGGTTAGTCGATGCAGATGTCTGTGCCATCACGACAATCTCGATGGATCATTCTGAGATCTTGGGAGACTCTCTTCCTAAGATCGCCACCGAGAAAGCCGGAATCCACAGGTCAGGCACCCCCCTCGTCTGCCTGCTTCACGAAGATGAGGGAGTCCGAGGTGCAATCGAGGAAGTAGCAGGTGACGATGTCGTCTGGTTCTCCCCCAAGAGTCGGGATGCGCAAGAAGTTGCGAATCAGATGGCCCTCGAGATTGGGAGTAGAATAGGCTGGGAAGAGATGGATGTAGATGTCACATGGCATGGCAGGACATTCTCTCCCCTGACATGGTCAGGGGCTCGTTTCTATGTCAGCGCGGCCCACAATCCTGAGAGCATCTCCCATGACATCAGCAGAATTGCCGGAAAGAGGCACATTCTCTTGTTGGGAATGACTCAAAAGGAGGACTTGGAGGAATCAATATCCCAGCTATCCAATTCCGATGGGCGCTTCAGGACGATTGTAACGGAGGTCCATGGTGGGAGGATGCCATCGGTACCGGCAGTCGAGCTCGCGGATGCCATCTCCAATACCTCCGAAGAGGATCCGTTGCTGATTCCCGAGCCCTCCGATGCCATGGATATCGCATCGGAGCTAGCTCTGGAGGCGGGGTGTATGATTTTCGTTACTGGGAGCGTTTACCTAGTTGGGAAGATAATTGAAGAACACGTTTCTAGGGAGGGAGCAGATCTCTGTGACTACCTCGAAGCCCACTCGCCTCGCGACCAAACCGAAGGATGATTACCCAGTCACCTAGCACAGTGGATGTGAGCGATAAGTGGGATGCGCGTTTCATCGAACTAGCTAGGCATATCTCTGAATGGAGCAAGGACCCCTCAACCAAGGTGGGATGCGTCGTGATAGGCGAGGATCGCGAAATCAGATCCACGGGATTCAATGGTTTCCCAAGAGGGATAGCAGACAACCCAGAAAGGCTGGAAGACAGGGAGCAGAAGTACCCGTTGATCTGCCATGCTGAGGAGAACGCGATTATGCACGCAGCCAGGATCGGCGTCTCACTGAAGGGATGCGTCGCGTACATGACATGGCCACCCTGCACCGGATGCTCCCGATCACTGATACAGGCCGGGATTGTCGAGGTCGTCTACCCGGGAGACATAGAGATCCCCGAGCGCTGGGAGAAGGATTTCGCGACGTCCGTTGCCATGATGGAGGAAGCAGGAATCAAGGTCCGATCCACCTAGAGTGACGCCCAGATCTCTTCCAACTTGCCTTCCAGATCCTCTATTGTCCCATCATTGAGAACCGTGATGTCTGCCATACTTGCAGTGGCATCTAGGGCCTGCCCGGCCTCGTCATCAGAACTCGCTTCCGCTGCTTCCTGCGATAGGAACGTCTCCTTCTCAGTCGGGTCTCCAACTCTCCTTCTCTCGGTCATCCGCTGCCAACGGGACTCTTCGTCCGCACTGACCTCGATCAGGACGAAGTCCCCCCTGCTCCTGAGTGCCTCAACCTCGGCGGGGGTCCTGATTGAGTCAACGACAGCATCCTCGCCATCCAGAATCTTCAGCAGCATCTCTGCGAGTACTCCTGCACCTCCACTTCTTCGAAGGTCTCTCCCCCCTTCTATCAGGGCACCCCTGGTGGGCTCGATCCCCTGTCCTCTCAGCCATGTTCGAATTGAGTCGGAGCATGACACATTCCTGAGTCCCTTCTCGGAGAACCAACTGACCAGAGTGGACTTCCCAGATGCGTTCCTGCCCGTCAGACCAACCAGCACAACCCTCCCAGAGGGCTCTCTCGGATATTGCTTGCCCCCCGGAATCGGATGCCAATTGACGAAAGGGACTAACAATATGAGCGCGGCGCGAGGTCTGATAGCATGGCGCGACGGAAGACCAAGGCCCCTAACCCGATTAAGAAGTGGTGGAGGTCCAAGCACGAGTACCACTTCCAGGCATATACCTCGATGACCCTGCTCTTCCTGGGCATCACTCTGTTCACCTTCCTCCAACTTTTCTTCCTCGACTTCGCCAAGGAAGCGGAAGACACGATGATCACTCTTGCATGGGTAGGACTCATCGGAGGTAGTATAGCCCTGTTCTTAGTCGCTCCTGAGTTCTTCTACTTCTACGACAAGAAGCAGACACTGTCTGAGATTCTAGACCTCGACTCACGTGCAGAGGTGATGAGGAGAAGGAAGGATGCAGAGCTTGCTGCAGACCTCCTAGGAAAGGCATTCCAGTCAAGACTGAAGGGCCTGTACGAGAGGCTGGGAATCCGCGTACCCAAGAGATACTCCACACTTTCGGTGCCTTCAGATGAGGCACCAATGGGCAGCCCTGAGGAGGAATGAGGTGTCGGAGAAGGGAACCGCCAGTTCAGACTTAGAGGGAAATTTGGCGATTTCATCAGGTTCTCTGTGGTTTCGTGAGGCTTCCCTGGCAGTAGGCCTGGTGGTACTCCTTCTCGGATCGATGTGGATATCTACTGGCTCGTTCCCGCCGATGGTGGTAGTCGAATCACAGTCCATGATGCATGAAGAAGAGGGCTCGATTGGAGCGATCGACCCAGGTGACCTCATTCTCGTGATGAACAAGGAGAGGGTGGACATAGTCTCCTTCGCCGAGGCGACCCAAGTAGGAAACGAGAACTTCGGGCACGAGTCGCATGGAATGCCGGGGGACGTAATCATCTACAGGAAGAACGGAGGGCAAGACACCCCAGTTATCCATAGGGCCCTGCTCGAAGTCGTCTCCAACGGGACCGGCTGGGACGTGCCTGGGACGACGCTCCGAAACGTCGACTCCGTGTCATGGACCTTGGACTACCAATGCTTCTACCATGGCGGAACCTACAGCCTGCGAATAGAGGGATGGGAGCCCGAGCATTCGGGATTCCTAACCTCTGGTGACAATAACTTCGGGGGTTGTATGATTGATCAGCCATCTGCGAACTCACAAGGTCAGGGGGGTGGCCTTGTGGATGCGAGAGGAAACCCGGTGGAACCCGTCATGGACGATTGGGTCGTTGGAGTTGCCTCGTCCGAGGTGCCTTGGATCGGAGCCATCAAGCTCGCGACCTCGGGAACTTCCAGTTCTGTAACTGCCAAGTCATGGTTCTCTCTAACAATCACAATCCTCTTTATTCTCCTCTCTCCTCTGGCGGTAGAACGCCTCCCTGAGTGGTATTCGAACGCGGATGAGGAAGAGTAGGCCTGAAATCTGTCCAGTATATTCTCAATGTCGCATTCGTTTAGTTTAAAATAGACCAAAAATTCCGACTGACACAAACTGGAGATGAACTTGATGGGAGTAGGAATAGAACCAATCGGAGAAATGGTGCTTTTAGCAATGGAGAACGCCCCTGAGAAGACCGAATCAGGTCTTCTCCTGCCTGAGGAGGCCCGAGACAAGATGACTGTCGGCAGGGTCGAGGCCGTCGGTCCGGATGCGAAGAGCGTCTCGGTCGGCGACCGCGTGATTTTCAGGCAGTTCAGCGGGACAAAGATGGAGTGGATGGGAATGGACTACCTTCTCATTCAGGAAGAGGACATTCAAGCCAAGATAATGGGGTGAAAAAATGGGAGCAAAGAAGATAATTTACGGAGAAGAAGCAAGAGAGAAGTTACTGGAGGGCATTGACACAGTCGCAAACGCAGTCAAAGTCACCCTAGGGCCAGCAGCGAGGACCGTTGTGCTGGAGAAGTCATGGGGTAGCCCATCGATTATCAACGACGGAGTAACGATAGCCAAGGACATCGAACTCGGAGATCCATTCGCTAACATGGGTGCGAAACTAATCCAAGAGGTAGCCAGCAAGACCCAGGACAACGCCGGAGACGGGACCTCAACAGCATCGATTCTGGCACAGAGTCTCTGTCATCACGGACTGAAGAACATGGAGTCAGGATCCAGCCCGGTGGAGCTCAGGGCAGGATTCGACCAGGCAATAGAGACGATTGTCGACTCACTGAAGGCCAGGGCCGTTCCAGTTGAGACTAGCGAGACAATCAAGCAGGTCGCCACCATTGCCTCCAACAACGACGAAGAGATAGGCTCTCTAATCGCCGAAGCGGTAGATGCAGTCGGAAGGGACGGAGTGATCACCGTCGAGGAGGCCAAGTCAATCGAGACCTCGCTAAATGTTGTCGAGGGAATGGAATTCAACAAGGGGTACATGAGCCCATACATGATTACAGACAGGGAGAAGAGGGAGGCAGTCCATGACAGCCCCCTTGTCCTCCTAACGGACCACACAATCAACTCGGCTCAGGACCTTCTTCCCTCGCTGGAAGCAAGCGTCCAACAGAAGAGACCGCTCCTGATAGTGGCAAAGGACATCGAGGGAGAGGCACTAGCAACACTCGTCCTGAACGTAGTAAGCAAGGTGGTCAAGGCAGTAGCCGTCAAGGCCCCCGGCTTCGGAGACGAGATCTCGGAACAGCTCGAGGACATCGCGGTTCTAACTGGGGCGAAGCCTCTCTTCAAGGACCAAGGAGCAGATCTCAAGGCACAAGGGCCCTCAAGCCTCGGAAGCGCAGATCGCATTATCGTCGCCAAGAACAAGACAACCCTAGTTGGCGGCGGAGGAGACAAGAAGGCCACCGAGGAGAGAGCCGAGCTCCTCCGAGGACAAGCAAAGCTCTCCACCAGCAAGTGGGACAGAGAGAAGATTGAGAAGAGAGTAGGAAAGCTAACCGGCGGAGTAGCCGTACTGAAGATTGGTGCTGCCACAGAGACCGAGGTCAAGGAGACCAAGGCTAGAGTAGACGATGCCCTGAACGCAACCAGAGCAGCAATGGCCGAGGGAGTTGTCGCCGGCGGAGGAGTCACTCTTCTCAGGGCCCGCGAGACCCTCAAGGAGCTCGCAGAATCAGCAGACGGCGATCGAGCCATTGGCATCAATCTGGTCTACGATGCACTCGCGTCACCTACGAGGCAGATTTCGGCCAATGCAGGGGCCGACGGAGATGATGTAATCAGCAAGATCCTATCTAACGACGATGAGAACTTCGGATACAACGCCAGAACTGGAGAGTACGTCAACATGGTAGAATCCGGAATACTCGACCCTGCTAAGGTAACCAGAAACGCCCTCGAGTCTGCCGGATCTATTGCAGGCCTGGTCCTAACCACGGAGACACTTATCGCCGATGACCCGGAACAGAAGGAAGCCGCTCCAGCGATGCCCGACATGGGTGGTGGCATGGGCGGAATGGGCGGTATGGGATTCTAGGGCAATCTGAGACCCGACTGGAACATTCATTTCCGAGCCCCCCCACGTAGCCTCGCCTCAATGACGACAAAGGGTGACCGAGCTTAGGCGCTGACGTGCCCTATGAGTACCGAGAGGCACCAAAGAGCAAGCGAGTTGAAGACGTAATAGTCGCACGGACATCACATGACAGCATCCCGGAAGGCCCTGTTGCTAACCTCTCTGGTGATGGCATCCACGATGAGCAGCGGGTGCCTAGCCCTGTCCTTGCAGCGCGAGATAATGGAGAGCATGAGGGATCCCCCAGTGTACATCGACGAGGAAGTAACAGTGGGGTGGTCGGAGACTTTCGAGACCGGAACCGAATTCGATTCGGTACTCTATCAGAACGAGACCAACCTAATCTTCGACGATACGGTTTCCAGCCTGGTCATCAACTTCAGGGCGCAGTTCCCGTACTCCAGCACCCTGGAGGACCTAATCGGGAACGACACCAACCAAGTCCGGTATGTAGAGGCCAAGTTGTGGGAGCCAGGAGCGCAGCAGTCCGGGGGCAACCCGTTCTGGGAGGTCAGAGCCACACAGGACTACCCTGGAGAGAGGTGGGACTGGCAGACTGACTTCATCGAAGGCACATGGATTCTGGAGGTCGAGGCGAGGGGCTGGGGAGTCACAACTCCTGTCGAGCAACTCTCCTTCCACGACACTTTCGACCTCTATGCAACCATGACCAAGCCATGCGTCCACTTCCCAAGCTCCCACGAGGTTTATGCGGACGGCGAGATGGAGTGCACATTCGTCTCACAGCTCGAAGACTGAGACCTTGCCCGTTTTTCTCCCTGCGTAGCGCTTATCAACCCCGGGCAGGTGGCCGCGCTCCTGAGGAAACCGAATGTCGGAGAGCACGTCGCCCCTTGTCTCGTTCGATATGTACCAACTTCACGCTGTTCACATAGGCACCAACCAGAAATCAGCTGACATGAAGCAGTTCCTCGACACCATGCAGCACGACAGCAACGGCCTCCACATTATCGACGTTAACCAGACGGACTCTAGGATCAGGGTCGTCACAAACTTCCTCTCCAACTACGAACCCAGCAGGATACTAGTAGTAAGCGCAAGGCAGTACGGCCAAAGGCCAGCTAGGAAGTTCGCTCAGGCCATAGGAGCCAAGCACATCGTGGGGCGCTTCATCCCCGGCACCCTGACTAATCCGAGGCTCAGGACCTACATCGAGCCCGAGGTGATAATGGTGACAGATCCAGCAGCAGACGCACAGGCTCTCTCCGAGGCCGTCAAGTCAGGACTGCCGGTCGTGGCTATTTGCGATGCCAACAACAGGCTCCGCAACGTCGACCTGGCTCTTCCGGCTAACAATAAGGGACGACGTTCCCTCGCTCTCGTCTACTGGCTCCTCGCTCGCGAGACACTGAAGCTACGCGGGACCCTCAAGTCCGACCTAGAGTTCGAGCTCGCAGAGAACGTGGATGACTGGGAATCCACCTTCTGACCTCGACGGCCTCAAAGCCAAGCACAGGCTCCCCCATTCAATGGAAGCATCAGATCCGCCCCTGTTCCTCGCCCCGATGGCAGGGGTTACCGATTTGGCATACAGGATCCTCGCGAGGGAATGTGGTGCAGACATGACCGTGACCGAGTTCACGGCCGCATCCGGACTCACTAGGAAGAACACTTACTCTTGGCTGAAGGTCGAGAGCGACCCTCGTGAGTCCCCATTCATCCCTCAGATATTCGGCGGAATCACCGAGGAAATGGTCCAGACCGTTGAGATGCTGCAGGACAGGGCAGATGAAATCGACATTAACTTCGGTTGCCCGGCCCCCAAGGTTTGCAGGAACGACGCAGGGGCAGCTCTTCTCAGAGACCCGGATCGAGTTGTCGACATGGTTCGGGCTTGTATCGAGGTCGCCGAGGTCCCGATTACAGTGAAGATGAGGTTGGGTACCGGAAGCGGGCCCAATACTGCATTGGAGATCTGCAAGAGGCTGGAGGAGGAGGGTGTGAAGCGAGTCTGCGTCCATGGGAGGACGCTACGGCAGAGGTATTCCGGAGAGGCTGACTGGTCTCAGATTAGAGAGATTACGGAGGCTGTTGGAATTCCGGTAATCGCAAATGGCGACGTCATTAACTCATCATCCGCATTGGAATGCCTAGAGGCAACAGGGGCAACTGGACTAATGATCGGCAGAGGGGCCATAGGGAGACCATCCATATTCTACGAGATCAAGAGGGACCTCGGTTGGACTACTGAGTCACCCCCTTGGGGAGAGGGTGGTGATTCGATAGCTAGACTCTGGTGCTGGAACAGGTATCTGGAACTGTGCGAGGACATCTACTCGGAAAGCCCCAACAAGAATCTGAAGAGACACGCTGTCTCCTTCACTAAGGGACTCCCCGGGGCATCCTCCATGAGGGTGAAACTGCACAGGGAGGGAGATCAGAAGAAACTAGGCGAGATGGTCTCGGAATACCTGAAGGAATTGACTACTCCGAACGAGGCTCCAGCGGTCTAGCCAGTCTTCCGAATCGACCAGAGCGACGTTGAGGACCGGCATCGGATCACCTACGCCGACAGGCCAAATCTCTCCATGGCTTGCACCATGACGAAGTATCCAGTCACAGTGCAGGCTAGGCCCGCAGCCAGTGCTGGATAGAAGTCCCAGCTCTTAGACTCGATCAGCCAGGGCATTACAATGAACATCAGCAGGGAGGGAATCAGGAGCCAGACAATGTCCCTCGCGAATGCAGAGATCTCCACCGCCGTTTGCCCCTCGTGAAACATCATCATCATGGAGAGGACGCTGACTATCGGGATCGAGGCTAGTACCGCGGCCATCAGAGTGCTCCTCTCTGAGACCTGGACTATCGAGAAGATAATCAGGGCCGTGAGCATAATCTTGCCCGCATCGAAAGCCCAACCCATGGGTTCCGCTGGGAATTTACCCTTTAGTTCATTCAGTTTCCACCACCCTTTCGACACCAATACAGCCAGAGCAGAGAGTATTTCAGATCCACGAACTTGACTTGAAGATCCTTCTAGTAGGCGGCCTGGTTTGCTTCGTAGGCCTTCATCATCGCAGTCCTTGCCAACAGTATGACTAGCACCGCCGAGAAGAGTAGAATGCCACCAAGGACGGCGGAAGTCCTCATCAGCATGAGGCAGAATCCCGTAATCCCAGACCCGTAACTGACCATCTCGCAAACTGATGCCAATCGCAGAATCGAGTCGGGCATGACTAGGTTTGCCGAGGAGTCGTACTCCCTAATCATCCTCGATAGCAGGATGTAAAGCCCCTGGAATGGGATTGCCAGACAGAAAAGCCCCATAGCCAGTATCAGGATCATGTCATCGGGGTTGTCGGTGATCTCGCCACCCTTCCAAAACAGGTTGCTCAGGCCAACCGAAAGTAGGCCAGTGTGAATCAGCGCTGAGGTAGTACTAGGAGAACTGACCTCGGACGATTCCGGCACCACGTGCGAGTTGCTCATTGAGGCACTATTGAGAATTGCGCTG
>Ga0208522_1002778_pt1 | contig 10380 bp, 8 predicted proteins | sample ETNtaG_25_FD_185763 | JGI IMG/M metagenome (GOLD analysis project Ga0208522, IMG submission 185763) | Marine microbial and viral communities from oxygen minimum zone, Eastern Pacific Ocean - ETNP201302SV86 (SPAdes) (version 2) | ecosystem: Environmental > Aquatic > Marine > Oceanic ... | reverse complement strand
GTACACCCGGAAGGACTCGAACCCTCAGCCTTCTGGTCCGTAGCCAGACGCTCTATCCAATTGAGCTACGGGTGCATATTTTTGCTGGGGCGCAGGGACTCGAACCCCGACTGCCAGGACCAGAACCTGGTGTCCTACCATTAGACGACGCCCCATTACCTTGTTGAAAATTATTTCCCCAACGGGGGCAAATTTACTGCCGGCAGATTGTCTCTCCAACCGTACTTTTCATGATATGGTAAGGCGAATGCTACTTCAGCAGGAATGCTTTTTGCGAGTAACGCCGCAGCGGTGTTTCTACCTGGATAATGTATACACCGGAAGAAAATTCTGAGCCATCCCATTGCACGGTATGATGTCCAGGGCGTAGGGCGCGATCTTCTAATAAAATATCCACTAATTGACCCGTAATATTATATACCACGACCCGTGTATAGATCTCAAAAGGTACGGAAAAAGGAATCGTAACAGTCGGGTTGAATGGGTTGGGGTAAATACTGGAAAAGTTCACCTGATTCGATAATTCCAGTTTTTCCACAACCGGTTTCCTGTAGGTTATAGCTGTATTAATAGTTTGGCCAATATTATTGCAAACCACAACATTTTTAGGCTCTCCGGATAAACTGCCCGGCAATGTGAAAGACACTTCTTTAACTGGATGATTACCAGAGAGATCTATCGCCAATATGCGGGTCATATCCTTTAATTGACGTGTTTCAACCAGCCAACCCGTGGGCAATACCAGTTGGTCCAAATCTTTTTCATGGAAATTATTTAATGGGACATCCACTTGAAAGCCACTGATAAGATCATCGCTGTTGAAGGTCATGGTTGAAATATCAGGTTGATCAGTAATGGTTAGGGTTCCCGAACCTGCCGCTAGGCGTCCACCGCCATCCGTATACCCTATCACCTGCATTAATAAGACAATGACATCATTTAAATTTAAAATAGAATCCTGGTTGACATCTGCAGACTCGATGCTGCATCCAGTATAATTCTCATCATTATAATCACCACCAAGAATGCGATCTAAAAGGAAAAGCACATCATAGATATTGATGATCGGCAAATCACCAGCTAGGTCGCCATTGAGATTCCCAGCTACGTAAACATTGGCATTATCACAGGGATCGCAGGCATTGCCTTTACCATCTCCATCCACATCATCCTGATCGGGATTGTATGTTTCCATACAATTATCATCATTATTGACAACACCATCTTCATCAATATCAGTATTCATTTCACTAACCCTGGACCACTCGGCCTGCAGCACATCCTTGGATGTATAATTCTGTACAAAAGCAATCACGTTCAGATTCGATATATCCCAGGTAATATTAGGATTAGTATTGGGCCAAGGTGTTGGCATGGACCAGTTGAATTCTTGTGTGACATCATTCGAACCATCCAAGTCAAGACTCTGACCACTAGAACTAGTCAAAAACTCAATAAATACGTTTTGGAAATTATCATAGGCAGTAGGACTATTGTAATAAACCGAATCAATGCTTGTGCATACAAATAATCGCAAATCTGTGGAAGAAAGGTTAGTTTCGCTGGATACAGTCACCGATATCTGTAATCCATCATCGATCATCCCGCCATTTAAGGTAATGGATACCGGTGTTGGGTCACCTATACTAGAAAGACCAGTGCTACGCCAGGTAGAAGCCGAGCTTCCGGCAGATGAACCATTACCAAATCCAGCGGGGATGCCGTTTACACCATAATAGTTTCTTCGCTCATTTTGTTCCGTGGAATTAGCTAGATAAAATGGATCGGTGCTTGAGGGCCAACTCATGCTGTATTTAAGCCGCGCCCAATTGGTCGCATTTTCATCGCCAACATACTGCGAGTTGGACGGATCAAAATAACCATCAAAGGCCGCATCCTGCGGCCCACAACCTGGTCAGGTCTCATTCGTCATGATCTCTGTTAGTGCTTTCTTATCGGCACCAAAGATACAAGACGAAACAATCAACCCGAAAAGTATAAACTTCTTCATATACTACGTATACATTTACTCAGAACTGTTAAATGTACGATGTTTGTCTATTAAAAGACAGTTGTTAGGCCAACCTTGAATCCATCATCAAATGGTTCAATTATGCGACAAACACCATTAGTACAAAGCAACCCTCCTTTAAGAGAACCATACATTAATGATATTCTCATTGATGTCGTTAAATGATAAACGAATTCCACATTAATCCAGTTCTTTTCCTGGTCAACACCTAGCAGTTTTTCCAGCGGATTCACGATTGATTGTTTGTCCCCAAAATTTTCTTTAATCGAGGTTTTATCCATAGTAAAGGTCACAGACCATTTTGGTGATTTACCGATACTCAAACTGATAAACGAATTTTTTTCATTTTCGACACGGTTGCCTTCATCATCAAGAAAAATACTCATCAAGCTGTCAGCAACTACTTGATTATTTAGTTCATTATAACTCCAGTACCCTTTTTTAAGCCACTGCAGTTCCATTTTGGCATCTATACTCCAACCATTACCAATAACATAGCTAAGGTTCAGCGGAAATGTTTTAGCTGACGCAATGCTGTAAGTTAAGATTTGACTAGTATCCGTCACTGTATTTTGTAATAAATCAACAATGTCCTCACTGGCCGCATAGCCGAGCTTAAAATACAGGTTGTTTTGGAGCAGATTAAAGGTCAATTCAGCGTAAAAATCCTTGTAGGGCATTGCTGCCGGTTCAAATGAAGGAAAATAGGATAATTCTTTCTGTTGCCGCCAAGTATAATCATCGTTCATTACCCAGGAATGGGTTCGATTTGATTGGGAATAGATCGCCAGAAATTCAATGTTGTCCGTTAATGAACCCATGGCTTCAGCCTTTAAGCCAACTTCATTATTAAAATCAGTCTGGTGCGATATACGATTCATAAGAACATTTTCATGAATATACATTGCTATTGGTGGGTTCTGATATGGTTGGTAATAACCATAATTATCTACCACATTCCAGCGGTCAAATGGATCAAAGTCACCGAAATGATAGTTTATATATTCAAGATTTAAGCTAAATAGCTTAAAGTAAAAGTTTAAGTTGCTATAAAGGCCCCTGCCATTCTTGTGTGGATCCCACTCGTTTTCAGAAAATGTAAAGGATCGATTCATGATGTATTCTGCATAAAAATCAAATGATGGCTGCGTAACACTGTAACTAATGCTACTAAGCTGGTTCTTTATATCCAGGGTATCAACTGGAAATGTATTTACCGGATGCTGTTCGCGAGATTGCAAAAATGAAACACCAAGATCATGGTTACCAATCAACTTATTAATGGTCAAACCATAGAGGTTATAGGGCAAATGATAATTATGGGTACGGGTATTGTAATCTAGGGCATAAATGGTGCTCTGGCTAATATCGGCCCGTCCAGTAATCCATTGCCCAGTAAACGAATCAGACATATAACTCAAACTAAGGCCGCGAATCCCTGTATCTCTATCAATTGGCTGGTCATCAACTGAATTAAGCACCAAACCCCGGCCCCATATTTCGTATAGATCGCCCAGTTTCAACGTAATCGGACCATTTTCATATTCCAGGCGTAATTTGCGTACACCATTTACCCTGCTGCCTAGTTCTGGTGGGTCGCTAAATTCCAGTTGGAACCAGTTGGTAAAGGCACCATACTGGAGGTTCGTATTGATTAGCGTTTCATTGTAATAAAACCCGTTGGAACTTTCTCCGATCCGGGTTTCCGTATTCCCTGTAAATGAAACTTGAGCCGAGACAATCGCAATAGCCCAAAGTAAAAAAGCATATTTCCTCATTCACCTACCTTTTCCTGATCCAGTTCCAGTACAGTGCGTATCTGTGCTTCGATCTCTTTTTCGTCGCCAGGTATGAAACCTTGGTGATACCACGATACTTTCCGATCCTTATTGAGTATAAGTACTGTCGGCATAAGTAGGGCATTCATTTTTCTCGCAATTTCCTGGTTTGGGTCGAGTCCCACCATGAAAGTATGCTTTTTAGCACGAATATAGCTTTTGACCTTGGACATGCTTTTTGGTGAATCAGTGCTTATGGCTAGTACCCTGAAACCTTCTTCATAGTATTTTTGATGAAATTCTTCTAGAAATATCATTTCTTTTTTGCAGGGGGCACACCATGTAGCCCAAAAATCTACAAGCAGCGGCCCTTCTTCCAAAAGCCCTGACAAGCGTACTTGTTTTCCATCCAGCAATTTCACAGAAAGATCAGGCAATATAATATCCCGTTTCTCATCAGCATACACTGCAGAAAAAATCGCTGTAATAATAACAATATGTTTGAATAATTGCATTAAATAGCCTTTAAAAAAGAGGTTTAAGCGTTAATATATAATCTTTACGGTTGAGTCAAAAGAAATACTCAATGAAAATATTATCGAGCTAATGGGTAATTGTATAGCGTGCTTTTCAGGCTGAAATTATAAATGGGGAAATATGATCGCACCAAGTTCTGCTTCAGGGACGAATTTCAAGCTTACCCGGCTGATGCGATCTACTTCTTCGATTGACATTTGCAACGAATAATGCGCTTTGATTTCTACGTCCTCCAAAGCAACCTGTAGTGACCAGCCCCCCATCATAAAATCTACTAGAGGTGAAAACTGATGCAGTGGTAGAAAATGAATTTTATTTGAACTCATATCGTACCAGCGAGATTCAGGTGTATCAAGAATAATTGCCATGATGATGCCGTCTTTATCAAGGAAACGAATTACCGGTACCGACCGATAGTTCCCCAGCGAGATATTTTTAGTCAATTCCGGTGAAAAATTGAAATTTTCCCGATCAAAATGAACGATCGTCAACGATCCATCCTGTTTCAGTCCCGTGTACGGCAGTGAGGTCAGCATATCATTAATGATATCACCTTTGATACCATAATCAACGCGCATATTTACAGTGATCATTTTATCATCTTCATCTTCATCATATACATAGGTCGGCTTGTAAATAAAAACATCATAGGGTTTGTCCATTAAATTGGCTAACACCTGGTCCAGTAGAACAGTATTGCTCACATTCTCTGGCAAAGGTTCATTGAAAGGTCTATTGTTAATATCTACCACCCATTCGTCTTCCGCACCACGGTCTTTTGCAGGCGCTTCTTTTGGTTTTCCTCGGGCACCTATTACAAAATCCATCGATTGTTCCAATTCAATAAGAGCATCATCGATGGATGACGTAATCACTGCCCCACGTTCGCCAAATGTTCTTGGAATGGCGGTTGCCTGCGGTGTAGTAAAATCAGGATATATTTTTTTTGTAGTTTTTTTCTCTGGCAGGTATGGCGTACACACAGTTTTTACTACATCGGCTAGTTCATTATTCAATTGCGGTATATTATTGTAACTGCCGATTACCTCCCGCTGGTCCAATTCTTCCCAATTGGCTATGTCAATAAATTGCATATCAATAGATATTTCATCCATCTTGCGGGAATATTGACCCAGCACCAGAATATTCCGTGAGTCTCGTGGCTGTTTTAACAGTAATCCTCGATTATTCATGATATTTTCCAGATCACTCCGGTTACGCAGAAATAGACCTTCTATGGCGGTCATTTCCTTGGTTAACATATCCGTGAATCCCGTACCAAGCCAGGCAATAACCTGTTCGTTATTATTATTATCAAAGGGCAGTAAATAAAGGTATAATTTTGGTGCTGCTACAAGGAAATTAGCCGAGACAACCATAATACAGAGACTGTACAACGGTCTTTTTGCGAGGTTCATGGTATGTAAATTAGTTGTAAATGAATTAGTATATCCAGCGCAAAATTGCTGTTCCGTTCATCATTTTATCCCAATCTTGGCCCATTGATCCCTTAATGGCACCGTTCTGTTGAAGACCAAGCTTTCACTTGTGGTATCTGGATCCACGCAGAAATAACCCAGTCTTTCAAATTGTACTGTTTTACCTACAGGAACATCTCCCAGCGAGCGTTCCAACATGCAATCGGATAAAACATCCAATGAAAGTGGATTCATGGCTTCGAGAAAATTATCTACTGAGTCTGGATCAGGCACAGAAAAAAGACGATCATATAAATGCACTCTGGCCTGCACTGCGTCCTGGGCATGAACCCAATGCAAAGTGGCTTTTACCCTTCTACCATCTGGTGCGTTACCACCTTTCGTCTTAGGATCATAGGTACAATGCAGTTCCACAGGATTGCCTTGGTCATCTTTAAGCACTTTTTCACAGGTTATAAAATATGCATACCGCAGGCGCACTTCCCTACCTGGGGCAAGGCGAAAGAATTTTTTAGGAGGGTCCTCCATAAAATCATTTTGTTCAATATAAAGTTCCCGCCCAAAACTGACTTCCCGCTCACCGGCACTTGGATCTTCCGGGTTATTAACTGCTACTAGTGTTTCTGTGGTTTCTACCGGGTAATTTGTAATTACAACTCTCAAGGGGTGTAAAACCCCCATACGCCGCTGAGCAGTTTTATTAAGATCCTGCCTTAGGTGATATTCCAACTTAGCCAATTCCATGACATTGTCTCTCTTGGCCACCCCTACATCAGCCATGAATTTTCGGATCGCAGCAGCAGTATATCCGCGCCGACGCATACCAGATATTGTCGGCATTCGTGGATCATCCCAACCGGATACATGATCCTCATCAACGAGTTGTTTTAGTTTTCTTTTTGACATAACAGTGTAATCCAAACTTAAGCGGGCAAATTCAATTTGTTGGGGATGATAAACATCCAATTTTTCTAGGTACCAATCATATAATGGGCGATGATCCTCAAACTCGATCGAACAGAGGGAATGGGTTACAGACTCAATGGAATCTTCTAGGCCATGTGCCCAGTCGTATGTTGGGTATACACACCACTTATCTCCCGTTCGGTGGTGGCTGGCATGGATAATACGGTACATGACCGGATCACGCATATTCATATTTGGATGGGCCATATCAATCTTTGCCCGTAATGTCCGTTCCCCATTGGGGGATTCGCCAGCGGTCATACGGGCAAACAAGTCAAGGTTTTCTGCTACACTTCTTTTTCGGTAAGGACTATCCTTACCCGGATCGGTCAGGGTTCCTTTTGTCGCTCTGATTTCATCACTGGTGAGATCACAGACAAATGCATCTCCCTGTTCAACCAATTGGATGGCCAACCCATGCATTTGCTCAAAATAGTCGGAAGCAAAGCATAACCGGTCTTCCCAATCGTACCCAAGCCAGGCTACGTCATCCTGGATAGCATTGACATATTCTTCTTCCTCAGCCACAGGATTAGTATCATCAAATCGCAAGTTGCACTTACCGCCATATTCTTCTGCAATATTGAAGTTCAAACAAATTGCCTTGGCGTGACCAATATGTAAGTACCCATTTGGCTCTGGTGGAAATCTAGTATGGACCCGCTGGTCAAATTTGCCAGTTATATTATCGTCATCAATAATTCGTTGAATGAAGTGACGCTGTTTTTCAGTCATTGGTCAGCGGGAATATAGTTAATGCTTTACGTAATCGACGGATACAAGTCATTTTACCCAATAATTCCAACAATTCGAACAAACCCAGACCCTCTGATTGCCCAGATACAGCCAAACGTACTGGATGGATCAGTTTGGCTGCTGACACAGCCATGTCTTCTGCAGTAGCTCGCAATGCTTTTTCTAGGTCAGTAGCAGACCAATTGGTAATATTTTCGAGGCGCTGAATGTACTTTTCGACTAATTTATTCAATGATCTTTCCTTCCAGCGCTTTGCAGCTGCGCTATGATCAAATGTCACAGGGTCGGAAAAGAAATAGCCGGTTATATCTTTGAGTTCATTTAATGTCTTGGCCCGGATCTTCATCAACTTCAGTACATTATGTATATATTCATCTTTGGCATGGCGCTGCCAATTAGGCTCTTCGCTACGAATTGATTTTAACAACTCATCTTCAGAAACTCTGGCTAAATGCTGACCAGCAATCCAGTGTAGCTTTTTTTCATCATAAACAGCGCCTTTTTTCTGCACTTTACGAATGTCAAACTGTTCAACCATTTCATCACGGGTAAATAATTCTTGTTCTGTTCCTGGATTCCAACCCAACATTACCAGGTAATTCAATAGTACATCTGCAGAAAACCCTGCGTTCCGGAAATCCTGTATTCCTGCTGCACCATGGCGCTTGCTCAAACGCTTTTTATCTGGACCAAGGATCATTGGCAAATGTGCAAATTCAGGAGCCGGATAACCCAGCGCTTCATAAATAAGTAATTGTTTTGGTGTATTGGATATATGATCCTCCCCACGGATTACATGGCTGATTCCCATATCATAGTCATCCACTACCACCGTAAAATTATATGTTGGGGTACCATCAGAACGAGCAATAATAAAATCATCAATTTCTTCATTATTTACAGTAATAGCCCCATAAATATGATCCTTGAAATGGGTCTTTCCAGGTGAAATTTTCAACCGGACAGTAAAAGATTGGCCCGCGTTCAACATCCGCTTTTGATCCTGCAATGGAATGTCCCTGTATGTTTTTGGAACACGAAAATCGCCCCCTTTAGTTTGGGCTTCGTTGCGAGCTTGATCCAGTTCTTCTCTGGTAAGAAAACAACGATAGGCTATCCCGCTATCCAGCAATTTCTGGATAGCGATTTTGTAATTATTAGTCCGTTTGGATTGGAATAATAATGGCTCAGACCACTGCAGGCATAGCCAGTTTAAGGAATTAATTATCTGACTGGTGTATTCTTCCTTGGATCGATCACGATCAGTATCCTCAATGCGAAGAAAAAACTCACCTCCATGATGTTGGGCGTATAACCAGTTGAATAGTGCCGTACGGGCGCCACCTAAATGTAATTGTCCAGTTGGACTTGGCGCGAAACGTACACGGATAGACGGCTTGTTCATCAGTTCAATTTACAAAATAGGAAATTGCGGAGGGGGAGGGATTTGAACCCCCGGACCTTTGCAGGTCAACGGTTTTCAAGACCGCCGCATTAAGCCGCTCTGCCACCCCTCCGAAAATCAAGGCCTGCGAAGAGAGGGGGATTCGAACACTCGATACGGAAAAACCGCATAAACGCTTTCCAAGCGTGACTCTCTCCGAGGATAAACACCGTGGAAATTATCAATGGTAGTACTATGGTAGTACTTTTATTATAATTGGTGCTGATAAAAGTCGGGGATTTAATAAAAATTCTAGCCGCTACTGGGCGAGGCTTGATGGAATGGCAAAAATTCGACCATTCGTTATAAGGATATTATCCACCGCATATTTCATCATAGCTTGCTTGCATTTCGTCCACATCTTCCTTTGTAAATAGTGAACTTTCAGACATACATTGGATGGTTTCATCGATACTTTCACAGGCTGTGAGAATGGCAGCAGCTATTTCTGCTACTCCTTCCGCATTTTCCAATGCTTCACTTGCAGCATTCATTGCTTCAACTTCGGATGTGCACAATTGACTTTCTGCTTCTTCCTCAGCTTCTTCACACCCTAACCATATTGCAGGCAAAAGCAAAAATAACCACCCTAATTTCATTGTAACCTCCGTTGATTTTATTAAATATTTGTAATAAAGGAATTATTTCTAATCAATTAATGTACGCCCCACCAGTCATATATGTCTAGAAACAAAAAACCCCGCTAATGGGCAGGGCTTATTTATTATGAATAAGATTTTTTAATTAATTGGTTACTAATAATACATCTACTTCTATATCATCTAGAATTAACTTGTCACCTAAATCCTCAAAAAATTTTCCAGACCGAAAACGTACATCATATTTTGACCTATCAAAAGACAAACTAGCTTTTGCCTGCAAAGAAGGTTTTGTTTGTAATAATTCTGTAGTAAATGAAATTGGATGAGTGATATCCTTGATAGTTAACTTCCCAGTTAAGTTTAGTTGATTATTTTTAATAGGATTTTCATCGCTCTGAAACGTAATGAAAGCACTAGAGTATTTTTCAACGTCAAAAAAATCTGGACTTTTTAAGTGCCCTTCCAACTTTGTTCCCCATTTACCTTGCATATCAGTTACAGTAATTGTTGTCATATCTATTTCAACTTCCCCATGAATGACTCCATTTGCATTAACATCTATTTTACCTTTTTTCAAAGCGAGAGTCCCTGTGTGAGTATCTGTTGACAGTTCTTTTCCTATCCATTTTAATTCACTTTCGGTATTAATTATATCGTATGAACCTTTCTCCAAGTATGTGGATGATGTATTAACAACCTTAATAACTTTGGTTTCATTTTTTTTACCGCATCCAATTAGAGTCAATATGATGATTGATGCAGGTATGATAAATTTTCTAATCATAGTTTTTATCCTTATTGGTTATACCTAAAGTTATGAGATTTT